>TARA_B100000674_G_scaffold477395_1_pt1 | contig 149785 bp, 77 predicted proteins | sample TARA_B100000674 | Tara Oceans TARA_B100000674 (sample SAMEA2622759) | marine metagenome | biome: marine biome (ENVO:00000447); feature: surface water layer (ENVO:00002042); material: "saline water (ENVO:00002010), including plankton (ENVO:xxxxxxxx)" | depth 5 m | reverse complement strand
CGGCCCGCTTCGCCCTGCCACAAAACCGCAAATCCCTCACCGACCGCCTGATTGATTTCTCCATCAACCCGAAACAGGCGGCCAACAAATACATTGCCACCATCGACGACATTGACTCCGCCACCAGCGCCAACGGCCAGGAGGCTCTGCTCAAAGTCGACGAATACGTTACCAACCTGAGCCTGATCAAGGCGTTTACCCCACCCGATAGCTGCACACCGCAGCGCGAGTTGGAGTTCCTGGACGACAAGGCTTTCTACGGGCTGTATCAAGCCAGTCGGGTTGAGGGCCGGGCCAAAGCCAACCCGGATCAGCAACGCCTGTTTCACCAGATCGCATTGATTAACGCACTGTCGCATTTGCCGGTTAAGGGGAACTGACATGAATTTTCGTTTTGCTCTGTGCCTTATGGCATTGTGCGGCCTGCTGAGCTTCCCGGCCCAGGCCCAGTCGGTCGCCACATTGATGCGGGTCACCATCGACGGCCGGCCCGCCAGCCGGGAAGTACTGGAAAGCAGTTTCAATTTTGAAACCCTGCTGCTGACACACCTCAGCCGTCATGGTTACGAACATGTGGATCTGACGCCGCTAAAATCCGGTTTCCAGCAACTGCGGTATTCCCACGAGTGCCCAGTGGTGGGCGGTGATTTCAGTTTTCGCAATTGTGAGAGCTTCGGCAACTATGCCGAAGCGGTATTACAGATACTAAACAACATCAAACTGGGGGTGGAAAACCAGTATCTGCCGGAGTTCACCGCCAACGACCGCATCATCATCAGTGATACCCAGATCGCCAACCTGGGCCGCAATATCCGCGTTGACATGTACCTGCGGGTGTACGACGCCGCCAGTCACAAGCTGGTAACCAACGATACCCTGCACCGGGAGCAACGCATGGGGAGCCGGGGCACACGCGAAGGTATGATCGTAAAGCTGGTGGATAGGGTGGTGGCGCAGGCCGTGGACACCCTGGCCAATGGAAGCCCCGGCAAATAGGAGCCCGGAGAAATTCTGGCTCTAAACCTGCCAATTAATCGAGTAGTTGTTAACAAGGGGGAAAACAATGAAATCTCGTCACATGATCACCAAAACTATTCTGATCGCTCTGGCTTTGGCTGCAGGCACACCCGCCTGGGCGAAAGTAAACATATTCAATACAGGTCTGGATGGGGCCTGCCTGTATATGAAAGAAAACAAAATCAAGATCGACTACCAGGACCGCATGGTGAATGATCTGCTCGATATCGCCAAGAAAGCCTGGAACGTATTCAAGAAAGACAAAACCCCACTCTGCGAAATCAACAGTCCCGCAGGTCTGCTGCTGGCGTCGGCGGACTACATTGACCGCGCCACACTCAATGCGGCACAGGGCATCGACTCCATTGAGAAAGCCCTGGGTATGAAGCAGACCCTCAGCAAAATCATACTGGAGCTGGAAAAGGCCCTGGAGGGGGAAAACCCCGCCGCGCAAATCGATGCCGACGTGATCAAAGCCACCGAGATGATCGGTAGCCGCGCCAAGGAAATCGAGGCCGAGTTGGAAAAGCGCAAAGACAAGTACCTGGGGTCCGACGAGTTTCGCCAGCATGTTGTGGAATCCCAGATTTCCCTGAACGCAGCCAACTACTACCAGGCGCAATCCGCACTGGGTGTGACCACCTTCCGTAAATACTGGATGGATGCCGATAAACAACAACGGCTGGATCTGGTATCCGCCAACAGTGCTGTGGGCATTACCTCCGAATTTGCCGAAAATCTACCGGAGCGGGCCACCGGCATGGTGGAAAACATCACCTCCGCCATCCAGCTGGCCATGGACATCAACAAGTCCCTGGATAAATCGGCGCTGAAAAAACAAAAGAACATGATCAAAAAGGCCCAACACGCCGAATCCAAAAAGGCGGTGGAGGTGGCACGCGCCATCGACCAGCGCACCACCAGCACATTCTCCCTTGCAAAACAGGAAGATAACACCAAGCAGACGGTGCTCGCAGACAAGTCCGACTGCGAACCAAAGAAGAATATGCTGACCGGACTCATCGGTACCGTCACGGAAAAAGTCACCGGACAGGAACAATCTGCGGACTGTCCGTAAAAAAAGACTCAAATCCTGCCATTTACAGGGATAACCCATTCAATCATCAGGAACCATCATCATGAAAAGATTACTGCTTGCCACCTTAATCAGTCTTGTGCCGCTTTTTGCCTTTGCCAAAGGCGGACAGGGCCTGCCCGTGATCGTCATGGCGGAAGATTCAGACCCCAACAGCGTCAAGCGCTCCAGTGATATCCACCGCCGTGTGATGACCGAACTGCAGCGCCAACTGGCCACCGATGACTGGTATGTGATTGATGAAAGCGCCATCGCCGCCAAAATGGACTGGAATTTCCGCGATCGCCGCCCCAAGGAAGAACTGATTAAAGTGGTGGACCTAGCCTGCACGTCGGAAGACGCGACCTTATGCGGCCGCGCCCTGGTGGTGTTCAAAATCCGCGCCATGGCCAAAGACTACGGCTTCGGCACCAAGGCCCAGGTGCGAATCAATGGGGATATTTATGATGTGGCCTCCAACCAATACCTGGCCGGCTGGGAGCCCCTGAAAATGGAGTTTCCCGCGCCCCGGGAATGCGCCGGTATCTGTATCGAAGAAATCGTGGGTGATCATGCCCGGGACATCGCCGCCAGCCTGGGGGATGTGTTATCCAACAAGCTGAAGTATCTGGCCCGCGACGATGTCAGCAGCAACAACGCCGATAACCGCAATGATCCCGGACTGATCAACAACATGAACTTCACGTTCCGCAACTTCTCCATGAAAGAGATTCTGGCCATTACCGAAGTGATGGAAAAGGAGTTCCCCGAGTTTGTTGATGTGCGCGGAGTATCCGGAGACGCCACCGTGTATAAGTACAACTACGCCACCCGCGCCACCAGCAAGGATCTCTATAAGTGGTTGAACATTCTGTTGCTGGACATGGGTTATGAAGAGCACGAATACCGCGTCACTGTGCGCAACGGCCGAACCTTCTCGGTGGAACAGGTCATTGCCGATCAGCGGGCCCGATCCGATCGCGAAGGTCGCTTTAACTGATCCATGACCGGTGCGGGAGATTCAACATGAAACTACGTAATATACTGCAACTCGCCGGCCTGGTAGCGGTTGTCAGTGGTTGCTCGACACAACAACCCATCGCGGCACCGGCGTCTGCCACCGGCTACCGGCAGGGGCCGGTGACCGCCGAGGGCACCGTGGTTGCCACCCGGCGCTTCCAACTGCGCAGCGCTCCCAGCATCAGCGCCAAGACTGTGGCCCTTTATCGCAAAGGTGACCGGCTTGATGCCAGCATCAGGCCCTACGATGAAATCTGGCATTTCATCGAAGTCGACAAAGGGCCGGAAGGCTACGTATTCGGCATGCCACTGCATTCAGCAAACTGATCCATCGCCACCAGCTGAAGCAGTGGGGGCACCCTGAGGAGGAAAGCGCCATGAGTAAGTATCAATGCTTTTACTGTTTTACGTGTTTATGCTGCGTGGTAAGCGTGATGCTCACCCATCAACCAGCGTACGCTGGCAACGAACTTTCGTCAGAATCTCTGGCGCGGTGGTCACAGGGAGCCCATGCCACCCCCATGCCGGATCGATTCAGCAAGCAACGAATTAAATTACTGATCCGACAGGAGGCCCGCTCACACCCTGAGCTTCCGCCGGAACTGGCTTTGGCCATCGCCAAAGTAGAGTCCGATTTTGACGCCGCCGCAGTCAGCCCCAAAGGCGCCCGTGGGGTGATGCAGATCATGCCTGCCACTGCCCGCGACGTGTTCCAACTGGACCCCGATCACCTGTGGGACCCGGTGGTTAATATTCGCACCGGGCTGCAGTACCTCACGGATCTCTATCGGCAGTACGACAACAACTGGGAAGCCGCGCTCTCCCATTACAACGGTGGCAGCCTGAAGGCAGACAACAACTACCAGCCACACTCATACACCCGATCCTACGTGGCCAGTGTGCAGCGCTGGCAACACCATTTTTCCGACACTGACACCAGCCTGGTTCAGCACCAAACGCAACAACCGGTCTTCAGCCCCCAGGCTGCTGCCATGGCCCGTCGGCTCAGGGTGCCGGTGCCCGGACACGATCTGTACGCAGGACGCTCCCCGCTTGAAATGAGAATGCAGACAATACGATCCCGCTTTCGGGAATCACTCCAACGCTGGGAACATTCATCCACCTATGGCTGGGACTGAACGATGACAGTGAGCTTTAATCTGTTTAATGAACTGTTCAACGAGACGCTGCCCATTATCGAGGATGATTACGGCATCTTCGCCACCGATTCCGAATCACATCGCCGCCGCATACTGGCCGGCTGCATCAAGACCCTGTTAACCCGGGAGCGCTTTCAGCTGTTACGGCGCTTGAGCCATTTCGTGGCGGCAATTCATCAACAGGGGCTCAATTATATCGAGTTGTTGTTTGTCACCCCCGTCAGCAGTAGCACCATCAGCCACTGCTTTTCCGGGGCAGACCAGATCCACGCTCACTATTCCGATGGCAGCTCTTTCTGCATTTACTGCGGATCCACACCGGAGCTTATCTACACCGCCAACGCTTTCGCGGAGTTATTGGAGCTGCCCGCCCTGCAGGCGCTGTGTGATCGCATCGGTTGCAATTGCAACGATCGCAACCAGGTCGATCAGATCGCCAGGGAATGGAGTGATCAGTTTGATGCCTACCGGCGCCGCCGTGGCGGTTCCAGCCACAAAGAAAAGCAGTTCAAATCAATTGTCGCCTTTTGCGACGATCAGTTCGATGGCGGCCGTTACTCGCCACGGGATATTGGGCCGGATCAGCTATTAGGCTATTGGCAAACCCACTGGGCCGATCCACAGCTGAATGTTCAGCGCTACCAAAAAGTACATCAGTTACTGGTGTTGTTTGTGGATAGCTTTGCTTCCCATCTGAATCAAACGGCAGCATCCGAGCCCGGATTATTGGATGACAACAGCACCGACGAGACGGTGCTCAGCGGTGTGTCCGGCGCCGACGACTGGACTGCGCTGCACACGGAATATGAACCCATCCGTTTTCTGCTGGGGACAGGGCTGAACTCGGTCGGCTTTTTCATCGACTTGCCCTATCCGGCACACCATTTAATGCTGTCCGCGCTCCGTGCCCATTGTTTCGCGCCACTGGAAAACCGCATGATCAACGCCCGTCGCGGACCACAGGCCGAAGCGTTGATTGCGGGTATTCTGCAGCAGTTGCAGGGGGCAGAGTTGCCCATGGATTATCAGGCGATTCTACAGCGCTGCAACAAGACATCCGGTTTGTTCAGGCGTTCGGTGCAGGCGTCCATCTATCATCTGATTGTGAATGAGAACAGTGACGGCCTGCGGCTGCTGTATCTGGTGTCACCGCAACTGGGCGGTCGCGCCGGGTGGTTACGGGACCTTACCCGGATGGGCATCACAGTGCCGGAGCTGGAAGAAGATCAGGGCGACCTGGGCGCCGTGATGGAATCCATTTATCGGTCCGCTTATCGGGCCATCGCCCACCAGAATGGCGTTCCGCCGGAGCTGAACGACGCCATCACCCATTGCAAACAGGCCTGGCAGGCCTGTACCCAGTCGGGTTTCAGCCGAAAAGACAGGGACGATCCACTTATCACCGATCTGTTGTCACAGGCCAGCGATCGTTTTATCGGCGCATTAACCTATTTTGAACAGTGCCACCGCCAGTTGCTGGAACAGGTTGGCGACGTGGAACAACAACAGACCTTCGATCTAACCACCATGCACGAAATCTTCAAAACCATCTACCAACCACAGAGCGAGGCGCAGCCATCATGAACAGGCAATGGAAAGACCTCGATTCGGCTACCCGCAACCACATTCAGCAGGCATTCATTACTGGATCCCTGGTGCAGGAATGGGCGGAGCAGGTTCCCGAGATCAGCCTGCGGCAGTTGTTCGCATACGCCAGCGATCCCAACCCCGGCGAACAGCCGGCCATAGCCCGGGCCTTACGACGCGACCCCACCACCCAAACCCGCTATCAACAGGTGCTGGATGCACTGTGCGCCAATACCCTGGTGGTGGCCTCGGCGGCGGCCAGCGTTCCGGACGCGCCCGCTGCCGGACTCACCGCCAATGATTCACCACAGCGTTGGCGCTATCGTTTACAGGTATCCTCTCATCCGCCCCACGACTATTATCTGATCATCGAAGTGGGTGCCAACTCGGAGGCACCCACCCGGCTCTGCGCATCCAGCAACACCGAGGGCGCAATCGACCTGGTTCTGGATACCGCTCATCGCGGGGTGATCCAGATGCTATTGGAAAAAGATCATCCGCTGATATCCATCATGGCTGATCCCGACCGCATAATCAGGATGTGGTGATGACCGGAACCGCCGTCTTCATTGCCACCACCCAAACTCCGGTGCGCATACTGCGCCTGGTAGTGGAACCCCGGGTATCCCTGAGCACCGCCTGCCTCAATCTCCGTGCCAGTAAGGCCAGCATCAGCGATGCCTATAACGATTTTGTCAGCCTGGATACCGGCATCATCGCCCGCCACACGCAACAGGAAAACTATCGGTTGGACCTCAGTGACGACATCGCCCAGGGTAACAGCTGGCAGTTGGGTGCGTTCATCGGGCACCAGTTGTCCCACGCCGGAAAGCTGGCCCACTGCGACCCCAGCGCGGCAACAGAACTGGCCGACGTCGACCGGATAATCTGGGCCAGCGGTGAGGTGGATGTGAGCGGCAGAGTCCATGCGGTTTCCGATATCGAACGCAAACTGGCACAGTCGCGTGCGTTGTTCGCCGATGCTCACCGACAGTGCCTGCCCGTATGCTTAATGCTGCCGGAAGGCAACCGGGAACCTTCACTGCAGGTGACCTTAGACGCGCTGCAAGCTGAATACCCCTCACTGAGCGTTCAATTTATCAGCCAGGTACGCTTCGATGATCCCTCTGCCCTGCCCCCCACCGCCGATCCGTACCTGACGCTACCGGCGCCCCGCCCCCCTGCCCAGGGTTTTATGGGCAAGTACCGCAGTGCCATCGCTGCCGTCTCCGCCGGCACCTTGCTGCTGGTGGGCGCCCTGGCAGGCGTAAAAGGGTTTGTGGCAAACAGCGGCGCCTCATCCGCCGTCGAGGTCAGCATGCGCTGGGAGTACGCCAAAGACGGCCGGTGTTTCAGTGAACGCACCCGCAGCGAACCACGTGCCGTGCGCTGGGAACGCCTCAATAAGCTGTCCTTGGAAGGCGCCCTGTGCCGTATTGAATTCGACCTGGATAAGGCAGCGCCCCCCGGCACCTCACTGGAGATCCTGGCCGACCAGCGGCCTCTTGACCTGAGTCTGGACCGTAGCCGGGTTGCTCCCCGCTACTTGCTTAACCTGTATCTTCTGCAACTGCCAAAAAACAGTCTTTTTACCATCAATCTCATGCAAAACGACAAAAAAATGGAGTCCGCCCAGTTGCAAGTGGAATAAATTGACCCTGATCCTCCCACCTTAACTCCTGCAATCATCTATCACGCAGGAGTTAAACATGGCCAGCCAACATGACCAAGACTGGGTGGAGTACCAACTGGGACTGCAGGGCACACCAACCGGCTCAATGCACAATCAAATGGGGCTGAATGATCGACCGGTTTCACAGCCCAAACCGATCGCCACACCCGCTCCCAAACCGCGCAAAACCAAAGCCAGCACCCAACCAAAATCCAAGCCCCAAACCAAGCACCAAACCAAGGCGCAATCCGGTTCTGATGAGGATTTCAGTCCACTGTTCGCGTTAATTGCGTTCGCCGCCTCAGCACTGGCCGTATACCAACCCAATGAGGAAAACGGTGTTGCCGCGCTGGTATTGGGCGTCATCTGCGGGGTGCTGGCAGGAAAGCTCTACAAAGTGATTTTGGGGTTGGGCTTTCTGGCGCTGGTTCTGTTCGTACTTTCACAGCTACCTCAGTAAAACACTTTATCTCAGCAGGATACTTCACAGGGGATATCACCATGAAGACACACTCACTACTATTGATCTCAAAAACCGCCCTGGTAGGCGGTATGCTCGGCCTGCTCTCCGCCTGTGGCGGGGGCAGCAGCGGCGGAGGCGATGATGACGACACGCCGCGGGACAACGAAAACGCTCCACCCACTGCCATGATCGCCAACCTGGTTTCGCCACAACCACTGAGCGCACAACTGGCGCTGGATGCCAATGCATCCACTGACCCGGACGGTGATGCACTGCAGTATCAGTGGTCCATCCTGACCGGTCCCGCAGGTCACAATGCCAGCATCACTGACGCCGTTGCCCCGCTGGCCACCCTGGTGGCGGACGTTCCCGGTGCATACACCATTCAACTGGTGGTCAACGATGGCACGGTTAACAGCGCTCCCGCCAGTGTTTCCATCGTCCTGACCAACACGGTTCCGCTGGCTGAGGCCGGTGCGGATCGCGCGGTGGACCTGCAGCCGGGCACGCCCTTGAACGTGACGCTGAACGGCAGCGGCAGTTCCGATGCCGACGGCCATCGCCTGAGCTATGTTTGGCAGATTCTGGACACACCGGAAGGCAGCACGGTCATTCTGAACGGCGCCACCGAGGTACAACCGACGCTAACCGGGCTGGATCTGCCGGGCACCTATACCGTCGGCCTCACGGTGAACGACGGTTATGCCGATAGCGCTCGGGATCAGGTACAGATCACCACCAACAACGTCGCCCCGGTGGCGGACGCCGGCAATGATATCGGCGGCAAGCAGGTTGGGGATTCCGTTACCCTGAACGGCACCCAGTCCAGCGATTTCGATGGCGACAGCCTCAGCTATCAGTGGGCCTTCACCGACAATGTGCCCACGGGGCCCCTTCCGGCACTGGACAACGCCACCAGCAGCATGCCCAGCTTTACCATCGAACAGAAAGGCAATTATGAACTGGAGCTGACAGTATCCGATGGTGAACTCAGTGACCGCGATACCGTCTGGGTCAACGTGGGCAATACCGCACCGGTGGCCAATGCCGGCAGCGATCAGGTGGCAAATCTGGGCGATACCATCAGCCTGAGTGCTGATGCTTCCACCGATGTGGACGGCGACCGCCTGCAGTTCAGCTGGTCGATTCTCACGGCACCGGCGGGTAGCAGCGCCGATATCAGCGATCCCAACGCCCTCAACACCGGGTTCACACCGGATATCAGCGGTACTTATGTGGTGCAGTTGCGGGTGTCCGATGGCGAAACCGACAGCATCGATAGCGTACAGATCGATGTTGATTCCATCCTCAACTACGCCCCGGTGGCCAACGCCGGTTCTCCCCAGTCCTTCGACAATCCAGGTGTGCAAGTGGTGTTGGACGGCTCCGCTTCCAGCGACCCGGACAACGATGCCCTGCTCTACAGCTGGAGCTTCAAAAGCAAACCGGACGCCAGCATGGCAGAACTGAACGGAGCCGACACGGTTTCCCCCAGCTTTATTGCCGATACCGCCGGCGTGTACGAAGTGCAGCTGTCAGTGAGCGATGGCGAACTCTTCAGCATCAACACGCCCACCGTAATCGTAACCGTGGCAGAGAACACACCGCCACAGGCGGATGCCGGTACCGATCAGAGCGAGCTGATTCTGGGGGCCACGGTCGCACTGAACGGCTCCGGCTCCAATGATCCGGATGGCGATACCCTCACCTATCAGTGGTCAGTGACCAGCGCACCGGCCGAGTCACAGTATCAATTCAGCAACAGCACCGTGGCCAGTCCCGACTTCACACTCAACCAAGCCGGTGACTATCTGCTGCAGTTGACGGTCAGTGACGGCATGATGGACGACGTGGACACCGTGCAACTGAGTGTCAGCGACGGTGACCTGGACGGCGACGGCCTGCTCAGTTCATTTGAGCTGGACCAGGGCCTGCTCCCGAACGCCATCGACAGCGACGGCGACAGCATTAACGATGGCCTGGAGAACGAAGACGGTGATTCCCTCAATAACCAGTGGGAGCAAACCTTCGGTTACCGCATTGATCTGGCCGACTCCGATGATGACGGCATCGCGGACGGTGATGAGGACTTCGATAACGACGGTTACAGTAACCAGGTGGAAATCGATGCCGGTACCGACCCCACCAACCCGGACAGTCGCCCGGTATCGATGGCGGACCAGTTCCACTTTGAAATCAAGTCCAGCCCAGTGGTAGCCGGCGGCCAGCTGATTTACAGCATCACCGCAGGCAACCTATCGGAAGTCGACACCCTGAGCAATCTGGTGGTCTCCATGACGCTGCCCGCCGGGGTATCCTTTAATCGCTTCGGCAACGCCTCCCTGGACAGTAGCGGGCAAAGCGGCTGCCTGGCCAACGGCTTCTGTGATGATGGCGACACCGTGACCTGGTCCCTGGGCGACCTGGAAGCCGGCGCCAGCATCAGCTTTGAAGTAGATGCCGATATCGGCGCTACCGTGCTGCCGGGCACCACGTTAACCACCCCCCTCAGCATCAGTTCCGACAGTTTCTCCACTCCGCTACAGTTGGTGCGCAGTGTCGATGTGGTGGCGGAACAACCGGTGCATTTCACCCTAAACGGTAGCGACGAACCCATTGCTCCCGGCGAACGGTTTGAGTACCGCGTTTACATCGGCAATACCAGTGATGACGTGGTGGACAATATGGAACTGAACCTGACCCTGCCCGACGGACTCGGCGCCGAGTTTGCAGGACAAGGTGGCGTCATCAGTGGCAACACAGTCACCTGGTCAATGGCGGATCTACTGCCTACACAAAGCCTGGAACGCACTCTGAGTGTTCGCCTGTCAGCGCTGACGGAAGAAGCGGCTAGCCTGATTACCCGCGCCACCCTGAGCCACGATGCCGGCCCGCTGCAGACGCTGCACGATACCATAACGGTGTCCGAGCCACTGCCGCTGGAAGTGGGTTTGCAGACCCGGCAAACCGTAGTGGCCGCCGGTGACAATCTGGTGTATGTCATCAACCTCAGCAATGTATCGACGGTGAGCACGGTGGAAAATCCGGTGCTGATGCTGCGGGTGCCCAACGGCGTTTCCTTCAATCGCTTTGACGATGCCTCCTTCGACAGCAACGGGCAACGGGGCTGCCTGGCCAACGGTTTCTGTGACGCGGGTGATGAAGTGTTCTGGTCCCCGGGCAATCTGGCCGCCGGTGACAGCCTGTCGTTCCAGATCAACGCCACCGTGGATGAACTGGTGCCACCTGGCAGCCTGCTGCAAACACCGATCTTTGTCAGCGCCGACGGCCTTGGGGATCTGATCCAGCAACAGAACACCGCCCGTGTGGTCGCGGAGGAAGAGGTGTACATCAGCCTGCATTCAAGCAAGGATCCGGTGGCCCCCGGTGAAACCTTCGACTACATTCTGCACTACGGCAACGCCAGCGACGATGCTCTGCTGAACGGCACCCTGTCCATGACCGTGCCCATGAGTCTGATCATCGACTCCGTGAGTAACGATGGTGCGATCAGCGGTGATACCATCACCTGGAACGTACCCGCCCTGCTGCCCACCCAAAGCCTGCAGCGTCGTATCCGCGTCACCATGGCGGAGAACGCAGTGGAAGGCGCCACCCTGAACACCTACGCCGCACTGACCTTTGACGGTGGACAGGAACTGGATCAGAGCCTGTCCGGCTCCGTCACTGTGGCTGCCCCCCTGAAACTGGAGACGGACTTCCATTTGGCCCAGAACGTGGTGCGCGCCGGGGGGGAGCTGAAGTATCACATCACCCTGAGCAACACCTCCCTGGGCAGCACCGTGGAAAACCCCACTATTCTATTGCGGGTCCCACAGGGCGTGAGCTTCAATCGCTTCAGCAATGCCTCCCTGGACAGCAGCGGCCAACGGGGCTGCCTGGCCAACGGCTTTTGCGATGCCGGGGATGAAGTGTACTGGACCCCGGATAACCTGGGAGCAGGCGAGAGCCTGAGCATTGAGATCGACGCCACCGTGGATGACGCTGCGGTACCCGGCACCATCATCGCCACACCGGTGTTCATCGACGCCAATGGTCTGGGGGATACCCTGATCCTGCAGGAAACCGCCGCGGTGGTGGCTGCACAGCCTGCACACTTTCAACTGCAGTCCTCCGCCGATCCGGTGGCCGCCGGCAGTCGCTTCACCTACCAGCTCAACATCGGCAACCCCAGCGACGATGCCCTGGAAAACCTGGCAGCGGTGCTGACCCTGCCGGCCGGTGTCAGCGTGGTGAACAGCAACGGCGGCAGCGTGTCCGGGGCTACCGTTACCTGGACCCAGTCCGCCCTGCTGCCTACGCAAAGCCTGCAACGCACGGTGCAAGTAGAAGTGGATGCCGCTGCTGCTGAAGGGGATATCCTCACCGCACAAGCCGCCCTCACATTGGATGGCGGCCTGGAACAGGATCAGGGGCTGGAACACAGCGTCACCGTGTCCGAGCCGTTGAAGCTGGAGGTGGACTACCATCTGGACCGTACCGTGGTCGCCCCTGGTGACGAGTTCGTCTACCGGGTGACCCTCAGCAACACTTCATTGGGCAGCACTGTGTCCAATGCGGCCCTGATGTTGCGGGTGCCGGATGGCATCAGCTTTAACCGCCTCAATGATGCCCAACCCAACAGCAGCGGCCACCGTGGCTGTCTGGCCAACGGCTTCTGTGATGCCGGGGATGAGGTGTACTGGGCTCCGGGTAACCTGGCCGCCGGTGACAGCGTCACCATCCAGATCCGTGGCCAAGTGAGCAGCGATCTGCAACCCGGCTCGTTGGTGGAAACGCCGATCTACATCACAGCCGACAATCAGGGCGACACCATTCAACTGGAACGCAACCTGTTCGTCGTGGCCGCGGCTCCAGCGCAACTGACCCTGAACAGCAACGCCGATCCGGTGGCACCGGGCGGCAGCTTTCAGTATCAGGTAAACCTGGGCAACCCTACCAATGAGGCACTCAGCAACCTGAGTCTGGATCTGGTGTTACCGGCAGGCCTCAGCGTCATCAGCATCAGCGATGGCGGTGTGCAGAACGCTAATCGCATCCAGTGGACTCAGGCCAGCCTCGGCGCTGCCGGCTCGTTGCAACGCACCGTCACGGTAATGGCCGCCAACGATTCAGCGCAAGGCAGCACCCTCACCAGTCGGGTGGAACTACGCCACGACGGCGGGCTGGAACTGGATCAATCCGTCAGCAGCGCGGTTACCGTATCCGAACCGCTGAAGCTGGATGTGGATTATGCGATCTCCAGTGCCACTGTGAATCCTGGTGATAATCTGGTGTACAACTTCACCCTGCGCAACACCTCCGTGGCCAGCCTGGTGGAAAACCCGGTACTGATGCTGGAACTGCCCGATGGAGTTAGCTTCAACCGCCTGGGCGACGCTGACCCTGACAGCACCGGACATACCGGCTGCCTGGCCAACGGCTTTTGCGATACGGGGGACGAAGTGTTCTGGAGTCTGGATACCATCCCCGCCGGTGAGACCATCACCATCCAGGTCAGCGCCTCTGTGTCCGGAACCATGGCACCGGGGAGTCTCATCGAACTGCCCATCGTGGTGACCGCCGACGGCCTGGGGGATAACCTCACTCAACTGCGCACGGTGCGGGTTACCCAACCCTGACCAGGTCCGTTCACTGAAACCATAAGGCGCCCCACGGGGCGCCTTTATTCATGCGGGTAAACTGGCAAAAGGCCCTGTTTCTATTTGAAAAATTTTGTTAGGGCAGGTCCGTAATAGGTGGATAGAAGCCGTATTCCAGGCCCTTGTCTCGACCAACGTCTAATACCCAATCCACAACCACTGGTTTAAAACGAACAGTGTACAACGACAATAAAACAGGATTTTCGGAGGGTTCGTGTATGGCGTTCAAGAGTAAAGAAGACGCTACCGCCTATTGGTCGGCCAACGTCAAATTGATGTTGACCCTGTTGGCGGTGTGGTTTGTGGTGTCCTTTGGCTTCGGTGTGATTCTGGTGGATGTACTGAACCAGATCAGAATTGGTGGCTATAAACTGGGTTTCTGGTTTGCGCAACAGGGTTCCATCTACACCTTTGTGGTGTTGATTTTCGTGTATGCGAAAAAGATGGGTGAGCTGGATCGCAAATACGGCGTAGAAGAGAAGTGAGGTAAGGCACAATGGATTTACAAACCCTAACATACATTGTGGTGGGCCTGACGTTTGCGCTGTACATCGGCATCGCCATCTGGGCCCGGGCCGGCACCACCAAGGATTTCTATGTGGCCGGCGGCGGCGTCAACCCCGTTGCCAACGGCATGGCCACGGCAGCGGACTGGATGTCGGCGGCGTCCTTCATCTCCATGGCTGGTATGATCGCATTTCTGGGCTACGGTGGCTCGGTGTTCCTTATGGGCTGGACCGGTGGATTTGTGTTGCTGGCCATGCTGCTGGCGCCCTACCTGCGCAAATTCGGCAAGTTCACCGTACCCGAGTTCATTGGTGATCGCTATTACTCGAAAGCGGCCCGTATCGTTGCCGTGGTGTGTTTGATCATCGCCTCGGTTACCTATGTAATCGGCCAAATGAAAGGTATCGGGGTGGCTTTCTCCCGTTTTCTGGAAGTGGACTACGGCACCGGCCTGTTAGTGGGCATGGGTATTGTCTTCGTCTACGCGGTTATGGGCGGTATGAAGGGCATCACCTACACGCAAATAGCGCAGTATTGTGTGCTGATTTTTGCCTATACCATTCCCGCCATTTTCATCTCCCTCAACCTGACCGGTAATCCTATTCCGCAACTGGGCCTCGGCTCCACCATGGTGGGCAGTGACACCTTCCTGCTGGACCGGTTGGATCAAGTGGTGACGGAACTGGGGTTCCATGAATACACGACACAGTCGAGGCTAAGTCAGCTCAATATGTTCGTGTACACCATGTCGCTGATGATCGGTACCGCCGGCCTGCCCCACGTCATCATTCGCTTCTTCACTGTACCCAAGGTGGCCGACGCACGCAGTTCCGCCGGTTGGGCTCTGGTGTTCATCACCATTCTGTACACCACCGCGCCGGCGGTAGCCGCCATGGCGCGCATGAATTTCATGAACACCATTGAGCCTACCAAGGGTGAATACCTCACCTACGATGAACGTCCACAGTGGTTCAGAAACTGGGAGAAAACCGGCCTGTTGGAATTCCAGGACAAGAACGGTGACGGCAAAGTTCAATACAGCGCCAACAAGGATACCAATGAAATGGTAACGGTGGACCGTGACATCATGGTACTGGCCAACCCCGAGATCGCGCGCCTGCCTAATTGGGTGATTGCACTGGTGGCGGCCGGCGGTTTGGCAGCAGCATTGTCCACTGCGGCGGGGCTGCTGCTGGCCATCGCATCGGCCATCTCGCATGATCTGTGCAAAGGGGTGTTCATGCCGGACATTTCAGAAAAATCCGAGCTGATGGCCAGCCGTATCGCCATGGCCGGTGCCATTGGTGTGGCCGGCTACCTGGGCTTCAACCCGCCGGACTTCGCCGCAGGAACGGTGGCACTTGCCTTCGGCCTGGCCGCCTCTTCCATTTTCCCGGCGTTGATGATGGGTATCTTCAACAAACGGATTAACAAGGAAGGGGCGATTGCAGGTATGATTGCCGGGATTACCGTGACACTGCTCTATGTGTTCCAACACAAAGGCATCATGTTTGTGGCCAGCACTTCGTTTATGGGTGATCTGCCACAGAACTGGTTCCTGGGCATCGAGCCCAACGCGTTTGGCGCCATCGGTGCTGTGGTGAACTTTGTGGTGGCCTTCCTGGTATCACGGGTTACACAGGAGCCACCGGAGCATGTGCAGGAGATGGTGGAGAGCATTCGCATGCCGGCCGGAGCCGGCGAGGCGCAAGCTCACTGATCCAGACGTTCACAACGAAACCTGGCCCGGACACAATCCGGGCCACCACCCAAGCCTCCAACACCACAAGTAATGGGGGCTTTTTATTACCACAAAGAGACTGTGATGTTGACCAACAAACATGTTGTTATCGCGCTTATTGTTGCCCCGATTCTGGCGGTGATTGCCTACTTTGCCACTGATGCCGCCGTAGGAGAGAAACCGCACAAAGCCCAGGCAGGCAAATCCTATGCCCTGGCCACACTGCCAAACTGCCGTTACCCCAGTGGCCATTGCACGTTGAAGAATGCGGAGTTCGAAATTGACATGAAGGTGGAACAGGCGGGAGTCAACATGATGACCCTGAGCCTGACCTCCAAACACCCCCTGCAAGGCGCCAAAGCCGCTCTGGCCACCACCGACACTGAAAACCAGGCGCCTCAAGATCTGGTTGCCACCGATGACAGCGCCCTGCACTGGACCGTTGATTTAAGCGGTGAGCACAGCACAGACAGCCAACTGCAGATCGTGGTGGCTGCCGCCGATTCATTTTACTTCGGTGAGACCAGCTTGGGTTTTATTGATTATGAAACCACTTTTGGTGAAGATTTTCGGCACTGATAGCCACACCCGCAACCTGTCGACATTCTTTGCAGTAGCCACCCGGCAACGGCCCCACACCTGCATCATCTTCCTGTAAAACAAACCATTTTAAAAACCGGCCCGCAATGTGCTTGTACTGTGTTCAAGCGAGACCGATTGGTGTCGCTAAGCGAATTCATTTCGTTTTTGCGTTGGCACGGGGGTGCCGAGCACAGGGTATTAGGTGTTTTGATCCATTGGGGGTGAGTTGTATGACACCGTTCTTCAAGGTATTTCTGATGCTGTCCATTACATTGCTGGGGGCAATCAATGTGGCGGATGCGTTTATTCTCAAGCAACCGGAACAGGCCCAACTCAAAACTGAGCGTGATAGCTCAGTTCCAGCAGATAGGCACGCACGCTGGTTTTAACATTGACTCCGGCATATGGGTTATAGATAAGCTGGTTGTAATCGTTCACGTTGCTGCTGGTATTGTCCGGTGCGCTGCTGCGTGACACCAGGGTGCCGATGCCCAGCTCCAGCAGTGCGCCCTGTTGCGGAACATAAGCAAATCCGGCGCCCAACAAATACGCCTCACCAAAGGGTGCCAGATAATCCGCTTTGTTGGCAGGAATGGCGTTACCCCGGTCTTCATAACCGATGCGCAGCGCCAGTCGATCCGTGTATTGATGCTCCACACCCAACGCCCAACTCCAGACACTCTCATATTCACGGGGAAAGGCCAGTGTCGAGGCACTGACCTGGTCCGGCGCCAAAAAGCTCAGCACCGGCAAAAACTCCGGCGGGTTTTCAAACTCCAGCTTGAACTCATCCCACTGCGCCGTATCGGTCCATTTCAGATCCACATTCAGCGTCCAGCTGGGGGTGACCTTAACACTGACCCCGGTGGCAAAATGCTGTGGGATCGTGAATTCCAACGCAGCATCCCCCTGCTCTTTTTCCAAACCCTTGGGTAACGCCAACACCCCGGTCACCGCGTTGCCCACGGCCGTGCCATTAAGCCCCGAGAAGAAATCCAGCCAGTCATCCCCATAGCGAATCTGATACTCCCCTTTAAGGGTTTTACTGGCCCCGCTTTGATACACCATGCCCAACCTGAACCAATCACTGGGCTGCCACAGCATTCCCAGATTGAAGGATGGGTTCAGGTAGTTCTCCACCTCCACTTCGATATTACCGATGTCGGTGAATGGGCCCAGGTCACCTTCACACACATTCACCACGGCATCGATTTCCGGCAATTCGCACAGCAACCCGCTGAAGCTGTCCACTCCCACCAATATGGCATTGGGCAAACGAAAATCCAGATCAATACCAACACCGGTGTAATTAAAATGCAGGCCCACCCCGAAGGTCAGCTCGTCGCTGATGGGGAACGCCACGGTGGGCGAAAAATACGTGAGATGGGTTAACCCCAGCTCGTTGCCCTGATAACGCAGGGGGCTGCCATCACCCCGCTGGTAGCCCACAATCATCGGTGCAAATACCGAACTGCCCCACACCAGGTTACGGTCTTTCACCTCCACCGCCGCCCCGCCCAAGGGCGCCATCAGCACCGGTATTTCGGTCAACCCCAAAAACGGCAGCATGACAGACACATCCTCAGTGGACGAGGCCCCCTCCGCCACCGGGTCATCTGAGTAGGCGTAACCGTACTGATCCATCAAGCGGTTATAACGCTCGGAGCGTTCCACCTCCCCGGTTACGGTGAAGCGGCCCGCGATCACCTTCAATTGGTACTGCCGGCCTTTGACCTGATAGAGACCCGCCGGGTTATAGTGAATGGAATCAATGCCCGGGGTATCGGCGGTAACCGAGTTGCCCAAAGACAGAGCCTTGGCACTGCCCACAGTTAAGTTTTGCGCCAACTGGGCGTGCGCGGCGGAGCAGGTCACGAAACTGACCCAAACAAGAAATCGGCGGATGTTCATCATTATTTTTATTATGGTCGATTCACGCCTGGCGGCTTTTACTTTGAACAGAATTCAACCAATATTATGGGTTATCAGCAGTGGCTGCAAAGTCCAAATGAACAAGAACCAGCGGTTTTCCGTGACCGACCGGTTCCAGCCCAGAGTTTTCAATGGTTTGCATGAGATGTCGATATTCCATACGGCTACGCGTACGCTCAACCAGCCAAAATCAAACACCACTAACAAAAACAATCGGATATACCACTGGCATAGGATGTGCTTGTGTAATGATGCCTAACTCTAGTCAGGTTAATTAATAATCACATTACACTTTCACATATTGGGGACTTTAACATGATACAACTCTTGAGATACTGCCGCTGCGTAACGGTGGCCCTGCTTTTGGCAACCACTGGTGTCAGCCATGCACTGGTGATGTCAGATTCAACCAGTTTCAATACAGGCACTATCTATACCTCCACCGCGAACAGCACCACTCCCACCAGCGCCTCCAACTACGGTTACGCCTACACATCGCTCAATGGATTTGATTCCAGCCTCGGGACACTGACCGGCGTTTCCATCAGCTATGATACCAGCGCTTATATCCGCAGCAGTATTGCCGTTAGGGATCCGTCAGACTGCTGGGCGTTCTGTGAAGACAATGTCTCCGGAGGTGGCTACGTACGGGGGGACTTTTATCTGGATCTGTATGATCCAAACCTGGGCTACAATCCTTCCACCAGCCGCTCTTCCAGTGTCAACTGCAGTGACAACGACGGCTATTGTTCACGCACAACCTCAACCTATGCCAACTACTTGGACGGCATCCTGTTCAGCACTACGGATGCTTCACTATTGGAGCAGTTTCTGGATGAGACCCTGAACTTCCGCGCCAGCGCCCGTACAACTGCCACCACATCCTATTGTTATGACACCGAAGATACCTGCCGCACCTACGGCGAAACCCGATTCTGGGGTAATCTGGTGGTAAACTACACCTATGACGAAGTGAGCGTGCCTGAGCCCGCCACAATTGGCCTGTTTGTACTTGGACTGCTGGGTTTTGGTCTACGTCGCAAAGGTTAAACCGTTGCCATGTTTTGGCGCTGAACCTTTAGCGCCAAAACATCCACTTCAGGTTTTCAAGCGATAGCCGGTTTTGAAAATCCACCACACCGCCGCCAGACACAGCAACAGAAACAACGCCGTCATCGCCAGGCTGACGGCCACATTCACATCCGCCACCCCATAGAAACTCCAGCGAAATCCACTGATCAGATACACCACCGGATTAAACAACGTTATGGTATGCCAGATGGGCGGCAACATGTTGATGGAATAAAAGCTCCCCCCTAAAAACGCCAATGGCGTAATCACCATCAACGGAATCAGCTGCAGTTTTTCAAAGCCATCGGCCCAAACCCCGATAATAAAACCGAACAGACTGAAGGTGATGGAAGTCAGGATGAGAAAACTCACCATCCACAGCGGATGCTCGATGTGGTAATCCACAAAAAACCGGGCCGTGATCAGGATCAATATCCCAACAATGATGGACTTGGTGGCTGCCGCCCCCACATAGCCCATCAGAATTTCCACAAATGAAACCGGTGCCGATAACAATTCGTAGATGGTGCCGGAGAAGCGGGGAAAATAAATCCCGAACGAGGCATTGGAAATGCTTTGGGTAAGCAGGGTGAACATCACCAGACCGGGAATGATAAAGGCACCGTACTCCACACCGTCAATGGCCACCATGCGTGAACCGATGGCGGAGCCGAACACAATAAAATACAGTGACGTGGACAATACCGGTGACGCAATGCTCTGCATCAACGTGCGCCAGGTGCGGGCCATTTCAAATTTGTAGATTGCCCGCACAGCATAAAAATTCATACCCGATCCCCCCGCGCACCTTTTACCAGATTGACAAAAATCTCCTCCAGCGAACTTTCGCTGGAATGCAGATCGCGAAAATCAATGCCATGCTGATTCAACTCCCGCAACACCTGGGCAATTCCGGTTGCTTCACTCTGCACATCAAAGGTGAAGGTCAGCGCCTGGCCATCGTCGGACAACGCCAGGGGATGGCGACTCAACGCCTCCGGTATTGCTTCCAGTGGTTGCTGTAAATACAGCGTTAATTGCTTCTTGCCCAGCTTCTGCATCAGCGACTTTTTCTCGTCCACCACCACGATTTCACCCTTATTGATCACGCCAATGCGATCGGCCATTTCTTCGGCCTCTTCTATGTAATGGGTGGTGAGAATGATGGTGACACCCTGGCTCCGCAGATCACGGACCATGTCCCACATATCCCGCCGCAGCTCCACATCAACCCCGGCAGTGGGTTCATCCAGGAACAGAATCCGCGGCTCGTGGGACAGTGCCTTGGCAATCAAAACGCGACGCTTCATGCCACCGGACAACTCCATGATGCGGTTATTACGCTTGTCCCACAGTGACAGTGCTTTCAACACCTTTTCGATATGCGCATCGTTGCGCGGTTTTCCGTACAGACCGCGGCTGAACGACACCGCACTCCACACGCTTTCAAACGCATCGGTGGATAATTCCTGCGGTACCAGGCCGATAATGGAACGGGCTGCCCGATACTCTTTGACCACGTCGTGGCCATCCGCCAATACCTGGCCGGAGCCCGGATTCACGATCCCGCAGATGATGCTGATCAGTGTGGTTTTGCCGGCGCCATTAGGGCCCAGCAACGCAAATATTTCACCACGATGAATGTCCAGATTGACGTCTTTCAACGCCTGAAAGCCACCTTCGTATACTTTGGAAAGATGACGTACCGAGATTACAGGTTGCACAGTTTCTCCCTTCAATCAGGTTGCCTGCCGGATGTGAGGCACAAGCCTACCAGAGCCGACACCAATCCGACAGGTGCGGAAGTGACACCTGCCCGGATCATTGGCAAGAGTCATCAACAAGAATCCACCAAAGTCTAATCGCCCCATCAAGGTTGATCCGCTAACATTAAGAAAAACCAAGGCTGATGTGCACTATGACCCAAGACCCGAAGCAACCGGAAATACAGGCGGTGGCGGATTTTTTGCGCCATTGCCTGCCGTTCAACGAGCTGCCGGAAGCCGCGCTGCAGGCCGCCGCCCGCCAGATTCAGATCACCTATTTTCGCAACGGTCATCGCTTCAGTGCCGACAGCGACGATTATGCGCTGCGCATAGTGCGCAGCGGAGCGGTGGAGATCCGCAGCAGCCGTCACCAGTTGATGGACAAACTGGGTGAAGGGGAAAGCTTTAATATCCATGGCCTGGATGTGGGGGACGAAGGGGTCTATGCCCAGGTCATCGAGGACAGCCTGATCTATCATCTGCCCAGGGTGCACTACGAGGCCCTGCGCGCCGACCATCGCCATTTCGACCGCCACTTCCACAGTCAGCGCAGCCGGCGTTTACGTCGCGCGGCCCGCTATCAGCCCAACACCAATATGATGATGTTGCCCATTGCCGGATTGATCAGCCGTGATCCGCTCACCCTGAGCGCTGCTGCAACCCTGCAACAGGCCGCCCAGGCCATGTCGGAACGACGGGTATCATCAGTGCTGGTTATGCAGGGCAACCAGCTGGAAGGCATTGTCACCGATCGCGACCTGCGCAGCCGGGCCCTGGCACTGGGGTTGCCACTGCACACCCCCATTGCCCAAGTCATGACCCGCAACCCCAAACACATCGAACTGGATGCCAGCCTGTTCGATGCCATTCTGCAAATGACCCAGCAGGGAATACATCATCTTCCTGTGTTGGAAGGCAACCGCCTGGCGGGCATCATCACCTCCTCCGATCTGATGCTGGCCCGACGGGATGATCCGGTTTACCTGGTACAGCATTTGTCCCGCCAGCAGGATACCGGGGCTATGCGCGCCATCATCGACACCCTGCCAAGCCTGTTAGTGGAAGTCATCAAAGGCGGTATGCGCGCCCATCAGATCAGCCGTGTGCTCACCGCCATCAGCGACACCGTAACCTGCCGCTTGATTGAGCTGGCCATCGAACATCTGGGCCCGGCGCCGGCCCCATTTTGTTGGCTGGGGTTCGGCTCCCAGGCCCGTGGTGAACAGCTGATCGGTGCCGATCAGGATAATGGCTTATTGATCGATGACCGCGCCGGTGAACTGGATCTGGCCTGGTTTGAAAAGCTGGCTCATTTCGTGTGCGATGGCCTTAATGAATGCGGCTACCCCTACTGTAATGGCAAGGTCATGGCCACCACCGCTGAATGGCGCCAGCGCCTGCAGGGCTGGAAAGCCACCGTAGACGGCTGGACCCGAACCCCCACCCCCGATGCGGTGATGCGGGTATCAATATTTTTCGATCTGCGGGCAGTGTACGGTGATCCCGGCTTGTGTCAGCGCCTGCAGCAACACATGCTCATGCGCACGCAGAAGAATACTATCTTTCAGGCCGCTCTGGCGGCCAATGTACTGGACCAGACACCACCCCTGGGCATCTTTCGACGCTTTGTGGTGGAACGCAACGGCGAGCATCGGGACGAGTTCGATATCAAGAAGCGCGGCGTGATGCCCATGGTGGACCTGATCCGTATTCATTCCCTGGCCCATGGGGTCGATGCCGTCAACAGCCGCGAGCGGCTGCAACAATTAATGCAGAAAAAAGTGTTCACCATCGTTGATGGGCGCAACCTGCAGGATGCCTTCGACACCATTCAGCAACTGCGCGTGGAAAACCAAAGCCGACAGCTTGCCGCGGGGTTACAGGCCAGCAATTATCTCAACCCCAAGGATCTGCCGGAGCTGGAGCGCAAACATCTGAAAGATGCCTTCACCATTGTGCATGATTCCCAGGAAGCGCTGCGCAACCACTACCGCCAGGGCCTGTAATGGCCACCGGTTTAAAGCTGACCTTGCAACGCATATGGTGGCGACACCAAGCCAGGCACCCGGCGTTGCAGGCTCTGCTGCGCGAACCCATACAGCAACGCCCTTTCAACGCCAGCCGGTACGTGGTCATCGACCTGGAAACCACGGCCCTGCAACCCACTGCGGGCGAAATTGCCAGCATTGCCTGGGTGGTCATCGAACAGGGCGCCATACACCTGAACCAATCCTGTTACTTTCACCTGGCACTGAACCGGGAAGTGGGTCAGAGCGCCGTGTTCCACCAACTGACGGACACCGATCTGGAACAGGGTGTGAATATCAAGGTGGCATTGGAAGCGCTACTGGATGCATTGCCCAACAGCATTCTGGTGTTCCACAACGCTCAATTGGACATGGGCTTTATCAACCAGGCCATGCGCACCCTGTGGGGTGCGCCATTGCTGATGCCGGTGGTGGATACCCTGCAGGTTGAACGTAAACGACTGCTGCAGCGCAGCGCTGCCATCCAGGCCGGCGACCTGCGTCTGTTTCAATGCCGGCAACGCTATGGCTTGCCGGATGTCAGCCTGCACGATGCCCTGGGGGATGCCCTGGCCACCGCCGAGCTGTGGCTTGCCATGAATGGGTAACGGTAGCCGCTATCTGAACTGAGATAAACAGGCCTTAATTGAGCGCCAGTTTGCGTTCCAACTCATGGTGCACTTGCGGCAACACCGGATGCAGTTCCGCCAGCGACATGGCCTGATAAAAATAGAATCCCTGAACCACATTGCAACCGCGCTCACGCACCAGCGCAATCTGATCCAGGGTTTCTATCCCCTCAGCTACCACTTCCAGACCCAGCCCGTGCGCAATGGTGGTTATTGCCCCCACAATGGCCCGGCTGGTTTTCTGATTTACATCGATAAAACAGCGATCGATTTTGATTACGTCAATGGGGTACTGCGCCACATAGGACAGGCTACAGTAACCTGTACCAAAATCATCAATGGCAAGCAATACCCCCATATCGTGCAATGCATTCAGTTTCTCCAACAACGATGCAGACCGGGACACCAGCATGCCTTCGGTGATTTCCAACTCCAATGCACAAGGCGGCAATCCACTGGCAGCCAACACACGTTGCGTCATGGTGATGAAATCCGGGTGCTCCAACTGACGGGGTGAAACGTTCACTGATACTCGGTAATCCAGCCCGGATTCCAATCGCAACCTCTGCATATCACTGCAGGCCTGCTGCAACACCCACTCACCCAGCTTGATGATGTATCCAGTGGTTTCCGCCATGGGTATAAAACGATCCGGTGCGATGGTGCCATACACCGGATCGAACCAGCGGATCAGTGCTTCAAAACCAAGTACCTGCCGGGTTTCGATATTGACCTTGGGCTGATAGAAAATCTGCAAACCGTTGCGTTTAAACGCCAGGTGTAACGCCTGTTCAATGGCCATTTCAGTCTGATTGGATCGTGCCAGGTCATGGGTAAAGACATGATAACCATTACGCCCGGTCTGCTTGGCCCGGTACATGGCAATATCCGCGTGCTTCAGCAAATCCTCAGCTGAATCGCCATCGTCCGGTGCCATGCTCAACCCAATACTCGGTGTCACGTTGAGGACATTGAATCCCACATCAATGGGCTGCGAAATCAAATGCAGAATCTTCTCGCACACGGTTTCGATATCGTCACGGCCACCGATGTCCGGCAGGATCACCACAAACTCATCACCCCCCATGCGACACACGGTATCAGAATCCCGCACCGCCGACACCAAACGTATCGCCACCGTTTTCAGCAGCTCATCACCGGCAAAATGTCCCAGCGAATCGTTGATGCGTTTGAAATGATCCAGATCCAACACCAGCACTCCCATTCGATTTCCGGTACGGTGTACCCGACGCAGGGCCGTTCTCATGCGATCATGCATCAGGGTGCGGTTGGGCAGTCCGGTGAGTTCATCATGGTGGGCAATGTGTTCAATCTGCCGCGTAGCCAGTTTCTGTGCGCTGATATCGGTAAAGGTGATTGCAAAACCGGTGTCGGCCACTTTGACTTTCTTCACCTCAAGAAAGCGCTCGGCAATAATGATCTCAAGCGCACCGCCGTCTTCCTCCAGCCATGCGCTGAGCACATCCGTATCCAGCCAACCCCAGTTTCGCCCTGAATGCTGGGGCAGCTTCTGCAACAACTCAACAAAAAAATGCAGGCCGGCACCCAGCAGGCTTTCCCGGTCATGTACGTTAAACAAAGCACAGAAAAAACTGTTGAGATAAGTGATGTGGAGCCCGTCATCCAACACCAGCACACCCTGCTCCATGGCATCCAGTGTTTTAAAACAGAGGTTTTTTTCCTGCTGCAGTTGCTGCGCGTGACGCCGGACCCGCGCCTGCAATTGATGACGTTCGCAGACGCGGTCCAGCACCGGCACAATCAGTTCCAGATACTGCCCTTTCATATCCTTGGAGATAAAGTCATCGGCACCGGCCCGCACGGCGGAAAACACCAACTGCATATCCTGCGTCGATGTCATCAGCACCAGCGGCACATCGATGTTCCGTGCGCGCATCTCGGACAACAATTCAACACCATTCATTTCCGGCATGTAGTGATCGGAAAGCACCACATCAAACACGGTATGACACACCGCATCCAACGCCGATCGACCGTTCTCAACACGAGTAACGGTAAAGCCTGCCTGGGTTAAGAGTGAAGACACCACCACCGCTTGAATACGATCGTCTTCCGCGTACAAAACTTTCCGTGTCATAACCTGACCACCACGGATCAATATCCCCTAGTATTGGATCAGTATAGAAGTGATCCGGCCAGCGTGCTTTTTTGCACATTTAACCCTGTTTGGTATGGGGTTTTAGCGGAACGATTGGCCGGTGCGCAGCGCCAGACCGCGCCTTTGCGCGCGCGTTAGTCCATTCACCACCAACCGATAGGAATTATCCACCATGCGTTCTATTTCACCGGGCGGCAAGCTGCCGTCAAGGCGCACCGTATTCCAATGACGTTTGTTCATATGGTAGCCCGGTAACACCGCATCAAATACGTGGCGCAACTCCATGGCCTCCTGCGGATCACACTTAAGATTGACCCGGCACTCCCCCTGCTGAACAAAGACCAGGGCAAACATTTTGCCCTGCACCTTATACACCGCCGCATCGGGCCCAAATGGATAATCTTCAATCGCCTCCGGCTTACTGGATAGATAAGCCCTCAGTGTCTGCTCCAACATATTTTATTCCCCGAGAAGTTATGCTCAATATCGTCCATACTGTAGGGGCATCTTGCAACTCGCCAACCACACCTCTGGATCCGATGCCATGCTCAAATGCATTGTATTTTTGATCGCTCTGGTTTTCAGCAGCGGCCTGCTGTCACAGCAGGCCCGGTCGGTCTTGTTCATCTCATCCTATCACCCCGGTTTTCCTACCTTTTTTGACCAACTGGCAGGGTTGCGCAGTGTTCTGCAGGGCGAAAATCTGCGCCTGGATATGGAGTTTCTGGATTCAAAACGCTTTGTCAGTTATGAGGACCTGTTCCAACAGGGGCTGGAATACAAACTGTCTGTGTTACCGGCCTATGATGTCATCATTACCGCTGATGACGCTGCCACCTGGTTTGCCACCCAGCACCGGGAATCCCTGTTTGCCGATACCCCCATTGTTTTTTTCGGGGTCAACGACATGAACTTCGGCCTCAGCTTTAATCAGGTACCCCAGGTCACCGGAATTCTGGAAGCCACCGCCAATCGTGAAACCATAGAAACCGTGTACTCCCTCTTCGGTGAGGACACGCCGATGTATATCATCACCGATGCCACCCCGACCGGCCAGCTGGACTTCCAACGCTTTGAGTTTGAACTATTGAATATGAAGGTGCAAAAGTATGAGGTGCTGTCGCTGACTACCCTGTCTCATGACGAGCTGATCCGGAAAGCATCCAGCCTGGATCCTTCCGGGGTCATTATCATGATTGCCTGCTTTCGGGATCACAATGGCGAATCCCGTGAATTCTCCAATACCCTGGCACGATTGCGCAAGCAGACGCCGATCCCCATTCTGCACCTGTGGCGGCATTCCATCGGCCAGGGCATCCTGGGGGGCAAAGTGGTATCCCATTTTCATCAGGCGCGCTCCGCTGCCACCATGGCGTTGTCGATTTTAAACGGCGCCGACCCGGACCAATTTAAAGTGGATTCCACACCACCGACCCAATACCTGTTCGATTATCAGGTAATGCAGGAATACGATCTGGACCCCCTGGACATGCCGGTGGGCAGCGAGTTCATCAACCTGCCGAAAAATCCCAACCCACTGTTTTCCCGGGTGCTGTTGGTGGCGGGTATATTCATTACCCTGCTGGGTGCCACCGTGATTGGTTTGTTAATCAGAATCAAGATCAAGCATCGTCAGGAGCTCAAAATCCGCCGCGCCAACCAGGCGTTACAGGCAAAAGTGGCCGAGCGCACCCAGGAGCTGGAGCATTCCATTAAAGAGACCGAAGCCCTGCTTCGACTGCGCAACAGCATACTGGATAACACCGTTGCCGGCATCGTGCTGGTGAGAAACGAAACCATCCAGTGGGTGAACCGCCACGCAGAAACCCTGTTTGATTATCCCGAACATGAATTGATCGGCAAGCACGTCAGCACGCTCTACTGCCAGCAACAGGATTACCGACGGGTTACCATCGAATCACCCAAAATTCTGTCTCGGGGCAATGCCTATCAGGGTGAATACGCCTTTCGGCGCAAAGACGGCAGCAGCGGCTGGGGGATGTTCAGCGGCAAAGCGCTGAACCCGGACAACCTCGATGAGGGGGTGCTCTTTATCCTGGTGGATTTCACCTCCCGCAAAGACATGGAAAACCAGTTGCGGGAAGCCAACCAAACGCTGGAACAACTGGTGGTGACCGACCATCTCACCCGCATTCATAACCGCCGCTTTGCCTCCGACCAGGTGCAGGCGGAACTCATCCGCTGTGAGCGCTACCAACAGGTGTTCGCCATCATCCTGATCGATATCGATCATTTCAAAAAACTCAACGATAGCTTTGGCCATGACACCGGAGACGCGGCCCTGTTTCAGGTGGCGCAACTGCTCAAGCAGTGCTGCCGCGAAGTGGATACGGTGGCGCGCTGGGGTGGTGAAGAGTTTCTGGTGGTATGCCCGGAGACCAATCAACAGCAAGCGGAGCAATTAGCCGAGTTGTTGCGCCAGCGTATTATGGATTTGTCCTTGGGTTTGCCTTGCAACATTACCGCATCCTTTGGTGTGGCCGCCTACCGGCCAAAACTCTCCAACGAAGCCCTGCTCAAGGCAGCGGACGCCGCCCTCTATGACGCCAAACACAGCCGCAACTGCGTCAAGGTTGCCAACTTCTAAACAGAGCAGACCTCCATTTTTCACATATCCGGCAAAGTGGAATTATTACGCATTGATTCTGCACCGCACTGATTTACAGTAACCACTTTGCCCAGGGGAGAAACACAGCATGTCGGAATACATTATTCTGCGGGATACCCGCCTGCACGGAACCTTGCCCAACGCCTTTACCGCCTGGTGGAACAACCTCAATATTATTACCACCTCCGGCAGCACGCCCCTGCGCAACGCCTTTCGGAGCATCAATGACCTGTATCGGGAACACGGCCGCATGCACACACTGTTCATCCTGTGCCACGGCTTTGCCGGGCAAAGCGAACGCCTGGGTGTCTGCGGTGACGTGGGTGGCCAGGGCCTGCAACTGGGACGGGAAACCGTGCTCCATGACAACGTCAGCCTGTGGGAACAAATCCAGGGCACCGTGGACAACATCGTGGTGTACGCCTGCGCGGCCTCCAACACCGAAGCCGGCAATGAATTCACCCGCGAAGACGGCCGTTATCTGATGGGGGCGCTGGCCATTCACACCAATGCCACCGTGTATGCAGCCAACCGCATTCAGTGGTACAACGCCAGCAACTTCGACTTCGGCCGCTGGGAAGGCCAACTCTACCGCTTCAGCAGCAGCGGCTATGACCCGCGCCCGGTCAGCCATCCACCGGTGGAGTTAAGGGACGTAGCCTCGGTATTTGCCTGAGTGTTTGCACCGGCCGGCTTTGTTACAATGGGCTCCTGATAGCATTATTGTTGATTGTTTCCCTGCCCAGGAGGCCCCATGGCCCGTCGTTTGCTTACTTCCCTCTGGATTTTGTTTACCTTGCTCTGGATCACCGGCTGCGAGCAGTTGCAGCTGGACAAGATGGTGCAAGAACCCACGCTGCGCGTACAGAACATTGCCGTCAGCCAGGTTAACCTGAACTCCGTGGGCCTGAATCTCACCATGAATGTCGCCAACCCCAACAACTATGCCCTGGCGTTGGCAGGTTATGATTACCGGATTCGCTTCAATGACCGCGAACTGGTGAAAGGCAGCACCGATCAGGGCTTTCGGGTGCCCGCAAACCAATCTAGCCAGGTTACCGTTCCCTTCACGGTGGGCTTTCGTGAGGTGAAGCAACTGATTGATTCCATGGGCGCCAGCAATACCCTGCGCTACGAAGTGGACGCCGATATGCGGCTGGATGCCCCGGTGCTGAATCTGTTCAACATCAAGAGCCATAAAAAGGGAGAAATCACCATTCCACAGTTGCCGCAGGTGTCGTTCGGGGATCTGCAGGTGAAAAGCTTCAACTTTACCGAAGCCAGTTTCCAGTTGGCCATGCACATCACCAATCCCAACTCATTCGGACTGGACCTGAAAGACATCGATTACCAATTCAGTATGGGCGGTGAACGCTGGTTTGACGGCAAGATTGATAAAACGGTAAAACTCGGCGAAAAGCAAACCACCAGTGTGAACATTCCCGTCAGCATCAGCGTGATGAAACTGGGCAGCGGCGCCTTGAAAGCCTTGCGCAGCGGCAATTTTACCGACTACTCCCTGGATGCGAACTTCACGCTGGACAGCACCTACCCGGCCCTGCAGAACCTCAACGTCCCCATCCACTACGCACCATAACCATGAATCAGGGCGTGTTTTTAGGCATAATGCGCCCACATTTCCCAAAGGCATTATCTATGAGCACCGAATCCACGCTATTGCAGCGCTGCCAACAACAGTGCGAACTCTGTTCCGCCGATACTGCACTCTCCGTGTTTGACGTTCCCCCCGATGCCGACGGCAGTGCCGATCGCGCCATCATGATCTGCGGCACCTGCCGCCACCAGATCAACCACCCGGACAGTATCGAAGCCAACCACTGGCGCAGCCTGAACGACACCATGTGGAGCCCGGTGCCGGCGGTTCAGGTCATGGCCTGGCGCCAACTGAAAACGCTGTCTGAGCAGGGTGAAGTGTGGGCGCAGGCACTACTGGATATGCTGTACCTGGAAGCGGATGTGAAAGCCTGGGCCGAATCCGGTGTGCCCCCGGAAAATGAAGACCGTGAGCCCACCCTGGACAGCAACGGCACGCCGCTGCAGGCGGGCGATACCGTCACCATCATCAAGGATCTGGACGTCAAGGGCGCCAACTTTACCGCCAAGCGCGGTACCGCCGTGCGCAACATTTCCCTCACGGATAATCCGCAACATATCGAAGGCCGCGTCAACGGCCAGCGCATTGTGCTGTTGAGCTGCTATCTGAAAAAATCCTGAACCCGGCGCGTGGGCCCTTACCTTTGCTGTTCAACGCTCAGTACCACGGCCTGCGCCTGCCGCACCCGGCATAGCAGCCGGTTACCCTGGCGGCGGCAGGCTCCGGCCCGCTCTGGTGCCAGGTGGATGCTCACCCCCTGCTGCCACCACAAAGGGGGAATAAACACCTCGGTAGCCCCCCGTTCAGGCGCATGCTGCCAACGGTATTCCATCCGCTGCGCTGTCACCTGCAGTGCCAGCGGCACACCGGCCGTGGCCACCGCATAGGGCCGCACCTCAAAACTATCCCGCAGCGCACCGGTGTCGTCGGTGATGCTCAGATCCTCATGATTCCAGCCGTCTTTAGTGGCCGCGTTCCAGTTCGGAGTGTAATTCCAGTGTGCACTGGAAACCTGCGCCTCATCCAGCCAATCGTATATTTGGCGAATGTAGGCTGCCCCGCCCCGGGTACCGGCCGGGGCGCCGAATTCCCCCAACAGCATGGGCACATCCCAGGTCTGCGCCTGGCGCAGCATCAGATTCAGGGGCGGCGCCGAGGTGTTACCCAGCCACCATTTAAAGGTGATCATGATCGGATCGTAATAGTGGGGTGCGTAGGCAAAGTTGTGCAGGTTGGGCCGCGGGATGCCGTTGCCCACCAACCCGGAAGACAAAAAGGCATGGGGGGGTATGAACAACACGGCCTGTGGGTCCTGCCGCCGAATCACCGCAGCGGCATCTTCATACAGGCTCAGTAATTCACGGTTGGTGCCCCAGGGTTCGTTTATCACATCATAGCCGATCACATTGGGATGCTGCGCCATACGGTGGGCCACCCGTTCCACCATGGCTAAAAACCGGGTGCGGGCGCCTTCGCTGTCGCGGTGGAAATGATACCAACTGCGATGATGGGAAACATCGATCAACATGCGGGTACCCCAGGATTCACAGCGCTCATCATTGAGGGGTTCGCGCAGTGTAATGGAAGAATGCACCGCCCAGGCCGGAAAGCCCTCACCACAACCTCCGGTGGAAAAGCGGGAGAACGCATCCTGATGAAAGTCGACGATCACATAGAGTCCACGCTGCGCCGCCCACCGGGTGACCTGCTCAAAATACTGCAGATAGGATTCTTCATAATCGCAGGGGGACGGCTCAAACGCCTCCCAGGTGAACAGCAGACGCAGGGTATTCAGGCCCCACTCCGGCAACGGGTCCAGCTGACGGGCGGCGGTCACCCCATAAAATGGCGGCACCTTGGCATCACCGGATACGTTAATGCCCCGCAACACCGTGACGCGGCCCTGGGTATCCACAAAGCGCTGACCGCTCACCTGCACCGGCACCGTTCGGGTGGTCGCAGCCGGGGCCGGCGCAACACAATTGTCCGCCCACAGCTGAATGGGCCAAAAACACACCAACCAACCTGCCCATAACGGCAATCCCTTCCAATTCATAGCCAACCTCTTGTTATTATTTGCTTTTTATTCTCAGAGGTTTGGACAGCGCAGCCCAACACGGGCACCAAACAGAACCATAGTACCAGAATCACAACAAATCACCTCCTCCATTTGCACTAGAGCAGTCCCTTGGCATTTACTTTGTACAGGCAGACTTGTAATCTCGCCCCCCAGATTCACAGGAAACCCCATATGAACCACAATGAACTGATGCGAAACCTGCGCCGGGCACTGGCCGTGAACGAACACGGCCTGGCGGAGATTTACGCCCTTTCCGGGGAAACCATGGATCCGGAGGCCCTGAAAAACCGTCTCAAGCAATCCAATGAGCCGGGCTATGAGGAATGTGAAGAGGCCACCGCCGCACGCATGCTGGAAGCGCTGATCGTGCATCGGCGGGGTGCCAGGGAAGACAGCCCCCCTGCGCCACCGCAATTGCCGCTGAACAACAATCACGTGCTGAAGAAGCTGCGTATCGCCTACGATCTGAAAGACGAAGACATGCATGAGCTGTTTGCCGGGGAAGGCCATGAACTGGGCAAGCAGCAACTGAAATCCCTGTTCCGTAAAGAGGGCAACAAAAACTACCTGCCCTGCTCCGACAAACTCCTGCGCCTGTTTCTAAAAGGGTTGATTAAGCGGGCCCGCACCGGGGTTAACAGCCCCTAGCTGAAGCAGCGCACCCGTTTGAACTTGCGGGGATTGCTGCGCTCGGACAGGCTGATGCCGAACATATCCGAATACACCCGGTAAAAATGGGAAACATCGTGGAATCCCAGGGCATGGGAGGCGGCGGTGATGGTGTAATCCTGCTGGGTAATCAGGTTCAGTGCCCGCCACAGCGCCGTCTGCCGGGCGTACTGGGACACCGTACAGGCGGTGGTCTCCTTAAATAAATGACGGAAGCGGTCCGGGGACAGGTTCACCGCTTTGGACAGCACCTCCAGGGAGATGTCCGCCAGCGGCAATTCTTCAATCATCTGCAGGGCTTTAACGATGCGGGGATCGTACTCCAGGGGGGGTATTTCGGTGCCGGTGATGCGAAACACCGCGGTTTGCAGCAGGGTCAGCACCTGATCGCAGCTCATGGAACCATCCTGCCCGGCCCGACACTGCGGCAACAGATCCGCAAACAACTCCGCATCCAGCTGCACCACCGAACGCCCCCCAAGATAGTTATCCAGTGCCGCGTATTCAGCGCTGGCCGGAGCGTAATCCAGCAACGCCACATCCGCCAGAGGGCCGTCGATACTGCACAGGCCAGAGTCTGCTGCCACCAACAAAGCCCTGCCGGACACCGCATCGGCGTTTTCAAAATCCAGCTGCACCGGCCCCCGGCCGCCCAACAGCAGGCGGATGGAGTTGCGTTTGTGGGTTTTGTCACCGGGGCCTATCACCAGGGAAGGCGCCAATAACAAAATACTGCGGGTCCGGTAGTAAACCACCCCTTCAAAGTCGACGGCGGTCTGCGCCTTGATACTTGGTAACGGCATACGCAACTTCTTTTTATTATTGGTGGAAGTAAACAGGTGTTGCACTGTACTCTAATACCATACTAAAAATGCTGCCTGAAGCGAATGCTCCGGCATCGGATTCGTCCTCTGCCATTGAAAAATTAGCCGAACATTACATAAATCTAACCTCTATAACCCGCTTTTTGGACCTAAACATGACCCTTCGACCCCTGCTTTCCCTGTTGCTGATTCTCTCTCTGTCCGCCTGTTCCACCACCAAGATGACCGATACCTGGCAGGAACCGGCATTCCGCGGCCAGGACATGCAGAAGGTGCTGGTGGTGGCGGTCGCCTCCAACACCACCAACCGCTTTCTGTTCGAAACCGGCTTCATTGGGGCGCTCAACCAAAAGGGCATTGATGCCACCGCCAGTTTCACCACCCTGGGGGATGCACTGCCCACCAAAGAGGCTGTGGCCGCACATCTGAAAGAAAGTGACTACGACCATATTATCGTCACTGCCCTGGGCCGGGTGGATATCGAAACCGACTATGTGCCGGAGCGGGTTCGCACCTACTACACCGGCGCCTATTATCCTCACTGGAGCGGGTACTGGGGCTCCGGCGTGGGCTACTATGGCGGCGGCGGCAGCCTCACCACCATGACCCGGGAAGCCTATACGGATACCCAGACCAACGTGATCCTCACCACCTCCATCTATGATGTAAAGACCGAACAACTGGCCTGGGTGGGTCGCAGCAAAACCTTTGAAGTGGGCTCGGTGTCGGACATGGCCGACAGCCTGGCCAAACAGATGATCCGCAAGATCAAGCACTGAAACCTGGGCCCACCACGAAAGTCGAATAGTTCCCGGCGGCCACTTTTGCTATATGCTTAAGGTAAAAAAGGCGCTGCTATGTTTTCCGTCTGGACACTGGCCGGCTTTGCGCTGGCCTATACCTGCATACTGTTTCTGATCGCCTGGTACGGCGACCGGCGTTCTGCGCGCTCCCAGCAGGCCCTCAACAGCCCCTGGCTGTACAGCCTCACCCTGGCGGTGTACTGCACCTCCTGGACGTTTTTCGGCGCCGTGGGGCAAGCCGCCAACTTCGGCTGGGATTTTCTGCCGATCTACCTTGGCCCCATGATCGTGTTCATCCTGGGCACCCCCATGCTGTTCAAGATCATCGCCATCAGCAAACAGCAGGGCATTACCTCCATCGCTGATTTCATCGCCTCGCGCTACGGTAAATCCCAGCCGCTGGCGATTCTGATTACCCTGGTGGCCATCGCCGGCACCATCCCCTACATCACCTTGCAGCTGAAAGCGGTGACCATGGCCTTCGACAGCCTCACCAACGGCATGGAAAGCAGCTGGCCCATCAACAGCGCCCTGGCGGTGGCGCTGCTGATGGCCATGTTTGCGGTGTTGTTCGGCACCCGTCATATCGACGCCAGCGAACACCAGAACGGGCTGATGCTGGCCATCGGCTTTGAAAGCCTGGTCAAACTGTTCGCCTTTGTGGTGGTGGGCGTGTTTGTGGTGTGGCAGGTATTCGGGGGCATCGGCGATCTGTTTGTCCAATTGGAACACAATCCGGTATTGCGGCAACGCTTTTCCTCCGACTTCTTTGACCAGGGCTTTTTCACCCAGACCCTGCTGGCCATGGCCGCCATTATCTGTCTGCCGCGCCAGTTTCACACCACCGTGGTGGAAAACCGCCGCAGTGGCGATTTGCACAAGGCCCGCTGGCTGTTTCCCGGCTACCTGTTACTGTTCACACTCTTTGTGGTGCCCATTGCCATGGCGGGCCTGCTGCACCTGCCTGAGCAGATCGGGCATGCCGACCGTTACATCCTCAGCCTGCCCATGCATTTCGATCAGCCATCCCTGGCCCTGCTCAGCTTTCTCGGTGGCGTGTCCGCCGCCACCGGTATGGTCATCGTGTCCAGCGTGGCTCTCAGTATTATGGTGTGCAATGAGCTGGTGATTCCCATCTACCTGAACCGGGCCCGTCGCGCCGGTGAGTTGCCACGGCAAATCACTCCCCTGGTGCGCAAGATCCGCCGTGTCTCCATCTTTGTGATTCTGCTGCTGGCGTACCTGCTCAATGACATCTTTGCGCAATTCGGAGCACTGGCCAGTATCGGGCTGCTGTCTTTCGCCGCCGTGGCTCAGTTTGCGCCGGTGCTGGTGGGTGGCCTGTACTGGAAGCAGGGTCACAAACGGGGTGCTGCCCTGGGTATCCTGTCCGGTTTCAGCGTGTGGTTTTACTGCCTGCTGCTGCCCGTGCTGCTACCCGATGAACTGGCAGCAACTTTGCAGAACCAAGGTTTGCTGGGGCTGGGCCTGATTCGCCCCTATGCCCTGTTCGGGCTGGAAGGGCTGGACCCTCTCAGCCACGGTGTGTTCTGGAGTCTGGCGATCAACATTTTCTGCTATATCTACTTTTCCAAAACCGCTCCACAGGAAACCATCGACCGCAACCAGGCCATACTGTTTGTGGACGTTCCCACCCATTATGAAAGCCTGCTGGGCCGCTACCATGCCGCCCATATCCGCATTCAGGATCTGCAGGACATTGCCGGCCGCTGCCTGGGCCGCAACAGCAGCGACATGGCCTTTGCCCAATACGCCGCCGTCAACCAACTGGAACTGGATCCCAAGCTACCGGCCACCGTGGACCTGTTCCGGTTTACCGAAAAAATGCTGGCGCGGGTTATGGGCGCAAGCTCTGCCCGGGTATTGCTGGGCTCCATGCTGAGCCGTCACACAGATGAACATTCCGACGCCGTAGCCATGATTGACGAGGCAGCCGAGCTGATCCAGTTCAATCACCAACTGCTGCAAACCACCATCGAAACCATCTCCCACGGCATCTGCGTGGTGGATAAAAATCTCAACATCGTGGCCTGGAACCGCACCTACATTAAATTGTTCGAATACCCCGATGGGTTGATTCAGCTGGGGCGCCCGATTGCGGATGTTTACCGCTATAACGCCCACCGCGGTTTCTACCCGGCGGAAAACGAAGACCAACAGGTACAACGGCGGGTGAACCTGCTGAAGCAGGGCGGCCCCCATCGGTTTGAGCGTGAGCTGCCCAATGGCATCATCGTTGAAGTCCGCGGCAACCCCATGCCGGATGGTGGTTTTGTCTCCACTTTCCTGGACATTACTGAAAGTAAAATGGATGAACGCGCACTGCGTCAGATGAATGAAAGCCTGGAGATGATGGTGTCCGACCGCACCCAGAAATTATCGGAACTGAACGCGGCACTGCACACGGCCAATGAAGGCAAAACCCGCTTTCTGGCCGCGGCCGGGCACGATCTGATGCAGCCTCTGAATGCCGCCCATTTATTTACCTCCTCCCTGCAACAACGCTTGCAACTCAAAAACAGCAACCTGCAATGCCGGGAAGAACTGGAGATACTGCAGCACATCGACAACTCTCTGCACGTGGCGGAACATCTCATCAACACGCTGCTGGACATCAGCCGCCTGGATACCGGCACCATCAAGCCCAACGTTACGGCGTTCGATCTCCACACCTTGCTGACCAGCCTGGCCTCGGAGTTTGATGTCATTGCAGCGGAAAAGGGATTGCAATTGCGCTGGGTGGATTGCCACAGCTGGGTCCACAGTGATGACAAACTGTTACGTCGGGTATTGCAGAATCTGCTGCTCAATGCCGTGCGCTACACCCCCGGCGGACGCATCCTGTTGGGCTGTCGCCGTCGACCGGGGGCGGTGGACATCCAGATCTGGGATACGGGAGTGGGCATTCCGGACGACCAGATCGAACACATATTCAAAGAGTTTCACCGCATCAAACATCGCAACACTGACGGCACACTGGACAGCAAAGGGCTGGGGCTGGGGTTGGCCATCGCCCAGCGCATCAGTCAGTTGTTACAACACCCCCTGTCCGTACATTCCCGCGTGGGCAAGGGCACCGTATTTTCCATCCGGGTGCCCACCACCCAGGTAACTCAAACCGCGCAGGCCAACCAATCCAGCCCGGCACCACCAAAACTTTCCGGCCTCACCGTTTTCTGTGTTGATAACGAGCCCATGATCCTGAGCGGTGTTGAATCTCTGTTGAACCAATGGCAGTGCATCAGCACCAGCGCCTCCTCATTGAAATCCGCGTTGGAAAAAGCCAATACCTTACCCCGGTCGCCGGATGCTCTGCTGGTGGATTACCAACTGGATGACGAAACCGGTTTTGATGTAATCGATGCCCTGGATGAATGCTGGGAGGATGTGGTACCGGCTATATTGATGACCGCTGATCACGCCGAAGCAGTGAAACTCAAAGCCCGGGAAAGGGGATACTATTTTTTGCAGAAGCCGATTACCCCGGAAGGGTTGCAGGCAGCACTGAGCTCGGTACTGACGGATCAACAATAGACACTACCAGAAACCCCATGATTCAAAGGTTATTCAATACCCTATTGGTTATCAACATCTGGTTATCAACACCGTGGTTCTGATCTATCTTATCTGTTGCCACATGGATACCCAGCAGCCCGCGCCTCATATCTGATGCTGGCCTCCTTTGGGCTGGCCGGATTGTATGAGGAGAAATGCCGGTAATGGCCTAGGTGTTCGGAAAGGATTCCACATCCAGATTCTGCAAACGAATCACCGCCTGTGTCCGGTTACGCACCCCCAGTTTACGGAAGATGGCGGTCATGTGCGCCTTGATGGTGGCTTCGGACACCCCCAGCTCGTAAGCAATCTGTTTGTTCAACTGCCCTTCCGCCAGCATACCCAGCACCCGGAATTGTTGCGGGGTCAGTGAGGCAATGCACTTGGCCAGATCATGATCTTCCTGCTTTAACAGCGGATGATGTTGCGGCAGGATGTTGGGCGGCAACCAACGCGCGCCGGCACAGACCTGCTCAATGGCCTTCACCATCACGTCCATGGATGCCGATTTGGGAATAAAACCGTTGGCGCCGTATTCCACGGCCTTGTGAATGATCGCGGCCTCTTCAGAGGCAGACACCACCACCAGCGGGATTTCCTGGTATCGCTCGCGCAGGTAGATCAACCCTGAAAAGCCATGGGCTCCGGGCATGTTGAGATCCAGCAACAGCAGAGAAAACACTTCTCCGGCATCGGTGAGACGTTCCAACTGATCAATGTTTTCCGCTTCTACCACACGGGCACCGGGAAAGGCCTGCGTCACCGCCTGTTTCAAGGCCATACGAAACAGAGGATGATCGTCGGCGATCAGTACGTTTCCATGTAAGGTCATTGTTATTATGTAACCGTTGGCCGTTTGAGCTAATTGTGGTTGTTGTGCGCGGCAACGTCAAATCATGCCCGGGGCCTCAGGAGCAAGCCGGGGCCTCAAGAGCAAGAGAGGCACCAGGCAGCAATAAAAAAGCCGCCGGCCATGAGGGTTGGCCGACGGCAAGATCATTAACGATTTACTCTGGAATCCACCAACTGCGGTACTACGGCAGGATCGGCAAGAGTCGACACATCGCCTAACTGATCAAACTCGTTGGCCGCAATCTTTCTGAGAATGCGGCGCATGATTTTTCCGGAGCGGGTTTTGGGCAGCCCCGGAGCAAACTGAATCCAGTCCGGTGACGCCACCGGGCCGATTTCCCGGCGCACCCAATTGCGCAATTCCTGTAACAGCTCCTCCGAGGGGTCAATGCCCTCATTCACTGTCACATACACGTAGATACCCTGGCCCTTGATGTCATGGGGGCAACCCACCACCGCCGCTTCCGCCACCTTATGGTGAGCCACCAGAGCACTTTCAATCTCTGCGGTGCCCAGGCGGTGGCCGGACACGTTGATCACATCGTCGACCCGGCCGGTAATCCAGTAATCGCCATCCTCATCGCGGCGGGCACCATCCCCGGTGCAATACTTGCCGGGGAAGGTGGTGAAATAGGTCTGCACAAAGCGTTCATGATCCCCCCACAGGGTACGCATCTGGCCCGGCCAACTGTCGGTAATCACCAGATTGCCTTCGGCGGCCCCGGTCAGCACATGGCCTTCGTTATCCACCAGTTGCGGGCAAATTCCGTAGAAAGGCTGGGTGGCAGCGCCCGGCTTATGCACCGTGCTGCCGGGCAGGGTGGTAATCATCACCCCCCCGGTTTCCGTCTGCCACCAGGTGTCAATCACTTGCGCCTGTCCGGCTCCGATCACGTCGTGATACCACTGCCACGCTGCCGGATTAATGGGTTCGCCGGCGGTGGCCACAATGCGCAGGCTACGTCGGCTGGAATGGGCAAAGGGCGCCTCCCCTTTTGCCATGAAGGAACGAATGGCCGTTGGCGCCGTGTATAAGACCGCAACCCCGTGCGCATCGATCACCTGGCCCAAACGGGTTTCATCGGGAAAGTTGGGTAAGCCTTCGCACATCACCACCGTCGCACCGTTCGCCAGGGGCCCGTATACCAGATAGGTATGGCCGGTGATCCAGCCGATGTCGGCGGTACACCAGTACACCTCACCCGGCCGATAATCAAACACCTGCTGATGGGTGAAGGAGGCATACACCATATAGCCGCCGGTGGTGTGCAATACGCCTTTGGGTTTGCCGGTGGAACCGGAGGTGTACAGAATAAACAACGGATCTTCGGCGTTTACTTCCTGCGCCAGGCAAGTGTTGGCAGCGGCCCGGGTGGCAGCGGCATAGTCCACATCCCGCTCATCGTTCCACTGCACTTCACCGCCGGTATGACGCACCACCAGCACATGCTCCACCGTGTTAACACTGGGGTGGGCCAATGCCGCATCCACATTGTGCTTCAGGGCAATGGGGCGGCCGCCACGCAGGCCCTCATCGGCGGTCACCACCAGTTTGGCACCGCAATCCTCAATCCGGCCGGCCAGCGCTTCCGGAGAGAAGCCACCGAACACCACGGAGTGTATGGCCCCGAGCCGGGCACAGGCCAGCATGGAAAACACCGCCTCGGGAATCATGGGCATGTAGATCATGACCCGATCCCCCTTACCCACTCCCAAAGCCTTCATGGCATTGGCACTGCGGCACACTTCATCATGCAACTGCTGATAGGTGATGATTCGGGTTGCCCCGGGGGTATCCGGCTCCCAGATGATGGCGGGCTGATCGGCCCGTGAGGCCAGGTGACGGTCAACACAATTGGCACTGGCATTAAGGGTGCCGTCTTCATACCAGCGAATGTGCACATCACCGGGTTGAAACGATACGTCTTTCACCCGGGTAAACGGCTTGATCCAGTCAATGCGCTGCCCTACCGCCTGCCAAAACCCTTCTGCATTCTGCACGCTGCCTGTGTACTGATCCAGATACTGTTGATAAATGGTGCTTTTCGCCTGCTCTGCCGTATTCATACCACACCTCGCTGATTCCATAGGGGCTAGTCTGCGGCGGACCCGCGCCGGCTGGAATTAGACTTTGGTCGAGACTTCGACCTTTGGCTAATACTCCCTGTTACCAAATTGTTACAGTCTTGACCGGGTAGAAGACCAAATAACAAACGGGACAACAGGTGAGACAATGAAATTACTACCCCTTAGTGCTGCGCTGGTAGCCGCCGGAATGATCTCTACCCAGGTTATAGCCGACGACGTCAATCAACGAATCGAAAAACTGGAGCGGGAAATCAGTGCCCTGAAATCACAGACCGCTTCCGCCAACAGCAACGTCAGCTCCGGCAGCAGCAGTGTGTCGGTTGGCGGCTACATCAAACTGGATGCTCAGGTATCCGAATACAGCGATGGTCGTGGGCCCACCGGTGCCGGGGAGGATTTTTTGATTGTCTCCACCATTCCCACCGGCGGTGACAGCAGCGACCCCAAAACCCATTTCTCCGCCAAGGAATCCCGCCTCTGGATAAAAGGCCAGACCCAGACCGACGCCGGTTTGGTCAAGGGCCACCTGGAAATGGATTTTCAACTGAGCGGCCAAGGCAACGAGCGGGTCAGCAACTCCTACTCGCCCCGCGTGCGTCACGCCTATTTCAGTTGGAATGAGTGGTTGTTCGGACAAACCTGGTCCACTTTCTTTAACGTCAGCGCACTGCCCGACCTGTTGGATTTTGTCGGTCCGGTGGGCACCATCTTCATTCGCCAGCCACAGATTCGATACAGCAGCGGCCCCTGGCAGTTTGCGGTGGAAAATCCCGAGAGCACATTGTACGCCGGTGGTGCCGCCACCACGTTTGACGACAACGCCATTCCGGACATGATCGCGCGCTATAACTTTGGCAGCGGCAAGGCCAACTACAGCCTGTCGGTCATGGGCCGCGAACTGGCCTATGACGACGGCGACGATGTGGAAAGTGAATACGGCTACGCAGTGAGCCTGGCAGGCAAGATTGCCGTGGGGGATCAGGGTGACGACCTGCGGGTGATGCTGAATGCGGGTAATGCGCTGGGTCGCTATATGGGGCTTAACGCCTTTCGCGCCGGCGCCATTGAGGCGGATGGCGATATTGAGTTAATTGATCAGTGGGGTGTGTTCGTCGCCTATCGCCACCTGTGGGACAAGCAATGGCGATCCAGTTTTTCACTGTCCGCAGCCCAAGCGGACAATCCGGACGCCGCCGGCGGCAATGCAGCGGAAAAATATGAAACCTTCCATGCCAACCTGATCTACAAACCCACGGCGGCACTGGATCTGGGGGGTGAAATCATTATCGGCCAAAAAGAAGTGGAAAGTGGTGACGACGGCTCCATCAACCGTCTGCAGTTTTCCGCCAAATACGGTTTCTAAACGCAACCCATATAGCCATCGACTGCAACCAAAAAACGCGGCTTCGAGCCGCGTTTTTTTGTATCATTTCAACCCCTAGACCGCGTGGGCATGCATAGGCCGGTCATCACACAGCCCGTGCAGCTCATCCATGCATTCCGTACAGGCGCTGGTGGAGGCAATATGCTTCTGCTCCGCCAATACATCCTGCAGAATTTCAAGGCTGGTCAGTGGATTGGCCAATACCACGCGGAACACGATGGTACGGCGACGATCCCAGGCTTCCGGTGTCAGCGTGGTTCTGGATACAAAGGATTTGCCCCGCGCCCGCTGGTTTTTCTGGATGCGCTTGGTGAGGCGGTTCAACACCTCGTGGATTTCATCCACTTGCGCCGGGGTTGCGGTGGCCAGTTTCTGTTTAACAAAGGCCGGTACATAGCGGTAAGTAAGAATATTCAGCTCCGGCTCCGACACCAGCTCGAAATCCGTTTCGGCATTGATCATGCTGGCAAACGCGTGGGCTTTCTCAATACCCTGTTCAATCAGAATTTCATAACCGCTGCGGCCGATAATCTTCAAACCGGAATGCAGCAGCATGGCAATCCCGGGGCGGGAACCTTCCAGAGTGTAGGCACCCAGATCCCGTGAGCCTTTACGAATAATATAATCCGCGTGGTGTTCAATGGAGGACACCAGCGAAGGATCCTTGAACACCACCATGCCCGCGCCCATGGGCACGTACATTTGTTTGTGGGCATCAATGGTGACGGAATCCGCCCGTTCGATGCCTTTTAAAATATGAGCGTACTTTTTGGAGAACAGGGTGGGGCCACCCCAGGCAGCATCCACGTGGAAATGACAACCGATCTCTTCGGCGATGTCCGCCATTTCATCCAGCGGGTCCACACTGCCGGTTTCCGAGGTTCCCGCCACCCCTACCATGCCAATGATGGCGACGTTGTCGGCTTTCAATTCATCAATACGGGTACGCAGTTCCTGCAAATCAATTTTGTTGCGGGCATCGGCTTTGATGCTGATCAGAGAGTCACGGCCGATTCCCAACACATCGGCGGCTTTGCCCAATGAATAGTGGCCCCGCTCAGACACCAGAATGGCCGCTCCCTTGTAGCCGTAGTGCTGTAACGCCCCATACAGGCCGGCACGCTGAATACCACGGAAACCGTTCTTCAGATCTTTATCAAAACGGCAATTGCGGGCCACCCACAGGGCGGTGATATTGGCGATGGTGCCACCGGAACAGAACGACCCCAAGGAATAACCCGGCTCGTGCATCCACTTATCATAGAAGCCGTCGTTCTTGTCATAGATAAGACGGTGAATCATGCCCAGCACCTGACGCTCCATGGGGGTAAACGCCTTGGAGGTTTCGATCTTCACCAGATTCTGATTCAGGGCCATCATGATGCGCGACAACGGCAACATGAAATAGGGTAAGGCAGAGGTCATATGGCCGATAAAACTGGGGGACGCGGTGTGCACCGACTGGGCCACCAGTTTGTCCATCAGAAAATCGGCCTGGTCGGATACGAAAATGGGCTTTTCGGGGATTTCCGAATCGGAGAAGTCTTTTTGCAACTCCTCCAGATCTTTTTCAACCGCAACGATGTGTTCCTGCAGGAAGCCTGCAAGATTCTGGGAGAGCTTCTGATCGATGTTACCCAACGTTGACCCTGGCGCCTCGGGTACCGTAAAAATACGATACATGGCTTCCATACTGGCTTCGGCATATCGCGGTTTATTCGTCATACGGCTGACCTATGTTAAAGGCGAAAAAACCGCCCTCTGTCTCGCTAAATTGAGGGCGATAATTTAACCATAAAGTCACACTTCACGATACCACTTCTACCAAACGCTCGATTGAGCCATCTAAGCCTTTGATTTAGTGGAATATATCCCTTTATATGCCCACTCAACCACGGTGTTTTTGTGGTCATTGGAGCAACCAAAAGAAACATCAATAAAGCAACTTGTTTACCATGTGTCTTTTCTAGCGTAGCAAGAATGACACAGAATATCTGCATCGCCTGGGATTGGTCCAGCCTTGTATCAGTACTCTGATGCCTTTGTGTGGTTGCGCAATGCACTATAAACTACTGTGATACAAACCGTTTTTCGCGCCTAAACCGCGCTTTTGAAGAGTGTCGCTATGAAAAAGTTGCTGGCCCTGTGCCTGATCCTGTTACCCCTGTCTCTGCAGGCCCGCGTTGAGCCCCGCGAGGGCGAAGAAGCCATCACTGCCGAACCCCAGATCACCATTGTCGACGATGTGGACAAGACCCTGAAAATTCACCAGATCAACGGCAAAGTCTATGGTATCAAGGTGATCCCCAAAAACGGCGCCCCCTACAATCTGGTGGACCCCAATGGCGAAGGCCAGTTTATTCGGGATTCTGCCGACCGTATCCTGGTACCGGAGTGGGTGTTGATTTCCTGGTAGATTCCGATGGCCGTGTATACCCCGCTGAGTGAATCCCAGGTGGCGGCGTTTATTGCGCCGTTTGGATTCACTCAGGTGCTGAGTTTAAAAGCCACCGACGCGGGCATTGAAAACACCAACTATTTCGTGACCGCCCTCGACCGGCACCAGCAAACCTGTCGCCTGGTGCTGACGTTATTTGAAATGATGCCGGAATCCGAGTTGCCTTACTTTGTGGCGCTCACCAGCTTCCTGGCCCAGGAAGGCTTACCGGTGCCGGCCCCCTATCGCAACGCTCAGGGCCAGGCCATTTTGCCTCTGCAAAACAAACCGGCCATACTGGTGCCCTGTTTCACCGGCAGCCACCCCGCCACCCCAACCATCGAACAGTGCGGCGCCATTGCCGGGGCCATGGCACGCATGCACCTGGCGTCGCCGCGGTTCAGTGCGCGGCGTGCCAACGATCGCGGTGCCCAATGGCGGGAACAGGCCATCCATACACTGCAACCCTTTTTACATCAGGATCAAAAAACGCTACTGCTGGATCAGGTTGCAGACTGGCGCCTGCATCAGGGCATCATCGACACCTTACCCTGCGGGATCAACCACCACGACCTGTTCCACGACAATGCGTTATTTGAGGGCGACCAGCTCACCGGCATCATCGACTTTTACAACGCCTGCGACGATGTCTTTATTTATGACCTGGCCGTATTGGTGAACGACTGGTGCAGTGACGAACAGGGGCAGCTGATCGCCGAGCGCTATCACGCCGTCATGACAAGCTACACCCAACTCCGGCCACTTTCGGCAGACGAGCAAACGTTGTGGCCACGCATGCTGGCCTACGCGGCCCTGCGGTTTTGGATTTCACGCCTGTTGTCGTGGCATGACACCGACCAGCCCCACAACGTTGCCCAGAAAGATCCGCGCATCATGCAGCGGATGCTGCTGGCACGGCTGCACGCCCTAACGTAAACGGGACAGAGTGGCCGGCGCGAAATAGGATGATTTCGGGCTCACTGAAAAGTCGTACATTTTTTCCTGATTATCCAGCCCTGATGCGTAATAGATTCCCTTTTCCAGATCATAAATCACTTCCACGGTGTACCAGAAGAGTGGCTTCTCGTAATAGTTGATCGGATGACCTTCCGCCAGGCTCATCAGATTGCCTTTGCCATCGTATTGTTCCAGCAACGCAACCTGCCAGCTGTCTTCATCTATGTAAAACACCCGCTTGCCGTAACGGTGCCGAAACCCTTTTTTCAAAGTGGCCTCCACCACCCACACTCGATGCAATTCATAACGCAGCACCTCGGGATTCAAATGGGTAGCGGTCAGCAGCTCATCATATTGCCGTTGATCACTGTGCAAGGCATAGGCGTTATAGGGAACAAACAGCTCCCGCTTACCCTTTAATGTCCAATCAAAACGATCCATGGCGCCACTGAACATATCCGTGTTGTCCACCAGGGCAATGCTGTCACTGATCAGCACCGGTGCATCGTAGGCAATATCGGGTGCTCTGCGCGTTCGACGCTGCCCCGACAAATGAATCCAGGATTTACGCGGCTCCTTCATGGCATTGATAAATTCGTGCACCAACAGTTTGTTTCCGGCCAGCTTGGGGGGTGCGGTGGTGGAACCCAGCAACATTATGGCCAACTCATCCTGGGAACGCTGATCCCGCTGCGGATCGGAGTACATGAATTTGATCAGCGTATCGGTCTTGCGCAGGGTGTATCGACCTTTGCTGTCCACCACTGCCGAGCCGCTGTGGGTTTGTACCGCCTCACCACGGTAACGAAGCTTGTGATTCCACATCACCTCATGGGCGTTGGCGGGAATGGGAAAGGGGGAGCTGGTGGTGGCCTGAATCACCCCTTCGCCCCCTTCCACCAGCTCGGCATGCAACGCATTCTGATACACCGCGTCATACACCCGCTGAGGGTACGTTGCGGTCCGCCGGGTGGGATACACCTTTAATTGAAAATCAGGATAACGTTGCAACATGAGCTGGTGCGCGGCACTCAACTTGCTTTGATGGGCACTCATATTTGCAGCGTTGATCACCAGCCGTGGCTGATCGTCAGCAAACGGATTGGGATGGTGCATACCCGGCTTGATCGGCGGGTACTCGATCTGCCCCGCCTGCCAGGTGGGAATGGTGCCCTCGGCATTGCCCGCCCGCTCAGCGCCCACGGGGGTCAGTGCCTGCTGCAACTGTTGCGCCTGCTCCGCGTTGACTTTAGCCTGGGCATTGCTGACGCTCATCAATATAAGCAGGGTACAGACCATACAACGAATAAAACGGATCATATTATTTCCCTCTTGTTTTAAAGTATTTTTTTAGAATGTGTAACTCAATGACAGTGTGACAAAGTCGCGATCGTGCAATTGGTTGGCACGCTCGTTACCCATAAAGCGGGTGTAATCCAGAGCTACATCAATCGCCGAGGCATGGCTGGCCTTCACCCCCATGCGCAACACCTGAGTGTCCTCCACGAACCCCGCAGAACCGGACGGTGAAGTACCCGCCACATCGTGCTTCCACAACACCGACGGCGTCACACTGAAGCCACCCGGCAAACCGGGGTAATCCGCGCTGGCGCGCAAAACGTAGCCCCAGGCAAATCCATCCGACCAGCGCTTTCGATCACAACAGGGCAAGCCTCGTAACGACGGTATCGGGTCCAGAGCACCCCGGCCTTCTGTGCCCGGTGTCAACAGGCGCAGCTCATCGTATTGCGGATGATCCACAATATAGAGTGCGCCCAGCTCACCGATGACCAACACCTGCGACGCACCCAACCAGTGGCCACCCAGCGTATGAATGGCCAGCAAGGACGCCTTTACCGCGTCCCGCTCAATATAGGTGGGCACATCCGCTCCGGAAAAAGGCGGCATCAATTCAATCTGATAAGGGGGAAAACACAGATCAGTGTTCTGGCAGGCATTGCCCTCATCCGCGTGATCCCGAAAATCACTGGTGGGTTGCTGCGCCAGCCAGCGGTCCAATGCCTCCGGGCCATTCACCACATTGGGAACCAGCCCACTTAATACGGTCAGCAACTGCCCCGCATCCACGTCGCCACCGGCCAGCAAAGACGCCAACGCACCACCATTGGCTTCGTCGTAAAGTAAAATGTTGACCAGATTGCCCACTGCCGAGCCCAAAATTTCATAGATATCCACCGACAACGGCACGTCACGCCGATAGGTGATCTCCCCCGCCAGGGATGTGCCTGTGGGAGCCACCGTGTTGAACGTAAAACCAAACAGCGACAGATTCTCGGGATACTGAAAGTAATAGTTGGCTTGCAGCGATTGCGCCAAGGTGCGATCCGGAATCCCCTCCCGTGCACCAAACACCGGTGACGGATTGTGATAACGCAGATAATAAAATCCCAGCTCAGAATCATTCAGCTCTGGCACATACCAGGATAGCTTGACGCCAAATTCACCGTCATCGGAAGCCGGTTTGTCTGCCGTGCGCGATACACATACCCGCCGTGGATCATCGTCCGCCAGCATGCCGCCGTTGATGCACAGCAGATCACCCCCCGCCCCGATAATGTCCGCGCTGCTGAAGTAACTGCCGGCCGGCGGCAACCGGTTGGGTTCCCACTTGGTTTTGAGATAGGCCTCAACGTTCACGTTCTCCGTTACCCCAAACGACAACCACAAACTCTCGACCGGAATCGACGCCTGTTTTAAATCACCGCCGGACATGGCGAACTGGTTAAAATCCCTCGGGTTTTGCAATATGTTCATGCCGCTGATAAAGCCGCTTTCACCCCAGGATATTACCTGCCGCCCCACCCGCAACGAAACCGGAACATCACCGTAATATAAATTGGCGTAGAAATAGCGATCCAGAAAACGGATGTCCTGCCCCACCAATTCACGCCCCTCGCTGTTAAGGAGCCGGTGAGGCAAGTCATTCTGTTCGATGTAGTGATCGTAGAACAACAGCACCCGTGCAAAAAAACCCGCATCGTCAAAATCCAAGGCAATATCGTGCAACGAGCGCAACTGTTGCGAGAACACACCGGTAGAGAAATTCAAATTCCCATCATCCGTGTTTTCGTTATAAACGCCGGGCCCGGAGGGAAAATACGGCAGCCAGCACGCGTTCAATCCATCCACCGGCAGGCCCTGCTGTTCACACACCTGCGGCTCGGTAATGGCATAGGCTCCAGGGGGATATACCCCCGGTGCAGGTAAACCATCATTGCCCAAATTGCTTTGCAAAGTGGGCTGCAGGAATCGCAACGCAGTAATGGGATTGCCCACCTGCACCAGATTGCCGCTATTGCCGAAGGCAATATTTGCCTCATCAGGTTCCTGTACACGCCAACTGCTGGACAGCGTTACGGTGGAATTAATACCAAAGGTGAAGCCTTCACCCTCCCAGCTCAACGCACAAACCGGAAGTGCCAGTGGCACAATCCACAGCGCCAGGATTATTCTTATTATTGTCATGTTTCCTCTCACCAGTACAACCAACCGCTCCCTGGTTGAAAGATTCCCTGCGCATTGATAGCTAATTTACTTTTAAAGAACGGTGCAGATAGCGGTACGTGGCACTGCTGGCTTCGCGCTCCGTTTGCCGCCAGCCATACACCTTGGGCCGCTGCTTCTCTATGGTGAGCTTCTTCCAAAACAGCCAGTCAAACAGCGCCAGAAAATTATTCATATTGCGTGCCGAGTTTTTACTGCGACTGTGGTGCTGATGATGCTGATTTGGAAAAGTAAATACGTGACACAATGCATACATGGTTTTGGCAATCCATGGATTTTTGTGATTCAACAGATACAAATCGTATTTCCAGTTGGTGTGCACATGAATGCCCCAGATACTCTTGATAGCGGTACCAATGGCCCAGGTTTCCACCAAGCCAAGATAAAGGCAGATAAAACCAAACCAATAATTGGGTAACGCAAACATCCAGCCCCAACCTGCCACCACCACTTGGGTTACGCTCAGTTCGCCCTTCCCGTCTATGCCGCCGTTCATGTGATGCGGCCGGTGGGCGCTCTTATAGTAGGCTTGCAACATAGCCAGCCATTTATTGGCCGGTTTACGCTCATGAGAAAAGTTATGGGCCCATCCGTGTAGAAACTCATCGATCAGAATAAATCCCACTACGGCCAATACCGGGTAGCGATCCTCAATCCAGCCCAACTGACTGCGCTGATCCGGCAACAGCAAACTCATCAGGCCAAAACAACAAAACAACAACAGCGGCCGCTCGATGACCGCCAATACCCCGGAGGACAACGCAAACATCTGCCAATCCTGCTTGGTTTTACGCCCCTCACGATATTTACCGGTTACCCATTCATACAACACCAGCAACATAATGATGGCGACGCTGAGCAAGGTGTAATCCTGTGCCGCAACATTCATAACTCATCCCCGTTTTTGATTTACGGCAAGGTTACGATGCTGAATAATATTAGTGAAATTCAAAAATTGTATGAGCTACATGCATGAAACTTAATTTACGCGCTATTGACCTGAATTTATTGACTATTTTTGATGCCATCATGCAGCACAAACGTATGTCCCAGGCGGCAGAGGCCCTGCACATGACCCAGCCGGCGGTGAGTCATGCCCTGGCCCGGCTGCGCACCACCTTCAATGACGCGTTATTTATCCGCACCCGGGCCGGAATGAAACCAACCCCTAAAGCCCTGCAGTTGGCGGGCCCCATTCGCGATGCCTTACGGCAAATCCAGGAGGCGCTGGAATCCGATGAGCCCTTCGACCCCCTGCAGGCGCAACGTACCTTTACCATCGCTTTTGCCCAATACGGTGAGATGAGCGTGTTCCCGGCGTTGTTGGATCGAATACATCAGGCATCCAGCGCTCTTCGCATCAATTCCATCGGTGAAGCAAATGCTGAAGCATTGGAATTATTGAAAGAGGGCAACATCGACTTTTGCTTTGATATGCAGGCCCCCGACGATGACCGGCTGGAATCCTGCCTGTTCAGTGAGGAAGACTGGGTGATCATCGCGCGCAAGGAAAACCCACGCTACAAGAAACGCATCACCGCCAAGCAGTACTTTGCCGAGAAGCACATTGTGCTGGCGCTGAAAGGCGGTAAAAAGCAGCTGATTCAGCGAACCATGGCCAACCTGGGGGGCGAACGCCGGATATTGGCCGAGGCTCAGCAGTTGATTGCCATTCCCTCGCTGGTAATGCAAACCAATGCCATTGCCACCATACCTGCCAGGCTGGCGGAATACCCCATTTACCAGCACCAACTGCGCGTGCTGAAACTGCCCTTCGACCTGCCTAAAACACCCTTCCACCTGATCTGGCATCGTGCCATGAACCAGGATCAGGGACACCTTTGGCTGCGGGAACAAATTCTGCAATGCCGCTGAGGCTGACTGAATGAGGCCACGACAAGACATCACGAAAGCGCGCATTCACCACAGCTTCATAACGGTCGGCTAACCATGCATAATGAGCACCCCTCTGCCATGAGAAAACATATGACCCATCAAGACACCAACGCCAAAGAACAATGGCTCATCTGTGGCCTGGACGTGCTGGAAGCACAAGGGCATGCCGCGGTGAAAGTGGAACCCATGGCGGCACAACTGAATGTCACCAAAGGCAGCTTTTATTGGCACTTCGAAAACCGACAAACTTTTTTAGATGAACTGTGTGGCTATTGGCTTGAAAAGCAAAAGGCGATTGTGCAAGAGTTTCAGGAATGGCGAACGCTCACACCGCAGGAAGAGCTGAGAAATTTGTTGCAGTTTATTCTAAACAAAGACACAAAACACGATTTATCCATGCGATTGTGGGCACAAGACTTTGCGGCAGCACTCAGTGCGGTCAAAGAAGTAGACAACCTGCGCCTGAACTTTTGTACCCGACTGTTCAAACGCATGGGCTTCAACTCACTGCAAGCAAAAGTCCGCGCACGCATGGTTGTCTACTATCAAATTGGGGATTACACACGCCCCCACAACGATTCTAAACAGGAACGTTCGCGATACCTCGACGAACTTTTTAACCTGCTCACTGCATCATTCGAAAACCCAGTCTAAGAACTGAACGGTTTTCGTCACGCCTTCGTTGTAATACTCCACATAGGGCCCTGATTTTACGAACCCGTGGGGTGCATCCTCAATGACATGTAACCGATGTTGTCCGCCTGCATGCAAAAAGGCATCATGAAACAATCTGTTTTCCGCCACCGGAACGGTTTCATCCTCGGCACCATGAATGGTTAACATGGGTGGATCGTTTGCATCCACATGGTTGATGGGCGACGCCTGATTGTAGCGGCCTGGAACTGTGTTCGGATCACCACCCAACAAAGCCTCGATCGATACTTGTGATGCGGCCACTGCTGCGTGGTTGTAGGCCAAATCCGTCGGGCCGTACCAATTCACAATGGCCTGTGGCTCACTGGATATACCAGCGTACTGCCCGTTCATATCTTCCCATGCTGTGCGGCTCACGCCTATTTGCGTAGCCAAATGTCCGCCAGCCGAACTGCCCAGCACGGCAATACTGTCCGGATCGATGTTCCAATTACCGGCCTGGCCTTGGGCTCTGAAATACCGCACCGCGCATTTAACGTCTTTGATGATATCGGTGTAGTCCGCGCCTACCTGCATCGGATTGTTCGGGTTATCCCGCGTTAGCCGATAATCAATGGTGGCGGCGACGTAACCCGCGCTACGCAGATCCCCCGCCAGATTGGCTAAGCCCCCACGTTGGCCACCACTCCAACTTCCCCCATGAATCATTATCACCAGTGGGCGCTGCTCACCGGCGGGTAATCCATCAGGCCGGGTCAACGTGTACTCTAAGGGAACCTGAACCCCATCCTGCAAAAAATAGCAGTATTCCCCATCCACAACTTCAGCAATCCCCCCCATGGAACAGAAAGCCAAAGCACCTGCAACACTCCACTGAATACTCATCTTGTTCACATTAACACTCCTTTATGGTTGTTAGGTACGCACCATACGGTTGCGTATGGTTGAAAAGTATAATGTAAAAACCAAGAGCGCGTAAGTGCGCAGCAGCACATTGCTACTACGTGAACTGGATTTATAGAGTTGATAGTGGCGGGAGGAAACTCGCCAGGAACCTGCGAAGGCTATCAGTGGGATAATAATGCAGCGTTCTGAGATGGGGTTGCCGTTGGATGCACGTAAGATCTAAAGGTTGGCATTGCTGAAGTCGAGCTCATCTAAACCTTAGCATCCACTTTGAAGTGCAACAACGATGCTACATCGGCTCATCCGCGATGTAGTCCCAGAACTGATCTTCGGTGATGGTGCGAACACCTGTTTTTAGAATCTTGCTCATCTCAGCTGGCGCTATATTCTGTCCCAGTACCACCAGGCTGATCTGTTCATGCCATTCATCGTGGACGACGCCCATCTCTTGCGCCAGTTCTTTCATCTCGTCAATATCCTCTTCCATGTCACCCAGGAACAGGATATCGGCACCATCCAGATCGATATCATCGTCTTCATTATCAGGGTATCGCCAAACCTGCACACCACCGGAGGATGAATCAAACAGGCGCGCGTACAACGCGGTGGCCCCGGCGGACTCCAACGCGCTAACCAGCTCATCGAAGAACGAAAGTGCTACTTCGGAACCAGCTGACGTGGACAGGACCATTTGATCGCCAGCGGCTTCCAGATCCATTCTGCTGGGAAGGTCGTCAGACTTGATACTAAGCATTCGTGGTAATATACAATTCAAACTATCATCAACTATCATTGTTATCTCTTATGAAGATTTTCACTTCAGCCTTGCGTATTTTGCTTTGTAGTGTTTTCCCCGGGGGAACATTGCTATCCACTCGATATTCCGTTTGGGCTTTCTCGATTCCCTTATTCGGGCTTTTGATAGTGATTCTTTTTAGCTTAACACGCTGGGTAACCACACCCTTAGGTTTTATTTCCATGCTGGGGTTTCTGATTGCTTTGCACTTACTCACCTACGGATTAGGATTAGGCATAAAATCAAAATCTAGACCGGCTCGGATTATCGTGTTATTAGTGATTGGTCTTATCGCGCTGAACGGCTCTATCGTGACTACAAGCCATATTTATAAGGAAACGTGGTTTGGTTTTGGTTTTTATCACATACCATCTGTTTCCATGTCCCCCACTTTGATGCCAGGAGATGTGGTGCTGGTTGATAGCTGGGCTTTCAACGCACACCCCGCCAAAAAGGGTGATGTAGTGGTTACACGCAAGGAGCCACAAGGAGTGATTCTAGTGAAGCGGGTTACTCGTGTAAAAGAAGATGGGCAAACTCGATGGATTTATATAGAGGGAGATAATCCTGCACGCAGTCAGGATAGCCGTCAGTTCGGATGGATCGATTCTGCACTAATCATTGGTCAAGTTGATTTCGTCTGGTTTTCATTTAGAAATGGTGAGCGAGCCCTTCAGTCGCTTTGAGTCAGCCCTGCATGCTTGCGAATTAACGAGTAGATTTCTTCAGCTGCATTATGAGGCATAGCCAATATCACAAAGGGATCATCACCAAAAAACGTAACCAGCGTTTTGTCACAATTCTCTTTAGAGAACGCACGCATTTTTGCGGGCAATTGAGCAGGAACCCAGTCACTATCAAATATATCTTCCAATACGAACTGGTAGGTTTCCCCATCTGAACTGACGAGCTCCACCTTGGCAGTCATCCAACCATCATCTGAATCGCAATCGTAAACCTTCCATGAGTTACCTGGAATTTGCTGTAGGTATACGTCGATAAGCTCCCAAAGGTAATTAGCGGGGCCACAACCTTGCTCTGAATATTCCACATGTCCCAACAGTTCGAACGCGTCAAACAGGTGCGCGTGAACAAGGCTTGTGTTACTGGGTTCAGAGTGGTCACTATCTGATATCTGATAACCGTAACGCAAGGCAAATTTATACAAATCTTTATCAAAATCACTCACGCAGACACCCTAAATATATTAGCAATTATTCAGATGCGCTAAGACAGTCATAGCCCTTGCTGATCACGAACTTTTCAAGCTCGTAATACTCAGGGGGCATTGTTGGTTGTTTTAGTCCTTTAAGGAGCTTGTCTAACAAATCGGGGTCAGAGGGAACTAATTCCGTTCTACCATCTTCCTCATCGTACGGAGTCAGTATGTTATTTATGGCCGCAAGAAACGATCTCTGTTGAATATATGCCCCTTTTCGATAGGTTACACCTTCTATTTTAACCTTTGAGCTGGATGGTAATTGCTTCGAAAAGAACACAGGATTACAGTGCGGATACAGGCTTAAAAAATAATCAACCAGGTGTTTGAACCGCTCTCCAGTCTCCCGTTCATTCTCATAAAACAAATAACCTTTTATACCTCTTGATAATACGTTGCATGTTTTAGCTATATTAAATTTTACATGTATTCTGGAGTGCGGTTCTCCAGCCACCAACTCGACAACACGGGTTGGATCGTATTTGGTGCCGTATATCCATTTGAACATATCTAACCAAAGACGATAGTCGCTAGAGAATTGCGAATTGGCGATATAGCAGTTTTCAACAACGCTCATAAGAAAAGCATCCCAGTCACCATTATAGCCGTGGTTACGCATTCGCCATTCCGGATTCTCTGCATTAGCCAGGCTCCAGCGAAGCGATGATTCAATTACTAGTTTAAGATCATCCAGAGATTGAACCGGCGATAAGTATATGAGCGAGGCCATGTGGGGAATAGTTTTGTCTGTGAACGCCTTAATGTCGCCATTCAGAAAATACTCACTATACGCCATCACCTCCTTCTTTGGCGTATTTCCGGTAAAAAACGTGTTTTCTTCATAAACTGCCCACTCGTTTTCTCTTTTTTCTAACCACTCACTTTCTGTTGGAATACTGCTGTATATCGAGCTCATTCTATTATCAGCCACTCTAAAAACTTACTACGCCGCCAGGAATTTCATAATCGTCTAATTCTTCCTGTATAGCCTCTTCCAGCTCATCCTGCAAACTGTTCTTTAAGCTTTGAAGCAACACACTTAAAGCACCCTCCTTAATATGCGAGCCAGGAAACGAATCACCATCCGCCAAATGTGATTTAAATATAGTCGGAACTCTCGACGGAATTCCCTCTGGATCTTTTACCAGCTGTTCTTCAATTAAATCAAGGTCAGCACTTCTTGCAATCAAAGTTTTCGTTCCTTTTTTTCCTTTAGCACGGCTATAGGTTTTGAACTTATGAAATTGCCATAAGTACTCAGACACTTCAATATTCGTAGTCTGCAAACCACCTTGTGGTGCGTCTTCAGTTACGCCAACGCCTTTTGCGATTCGATCCAACACAAACTGGTGATGGGCCGTTTTCCCGCGTTTTTCTGTGCTGTTCTCACCTTTATTACCATCTTTCCTGGGGTTAGTGGCCCAGCGCCATTCCTTAATACTGTACGGCTTATTCGTAGGCGAATCGCCATTTTTCCGTGATTGCCAAGACTTCACTTCATGCCACTCTTCAGCCGAATCAGTTCCTTCAGTTACAATATCCACTCTTCGCCCGTATTTCAGAGCTCTTGTTATATTCAATGGATCGTCTTCTAGATCTTCTTTTCTCTTAAATATATAGACAATTCTCGGCACCTCAATCCCTATAATGGTACTGCCAGTTGCGTGCAGTAGTGCCAAATGCATAAGCTGAAACGCCGCACCTTGCACCTGATTTGCTCTTGGCTTGGTGTCTTCAGAATCTACCGCTGAACTGTACCCTGCCATCAAAATGAGAGTAGTGAGTCGAGCAAGCGCCGTATTTCGATCTGTACCAAGCGCATAGGTACCATTTTCAGGAAACAGCTGTCCATCCAGTATCTGTTGTTCAATGTAGCCAATAATAGCCAACATAGTAATGGGTGGTATTCTTTGTCCGCCAAAGCCAAGCAGAAAATTCTTAACTGTTTCAGGTTTCCCACCTCTTTTCACTACTGTGAAGATGGCTCTAATCATCCCGATATTAAATGCATGTCTAATGAATCGGGCTCTATCGCCAGGAGGCATATTCTTAACTGTCTTGGCGAATACGCCTAATGTTTTCGCTGCAGTCCCTCCGGGCAAGTCATCTAACATTGGTTTTAACTTCTTGAGTGCTGATGCCCACTTTTTACCTATACCCAAAGGCAACTTGGCTCTAGCCTGCATAACTGCATTATTGCTGACAAGAAACTCCTCAAGCCAAGTGCTATTCATCGCATCAATACTGGCGGTATCCGGTAGCTCGGTCTCATCATCCGCCAAAGAGACAAATTCCAGAATATCTAAAAAATCGTCTGTGGAATTAATCATATTGGAAATTTGTCCGATAGCTTCCCGAGACTCCTCATCTGTCGCCATATCGGCCACAATAATCATGAAGGCTACGCCTTGGTAAACCAATCTGAAATCACGCCCCTTGGCTTTCTGGAACATTTTCTTAAAAACACCACCCAGATATTTAACTGCTTTATTATTTCCCAGCTTCAATAATTTAATTGCAAGTTTTGCGGGTGTAGTAACTGCTTTCAGAGGAGCAGCCGGCGGAAACAACGTCAACACGTCCAACAAAGCTACAGAAAACGCGACAATATCCACATCGCGCCCTGAGAGCATATTGCCCACCTGATCCCAGATCACTTGCAAGCTGTCCAAGGCCAAGAAACTGGCAACGATCTCTAGTATATCCATAAAGCCGATGTCGTATGCATAGGCTTCAGGGAACAAAATGGCAACATGGCGAGAGTAATACTGACCACTATTGTAACCATCAAGGCTTTGAGCAGTCGTATCATTCAGGTAACCTTCATCGAATCCTGGGTCGCCCGGCACGATGCCCGCATCAAGCATCGCTGCTGCAATGCGCTCGAAAGCTGCGGTCGACATTAAAGTCAGAACTTGACTTTCCTGCCCTATTGATATTGCAATATTTTGCTTTGATAACTCACTACCAAAGCTCAATAACTCTCCCTTACCTTCAACTACTACTTGAGCTGTGCCCGACTCTGGTAACAACACTGTTCTAGATTCAGAACCATCAGCAAAGGTTATCAATGGAGAGGATGAAAGATTAAACCAACGTAAGGTATTTATCTTCCCATCATAGGCCTGCCCTACTACCAAGCCATAGTTGGACGAAAGGGGATTACCGCCCGCGTCCACAGCATCCTGCAAAGCAATATCACCATACTGGACAACCCCAGTGACAGACGTTGAGTATTCATCTTCTCCAACCTGAAGACGAAGGCTACCTGCGTCCAATGTTACGGCTATCTTTTGCCATTGATTTAGTAAGAAACCAGGATGATTTAATGTGTAGCTGCTGGCATCGTCCATATTTGCCGTCAGGCTTAAGCTACCATCAGTTTGCAGAGCCAAGATTATTCCATTGCCCAGGTTCACCAATTGGCCACCTGGCTGATTAGCTTTCACCTCCAGAGAAAATGATAATCCATCAGCCAATTGCAACCTGGACGCACTCACTACTTTAGCGCGGCTGTGAACGATGATTTCATCTAACTCATTGCGCTGCTGAGAAAATTGAAAACTGAAGCCCGTCCCTCCCAAAGTGTCCTCAACCAAGGTTACGTTCTCTACAACACCTGACGAGAGACCTACCTCGTCGGTTAGAACCCCCTCGTCAACGTTATTCATCCAATAAGCAGCTTGTGTCAAACGGTTAGGCAAAAATGCGTTACCTAATTCAAGGCTGAGCTGCTGATTGGGAGCTCCCATTACCTCAACTTCCCCGGCTACGGCCTTCTCAATATTGAATATGGAGCCGTCCCAGCGGGTATGCGTGAACACCGATGGTGCTGTTGTGTCACCCACCATTTTACCGCGATAGTTATTTATTCTGGGGGTATTATCATTCGGGTATTGAACTTGAACGAGCTGTTCAGTAGGAGCTTGTAACGCCGCCATCGCTTTGACAACGACTTCCGTCTCGTGTGTTGGTGTGAACAAGGTTAATGTCGCAGTACCATCTTCTCCTGTAATGATGCTGGATGCGCTCAATCGCCCTTTTTCAGCCCAAACATCCAGAGGATAATTCGGCTGCGCTGCGCCATCTGCAGTTACCGATATTTGAAACTGTTGTTTACTATCAGTTTCCATCGCTGGCGATAAGCCCGTGATGCTGATATTTACAGGTCTTACATCTATTGCTACAGGAAGCGATGTGGCCCCAATCCTAACTGTAAATTCGCAGGCCTCTGCATAATCCGATCCTTTAAGTGAAAACTGGAATGCACCGTTGGTTGTAACATCCGGACGGCTCGAAACCTCTAAAGAGCCGTCTGTCGTTATGCCTACAGCCGTGCCGTCCGCAACGGTGTTACCCCAAGCGTCTTTTGCAACACCGGACAAAGAGACTTCACCCACGCCACCCACAAATAGCTGATTATCGTCATCTGGTGATACGGTTATAGACGTTGGCACCCCAGGAACAACACGAAAAATCAAAGGCAATCGCTGCGTATCACCTGATGAGTTGTTTGTAAGGACAGCCGTAACTTTGGCTATATCACCTGCCTTGTTGGTTAAAGTCAGTTTATTGTTAAATATGGCGAACTCATCATCTACCTCAACGGACGTCTCGAGTTCACCCTCACCCTCCAGCTCCCATCTGATTGATACCGGGTATTTTGATTCTGGGTCTCGATTAGCGAAGCCCAGAATATGGGCTACTAGATCTACTTCGGGTGTATCAGCTGATATTTCTACGGCTCCGTCTTCTGCCGGTAAGATGTCATTGTCCAGTACGGCATAGAAATCAAGATATTCAAAGGCCCATTCCCACAGAACATTTGCAGCATCGTTGTTACTGTACAATCGCATGCTCAGATAATCTTCTGGATCTAAACCTGCCAACGCCCCCAAGTTTTCAAACGTTATTGTCTGATCACTACCTATTGTAGCCAGCATTTCTTCTTCGCCTAATGCGATGATAAGTTCTCTTTCACCGTCATAGCTAAACGCCGTTAAGGTATCGTTATCGAGGCCATCACTGTTAATATCGCGACTCAGCAGGCTGTATGCAAAGGCCACTAATTCGTCAGTGGACGCTATAACCGGGTTCTCGCTGGTATAGATATCTTCAACATCATCAGCTGTTATTTGCCTTCGAATTTGCTGTTGGGTCAGATCGTAGATACTGAACTGAAATTCAGGGCGATAAAGCCACTCATATATTGGCTCTGGCTTGGGAGTGGTGATGTCTGCATCTTCGCCCTGAGCTTTAACAAATTCACGATATACTTGTTGGGATTCCAGGCTATCGTCCTCGTTATAGACTGGGACCTTGAAGGGGACATATCGATCGGGTCGATATTCCTGCATGCCAGAGTTGGCACCAGTCACATAAAAAGCCTCAAGCTGATCGAACTCAGACTGCCTGGTGAAAGGCTGGCCTGACACATGAATATAAAGATGCTCTCGGTTACTGTTCGGATTTGAAAAACGTATTACGTTGGTATGTTTGCCTGGCTTCACCGGGAACTGTGCAACTGCACTGTCCCCAACCGCTGCATCGTCCAGAATATTCGGTGCAACGATCTTTGCGAAGCGTGCTGTATAGCCGTAATCGCCCAGGGCTTCCGGCAATGCTCTGCCATCGTGATCCAACCATTCTGTATAAACAACGATCGCAGTATCTGTACCCAGCGCAGCACCTTCGAAGCCAACTGTTCGGGCTGATTTCTGACTAGGATCACTATCATCGCGCATATCGTCTGGAAGGTACTGAGTGCCTCTTGTCAGACCTTGCTCAACGGTATAACTGCGCTCCGCCCATATCTTAAGATTGGGAGGGCGCATAATGATATCATCAACATTGTAGTCAATTACCATCGCGTTACGAAGGTAACCATCTTCATCTTCAGTACTGTGAGCTTTCAGTTCTGTAGTGATAGTACCCATATACCCAGTGACACGGTTAATCGCGATAATACGAATACGCTCACCGGGGCGCAGATGATCAGCTTCTCGGTCCCAAAACTTTTCAACGACTCCCGACTGTTGTTGCCAGAAGCGGTAGGCGTTCTGTGGACCAACAGGGTTACCTGTTACTGGATCTACTGGATTTCTACGAAGATAGCTTGCGCTATAGATACCCTCTCGAGGACCGCGCATTTCTAAAGTGTAGAAAAACTCGCCATCGGCCGCGCCTAGGTCATTCTTGATGACACTAGTGGCTTCGGCAGTATTAAGACCTCTGCGCTCTGCGATTAACTCTCCGTTGGATTCACGAAAGACATATAGATCGGTATTACTGAGATCTATTTCTCCCAAAGTTGTGACCAATCCCTTATCATCAAACTCGCTTCCATCTGACAACCGCCAATCCGCTATTCTTAGGAGGTCGGGCTGATCTTCACCAGGTACTCCTTCTTTAGAAGAAAGAAAAACACCTTGATGTGTACAGAGAATTCCATTTTCATCACGTGATACTACGCAAGGATAGTTTTCATCATTCTGCAAAAAGAACTTTTTCTCTGTTTCACCCTCTTCACCATCCTCTACTGGAACTTCTACTACCCTACCCAACAACGTGTTTTCAAACTCTCCATCGCGGTCAAAGTCATAATTACTTTGCACCTGTCTGACGAACCCAGGCACTGTAAGGTCATAACTAGGTGGCGTTGCTGATTTAGAGAAGTTATCCAAAGCCCAAACGCTTTGTATATCTGTTAGTTCAGGAGTAATGTCCACGCCACTGCCATCGGGATTTTCCAGACGCGCACGACCGTTTATAACCATGATGTCGATGGGGAAATCGCGGGGGCGTTTAACTGGCGTAGCGGCGCTCGCTAAAATTCCGATTACTGCCGGGCGAATTAATGGCGGGGCAGTCGCAGCCAATCCATTGCAGAAATCATAATCGATTCGTTGCTGCCAGTAGATTCGGTAACCGGGTAGGCGCGGATTGAAGCGATTGTACTGTAATTCCAGATACGCAGGTGTGGTGTAGCTGAAGGTGAACCCCGGACAAGGCGGCAGGGTGTAATGCATGCTGTACTTGCCGTCTTCACCGGTTTCGGCGCCATCAGTAATTCTCGCAGCCGGTGTGGTGGTAATACGAGCACCTTCTATTGGCCCGTAAATAACATCTGTGGCTTTACGGTAATTGATGGTGGTGGTATCCACGCCATCCAGCGCTTCCTCCCCTGTATCATCCCCTTCCGGACCAAAGAACTTAACCCGAAAGCCTATATTGTTGTCAGTATTGGAAGGAGTAACTATATTAGATACTTCTCCGGTTGCAGGATCTGAACGTATTAAAAGTGACGCATAATCACCGATGGTTGTCCTACGTACGTCAATAGGAAATCGAGCCAGTAGGTGATACTCCCCGTCTGGGATCTGTGTGAGTTCTTTTGAGCGAACCAATACAAACTGTACGTTTTCATAGTCCGGATTGATTGCAACGGGTGAAAATGTTTCTCCATTATAAGTTTCAAAATTTTGCTGTGTGATATAGTCGTAAACCGACATCCAGATGGCATCCGGCATGTCCTCCATGATCTGGGTGTATTGATCATGATAGGCGCGGTATTCCGTCCCACTGAAGGTGAAATCCCCATCCTGCATGCCGCCGATGACGCCGGCTTCGCGGCCGGTTTCATCGTACTCCACCCAGATGGGCATGTTGGTGGAGGGATCCACCACGATGCTGCGGGTATAGACGGCACCGAATTTGTAATAGGGTTCGAAGCCGAACATGGCGTGGGCCTGCACGGCAAACAGCGTGGTGATCACCATCGCAAAGAGGGTGTTCAATCGTGTTAACTTGTTAGAAAGAATCTGTGTACTCATGTTCCCTATTTCCTACTGCCCGCTCGTGCTGTTAACGACGCTGCTCAATTCTGCCCGCATCAGTTCCAGACTGATGTCGCCATTGGCGTATTTGGCCAGGGTTTCCTGCCATTCGTACGGCACCATGCCGTAGCCGATGGCATCCAGGCGCTGGTATTGCAGCTCGCCAACGCTGCGCACCCGGTAATTTTCAATTTGCCCCACACCCACCGGCACGATGAGCTGGCTGCGATCATCCAGCCCCAGCATCACCACGTAGTATCCGTTATCGGGTACGTAGTCGTAGCTGCCCATGATGGCAGGCATGGCAATATCCAGCCCGGTAATGCTACCTTCCACCGCGATGCCGCCGGGCTGAACAAAGTAGAGCCAGTGACCGTAGCCCAGCGGCCCCAATGGATAGGGGAACTGGGAGAAATCGGTAAACTGGACGTGTATGGGGCCGCTGGTGTTCTGATCTGGGAACACCAGGCGGGTGTCGGTAAGATCCATCACCAAATCGCCGCCCAACAGGGTCACTTCACCACCGCCTTGCACCGGAACAAAGTTAATGGTGGGATCCAGTGCCGGCACGGTACGCAGATCCATGGGGTTCATGCGGCCTTCCACCACACTTTCGCGGAAGCTGATGCTGCCGTAACGGGTGTCCTTGAACTCAGGGTTGAATTCCAGGGTGTATTCGCCACTGGGGATGTTGTTTTTGGCGGCATCACCGAAGCCGAAGTGGTAGGCGCCATCCCGGTCGGTTTTGGTGCTGCGATTGAGTTCTTTCAACTTGACGGTGATTCCGGCCAAGGGTTGCCCCAATTGATCCTGTACGCCCCCGGTGATGAAGGTGGGCAAGTCACGCACCTTGAACTGGGCTCGCTCCATTTCGTTGCCGTCATAGGTCACGGTGATAAACACGTTGGCACCATAACCCAATTCACGTTCGGGGTAGAAAGCCATGACGGTGCTGCCCGGCAATGGCGCGATGCTGCCCGCTACCGCTTCGAACGAGCGGTTTACTTCCACCAGTCGGTGCCCTGCCCCGCGCATGCCACTGACGCCGCGCGGATCGCTGTCGATGTAGGTAAAGCCGTTCAGGGTTTCGTTGACGGTGATGGAAACCAAAGCTGGGTCCACCGGCTGATTGAAGTACACGGAAACAAAGCCGTTGGGCTCGATGTCCGTTGCATTGTTGGCGGGTTCTATTTTCTGGATCGCAACCGGTACCTGTTGCGGATCCCGCACCGATACCGACAAACCGGCCGTGCCCACCACTTTATCGGTCAGGTCGCGCACTTCGATGGCGATGTCGTAATCCCCGGCCTGGGCGGGAATGGTGACGGTGCCCGCCAACAGGGTGGAGGAGCCGGACAGGGTTTGCTGATCCAGTATCTCATCGGCGGCGTTGGTGAGTACCGCATAGGTGGTGAGATCGGCAGACAGGCCGGCAATGGCCGCGGCCACCTGCAGGGCAATGGGTTGGCCCTGGTTGATGAATTCACTGCCATCGGCCGGTAACAACGGATCAACGGTGACCGAGCCATCTCTAAGTAGGGTGTATTCCAGGCTGGTACTGTTGCCGGCAGCATCCCGTGCGTTCAACTCCACCGTCAGCGGTGTGCTGACACTGAGGGCCAACGGCAGGGAGAACAGATACTCCCCGGCGGCGGCGCCAGGTTCTACACTCACCGGTTGACCGTTCACGGTAAAGCCTGCGAGGTTGGTTTCGCTGATCACACCGAACAGCTCATAGCGTGAGGCCACCACCCTATTTTCCGTAGGTACCGGTTGCAGGCCGCCGCCCACACTGATCACCGGCGGGGTAATATCCCGATAGTAGATCGCCTGGGCCGCCACGGTTCGGTTTTCGCCGTCGGTGATCGATGCCGTCACCTGGAAGCTTTCCGCGCCGGCCGGGAAGTTGAGAATCTCCTGGAAGCTGCCCGCCTGGGTCTGGCCACCCTGCAGGGACACCAATTCGCCGTTGACCCGGATCTGGGCGGCACCGCTGAAGCTGATGGCTTCCCCAGCCAGGGTAAAGCTGTCACTGTTGAGCATGCTGCCCGGTGCCGGTGACAACAGGCTGATCAACGGGGCATCGGTTTCTGCCACTTCCGGCTCGTAGATCACCACCACGCTGCGTTGCAGGGTCTGTGTGTCCAGTACTGCCTGAACCAGAATGGTGTTGTTGCCTTCCTGCAGTTGTACCGGCGCGGAACGGTAGGTGTACTCCGTGTTGAGGGCCGTGCTCTGCAGTGCGGTAGGCTCATTGTCCACCGTCAGCACGATGTTTTCAGAACGCACTTCCGACTGCAGTTTACCGGTTACCACCACATAAGGTTCGGTAACCTTGCTGTAGCCAACGGGCGAATCAATGGTGAGGCGCACCACGGTATCGGTGCTGAGCCGTTCCACCGCAACAATCACCGTGGCTTCATTGCCTTTGGTATCCACGGCTTTCAGTTGCAGGTTGTTTACACCCAGCTCAACCGGCACATCCGCACCCCAGTTATCGCCGCTGAACTGTGCGGTGATGGTACCGGCGCTTTGATCGTTGGTGATGGTGAGCGATGCCACACCACTGAGATCGGTGGCTATACCGTTGAGGGTGAAGTAATCCTCGTCGGTTTCGAACGGCTGGCTACCCAATACTGTGATTTCCGGTGGCGTGGTATCCGGGATGCTGTTGGGATCGTTTGGATCGGACCCTGCCGCCACTTCTTCTTCGTTGCTGTATCCATCGTTGTCGCGATCGGGATCGCTGTTATCACCTTGACCATCGCCATCCAGGTCCGACCATTCCGCCGGATCGGTGGGGAACTGGTCCGCAGCGTCGTCCACACCATCATCATCGGTGTCGGCCTTGGCCGGATTGGTGCCATTGACCACTTCCACGTTATCAGCAATGCCGTCGGAATCGCTGTCGGTGAGCAACGGATTGCTGCCGTAGGTATTGATTTCGTCGCCATCGGACAGGGTGTCCCCATCGCTGTCCGCCAATAATGGATTGGTACCGTGCGTGTTGATCTCGGCGCCGTCGCTTAAGCCGTCTTCGTCACTGTCGGGTTTCAATGGATCAGTGCCGTGGGTGTTGACTTCCGCGCCATCGGTCAGGCCATCACTGTCACTGTCCGGTAGATTGGGATTGGTGTTATAGGTGAGCACTTCCTGGGCATCGGTCAGGCCATCGCTGTCGCTGTCCGCCAGGTTGGGGTTGGTGCCATGGGTGTTGATTTCATCCCCATCGTTTAAGGTGTCATCATCACTGTCGGCATCCAGGGGGTCGGTATTGTGAACATTCACTTCATCACCGTCACTCAGCCCGTCGCTGTCGGTATCTGCCAGGTTGGGGTCGGTGTTGGTGGTGTTCACTTCTTCCCCGTCACTGAGGCCATCCCCATCCGTGTCCGCTTGCAGTGGATCGGTGCTGTGTTCGTTAAGCTCGGCTCCGTCGCTCAGGCCATCGCCATCGCTATCGGCCTGCAGTGGGTTGGTGCCGTGGGTGTTCACCTCATCACCATCGCTGACACCATCACTATCACTGTCTGCCAGCAGCGGATTGGTACCGTGAGTGTTGACCTCCGCGCCATCGGCCAGGCCATCACCATCGGTATCCGCCAATAATGGATTGGTGCCGTGGGTATTGATCTCCGCACCATCGCTTAAGCCATCGCTATCAGTGTCCGACTGCAATGGGTTGGTGCCGTGGGTGTTGACCTCTGCGCCATCGGCAAGGCCGTCACCATCGGTGTCTGCCAATAATGGATTAGTGCCGTGGGTTGTCAGCTCGGCGCTGTCAGTGAGGCCATCCCCATCGGAATCATCTGACAACGGGTTGGTACCATGGGTATTAACTTCCTCACCATCGCTGAGGCCATCGCCATCGGTATCCGCCAATAACGGATTGGTACTGTGGGTGTTGATCTCCGCACCATCGCTTAAGCCGTCGCTGTCGGTGTCCGCCAGCAGCACATTGGTACCGTAGGTATTCACTTCCGCTCCGTCGGTGATGCCATCGCCGTCGGTGTCATCCATTAGCGGGTTACTGCCATGGGTATTGATTTCCGCGCCATCGGTGAGGCCATCGCCATCGGTATCCGGGTTCAGCGGATCGGTTTGGGTGGTATTGATTTCCTGGGGATCGGTCAAGCCATCTGCGTCACTGTCGGCTGCCAACGGATTGGTTTGGTGCTCATTGATTTCCGCACCGTCGCTCAGGCTGTCATCGTCGCTGTCGGCATCCAATGGATCGGTACCATGGGTAAGAATTTCCGGGCCATCCAGCAATCCGTCTTCATCGGTGTCGGGCAACAGGGGATCGGTGCCGGAGGTCAGTACCTCATAGCCGTCGCTAAGCTGATCCTCATCGGTGTCCGGCACTAGCGGGTCGGTTTCGTACGTTTGCAATTCGTCGGTATCGCTCAGGCCGTCATCATCGGTGTCCGCCTTGATGGGGCTGGTGCCGAACTCCCACACTTCCAGGCTGTCCGATAGGCCATCGCTGTCGCTGTCCACTAACTGGGGATTGGATTGATAGGTCAGCACCTCTTCCCCATCCAACAGGCCATCCCCATCGCTGTCGGGGTTCATGGGATCGGCGTTATTGGCCGCTTCCAGATCGTTGGTCAGGCCATCCCCATCCAGATCGTCATCCAACCCGTCAAACACGCCATCGTTGTCCACATCGCACAGCAATCCAAAATCCGCCTGATACAGATTCTGGTTGCGGAAATACATCTTATCGCTGTACGACAAATCAATGTTGGCGCCAGCCATGGCACCGTAAAATTTAGTGGACCCTTCCGTATTAATATCACCACGGGCATACAGGTAGGCGCTGGTATCCGAGTAGGCACCCAATTCAAAAGCCTGCCAGGCGTAGATCACCAGTTTGGCCGGATCCCCTTCGTTACCGCCGGGCATGTTGAGCTCGGAGCTGTTACCCGTGACACTGGAAGAGTAGACAAACAGGCGCACCGTGCCTTCACCCTGGACTTTGATCTTGGTGTAGGATGCCATCGACAGTTGTTCAATCCAGTAATCGCCCGGTGCCAGCACCACGGTGCTGCTGGACCACAGATTCAGTTTGCGAATCCGGTATTCGCCGGGCTGCGCAAAGGTGATGGTGGAGAACAACAGCGGCGTCACCTCATCGAACTCCCGCTGGCCGTCATTACCCAGAGTGGCACTGCCGGAGATGTCGGTGGATGAGGTACTGAATTTGAAATCCGGCGCCAGTATGAAAGGTGACGGCACGCCGGAAGCGGAACAATCCGTATTACCGCAGGAATCAGCGCTGAACAACGCATTGCTGTTTACCACCTGACTGGAGCGCAATTGACTGGTGGGCGCATTCTCCATCAGGGAATAGGAACCAAAATCCACCAACCCGTTCTGGGTATGGGTTTGCAAGCCGGTTTCAAACGCTGCGGAACAATAGGTTCCGGCATACCCTTCCAGGGAATCCGGCACGTCGTCGCCGTCCGCATCCACGGGCACGTCGCTGGCCAGATACGGATCGGTGCCCACCATGCGTTCGTAATCGTTGCCGATGCCGTCGTTATCAATATCCAGATCATTGATGTCCGGGATACCATCACCATCCAGATCGGGGTAAGAGAAAGACTGTTGGCAACTGTCACCATAATTCACCAGGGCGGCGTTATCATGACGGGAATACACTGCCGTGCCCGAATGCAACTCCACAATGCTGGCATTGAAGGCGCCTTTAAGTACCGAGAAAGAACCAACGTCCATTGGGCCCTGGCTGTAGACAAATCCATCCAGTCTGGCGTTGGGCCCCAGATTGAGGCTGCCGTTAACGTACATAAACAACTGGTGTGCGGACGCGGTCTGGTTGATATCCACTTCATCCGCCAGAGCGGTATCGTTGTTCACCATCAAGCGCACGGTGCCTTCACCCAGAACTTTGATGTTGGCACCATAATCCATGATCAGGTTATTGACCCAGTAATCACCGGCCGGCAGTTTGACGGTGGCGCTGAGCTTAAGGTGCAGGGTATCGATCAGGTATTCAGATTGGGCACTGTTGAAGGTCAGATTGCCGGTGCTGTTGACCACCACATTGCGGAACTGGGTCTGCACGCCATCGGTGGTGGCAGATTGCAGGATGCCTACGTCGATATCGGTGGTTGCAGCGCTCAGCTTGAAGTCATTAATGTAGATCGGTGGCGCCGTGGTACCGGAGGCAGAGCAGTCTGACCAACCGCAGCTGAGCGTTAACGGTTCCTCAATGATCAAGGGTGTAATCAGTTCATCATTGGGTGCATCGTACACCCGCGAACTCAGACGGAACCGTACGGCACCATTCAGGTCATGCACCTGCAGCGGGCTTTCAAACAAAAGCTCACAGTTCTGTGCATAGGCATGGGATGCCGTTAACCCCCACATCAGGGAGGCCACCACAATTAAAAATTTACATCCAGAATGCTTGATCATAACGCCCGATCTTCCGTGCCAAATACATCTTGCGCATACGCGCCGCTTAGCAGACTTCTTATTGGTCTACGTTTCGAAATTCCTGCAGCTGCACCAGGAGTTGCTCGTTCAGTGCTTTCATGGTTTCGAGCATCTGTTGGTATGCCTCATCACGCTGCGACTTGGATTCCGCGCTTTCGGTTTCAGCCGCCAGACTCAACGCTTCATCCTGTTCCAGGCACTGAAGATAAGCCCGCGCTTCGCTAAGAAACCCTGCAACGGTCTCCTGGGCCTGAATCATTTCAGATTCGCTGGCCGCAGCGCCATCCGGCAAAATCGGTGTTGCCGGTGGTAGACATTCAGCTGCCGTCACGGCAGACATCAGGCACCCCAATGTGCATAGTAAAATTCGACAATATACCAACATGCTTCCCCCAAATTACTGTTGGTCGGTGGTCGCGTAATCAACCTGCGCCTGCGACATCACCTGGCTGGCCAACGATTTGACCGCTTCTTTCATTTGTTTGTGAGCCAGCGTCTTGCGAATCTCTGCACTCACCGTCTGTAAGGGTTTGGTCGTGGTGACCTGCTCCTTCAGTACACGCAACATAATCACATCCGGACGGGTGTGAATTTCTACCCCTTCTGCCACCTTGGCATTGGTTACCATCTCCTTGATATTGGGGGGCAGTAGTTTAATGTTCATTTCTGCTTGTTTGTGTTTTACCGGAAACCCTTCTTTCACCAGCGTGGCACTGAGCTGCTTCCAATCCTGGCTGGCGGACGCCTTCTGGTACGCGGCTTTCAACTGTTCGCGGTCCAGATCGGCCAGCGGCCCCACGGAGGTAATGTACTCAAAGGTGCGAATCACTTCACCGCCAAATAATTCAGGATTGCTGTTGTAATATTCCGTTACCTGCTGGTTGCTTACCGGCTGCGGATCAGCGTGGTTCTGCAGGTAGCGCTTAACCAGCAATTCCTCACGGTAGGCTCGTACCTGCTCCTCCAGGAACGCGGCTTCCTCTGCACTCAGCTCCTGTTGTGCCTGCTGCGCGATGGCGCGGCTTTGCACCAGGCTCTGCAGTACCTTGTCACGGACTTCAGGCCCCACCAGCAAACCCGCACTTTCACCCAGGGTACGGGTCATGGCGTAATCCAGCTGGGTTTCCGTGATGGCCGCACCGTTGACGGTCACCAAAGCCGGTTCAGCGGCCGGTTTTGATTCGGCTGTTGCAACCGGCTCTGCTGCGGGTTCCTTGTCACCGCAGCCAACCAGCAGCAGGCTCATCCCCATACACAGGGCCTGGATTGCTTTCATGGAACCACTCATTTCGTTTCCACTTTCACCAGAGCCTGCAAACGCTCGTATTCCGCCTCTTTGGCGGCCTGGCGCAGAATGTGCCGGATCTTGCCTTTCACATTTTCATAGGGCTCATTGATCTTTTTGGGCGCTTCCAACTGTTTCACAATGTGATAACCGAAGGTGGTGGCCATGGGCTCGCTGTATTCCCCGGCGTCCAGTTTGAATGCCTGCGCCGTGAAGTTGGCATCGATGGCGCCTTGCTTGACCCAGCCCAGATCGCCACCGCGCTTGGCGGAAACGGTATCTTCGGAATATTGCTCAGCCACTTCCGCAAAATCGGCACCCGATTGCAGTTTGCTGTAGGCCTCATGGGATTTGTTGAGCTGGGCTTTTTTCTCGTTATCACTCATTTTCGGATTGGTGCGCAGCAGGATATGGGCCAAATGCGCTTTTTCTTCAGTAAACTCGTCAATGTGGCTGTTGTAATAGTTCTTGATGGCTTGCTCGGTTACCTGCTCAGCGAGGTATGTGTCGAAATAGCGACTGAGTAAAGCCTGTTTACGAAATTCCCGCACTTCCGCTTCAATCAGGGCTTCGTCCATCTGCTCCTGTTGGGCAATGGCCGCCGCCAGCGCTTCCCGCTGCAGGTAGTTTTCCAGCTCTTTGTCACGGCGGGCGCTGTTATCGGCCGGCACGTTCTTGAACTTCAGATACGCATCAAACTGTGTATCTGTTATTGCTTCGTCACCGACTGTTGCTATCACGTCACCCTGCGATTGGTCGTTACTGCATCCCGCAACCATGGCAACGGAGATGAAGGCACAAGCCAAGTAGTGTTTTCCTATCATGTGTTAATCCTTACCTAAGTATTTCTTTTGTCTGCCAGCCCCATTAGCACCACGGGCAACCCATCAGGTTGGCGCCGGTGGCGGAGGTGGTTGCTGATTATCCACATTTTGTGGGGCTGATTTAATTGTAAAGGTGTAAGTCGCTGTCTGCGATTGGTTACCTGCTGTATCCTCGGCGTGCACTTCTATATCCACCGATGCCGCATCCGGCACCACATAACGCACGCTGTCAAGCTCCGTGCTCTCCAGTATCTGTGGGGTGCCATCCGGCGTATCCACCACGTACCAGAGACGCTCGATACGGCCATCGTCCTGGGCATCGGCCCGCAGCGTAATGGTCTGTCCGGCATAGAGCGTGAGATCCTGAATCGGGCTCAACAGATAGACATTCGGTACCGTAGTATCGGCTGCCACCGGATCGGTCTGCTTCATCAACTCCTCACCATCCAGCAGGCCATCGGAATCGCCGTCGGCCGTTTGCCAGTCAGTCTGATAAATCAGTATCTCATCCAGATCGGATACCCCATCAAAATCCGTGTCGGTCATACCCCATTGGTGGCCATAACCGCCCAAGCCACCGGAATAAAGGGTATAACTGCCGTTGGCCTGGGGTACAAACCCGACATAGCGATTATACAGGCCATCGGCCAGCGACAGTCGAATATCCGTTGCGCTACCGAAGTTCACCGGTGCCTGCAGAGCCTCTATGGCTTGCCGCGCGCTGGTAAGGGAAGCCGTGGACTTCAGGCCAATATAAGGTTGCTTATACTGGGCAGTGCGGTAATCCACATCATAGTAGTGCATATAGATGCGGCCATCGGCATACAGTACCAGTTGGGCATAATCATAGGTGCTGTAGCCCGGTATACGCGTCTCACGCCAATGAATCACCGTTCGCTCAGTATTGGTGTCGTATTCGAGCCGGTATCCATAGACGAAATCGGTTCCAAGTACGCTGATCATGTCCACATCCAGGGAGCCCGGATTCGGTGTCTGCCGCAACTCGCTGCCGAAGGTGATGTATCCGTTATCGGAGATGTAGATTGTGGTGTAATCCACGCCATAGTAGTTGAACGTGTGACCCAAGGTGAGCGTGGTGCCTCTTTCGTTCTGGAAGCTATCACTGTTGGCAAAGGACCAGTTATAACCGGGCGCAAAGGTCTGCGGCTCGATAATAATATCCTGCATGGTGGTCAGATCGCTGATGACACTGATCTGATCCAGGGGCCACACCTCATTGATGGCCTGGTTACCCACCTGACCGGTAATGGTCAACTCCTGGCTGCCCTCCAGCATGACGTTATCGAACCGGAAGCCGCCATCCACATCCGTGACCACGGTGCCATAGCCGTCAAAGGCGATGGTGACACCCCCCAAATCGGCTTCACCGGCATCCGAGCGATACAGCACCCGGCCTTCCAGTGAGGTCAGGCCATTGTCAATGATGGTAACCGTGCGCACTGCACTCTGGGCGGTGTTACCGCTAACGTCCGTTGCCTCCACCTGCACCGTGAAGGCACCGGTGGTGGGCGTGGTGATACTGACGCCATATTGGTCACCGAGAGGCGAAGCAACAGTGGCAACGCCATCCACCAGGAAGCGAACCTCGGCAACCTGCTCGTTGTCTGTGACTTCAGCGCTCAGGTAGACGGTACGGTCCGGCATGAGGGCATCGCCGTCGTTGGGCCAGATGGCACCCAATACCGGCAGTTCCGTGTCGGCCACCGCTGGTTCGTTATCGACGTTATCCCGCAGTTGATCACCGTCGCTGTCCACATTGTCCGCTTCCAGGCCCAGTGCGTACTCGTCACCGTCATAGACCCCGTCGCCATCGGTATCCCGCAACTGGTAATCACTGTAGCCAGAGACGAATTCGTACAGATCCGGCAGGTCATCATAGTCGGTATCGCGGTAATTGGAATCGTAGTTCTGCAGCAAGACGAAATAGGTACCATTGCCTTGTGGTGTCATGGTCACGAAGGTATCTCGCAACAGGTACGGTGACATATTGATAGCCGCGCTGAGCGACTCGCCCTGAGCCAGGGTCAGGCCGTTATAAAGATCAGTGAGCGGTACGGATCGAACGGTATCACCAGCATTGCCCCAGCCGATATCCAGAGTATTGTTTTCTGCTAAGGGTTCGCCAACCGGGTAGCCGTACCACGTAATTTGAATAACGCCCTCGTCGGTCACTGTCAAAAGGCCATTGAAATCATAGTATCCGACTTCACCGGCCAACACCCTATACTGATTACTAACAAACAAATGGCGATCCGCCAGACGCTTATACGCCATATAGTCCCCAACCTCGTTGCTGGAATTAAACAACGACACCATGGGATAGCTGTCTGTTTGTGGATTTTCACCATCCACCGGTGCAAGGTCGCCAAACACGACGTCACCGTAGTTACTGATATAAGCCTGCGTATAAGTCTGCTCACCCCAGGTCACTGCACCATCGAGGGCAAACTGCTGGAACGCGGGTGAGTAAATATAAACTGTGTCTTCGTAGCTCAATTGATTCTCATAATACGGTTTAATGTTGCGAACATAGATCACATCAGCCAGCAGCGTTTCACCACCGACGATCATCTGACTGCTGTCCACCATGGTGGTGAAATCGAGGGTTTCACCGGCCAGCTCACCGCTAATGCGCAACAGCGCATTGTCACGGGCCGAGACATTGGCCAATGAGAATTCACCCAATTCATCCGTAATGGCGGTGCTGCCCGTATTGGGATCGGTTACTGTGAGACCGGCCATGGGGAAGGTTTCACCGTTGTAGTCCAACAGCACTCGGGACGACACCGTGGTGCTGCTATCGGCCTGCAGATCAAAACGCACCACGCCGCTGCTGCCGGTGCGGCCGGTGGCATCGGTGGCAATGGCCTCTACATCCATAAAGGTGCCGTAGGGCAGATAGAACTGCAATTCATAGGGGCTTTCACTGACGCTACCCACCAGCTCGCCATCCACCCAGAAATTGACTTCAGCCACTTTGCTGTCGTCTTCTGCCTGGGCAGACAGGGTTACCGCCTCATAGGGATACAACGCCTCACCCTGAGACGGGGTCAGTAATACCACAGTGGGATCGGCGTTATCCGCCACCGCCGGATCACCACCGGCCGCGTACTCCTCCCAATCGCTGACACCATCGCCATCGGAATCCTGGCTGTCATTCAGTGTACCCAGGCTGGCTTCCAGCACATCACTTAAACCATCGCCGTCGGAGTCCACGTAGGCACTGAGGTTGGCGATTGTCGCAGCCTGGTTGGCATCAATACCATTCAGTGCCTGGCCATCCAGCTTGCGCAGGGCATCCAGTTGTGCCTGAACATCTTCAACACTGTCCCCCATTACCACGTAATGCAGGAAGGTCACACGCTCACCGGGAGCCACTGAGGATTCCAGGCACAGATACCAGTAGTTGGTTCCTGCAGCGGAACTGTCGCAGGGTTTAACCGCTGAGTATTGTGTCCCAAACAGGTGCCCCAGTACCGGCCGCTCCGGTGAGCCCGGGCTGTAGGCAATCAGGTAGTAATCCTCTTCATTCAGCACACTGTCACCGCTGCTGGTGAGCAGAGTCACTTCAGACGAGCTGGAGTAGTAATGGTAGTAGCTTGACAGCCTCACGCCGACGTCCATGGCCGCATCACTTTGATTGTCAAAGGTCTCCTGGTAACGAACAAAGCTGTCACCGGTGGTTGGCACATACACTCGGCGGTGATACAGGGCATCACCGTAACGGCGCAGGGAAGTAGCAAACTCGCCATCATCACCCAGCGCCACCAGATCAGAACTACTGGTGTAATAGCCTGATGAGTAGTTGCCATAGTAAATACTGGAGGGCCGCATGCTGGCCGACCGTATGGCATTGTAGGTGCTGTCGGCCAGGGTCAGGTTACCACTGGTATCAAATGCCCATTCACCACCGGCCCCATCAACAAACAGGCCGGGCAGCGACAATGTGGTGAGGTCATCACTGCTCTCCAATGGATCGGTGCCGTCGACAAACCGCTCTTCTGCATCACCACGCAACAATGTGTCCGAGGCAAACAGCAATGGATCAGTACCCAGCGTCAGCTCTTCACCATCCAGCAGCAGATCATTATCGGTATCCGCATCATTGGGCAGCAGATTGTTCTGGTACTCATACAGATTGCTGAGCCCATCATTGTCGTAATCGGCATCCGGCGCCACATCACCATTGAAGTAGGCTCGCTCATATTCATCCGGAATGCCGTCACCGTCACCATCCGTTGCATTGGGATCAAAGCCGATAGCGGTTTCCAGATAATCATTCAAACCGTCATCATCGCTATCCACATCATCCAGCTTGGTGTTGTAAGTGACTTCATCGCCATCCTGCAGTCCGTCACCATCGGTATCCGTGAGGAACGGATTGCCGTTGTAGACGTTCACTTCATCCCCGTCGGAGACACCATCCCCATCGGTATCCGGATTGGTCACTGAGGTGCCCAATGTCATTTCTTCGATGTTGGTCAGGCCATCGCCATCTTTATCAGACGCCGAATCGTCCGTTGCCACCGGTTCCAGCTCGTTGGCGTATTCGAACGCGTCCGACATGCCGTCACCATCGGTATCCGCCAGATTGATATTGGTGCCCAGAATTTGCTCCAGCGCATCGCTTAAGCCATCGCTGTCGCTATCCAGTTCAATATCGAAGTTGGCAACATCATCGATCAACGCAGCATCCATATTGTAGAGGCTGGCACTGTCGAAGCGCAGGATCGCATCAATACGGGCCTGAACCTCTGCCACCGTACGACCCACTACGTAATAGTGCAGCAGAGCCACCTGATCCCCCGCCGCGACGGTGAGACTGTAGCACTGATCCCAGTAGTTGCTTTGTGCCTGGGCTGTACTGCCACAGTTACCTGCCACTGACTCCAGCCCCAGCATAATATGCCCCAGAACCGGCTGATTGGCATCCACGCTGTCGTACAGGATGATATAGCGATCACTTTCCGTGGGCTGCGCCTGTCCGGATTCGGTGATCAATTCAATGGCACCGCTACCACCGGCACCCGCCAGATAGTTGGTGTTATAGGTGGCGTTGATGCTAACGGCAGCGTCTCCGACATTGGCAAACAGGTCTAGGTAGCGCACATAATCATGGTTGGCACTATCACGGTAAACGCGACGGCTCACCATCAGATCCTGCATACGGTCGGGCCCGACAAAGTGCTCGTAACCGCTGGCATCCGTGGCCGCATCACCACCGTTACTACCATCGTTGTAATACATCTGGCTGACATCACCGGTGACGTTCAAGCGCCCGGCCAACGTGGTGATTGAGATGGTATCCACCCGGATATCACTGATGTAACCGTCCCGATGAATCGTCCACTGAATGCCCTGCTGCAGCGAACTGTAGTAAGGCAAATAGGAATCGGTCAGTACGCTGGATGCCAGATTCGGATCGGTGTTATCCACAAAGAGTTCGTCTTGATCCCAGCGGCCGTCCACATCGCTGTCGGCTTCAGCCGGATTGGTGTTATAGCGGTTCACCTCTTCACCGTCCGTCAACTCATCGTAGTCCGTATCCGTTCTTGTTGGATCGGTACCGTACAACTCTTCTTCATAATTCAGCAGACCATCACCATCGTAGTCGGCATCGGCCACTGCATTGAAGAGGTTCCAGTCCGCTTCAAAGCGGTCGGACATCTGATCACCATCGGTATCCACCAAGGTGGGTGACGTACCGTAGATGTAAACTTCTGCATAGTCATCGAGGCCGTCACCGTCGGTGTCAGCGTCCACCAGGCTGCTGCCATAGATGAACTCTTCCCAATCGGCAAGACTATCGCTGTCACTGTTGGTTGAGGTAGGGTCACTTCCCAATTCATTCACTTCAAGGCCATCGGACAGCATGTCACCATCCGTATCCATCAGTGTTGGATCGGTGCCCAGTTGCTGCTCTTCGAAGTTGGTCAGGCCGTCGTTATCGAAATCCTCATCACGCTCACCGGGCAATACCGGTGAATTGGGATCGAAACCGTAGGTGACTTCGAAGCCGTCCAATAGATCGTCACCATCGGAATCTGAATTAATCGGATCGGTTCCAATTGAATATTCATCCCCATCCAGCAAGCCGTCGTCATCATAGTCTGGATTATCAACTGCTGTAACACCGAGCAGCGTTTCCTCCAAATCCGTTAGCCCATCCCCATCCGAATCGAGCATTCCAATGGATATGTTCTGGCCAATTGCGCCGAACACGACGTTGTATTGGCCATCGGATTGGGGAATAAAGACAATTGTCTTACCGATGGCATCAAATTCAGAGCTGGGTATAGAGGACCTGACTTCCGTATTGTCGGGCGTGGTGTAAGAGTCAATCAGTGTATCAAACGAAATTGATTCATATGTATCTGCGGCAGAGCCTGGTGATAAACCTATATATATGCTACTGGCATTCAAAATCACCTGATCAGCCGATTGATAGAGATATGCGAACACCCCACCCCCCAGCAACTGCAGCTGGAAGGTAGCAGCGCCGCCTCTGCTCCAGTGCCCATAGTTGTACCAGGTAACATAAGCACCATTGTCATCTTCTGCCACAGTTAACGGATTGCCTCGGCCATCCATATCCATACCAAAGGGCACTACGAGCGGCGGATTCATCCAGGGAACACTGTATGAGGTACGGCCATAATTTACGAAACGCACGTACCCATTTGAATCAACATATATGTTGGAATAAGATTGGCCAAAGAAGCTGAAATCCTTTGCTAGCGCATACTGGCCGGTGCCTTCGTCATTGAAGTAATAGTTTTCACCAGCGTCAGTATTGAATTCGACACTAATACTATTGGCACCAAGATCCAGCGTTCCTATATCCGTTACGCCCCCGTAGTTAAAGCCACTGGACTCTAAGACGAATTCCTCTTCCAAATTAACCGCACCAACCACACCACTCACGCTTACCACGAGTTCACCAGACATTGCGCTGATGTTGGTCAAAGTAAACTGGCCATTCTCATCCGTAGTCGTGACCGAGCCTGATGACTCAATGTCAACGGTCAAGCCTGCCAAATAATAATCTCCGGCCACACCCTGGAAGCGGACAGCACCAGTCAAATCGGTTGACGGCACATCCTGGGGCGCTATAACGATCTCGCTTTGGCCCTGATTAGCATTGGAGTCGTAAGCGATCACCTTAAGCGTGACGGAATCTGCATCGGGAACCTGCCAGGCTACAGAGTAGTTCTCATCCGCAATCGTTGTGTACAGAACATCATCCACATACAGTTCGACATACTCGATTGAACCGTCATCCACCACGTCGAACGCTAGTTGCAAATCAGCGCCGCGGTATACATCATCGCCCTCTACCGGGTTGACCCAGGTCACCACGGGAACCGTATTATCCGGCACTTGTGGATCGGTTCCCAGATTGTATTCCTGCAGATCGCTTAGACCGTCGCCATCGGTATCGGAAAGCTGCGGATCCGAGCCGAATGTGGCTTCCAGCTCATCACTCAAACCATCCTCATCGGAATCAATGAACGCATTGAAATTGACGATATCGGCGGCCAGTTCCGCATCAATCCCGGCCAATGTTGTCGCTGACATCTTCTGCAGATTCTGCAGATTGGGTTCACCCGTTTCAAAATCACTTTCCATGGTGGCAAAGTGCATCAGCGCACGTCGGCTGTTGGCGGGAATGGTTACTTCAAACTCGATATCCCAGTTGTAATTCCCACTGGCACCGTACGAATTATCCGTAATCGACGTGGCAACATTGTCATCTTTGAACAGATGCCCGATCACAGGGCGGCTGGAATAATTAGTGTCACGCCACAGCGCATAGCTATCCGTCACATCAATGCTGTTGTCACCGCTGGAAGTCTGAAGCTCAGCGTAATTGCTATAGCGACCATAGCGTGAATACAAGCTCACGGTAATGGTACGCGCAACATCCGTCGGATTTTCGAGTATCTCTATGTATCGAACAAACGCCTCTCCACTGGCAGGCACGAAGACTCTGCGGGCATACAAAAGATCATTCAGTTCCTGAGCAGCAAAATGCCATTCACGACCTTCCTGGGAGGTTCCTACCGTCGAGTTTCCTCCATAGTAGGAAGTGGATCCTGATTCGGAGATGATCGAGGCGTCAAAACCATCATACCAAATCGCCGAGCTAGTGCTGCCACTGGACCCTGCCCAACTGTTGGTTACGGCACCTTCGCTACAGAACTGCCAACTTCGGCCGTTAGCATCATTGAGCGTTCGACACATAGAGGTAACCGGCAGAACCGAGGCAGGATCATTTGGATCAGTTCCATCAACGATTGCCTCATTACCGTCCCAGCGCCCGTCATTATCGCTGTCTGGCAGCGTTGGATCAGTCTGGTAAACTCCAAGCTCCCAACCGTCCCAAAGCTGATCATCGTCACTGTCCTGATCCTGTGGATTGGTGCCTTGCTGGAACTCTTCCAGGTTGGTCAACCCGTCGTTATCGAGATCACCGTCTGCAGGCTCATTCAACAGGCCGTTTTCCACTTCATACAGATCCGGAATTTCATCACCGTCACTGTCCGTCGCCAGCGGATTGGTATCGTAGACATAGATCTCGTCGTAATCGTTGAGTGTGTCGCCATCACTGTCAACGTTGTCCGGCAACAAGCCTTGCGCCAATTCATAGTCGTCGGAGAGTTCGTCACCGTCGGTGTCGGACTTGGCCGGATCTGTACCATGAATATTGACTTCATCGCCATCAACCAGGGTATCGCCGTCGCTGTCGGGATTGTTGGGATCCGTCAGCCAGGTTTGTTCTTCCAGGTTGTTCAAGCCATCGGTATCGGGATCGTCAAAGGTTTCACCCGCACCGGCCTCTGAAAGAGGATTGAACCCATGCTCAATCTCCCAGCCATCAATCAGGCTGTCGCCATCTGAATCCTCATTAAATGGATCAAGGCCCAGTGGTACTTCATCTGCATCGGCAACACCATCCCCGTCACTGTCGATCTTGGTCAGGTTTCTGGAAACATAGGACAACAGATTAGCGGGATATATATCACTGATTCCGCTGCGGTAATTAACCAGGAAATAATCCAGTGGCGTGGAGGAATACACGACCTTACCTCTGCCATAGGGGTAAACATAAGTGACCCACTGGCCGTTATCCGCTTGTACGATCAATGGATAAGAACCAGGTTCTACAGTGTTACCCAACACATAGCCGTGCGATGCACTTGATCCATCCAATGTGCTGTTGGTGATCGTACCTCCCGGACCGCTTACGAAATCCGCAGGGGCATCCGGTGCCAAAGATACATTTGAATCAACGTCTCTATAGGCTGTACCAGGATTACCAGGCAGTACTCTATTGGAATTGCCTGTAGATCGGTCATGGACAATCAAAACACCACCATCGTCAACAAATTGGGCGATCTTCGCCGAATTGTTGATATAGGTACTTGAATAGCTATTGGAGCTGTTACTGGGCAACTCAACAAACAGAATTGTGTACTCAGTTAAGTTGTCATTATTGAGATCCGTGATGCTGGCACCCTGCAACCCGGCAGCCGTAATAGGTGGCAGTTGACTGGAGACGCCACTATTACTGGACATATTATAATAACCCACCAGCGTTCCCTGATTGGTGCCTCCGCTAGTGGACAGCACCAGATCACCAACCGAGACATTTCCATTTCGTACCGGCTCGAACCAGACGGATTCAGCCGTCATCTCTGCTGCACCGAATTGTGTGGAAGCAGAAACACGAATCAGGGTATCTATCGTCGGTACTCCAGTGACAGTAAAGGTGCCTTCAGAATCCGTCGTCACCGTGATTCCCCCAACTTCTACGCTGACCGCTTCTACCGGTTGACCCAACGCATCCAGTACTCTGCCAGTCACCGTCATGGGCAGGTCTGCTATCAGAGAATAGGTTTCTGATACCACAGTTGAAGTATTGCCACTCACATCAGTGGCGTACACTTCCAACGTAAAGCTATCGCCACTGACCGGTGCTGTGTAGTTCACCGAGAACGGTGCGTCAGTAGATACCAGCGTATTGGTGCCATCAATGGTATAGGTCACGGATTCGTTCACGCCGTTTTCAGTGAGGTCAACCGACAGGCTGAGTTCTTCACCGTAAACCACTTCGTATCCTGCAGCGGGGCTGCTGATGACCACCTGCGGCGCCACGGTATCGAATTCGAGCGGATCGTTATCGACACCGTCTTCCATGCCATCACCATCGCTGTCCGGGTTATAGGGATCAGCGCCAGCCAGAATTTCCGCACCGTCCAGCAGGCCATCACTGTCCGTATCCGCCACTTCAGGATCGGTTTCATAGACAAGTAGTTCCAGCTTGTTATTCAAGCCGTCGTTATCGTAATCCGCGTTTGCATCCTGATCGTTATTCGGATTCAGAATCGGGCTGTTGTATTCGATGCCATCGGACAGGCCATCAAAATCGGAGTCCGGATTGGTCAATGAGGTATAGCTGTTATAACGCTCCACATAATCCGACAAGCCATCCGCATCCGTGTCACTGAGGTTGGGATCACCACCGAAGGTTCGCTCATCATCATCCCAGATGCCATCAAAATCGGTATCTTCACTGAGGGGGCTGGACGCAGGGTACGCGCCGCTTGGATTCACCTCTTCACCGTCGTAGAGGCCATCACCATCCGTATCCCAACGCTTCGGATGCGTGCCAATAGCCTGCTCTTCCAGTGTGGTGAGGCCATCGTTGTCGTCATCGAGGTTGGCAACGCCTTCATCGACCGTTGGATCATAACCAAAGCGGACTTCGAACCCATCCAACAAACCATCACCGTCCTTATCATTGGAGTAAGGGTCGGTGCCGTTGCTGTATTCCTGGATATCCGGTAAGCCATCCTCGTCCTGATCGGCCAGTGATCGGTTATACAGGCTCTGCAACAGGTTGGGCATGTACACCGTGTTGTACGGGGACGATGCCACCAGATAGGCCATGCGGACGGTACTGTAGTAAATCAAACCACTGCCGTACTCATATTCCACGGCCGCCACCTGCTTGTAACGACGATCACTGCGCAGCATCACCGGCGTCATGCCTTCCGGCAGTTGGTCCATGGGCAGGTAGCCATAGCTGCCATTGGTATTGCCCAGCGAATTCCGGTTCAGATCTCCGGCCGCACCCACCATGATGTCAGACATCAGATTGATGTCATAGACCGGATATCGATTGGAGTAATCGGTGTTGTAAATTGGCCAGAAATCCAACCCTGGCAACCTGTAATAAGTGGTGTTGGAATCATAGGGTCTGTCTTCATGCCAGACGAGAATACCACCGTTTTCGGCATAGGCTTCAAATGCGGCCTTTCTGGCTGCCGAGGCACCACCACTCCAGGAACGATAGTACTGGTCGCTTTCCACAACCACCATCACCAACTCGGAAAGATCTTCCGTTACCGGGTCGACTATCTGGACCGCATCAAAGCCGGCATTGGTGATGATGCTGGCTTGATTGCTTGAGCCCTGATAATCCCGGTGGCTGTAATAACCCACCTTGCGGGCAACAGGTTGCAACAGGATATCGCCCACATCCGTAGTACCCGCCCAAACGGGCTCATAGGTATCACTGAGGGCGGTCACCGCGTCTCCACTGACTACACCGTTGGCCACCACCTGGATGGCGCCACCGGCAACCGGTACCTGCGTTACCACAAAGGCACCGTCAGACTGGGTAATGGTTTCCAGACCCAACACAGTCACGGTGACATCCGGCAATCCCGCTCCGGAACCATCAACAACCCGGCCGATCACCGTTGTTAACGGATCATCAATCACCGTAAAGGTGGCGTTGATCTCACCGGCGTTGTCATTGGTATCGTAGGCAATCGCCCGTACCTGCAGCTCTCCGGACAGTGCCGGCAACTGATAGCTGACACTGAACGGTGCTGCTTCAGAAGCCAGCAGCGTCGCGTTATTGATGTAGTAATCCACTTTTACCACGCGCCCGTTGTCGCTCAGCGCCGGGGTGAGGGTAATCGTTTGCCCCTTCAGTAGCTGCTCGCCCGCGGCAGGCGAGGACAGCGTGATCTGCGGACTTTGTGTATCCGGCACGCGAGGCTCACTGTCTTCGTCATCGCGCAGCCCATCGTCATCGGTGTCCTGCAGGAGCGGATCGGAATCCACCGTATTCACCTCATCACCATCCGACAAGGTATCGCCATCGGTATCGGTTACGCGAACCAGGGTACCCAGCTGGATTTCCTGCAGGTTGGACAGGCCGTCGCCGTCCTCATCAGCCGCGGCATCGTCGGCATCGCGCGGATTGAGGTTGTTCTGGCGCTCCTGGGCATCGTTCATGCCATCGCCGTCGGTATCCCTCAAGGTGGGATCAGAAGACGGAATAGACGACACTTCCACGTAATCCGTCAGGCCATCGCCATCGGAATCCTGCAGCAATGGATTACTGCCGTGGTTGAGAACTTCGCTGCCATCACTGAGGCCGTCATTGTCGGTGTCACTGTCATTAATCAACGTACCTGCGGCCAACTCGGCACCGTTACTCAGGCCATCACCGTCGCTGTCCTCGTTGATGTCCAGGGTGCCATTGCCATCACTGTCAATTGAACCGGGCAGCAGATTGCCGGTTTCAATTTCAATCCGGTTGGGTATGCCATCACCATCAGCATCCCCATCCGGCAGATACACTTGTAATGTCAGACTGTTACCCACTGTTAATGCAGCTCCGCCGTAGGTACCGCTCAACGTCAATGGTTTCGCAACGCCATCGCTGAAGCCCGGATCCAATGCCGCGAAATCAGGCACCGTGAAGCGGCGGTAGGATGGATTCCAACTGAATCCAAGTGTGGAATCCCCAAGGGTCACCTGGCCACTACTGATGGAGCTATAGCTCACACCCAGCTGCACCGGCAACGTCACACTCTGGCCAATGTATACCGCCAGCTTGTTGGGAACACCCACCAGAGCTTGTGGTGTACACACGTCACCTTGTTCGACCCGAACCGACTCAGCCCGGGTCGCACTGGTCAATACAGAACCGGTGGTGTCGTACTGATAACAGGTGTTCAATGCCAAGGCAGAATCCGGTGTAAAGAATACGGTGTCACCCTGAATGGATGAGGTTCCATTGATCTCCACGCCGGCGCTCAGGATGCTCACCAGGGTACCAGCTTGCAGGGCCTCGACGGTTTCGTCATAGACAAAGTACGCGGTCAGGCGGGTGCTATTCACCTCTCCCAGGAATCCGGATTCGTTGATTTCCGGAGGCTGCTGATTAAACAGCAGGTCAAACGTGGTGGTGTAATCCAGCACTTGATATTGAGCGGGAACACTGGCCACGGTCAGCGTCACGGTTTCATATTCGGTATTGCTGACATCCAGGGTCGCAACACCATCCACCAGGGCAACATCAACCAGGTTGCCCTGATCGTTGATGACTGCACTACCGGATACCGCAACACCCAGGGTGAAGTTCGCATCCTCGCCCAGGAAGCGCTGGCTTCGGTTACCGTAGGTATCTTCCATCACCAGATAGATGCGGGCCGCACGTTTGGTGCCGTATTCCGCTACATCACCTTCCGCCTGCTCTGCCAGTGTCTCATCAACAAACAGCAGAGTTACGGCATCGGCGGCGGCAACCACCAACGGCAGTTCGCTTACGGACTGTGGTGCCGTGGCCGCGCTGCCGTCATGGTCGTAGCGGGTTTGTTTGCCGCTGCTGCCGGTGATAGCCAGTTGATAATCACCCGCCACCGTAGTGGCGCGCACCTGCAGGGATGCTGCCCCATTCTGCAATGTGACTACAGCACGCTGAACGCTACCTTGTGCGGTGGTGATGGTCTGAATGTTGACGTTATCCCCCGCCGTTACTTCGAAATCCGGGTTGGGCATGGTCAGCGTAAAGCTGGTAGCCGAATCCGATTCATTGCGATTACCTTGTGCATCATAGGCATCGACATTGATCGAGAACAATTCTCCGGCGGTGGCTTCCGGCATCTGATTAAAGCGCAGCTCCTGGGTTTGACCTGGTTTCACGGTCACCGAGAATTGCGCTCTTTCAATAACCGGATAATCCACCAATTCCGCCCTTAGCTCATAGCTGGTCGCCCGCAGCGAGGTGGACATATTCAGAGTTGCCGTACCATTTTCCGCACTGGTGGAATCACCCATCGAGATCACATTGCTGGAAGCAACATCTTTCAAGGTCCAGCGCACCTGCTGACCGGCAACCGGCCGCGCCGCCGCATCCAGCACTTCCACCCGGTAGACAGGGCTTTCACCCACCTGCACCTCAAGCGGATTTTCATTGGCCGCAACAGCTGCGAAGCGGATCAGGTTCGGCGCCTGGGTCAGCGGCACTTCATAGAGTGCGGTTTCCACTTCCTGGCCGATCTTGTCTTTCAGTACCACTTTGAAGCGGTACATATCCCCATCCAGGGCGCTAGTGGGATAACGGAAGTAATGATTCAGGGTATTGGTATAGCCGCTGAGATTAGTACGCTCGAACACAGTGGTTTCGACGCCGGCGTTGACCTGCACGATTTCAACGTTAAGCCCGGAGGCATCGTCTACGTTCTGTAGGTTACTGAGTGTGATGCCCGCGGAACCACCATAGAAACCCCGTGCATCCGGTGTCACGTTCAGATTGGCAACCACCGGTGCCCGATCGCGAAGCACGGAGACGTCGTAGTTGACCTGGGTCAGGATGCCGCTGTTATCGGTCACGCGCACGGTTAACGCTTCCGTTGCATCCGCTGTCAGACGCTCCACCCTCTGATCCACGATGGTAAAGGCCTCGGCGGTGGCACTGGCTTGGTTAATGTCTCTGCCATATACCGTTCCACCCCAGACCACTTCCAAGCGGTCTATACGCACATCATCCGATGCAGAGACCGACACGGTGAAGCTATCCAGTTCACGTACCTGTGCCGGATAGTTCAGGTTATCAATCACCGGCCCCTGGTTACTGCCGATGGTGACATTGAACGCTTGTGAAATACTGTTCAGTGCGTTATCCACCACCTCAATCTGGTACTGGATCACTCCGGTATCCGCTGCCTGATCCGAGAATGTCAGTACGCCATTCTCAAAGGCCGCGGCCACCAACACGCCATTGCGACGCAACAGCGCTTTATCAATCCCGCTCTCACTGTCATTAATGGCAACGCTCAATTGATAGGGGAAGCCCTGAACAACGGTCTGGCCATCTGCATCAACACTGTCACCGGACAGGGTGAAGGCCGCGGACGGATTGGTGGTGTCTTCGTAGCGGTAGAAGCGCTGTGGCTGGGATTCAGCTACGTTGCCGTAGATATCCACCGCACGGGCTTTAACAAAGTGCCCTGATCGCTCCACGCCCCAGTTCATGGCCAGTTTGTACTCGGGCCCATAAAGTTTACCCACCAACTCCCAGGGTCCATCCACACTACTGGCGACAAACAATTCCACTTGGGCGATGGCCTGGCTGGAGCCTGAAATTACGGCCTTAACATCAAACGGTTTGGGCCCCCAGCTGTGTTCAATCACATCCATGCTGACCTGGAAGTCGTTCACCAGTTGGCTCTCGGACTGCAGGAACAGCGCACGGGGTACACTCTGCAGTACCCGGCCGTTGGTTAATTCAACCCTGTTGTATAAGGTAAATGACTGACCATTGGGCAGGCTGGCCGGTACCGGCAGCTGACTTGCAAAGGGTTTCTGGGCAGCGCGCACCACCAACTGATTGTTGATGTACCATTCAACGCTATTCAGTGATTCAACATCAGCGAACTGATTCTGCAGTGTTTCGCCATAGGCAACCGCAGTGGCGGGTGTGGGCAATACTGCGCTGATATCACCACTCTCAAGCGCCAGGGGAATTTCCAGTATTTGTACGCCACGGCTACCTTGTGCCAGGATCAAGCGGTTCCATTCCCCGCTCATAGCGGTGGCTGCAGCATCCAGGCGCAAGGCGGCCGCCGGCAACAGATCGTTGGTATAGAGATCATAGGCCGCCAGCGCTGCACCGTCGTTATCCTGATAGGCAACCCATATCTGTCCATTGTGAACCGTCAGCGCGGTGATGAACTGGGCGTTGGCCACATCGATCTGGGTCTCGGTCTGAGTATAGAAGCCGCGCTTGATAACACGGGCATCCAACCCATAGATCAGGTAGTCCTGGGTCACTGCCAGGCGACGCACGGATTCCGGCAGGGCACTCACCTCTTCCTCCAGCGCCCACTGGGTCACGTCGACATTGGGACGTGCCACCAGCGTGTAAATCGTACCGCTATCCGTACTCACGGCAAGACGATGGCCTTGTCCAGCCAGGGCAACAATGCTCTCGCCGTTGCCGACACTGAAGTTGGTCAATAAGGATAACGTATCACGATCAAACAACTGCACACTGGAACCATCGGCCAGCGCCAACCAGCGGTCAAATACGCTGAGGTCGGACAATGCATTGCCACTGTAGAAGAAGTTTGAACCGCTGCCGGCATGGGTGATGCGCTCCACTTTCTGTTGCCCACTGTGCAGCAGATAATGGTAATTGGCGTCGCTGGCAACACGGGTTACCGTGCTGCTGTAGGCGGGTTGCGGATGAACATCCGACGTCCAGCCACCGCCCTGACGCTGATGAATAACCGCACCATAATTATCCTGGGCTGCGATGACCGATCCCCTGGCCACACTGACATCCCGCGCCAATCCGGAGACGGAACCGGATTCCGCCGCCACAAATACGGGCAGATAGCCGTCCGAGCCAGGCGTAAATTCAAGTACCTGAGCTGAGTCAAGGTACACTTTGCCGGCAAACTGTTCGGCATGGGTTATGCCCGCAGACAGAGCCAGTGGCCAGTTGGCAATGACACCCGGACTCTGATAGTCATGGAGATCAATCACCGCGGCCTTTTGCACCGAGCCATTGAGCGCGATCAACTGCCCGCGTCGCGCCAGCAGTAATTCCGCAGACACATCGAGAGCGAATACTTCTGCGTTCCAGTCATCATCAAGTCGAATCAGGTTGCCATCAACATCGGTGGCGTAGAGATCGCTTCCCTGCTGCGTTATTGTGGCCAGACCGGTACGTTGATAGCGATCGGATACCGCACCATTCTCGGCTCTGGCTATCTCGGTGGTGGTCAGCACCGCAACACCATCACCGTAACCCACCATATCCAGCAAAGTACCACTGAAATTAAGATCGGTTTCATTCTGGAAAGCCAAGCCGGCAATGTCATAGGCAAGCAAACGGGTTTGGGTACGAACATACAATTGATTACCCACTACCGCGATCTGGTGGAGGTTGCCCGCCAGCGGATGATTACTCATGATTTTGAAGTTGGCGGCCGGATCCACAACATACAAGCCGAATCCGCGCACGCCCAACAGCAGGTATTTGCCTAGATATTCCATTGAGCTGATATCACCGGCCATTTCCAGCTGCAGGCCCTGGCTGTTATAGAGCCCACTGCCCAGGCTGTACCAGTAATCACCCACTGCCGGTAACAATGCATCAAACTCAAAACCAGCCGTCAGGGACAATCGATAGGGATCCATCACCTGCGCCACAAACTCCGCCCGGCGCTCCGTTCCATAACCATCGGTCAGGATCACAGAAACCACAATCTCGGAGGCATCATCCGGCACCGTAAAGGGAACCGGGCCCGCGCCCGAGGCCAGCAGCACGCCATCCACGGTAATGTTCAGACTGGCATTGTAGCCAACGATGGCGTCCGCCAATTCAACCCACAGCGTGGAACCGGCGTATACCAGCGGCGGCAAGCCGGAAATCTCGGGTTGCGGTACGGTGTTTTTCGGCACTACCCGCAAGCCGACTTCGGTTTCGTTGTAATCGTAGCCGGTATTGAAGTACGCCCGCACCCGGAGCCGATAACTTTCCTGCACCGCAACCGCTGGCAACTGCATTGCAAAGCCGCCATTGGGGTCGCTGCTGAAGATCTGCTCCACCACATTCTGATTGAAATCGGTGAGAGTGATCTCAACGTGGTTGATCTGTGATTCAGGGTTAGCCTGGTTGACGTCATAGCTGAGATTCAGCCATTCACCTTCCGAGAACATCTGATTATTCTCAATACCACTGAGCAGGACAGCGGCATTGGTGTCATTGTTTGCGCTCACCACCAGGCTAATGTCATTGGTGACAGACTCATTCACTACGACGCTGTAAGCGGCGCTGGTATCGTTAGCGGTCAACCACTGATAGAAATGTCCGTTCACGTCAGAAGCAAAGGCCTTGTCCGCAAAACCAAGTTCTTTGACACGACTAATAGGATCCAACAGCACACTGACCGGTCGTTGCGCCCATTCGGCAATCAGATCCCCTTGCTGCGGAGCCATATCTTCTATGACCACGTTTTCCACGTAATCCGGAATGATGGTCAGGCTGTTAGCGGTGCCGTGCTCCAGCACATTGAACAGAATGTCGGTGCCATCCAGTTCGCTGTAAGCAACAAACCAGGTACGGCCTTGAGGGATCACATAACCAAAGCGACCATCCAGTTCACCTGTATACCAATGGGGTACGGCGGCAAGGCGTTCACCCGCGGCATTGGACAGGTAAACATGCTGGGCACCCAGATTTGAATCTTCAATGGTACCGGCCAGCAGCAGGCCATGGGCAAGCGCGTAAGCCGATACGTTCACTGCAGGTGCCGTATCCTGGGTCTGATAAGGCTGTGCGGTAACCCGATCGCCGGTACTGGCCCGTTGCAACCAATACAGGTCCGTTGCACCGACTGTCAGCTCGTTATCGTTGATCAGGTAACCTGCGCGCTGGCCATTTTTCCATACTTGCCAGTGGGCGGCGTTACCCTCTTCCAGTGCTTTTATCCACAGCAGTTCGCCATCCGTCACCAGCGACTGAACGCGGGCACCTGCGTCAAAGCTCACAGCCGAGCCTGCATCCAGCGTACCGGCAAATGGATAGGCCGTAACGTTGCTGTCGGACCACCAATAAACCGTTGCCTCCGCAGTGGCAACACCCTCTGCGTCGACATCATCCAGCTGATCCACCAGTGTGATGCGCAGTTCGTTCTCTGCTGTCACCGTGTAGACCTTCAGTACACCATCGGCCAGGGCCACCAGGTATTGGTCAAGCACGGCCACGGATTCAATTGTACCGGCGTCCAGTCCAATAACCGGCACCCAGCCATCACCGGTGTAGCGCAGCGCCGTCACCTGCGTACCGTAACCCACAAACACATCATTGCCTGCCGCCGACAGCATCCTTCCGGAAATCGGGCGATCAATACCCGCGCCCCAGTCACCGCTGACAACCGGCAGGGCACGTATCAGACGCCGGCCCTGATTTTCGATCTCGAGTACCATCAGCGAACCGGTAAAGACCGCACCGGTCACCGCGCCCGCGCCCTCATCAATCACTGTATTGACGCCACGCAGCCGATAACCATCCAGGCCCTGGTTTTCCACCATGACCAGACCTTCTGCCACTGCTGCCGTTGGAATAACACTGTGGATCTTCCAATCACTGTCAGCCTGGTACAGGTTGACGGAATCACCGGCGAGATACTCCACTTTGGAGAGGGTGGTTGTCTGCTGTTTCAGATTATCCGAACGGTCCCGCAGATTGGCCACAACCGTCACTTCTCCCGCTGAATAATCGGTGGCAACTGTCTCCTGCTGCAATAACATCGGCAAGCTGGTCTGGTTCACGCCATCGGTTATTTCGATACTGGAGCTGTCATCAAAATCATCCATACCCTCGGGGATGGCGCCGCTCACACGAATGGCGGTTCCCGCCAACACTTCCGCGGCAGGTAGAACGTCCACTGCAATCGATTCTTCAATACCGTTATCAACCACCACATTGAGGTAACGCTGGGACTTGAGTTCGACGCCGTCTACCACCGCCTCTACACGCACTACCAACACAGCGGATTGGGTCACATCCGGAATTTCAACACCCGCTTCCACCCGCTCACTGTCACTTTCACCGCGAACAAGGGCAATCGCCGCCGGATTCTGCGCATTGGTTTCATCTGCGTTGAGATCAAAATTCAGTTGCGCTGAGGTGATGTCACGCATCAGGACTTGCACACTGAGCGCTTCACCGGAGTGCACCACCAGGCCGTTCTCGATATTCAGAATATCCAGCTTCGGAGCCACCTGTTCCGGGTCGATAGGCTGGTAGGTCGCGGTAACAGTGTCACTCACCAGACCGTTCAGGTCGACCGCACGCGCATTCACCACGATGGGATCCACCGCATCCTCGGCAACCAGCATCGGATAAACACTGGGATCGGCAAGCTGCTGGCAATTAACCGCATCAGCGAAGGGATCAGCGGTCAGGCTATCCCGACACACATCAACGTGGCTAATACCGTAACTGTCGAATGCGCGCAGTATGACTTCTGTCTCTTGGCCACGTGGCACATATTCTCCATCCTGCGGCGCAACGATGGCCAAGGACGGCGGGGTGCTGTCCGGGTTCAGCACGTAGGATTCCACATAGTTGCGGTAACTGAGTTGACCACTGAAGCCATATCCAACGCGCAGACTGACCGGAACGGTGGTCGCAACCACTTCACTGCCACTGCCGAGCACATCGATCAGCTTGGGATTCAGATAAGACAAAGCAGCCAACCCTGTGTCCTTATCCAGGCTAACAGTTTGCCATGATCCATCATCGAACACTTTAATCTGCGCCGTATCCACCAGGGAAAGGTCGCCGCTTAGCTGGAACTGCAGCATAACCCGCGTCTGTTCTTCAACTGTGGACGGATTGGTGCTAAACGCTTGCACCGAAAGCTCAGGATCGGTCACAGCAAAGTCAAAGCGCTTCTCTACTTTTTGCTTGCCATCGGAGGCTTCCAGCAATATGGACAGGCTGCTGAAATCCGCGTCCAGTTGTACCGGTACATAGGGCAGGTTGCTGACCTTGGTATCTTTACCCGGGCTTAGCCAACCAGTGCGGTAACTGAGACCACCGTCATCGGATATCCGATAGCGGTAGCTGATCTGCTCTGCCGCTTTGTAGTTATCAACACCCACAATATTGAAATATAACTGGGTGCCGCGCTTCAGTACGTCACTGGCGTTTGCCTCGCTACCGTCCAGATAACGCAGTTTGAGTTGTGCCGCATCCGGCGCCAACAGGTCTTCGGCAACAAACCGGGTACTGAGCACTCCGCCGCTGATTCCGGCCTTGGAATTATCGTACGCCTGATTACCGCTCAGATCCTGCAAACCACTGATTGTCACCAGATATTCTGCATTGTGTTCCAGCGAGCTGCTGTCTTTCAGCGACAGTGTAATGGTGCCACCGGTTTCACGCAGTGGTTCAAAGCGGTCACTGATGTCGATCTGTGGCGCCGGATGGCTATCGTAATCCTTGAATACCTTGACGACGCTGAATGCGTTGGTGCCAGCCGCTTTGATTGGTTCATTTGCTTGCAGAACCAGATCCAGGGAATAACCCAACTGCTGGGCAATGTTCACCGTGGGCCGTGTATCATCGATCACCAACATGCGTTGATCAGCGCCGGTGACCGTCACCTCACCGGTGTTCCTGCGCCACAGGGCAATGTCGTACTGAGCACCAACCAAAGATGCCGGTGCCACAAATGTCAATTGATCCCCTGCCAAGGAGTAACGAATTTCATTACTCGCATTGGGCTGAATACCCTGACCAGTCTGGTACCAATGCAAGGTCACGTCACTGCTGATGCCGCTGGTGGTCAGGGTGATCTGATCGCCCCCGGCATCACTTACCCGCGTCGCGCCTGCGGAATTGTCACTGGCAACATTACTGATCCCCATGGCAGACCGTACAGCAACGGCCGCAGGCAGTACGGCTTGCTGGCCAACCTGTTGCACGATGATACTTTGCAGCCCGCTCTCCGTCAGAGTCGCCGTGAAGTTTAATCTTGTGCCTTCGGCATTAACGGTGAGCTGATCCCTTGCCAACTCCACGCTGCCCACGGACAACGTCTCCACCAACTGCAGCTGCTGCCCGTAAACCGTAAATTCAACTGCGGTTCCCGCCACCACCGTGATCGGCGAGACACTTTGCAGGGTCATGGGCGTAATACCAAAGATCGGAGCTGCGATAGAGGTGATCGGCAAATCAAGGTTGAGATCGCCGCCGGTCACCACACTGGTGGGTTGAGTCACAAAATCAATGGAATAACTTTCGCCAGGCGCATAGGAATCCAATCCGATTTCGAATCGCAGCTGCGCGCCTTCCTGAATCGTAACACCGGATACGGTGGCGGCATCACTGTTGCTGGTGGCCGCCAACTCCACGCCAGACCATGCCAATGCATCGCCGGTGATATCCAAGCGTAACTCATCTTTTTCGGCAGCCAGTTGGGCCGGAAGCAATTCCGTTCCCTGCGCCAGATCAATGGCTACATTGAGGTAGCCTTTCTGACTCACCCATTCCAACAATCCATTGTTCAGGCTGATGGAACCGATGCCATTCAAGCCGCCAGAGGGCACCGCGATGCGGGCAACCGGCCTGACCGACAAGGCCTGGTAACCGTCGATATCCAAATCATAAATTTGCCAGGTTGCGCCATTTACGGCGATCAGCAGGTCACCGCTTATGCTCAGTGTTGCGGAGGACAGCTCCTGCCATGGAATGGAACCCACCAGCGCATCGCCGGCGTTGCCGGTGAGACGACGCTTGTCCAGCAAATGCAATCCATTGTTGGTGCTCACCGTTAGCCAGCGATCAGACGCCGCAACCGAGGTGATGCTTTCGTCTGCCACCTGCCAACTGTTCAACAGTCGACTGGGTTCTGCGGCATCCCGTACTTCAATGCCCCGCTCAAAATAGATCACCAGAGAATCGGCTACTGCGACCAACCCTTTTACCTGGCCCAATGCCGAGCCATCCAGTGCAAGCTCGCTCAGATCCGCGCTGGAAGGATTGCCATACAGCACGCTATTGCCTGCCAACAACACCATACTGGCATCAGTCAACACCAGATCGGAGAAATCATATCCCTGCACGTTATTGATACGATTAAGTGGAGCAGGGTTATAGATATTGGTGATATCAAACACTTCAATATCACCGCTGCCCTGGCTTACCACGCCAATCCTGGAGGCATTCATTGCCATAAGAGCAACATCGTCAGACGCGGCAACTTTCGACAACAACAGCGGAATCACACCGTCACGGGTGCTATAAAGCCGAACTTCGTTCGCGTCCGCCGTGGCCAGCAGTTGATTAACCCGAACGGCACGTTCTGCTGCGCTAATCCGGATTTTGGCATCGTAACGGATTTCCAGACTGGTATCGGTAACGGTATCTTCACCAAAATCCGTGTTACTGACTTCAACGATCAGCTGGCCTATGGTGTTATCCGGCACCGGCAGGCTGATCAGGCTGGCCGACTCGACCAGCAAATTGGATACTTCCTTACCGTTTATACGCACCCGGGTACCAATGCCCAGGCCCGTACCCTGAATACCAATGTACTCACCGGCGTTGTAGTTGAAAACTTTATCACTGGCGGTGAAACGATCGTTACTGCGATCGAAACTACCAATCGCAGAAACATTCGGATTGGTGACATAGGTAAACGCGGCGGCAACGAAATCTTCGAAACTGCCGTTAGCAACAGTCAACCCCACTAATCGATTCTGCGCCGGGGCATCCAGCAACGCCGGCAACAGGAAGCTGATGCTGGTATCACTGATGGCAATAATATCTTCACCCTGAACGGCAACCCCTGCGACATAGATCAGGGTTTCGGCGTCAAAGCCCTGACCGGTTAAGGTGATGACTTCGCCACCACGCCAGCTGCCGAACTGCGGCTCAACCCGATCCACTGCCGGTATCACACCGGTTTCGCTGATGAAGCGGAATTGATAGTCAGCACCCAGTGTATTGCCATTGAGCTCACTCAGTTCGCCGGCCACGGTTACCACATAAAGCTTATCTGCCTGCAGCGGTTGCGCTGGGCGCAGAATCAACAGCGAACCACTGTTATTGACGCGCTGCGATACAAACGCCTCCACCGGTACACCATCAAGCGTCAGGGTAACCAGGGTATCACCCAGCTGCTCCAGCTGGCTGTAATCCAGCACCCGGTTAAACTGAATTTCGACCGCGGCGTCCACCGGCAAACTGGTCATGGGTTCAGGAATCTGGGACACAATGGTCATACCCGGACGGGCGATGGTATTTAACGCACCGCTTAACGACAGACCATCCAGATCGTTCGGAATAGGACTCTCCAATGCATCCCCGGCACTGACAACATAGGCCGTGCCTGCATACAAGGCATTAGGATGGAATGCATGGGCTTTGACTGACCCCGTCAGGGCGAAATAATCCACGAGGGGTACGGACGACAGATAGTTGCCATCCAGCCAGGAGGCGATATTGTACAACTGCAAATCACCCGCACCGGCTGTTACATACAGAGTCTGCCCATGCAGCGACATGGAACCGGCATGCAGCACACCACCCTGCACCACATTATTCAGTGACACGCTGGCCACCGGCGTTGCGGAATCTTCACTGTCGAGGGCGTAGGCTTGAATGGTCGCCGTTTCACCGGTACTGACCAAAAGCAGATTTTCGACCACCAGAATATCATCCGGTGTCAGCGCGTTGCCTGCCATATCAACGGTTGCGAAGCTGCGCACCACAGCATACTGTCCCGTACTGAGTTCCACCTCAACAATACGCTTGGTATTGGGCAAGGCCACCCACAAACTGTCTTTGCGCAAGGCGATGCGACCGGGCAGACCACCCAGCCGGCTGGTGGGAATAACCATTACCTGCTGGAGCAATTCATCGGCGCCAACCCGATAGATCTCAATGCCTTTGCTGGTGCTGATGTAAGATAATCCCTGATCAAACACCAGGCCGCTGCTGTCAGCCGCCAGTGTCACGGTCTGCAACAACAGAGGATCGGTACTCAGTGTTCGATCAAAGTGGTAAAGCTTGCGGCCACCAATGATCTGCAGGTAGCGCTCATCGCTTGCCACATCCACAAACCCTGCCGGGTTGATACCACCACTGACATCAAAGTGATAGGGCTTGGGTTCCTGGTTGTTGGCAAACTGTTTCTCCAGTACCTGCGGGCGTACCGGATCAGACAGGTCGATCAACATCAAACGCGCCGTCTTGGTGGTCAATCGTTGCCGTGTACCATCTTCCTTGACGACGTCGTAGTAACCGCCGGTCACCGCATACATCAACTGCTCGGTCAATGCCATTGCGGATACCGGACTGGGTTTGTCCGCTGACAAATCCACCGATCCGGTTTCTTTGCCGGTGTAGAAGTAATTCACCGGTGAAACGGATTCTTCCCCGGGGAAGAGCGGGTTCTCAATGGAAACCACTGCTTCACCGAACGCACCAGCCGGTGCACGTACTCGAATATGGTTGCTGGAAATGACTCGCAGATCACCTGCGGTGGAACCAGCGAATTTTACTTTGGCCGCATAGGTAAAGCCGCGGCCATAAATGTCGACGCGGTTACCGCCTTGAGGCGGGCCAGTTTGCGGCGCTATATCGTCAATTTCAATTTGCGGCAGAATGGTGATTGCACCGTAACGGATGTAACTCAGATTCTGATCCGTGCGTACCACAGTAAGTGGCAGAGAAACCGCTGCATCCCCAAACAACATGGAGGGCATATTAATCTGAATCTCAGTATCGGACACCGAGATAATGTCAGCGTCGGACACCACCGAATCGCCAACAATAATCTGCAGCAGACTGCTGTCTACACCAAAATTACGCCCGTAGATGGCTGCCTGCTCGGTACCATCCCCATGGAAGAAGTGGCCTTGCAACCCTTGCTCGGTTACCCGCGCTATGGAAGTAATCTCGGGCTTGAATCCGGTTTGCAATGTAAAGGCATACTCTGCGGACTGAAGCAGCCCTTTACCCGCCAGATCAGTCAGGCCGGCGCCGATTTGCAGACGGATTTGCCCTGTATAAGCCAATTGGTCGGTAAAGGTCAGATCTATGTACGACCCATTCACCGCATTAATGCCTTCCAATTCAAACGCTGCTGCCGGTAATTCCGCATCATCATCCATTATGACTTTGATGTGAGTGCTCAGGTAGGCGGGATCTGTATTGATCAGATTATTGAACATCACCCGTACCCGGTCACTGCCGGACAAGATACTGCCGGCACCCGGCGAGACATCGCTGATGACCAGTTTGGAGCTGGTACGGGAGCGAATACCGTCATCATCACCGTAGAAGAGATAGCCTCCGTTGTGGAAGATCTCAGCTTCAGCCACTGAGTTTTCCTGCCAGTAAACGGTATCCCAGCTGTCGCCCCCTGCAGCGTATTCAAGCACCAGAATTTCCTGGGCGGTGGACAGCGTAATCTGGCCTTCCTGTACCAGGAAGGAGGCACCACTTATATCACTGTTACTGGCAGACACTATACCCCGGGCAACCGGGTAGACCGTATAGGCTGGAGTAGCACCAAAGCTGCTGATGGTCACCACCAGCAATTGATCGTCCCGTTTCAACAATACATACAACTGATCACCTTGCCACTGCACATCCAGTGGCTGGCCAAGCAATGCGTCTTCCGCACTGCTGTCCTCATTGAAATAGAGGGTGTTGTAGCCCGCTACCGCCTCGTATTCCTCGCCATCCAGGGCAAAGAAGCGAACAAACCCGGTACCCAAGCCGTTGGCAGCGGAGACTGCCAACACCCGGTTCACCGGATGGATGCTCACATCCGTTGCCTGATGGCCGGACAGCGGCAGGTTGGATACGGTCAGGGGGCGCGTGAGATCCGAGATATCCACTTTGACCACGCCGTTACCACCGTTCGCCAGGAAGGCCAGATCGTCGATCACATCCAGGCCGTTTACCGGCTGGTCAGACGGCAATTGCGACAAACGAACCGGGCGTTCCCAGATGCTGATGTCGTAAATCTCGAGCCCGCCTTCCATCAGGAAACGGTTACTGGAAGTGGATTTGCTGCCTTTCTTAACCCCAACAAACAAATAAGGATCGATGGTTTTCGCCGCGCCGATTTCCATGGGCGGATAGTTCGGCAAATTGATGCCAAGGCCATCTTCAAGCGTATATGAGAAATCACCAATGTAGAGCTCTTCAATACCATCGGCGACTGGCACGCTGATATAAATACTGTAGAGATCCGGTGTTATCACGCCCGGCAGAATAAACGCGAATTTGGTCAGGGAAATCACGTTGTCTTTCAGGTCAATGGTGGGGCTCAGCGTACCCTCTAAATCACCGATACCTGTCTCAATGACCGTGTCACCGTTTCTGGCACGCAGCGAAACCCTGGAGCCAGGCAGGAACACCGCATCGGTACTGGTTACGCTGATCGGGTAACCACCGGACGCATCTCCGTTATCCGGCTGCAGCTGGAACGTTATCTCATCTCTGGCACGATCGGTGCCGGCCACCAGGGCGCCCATCCAGGTCGCGGTTATACCATCGTTGTCCACTTTAATATGATGCTGGCCAACCGCCATGGGTATCATTTCCAGCGCATTGGCGGGAATTCGCAGGGTATTGCTGTCGACAAATTCAGTGCTGACCGCAAACTGATCCACATAGATCTGGGAATCCACACTGAACCCGCTGCCCACGATGGTGATGACATCCTGTTCACCGAGGTAGAACACCCCATTCTGCACCTGCTCAATGGCCGGTACCGGTACGCTCTGCTCACTGACGCTGAAGTCGCGGACAAATGGCGTCCACAATCCCAAGCCGCGCTGATTACGGGCATCCAGCACGCTTAAGCGAATGTCTGCTCCCGGTGTGCGCTCGAACAGTACGCGAAAACGGGTAGCGGCTTCCGTTACTTCACCTTCCAGTATCGGTTCCACGGTCGCCGCCAGAGTTGTACTGGTGAGCGTATTGGGATCCAACTCTTCTACCAGTATCGCGTTGGCCTGCTGTAAGGATTCAACCGTCATCAACTCATTGAATTCAATCTCCAGCGCTTGATTGGTATCGGCGGACAGGATGCCATGTTGCGGAACCGTAGCCGACATGACCAGCGCAGCGGGCAGCGTAAACACCTGCAAGCCATCCTTGCGTCCGCCGGCAATCAGGCGATCACGATAAATATCGAGGGATTTAACCGTTTCGATATTTCCCGCCGATACCACCCTGGGTTGCGCCAGATTACTGATATCAACCACCACAACCCCTTTATCCGCTGCAATGAACAGGGTGCTGCCATAGATGCGCAGCTGCCTGGCATCGCCGGCAAGTTGTTGCAGGGAGGCATCGATACTTATGCTGAAGCGCTCTTCCGGCCGTTCCACATGGAAATACTCCACTCCGGATCGGGCTACCGCTGCAAACAGGTAATCGCCATAGGTGACAACATCCGTCACAGTATTTTCGAACGCAAACTGACGGGTTAACGTCGGATCGAAAATATTCACCGCGGTCACCGTCGAGCTGTCCGCACCGTTGATGGGTTCATCGTAGCCGTATTTAGGGAACTGTAAGCAGCCATAGGTGGAGACCATGCCGGCAGCAAAACCACCGCTGAACAGCCACTCCCCATCCACGTGCAGGGTTGCCGCGCCTTTCATGTTGTCCAACTGACCAAACGAGACCGGATCAAATGGATCGATATAGTTCAGAAGTTCTACACTGCCTGCACCGCCGTTGTTGGCAGCGACAATATCGCACTTCGGTTCTTCCGGCTCTTGTGCCTGTGGATCGCGCAGGCCACCGGGCTGATAACGGGTCGCGTACAGGGAATGCCCTTGTTTGACCACATCGGCTACCACCTGATCCTGGCCGAAGTTCACTTCATTGATGAACTGCAGACCATTCTGTTCGTCCAGGTTTAAGCGGCCGACACCACGGGCACCGGATGCTACGTACAGGCGTTTACGCCATACCCCTTCTTCCAGCTCCACCTGGGGCCATATGCGCACAGAATCACCGGTGTAGGTTGCCATACCAAACTGGGCAAACGCATCAGCTCCGGTATCGCCACCGTACAACAATTGCGAGGTGGCACGGGCTTCATCACCACTGGGCTGGAACCAATTACCACCCACATACAGGGGCTGATTCGGATCCTGAATATCAAAACTGGCGGCGCGTACCGTGTCGGCTGTGGAATCAACCAGTTTGCTGCCGCTATTGCCGTCCTGATCAATGGTTTCAAACAATTCGCCTTGGCCCTGAACCAATCCGACCTGAGCACTGCCATCCAGAATGAACCCACCATTGGTTAACGCGACACCGGTTTCCTGGTCAATCCACACATCAGTTGGTTGCACCAGATCCGGACGCACCTGGGCCAGCCGCTTCAAGCCATAACCGAAGCCATCGTCGCCGCTTAATTGAGTTTCATTGCCATAACGATCTTCACCATACAATGTGGCTTTGCCGGAACTGCCCCGCGGTGTCACCAGTCGCAATCGAGTGGTGGACAGTACTTCGATCTCACGCACGGGCAGCGAACCGATCTGTATCGACAATCCATCCATGACGGTATTGCCAGGCTCAAAACCGATACCGCTGACGTCCACCACCGTGCCGCCACTGATAGGCCCCCACTTGGGACTGATCGCATCAAAGCGTATGGGTTCATCCACAACCAGAGCACCCGCCAGTACCGCCTGTTGCCATACTCCGGACTGATTCACTTCAACCACGACATCATACTGCCCCGCAGCGGCGATGGCCGGTACTGAAAATTCCACAATTGCAGTCCGCGATTCATCATCACTGACCGTAATGCTTTCCAGCTCGGTATAGATGCCGCCGACCTGAATGCGCAGATTCTCAATCTCCGCCGGCAAACCCAATCCAGACAGCGTGAGAATAGCGGAGGTGTTCACCGGGACCCGGCGCGGCACCAACGCTTCCAGAATAATCTCGTCGGGACGGATACCCCGATAGGTAAAGTCAAAGCGTTGACCCTGCGCCAGGGTGTAAAGGCTGATCAGCTCATCGTTCTGCAGAGGTTTCACAGATTGCACACCGGCATCCACCTCCAGAGTGACCTGATCACCGACCGCAAGAGAGGAAACGGCAGACGGATTGAGGGTGACGATCGCATCATTATTGACGATCACCACATTACTGCTCAGATTTGATCCCTGCGCACCAACCAGACGGAAGAGATTCAGGTTAGCGTCGTAAAGGTCAATTGCTTTATTGAACCTGACCCGGACCTTGACGTTACCATCCACATCCGTATCCAGAATGCCATTGAGCGGATCTACCCGGAATATCTTCAGTACCACATCAGGAATAACCTGTACCACACTTTGCCCGTTCACCTGTGTACCCGAGCCCAGTGCGGAATAAGCGCTGGCCACGACAACATCGATATGATTGCCGGCATAGGCTTCCATTCCCGCCGACACAATCGGCAGTTCTGGATTGGTGATATCAACGGTGACAATGCCCTTGTCGCCCAAAGCCAGATAGGCGATATGCCCACTGACATCCACATCGTAGACATGACCAACATCGGATATGCGGGACACAATTTGCGGTGCGCGAACATCGCTGATATCAACGATTACCATGCCGCCCATGCCAGCAGCCAGATAGGCGTACTGACCCTGCACCACTACACGACTGGCAGGAATATCCAATTGACTCAGTAAGGTGAGCCCAGCGTCGGGATTCATTTCGGCAAGATAGAATCCACCGCTACCCACGTACTCGGGCTGCACCAGTTTGAGCATGTCAAAGTCATAGGCACCACCCACGAATGCATACTGATCCGGTGTGGCTGTTTTAGCTGGTAATTGCGTTACGTCTAACAGCGGCAGATTTTCTTCAACTGCCAATTCGTTTGCCAGATATAACTTGCTGTGCAGGTAGGCATCAACAATACCGAGGCCACCATCGCCCATTGCAATGACCGCTTTGTTATTACGTACTTCAATACCCCGCGAGAAATCCGCCGGTAACTCCAGGCTGTTCACAATGGTTGAATTGGTAATATCGATACTGTCAAACGAAATGATAAACAGTTTGGCAGATACCGGATCGGCACCTGAGAACGTTGCGGCGGTCACAAATACCCGGTCAGCGCCATCTTCAAAGTAGGTGGCCACACCCAGAGCCTGATATCCATTGGGCAACGCAACGGTGGTTTCAATCCGGTCATCACGTCCGTTTCGATCCAGGTCAATCAACTGGCGCAGATCATCCGGGTTCAAAGGATTGGTTTGATCCCCGGTGTAGGTGGAAGCCGCCACATTGTAAATCACAACCCCTTCACTACCGGCGGCCGCAATGGCCCAGGTACCGGTGGGATCCAGCACCATGTCGTGAATACGACCTTCACCACTGATGTTGGCCTGAATTGGCTGTTGGTAGTCATACGCCGCGGCCAATGTGCCACTCTGACCATCCGCCAGATTAACCGTTACATCCACCTGACCGATGCTGCCCGGTGGTGTAATCACCTCCAGAGTGGTGGGATCCAGCAGTTTGACACTGTCCTGGGGCGCCAGCACGTCGCCGAAATACACCTGTATTTCGGTATTGTTGCCGCGGAACCCTTCACCATTGATTCGCACCACGGTACCGCCGTTGACGCTGCCGGTTTGTGGCGACAAGTCACTCAACACCAGGGGCTCCACATAGTACAAGGCACCCAACAGGCGGTCCCGTGTGCCGTTACCGCTGATCACTTCCACGGGTGCAGGCCCGGGATTATTAACCGGCGCCTGTATCTGATAGCGAATGGTATTTTCATCAATCACTTCGGAGCCGAGCACCGGCGCATTGGTGCCCGCCACCAGGAATTGCGGAGAACCCGTTACCTGAGTGAGGGTCACCCATACCGGTGAGCCGGCCACATCCGCCGTTGCTGGTGTTACGCTTTCAATTTCAACGCCGGCGCCCGTGCCGCTGCCCGTAATGAAACGGATGGCATGATTCATCAGGCCGATCGTGCGGCGGCTGGACAAAACACCACTCAATTGAATTCGATAGTTGGTATTGGCTTTCAGTGCCGCACCCGGTTGCAGGGTGATGGTGCGTTGATCATCAGATAAGGTCAGTACCGCAGCCTGAATCAGACCGGCACTACTGCCGTCTTCTTCTATCAGCTGCACGTAATCTGCCAGTTCCGCAACGGACAGGTTCAGTGCCTGGCTGAATGTCAGTACCAGGGGAGTATCCAGGGTGATATAGCGGCTGCCGTTACGGGGAGTACTGCGCACCAGCTCCGGCATCAGTGTGTCAACCAGATTAAAGGTGGACACCAGAACATTGGCCCCGGCGGGCTTGCGGTTAATCGCGAAAGCAATCAGGCCATCATCGCTGTACAGCACCGGATCGCGTCGAATGACATCGTAACCGGACATTTTCATGCAGCCCTGCTCAATGGATACCGCGTCCAGCAGGAGGATCTCATCATTGCGGCTCAGATCATACAAAGACAGATACGCACCTGCACTGCCCGGACGTTCAGGGTCCTTCGAACTGCCAGGATGATCCAGGTAATGGCCATGGGATGGTTCATAATAGCCTTCGCAATCCAATTGCCCGAAGCTGGCGGACCCACCTCGGGTCAGGTTGGCACTGACGGTGGACATGGCGGCAATACCGGACAAAGGCCCCGGCACACCAAATCCGTTGCCTTCGAACTGACCGATATTTCTCAAGTACGCCGGCCGGCTGCTATCCAGCACCGTGGACACGTTAACACTGCCCTGTTTATTGGCGGTCGCCAGCTGGCCATCAGCATCCAGTGTTGCGCTGTCCTGCCCCAACTGGCTGGCGCCGATTTGCGGCAATGACGGTTTACTGAGATCAAATATGGCGCGCGCCAATGTCTCATCATAGGTGCCCGCTTTGGCCGCTTTGATAACGAAGCTGACGTGTAACTGGTCACCCACCACATCCAGGTCCCGCACCTTCATGGTAACTTCAGAGCCGCTGCTTAAGCGTGCTTTCTTCAGCTGACTGATCACCGTGGGTCGCGTTGGATTGGACAGGCTTAACAATACAACACCCGACTCATCACCCCCTACGACCAACAGGTTATCTTTGCTGATGATTTTTCTCGGCGCATCACTGAACGGCAGCGGCAGCGCATAAAGGTAATTTCGATCCTCACCCTCCGGTTGCTCCGTGATGTCATCCGGCAGGGTTTTGTCACGCTCATAGACCAGCACCACGGACTGATTGTCAAAGGCAGTGGACACAAACGGGAAGCGGTAACCCTGCGCCGTGACATAGACATAATCCCGGGTCAGGGTCAGGTCCATGGCCACCAGATCCTGAGGCAGGTTGTAATAGCCCAACCCATGCATCGGAGCCGCATTACCGATATCGTCACGCTCGTATTTCACCAGCGCCAACCATCCCGGGGCGTAGTAATCTTTGATATAACTGTAATCCAGGACTTTATCGGGCTGGGTTACCCCCGGGCCCAACAGGCCCCGCCCCAGCACATAGAACATTTCCAGGTCGGGATCATGGGCCAGCGAGGTAATTTCACCGGGCGGTAATTTCAGGGCGTCCGGAACGTAGTTCGTGAACGGCCTTTCCCCTTCCAAGGCACTGATCTGATCTTTTATAAAGCTGGAGCCAAACACGTACTCCGTTTCCAGCGTTCGGTTCACCGCCAGGCGGCCATAGAACAGAGCGTTTGGCAGTACGAAACGTCTTCCCAGTTCATCGCTGATCTCAACATCGACGAATCCACGATAGGGCTGCCCGGTACCACCACTGAAATCGGGAACAACCCATTCCATCTGCTCAGGGCTAAGCAGCTTCAAGCGCCGTTGATCGATGGTGTCGGTAATAAACTCCTGGGGCTGGCCGTGTTTATACGCTTTCAGGGTGAGTCCGTTATGGAAACCCAGACCCACGATATTGACCTTGTCATTCTGGCCGGCCTGCAACGTGTTCACTACCGCCGGATCAATGAAGCTGATCTGCAGTGTATCCACATAGGTGAAACCGCCGATGACGGTGTCTTCCAATCCTGCTTTATTGATGACGGTCACCGCCGCGGGGCCTGGATAATTCGGTACTGTGGTGGCCAGAATGCGGTCATATTCGTCCACGGTTCCGGCCAGATCCACCTGCTCCACCACCAACGGTTGTCCACCCAGGATTAATTCCGGATCATCGGAGAAGTTAAAGCCGCGAATCAGGATTTCGGTGCCACCTTCAATACCACCTGTGGCGCTGCAGGTCCCTGGCTCCTGCCCATCCACCAGGGCGCAGATGGAAACAATATCCGGAGAATCCGCGCTGCCCGACACAGCCGTGGTGAAACCGAACAGGTAATCACTGCCCAGCGGATTACCGGTCAACGGCGGCAAGCCGGCCTTAAGTTTCACAAAGTAACGGGTATTGGCCAACAGCACCTGGCCATCCAGCAGTTCCAGCCGGATAACCCGGCGGTTGTCTTCAGCATTACGCTGCTCATAACCAATGCTGAAGCGGTCTGTTACCGGCGCTCCGATAAGCTCATCCCCTTCCAGCACTTCCACGTAGTCCGACAGCACCACGCCGTCAGCCAGCACTGCGGAAAGCTCAATGCGTATATCGGTCACATTGGTTTTTACATCGATTTCATCATAGGCGGGGCGATGCCCCAGCACGGTCAGTTCCGGCATATCTATGCGATTGATACCGGAGCGGCTGCCTGCTACCTGGATCGCGCCTCGCGCCAGTGTTACGCCACGGGCGGCAAAGTTATCTTCCTGGGCATCGCGATGAATCATGACCGGAACAGTGGCATCCAGCTTGGGCTGTTTCACTTTTATCAGGTCAACGACCTCAACCACGGATTGTGCCGGAACATCTTCCTGATCCGAATAATGCACCGTCGCATACGCCAGGTTACCGGAGACGAAGACATCGTACACGCCGTCAGACACCAGGTCAGGGCGCGCCGGGTTAAGGGACACAACATCAATGAGCTGCGGACGATAGGGGTCACGAATGTCGATCACATTAAACTGCGATGTCTGGCCATCACCGGACATATCCGCAACATAGGCTTTATCGCCAACAATGTGCAATCGATTGGCAACACCCAGGGTATCCAGTACCGCCACTATCGGTAAGGAAGGATCGGTTATGTCTGCAACCACCAATCCCTCATGAGAGGCAGCGATAAAGGCGTATTTACCTTTGATCTTCACATCACGGGCAAACCCATTGGGCTTGATATAACCTATCTTGTACGGAGCATAGAAGTTGCTGATATCAACAACTTGAACACCGCCGTTTCCATTTGCCACCAACGCCAGATCATCTTTACGGTCGATACCGTAGACATCCGGGTAAGGCAGATCCAGGCGCCCGGCCAACAGGTAAGGAATACCAAATTGGCCATCACCATTCTGGATGGTAAACAAGAGTAATTCACCGGCGGTGTTATCCAGATAAAGATTGCCGGTACCGGCCGTTGCATCCGCACCCTCGCCCCAATCGGAGGTTATTTCCTCCCGCAACTGGTTAACAAATCCGTTCTCGATGGATCCAATTTTTCCGGAGCCCGATTTAGCGGCAAGCACGACATTGGCATCCGCTTTGACTTCACCAATACGCCCGGCGAAGATTTCAGCAGCGCTGTTGAGCAATGACGAATACATAAAGTAGTCGCCATCCTCGTTGGTGCGGGTTTCATCCACGGCATCAAAAATCATCAAGCCGGAATACACAGGCTCATTACCCGGATCGCCCTGTAAAGAGCCGGGAACACCCAGCCCCTGCTCCAGTTGCATCGGATCACCGGAAGACCAGGCAGCAATCAAGGCACCATCGCGCAATTCTGACTGGAACTGATCCACTGCGGTGTAATGCACGTCATAAGGTAACGTTGATCCGGCTCCACAGCTTGCATCGCTGGCACAGGGCTGGATAAAGCGGCGTTCGCTGATCGGCAAGCCGATTTCGTATACCGCCTCTTGGGTGGGCTGGTGACTTTCCGTTACAACCGTTGTTACCACTCTGACCCGTTCATTACGACCACCGCTCCTGCGCAGGATATTACCGGCGGTGAAGTCGGCCCAGTAGATGTAGTAGTAATTATCAGGGTCGCTCACCGGCGTGGCATCGCCTTCTTCACGGGTATCGTCGCGGAACAGATTCAGAGGCTGTGAATCCAGCACTACCCAGGCGCCACTTTCATCCTGGTATTCACGATACCAGTCCATGGTTACCGCTTCGATGGGGTCACCCCGGTCCACTACGCTGACAACGGCGCGTACCGTCTCTGCTGTGGTGAGTATCTCGCCATTCAAAGGCTGAATGATACTCAGCTTCGGCTCAATGGTATCCCGAATTCGCCCAATCAATACTTCTTGAGAGGCTCCGGACTGCCCCAGAACATCGTATGCGATCGCCTGAACATAAAAACCATCCACCCCTTGTGGCGCCGATAGTTCTGCCCGGTAGAGTTGCTCCTGCGCGAAGTTCCCTGTTTGCGAACCGTAGTTCTCAAACACCGTCATCACTGGCTGGCCATTGACATAAAAGACCACGTGGTCGACACCATCGGCCCCCAGATCATCGAAGACTTCCACAAAGACTTCAACGTTTTCACCATCAATAACCACCGAACTGTTGTTGTCCGGCTTCACAATGTTGGCAGTGGGCGGCTGATCTGCACTGATTGTCAGGCTACGCAGGATTTCCGATACCTCTGACTCGTAGCCGTCCACATCCCTGGCCATCGCTTTAAAGAAAATAGTCTGACCGACCTTGCCGGTTGGTATTTCAAACTGGAACTGGAACGGAGCAGCAGTATCTTCACCAGCTTTGATAAATTCCAGGCCCGCCTCGGCACTATCGCCAATGGCATAGTAGAGGGATGCAGCATCAACACCGACTTCAGGATCACGGGCAACCACATCCAGCACGACGCCACGTCCTTCGGTTACTTCGGTTGCGCCGCCCATACTGAACCCTCTCGAATCCAGCAATCGAATGTCTCTCACTTCCGGAGGCAGGTTCCGGGTCAATGTCACAGCACGGGCGTCAACACTTTCGTTACCAATACCATCCACTGCCGTTACCCGGAATTCCATATCCAACTCGTCAGGCAGTGTTTCAGTGCCGGGCAGATAGGAGCCGATGGTTCCCATGGGAATACTGCCCCAGTAAGGCGGCGTTATCAGAATTCGCTCATGAATCAATTCCGAGCTGCTGAAACCGCTGCTGCCATCACGCTCGGCAAACACCTGCAACTTGACGGAGGCCACTCGCACGTTGTCATTAATATCCATGCGGTACGGCAGGGTGCGTGATTCAACCACGGTTGCATCACTCAGGGGCTCATACAGCAATATTTCCGGTGCCTCAGTATCTTTCAATACCTGGACCACCACCGGATTAATGGTGCGCACGGTCCTGGGCTCACCACCCAACCGACGTTCGGTGGTGGTAGCACTCAGAGTAAGATCATACCCCGCCTGACCGTAGGGCACTTCCAGCAGAAACTCGAACGGTGCCACCACATCCGTAAACGTGTAATCACCATCGCGCAGCCCGGCCACAGTCAGGTTGACCTGATCAATTCCCACATCATCCACGGCATTGACCTGCACCAGCATCAAATCACCTTCGATTACTGTATCACCATTCTTGGGATAGCCGATGGTGACAACCGGCGGTTGGTCTTCCACAACTTCCACGCTGATGGTTTCCAATGCGGTGTGGTTATCCGGATCGTTAAAGGCCGCACCGTAGGTATCCAATGCTTCCACCTGGATATCCACAATATTGTTGCTGCCGTTTGACGGATCATAAACCGGCATCGGAACCAGGTAATTATACGGCGGTTGACGCAATCTCATTTCATAGGCAGTTTGGCCGTTACGGTAGGTCGCCGTCAGTTTGACGTAATCCAGTCCAACGTCATCAAACGCGTTCACATTAACCCAAAGCTGGGTTTCCTCAACCGCCTTGTGACCGTCCAGCGGATCAATGATGTCGATAACCGGACGTTCATCAACCCGGATCGGGAAACTTATTTCAGTGGATTCTTCATTGGCCACATCACGCGCCGTGACCCGAACCCAAATATCAAAACGCTGTATATCTTCCAGGGCCACCGCCGGGAACATATCCCGCACTACCTGCAGTCGCGGCACATTCAGCAGTTGCAGGTATTCCGGTGCATCAATGTTCACTGTCGACACCGGCTGGTAATCCAGGGAAGGGATGTCACTTACCGTGCGCACTGTTTGATAGGCGGTCTTCTGATAATTATTACCGGTGTCATTGATGCCGTAAGCGATATCCACTTCCAGCTGCTGTACCTTGACGTTGTCAAAACCGGAGAATCCCAGTGTGAAATCCGAATTTTCCACCGCACCGTAGCCCAGCTCCGGCCGGGTAATGACCGGCACAGGCTTGATGGTATCGGGAGCTACATTAATGGTGATTTCGTGTATGCCAACCGAATTATCCGAGTCATAAACATAAGCCGTAATGGTGAGCGGTTCATCATCACGCACAACGCCATCGGGTATTGCCAACAGATAGCTCGTGCCCACCGCATAGGGCGAGTTTTGATTACCAAACTGATCCGCCTTATCGGGGCCGTAACTTTCCTCAAAAGCATCATAGATGGAAGCATACGCCTGCTCGATTGCTTCCTGACCGCCAGCGACGGCTTCACCAAACAAGCGGTCTCCCGCCAATGATAACGGCACGCCATTGGCCAGAATCTTGATCGCCTGGCCATAAGCCGGCGCATCTCCATCCACTAGTTTGCGATCGTCCGATGCCACCACACCCACCTTGATCAGGAAGGTGCCGGCTGCAATCTGCTGGGCATCCGCCGGTGACGTGATACGGATCTCGGGCGCCATATTGGCCAGGGGGTGTACCAGGAATGTTCTGGTTTCGGTTTGCCCCACGGTATCGGTTACTACAACTTTGTATTCCGTGGGCTGGGCCTGAAGGAAGGGTATATTGATGGTGTTCTTGGCCGTATACACCGGCTTATTGGGACAGGTATTGTCATACTCTTGCAGATACTCCACCGCTTCATAGCTACCATCCCGAGCCAGGCGATACACCGCAACACTCTGCAGCCCGGCATCATCCGAGCTTTCGGTTTTCAGCTCAAAATCTTCACCAACACGTACCCAGAACTCACCATAGTTCAATCGCTGGGGACTGGTCAGTACAGTCTGGAACTTGCCTTGCACCTTGTAACTGCTGAACGATTTCATATCCAGCAAGGGGGGTTCATTCACCTCCACCGGATAGATATCGGAATACTCTGACAGATTGCCGGCAAGATCCCGCGCAATCACGGTCAGTCGCAATTCACGCTGCTGATAGTCGGCAGGCACGTTATAAGGGATGCTCAGTGATGTCTGGCCATAACCAATACCAAGCTCGCGGGCAATCGTATTACCGTCTTCCAGTAACTGGATACTCTCAAGTACTGAGGTGTTATCAGAGAACTGCAAGCCAACGGGCACTCTTTGCCCGGGGATAACCGGAGTACCTGGCTGCGGTGTTGTAATATCAATGGACGGTGCTGCGGTATCGGAAAGCAACAGTTTTTGTGTCAACTCGCGTAACGGGATGCCGGCTCGCTCATGGCTCATGCGATCTGTGGCATGAGCCAGCACGCTGATCTTTTGCACGCTTTCTATATTGGGTGCGGGCACTGCAGTAGCCGCTCTTGCGACTGTTTTTCTGAGTTCGGACTCCGTGCCGCTGTGAATAATCGCAGGCTGGGCAGTGGCGTATCCGCCATCTTCCACGATTGCGGTAATGGAAACCGGCTTATCCACTTTGACTGAACCGGTGTCCAGCGCGATGGCGCCCAAATCTTTATTGCGATTATAGTTAATCCAGAGTTGCTGCAGGAATCCTGCCTGGGGAGAGGCAACACCAATTTTTACCGCTACCGTATTGGTATCCACCAGATTACTCAGATCCAACCAGCCATCGCCTGAGTCAATGGTTTGCGTTATTTTCTCTGCACTACAAGCATTATCAGAATACAGCGTTACGGTATAAGTGGCGCTTACGCTGGTGGCGGATACCAGGCCAATACCGGTAATACGTTCGTCATTTTCGGGCAAAGCGTGAATAAAGGCCTGGCCAGCTTCAAATTCCAGATACGGGGACCGGTTACCATTGCCCGCAATTGTGTAGGCTAACGACCCATTCCATCCCTGCGCTTCCGGATAGTTGATAGCAATAACCGGTTTGGCGGCGCTGGCATATTCGTCGGCACCAAGCTCTCTGCCCAGACCGGTGGGATCCCGCGAACCACCCGCACCCACTCCGGTGAGGGAAGTGTACAGTGCCAACAGCTTGTTCCTTCTGTTGTTGACAATATAGTCGTCTTCTACCAAAAACAGGGTTTTCGCCAACTGACCCTTGATCACGCTGGACTCCGGATCCTGTTTTTCAATGGACACCACAGGCGCCTGGTCGGGTTTGAGCACCAGCCGTTCGTTGTGAATGGTTTGGTTGCCGCTCAAATCACTGCTGGTCACCACCAATGTCAATGATCGCTCTTCCACCACCGGGGCATACTGCTCAAGATTCAGTTGGTTGTTTTCACCTTGATAGGGCCACTGCAACAGCGCCTCATTTAATCCATTCAAGCTGCCCAACTGGGAGCGGTTACCCTGATCATCCAGTAGTTCCACCAAGTAGGATGCCACCGCCACATTATCACTTATGGTCAGTTTTACCGCTGCGGACTGACGATCGTACAATGTCTTCTCTGGTGTCACCAGAACCACTTCCGGACCTTCGTTATCAGCCAGAATGGTGATCGGGATCGCGACGCTGCGGGCCTCATTAACCCCCATATCTTCCGCCTGGAACACCAGATCAAAGGTTTGCCCCCCGTAATTCTGACTGAACTCTGCCGGTATACGGACGCGGCCCTTGAACTCCGTAGCAAACCGTTTCGCCACTACAATGCTGCCCAGCGAACCCGGATTGGCCACCCGCACTTCGTCCTGGCGATCATTACGGGCAAACATCTCCCAAGCCAGCTCGATTTCACTGCCATCTTCCGCTACCAGAAGCGGTTGCACCGCATTCACGTATATGTTGTCAGCAGCGGACCCTGCCACCGTAAAGGCATTGCCGGGCAGTATCGAAAACGCTGTGTTGGGGTCGGTCACACTGACCGTGGGCGCTTCCTGGTCGTCCAGAATCTCCATATCAAGTAGCGCTGTGGTTACCTGATCCGACGAGTCAACAGCGCTTACGCCAATTTCCAACTCACCGGTTTCTGGCCTGGTGGGTACATTAAGTACCGCGCTGACATACTTACCGGCATCAACCAGTGCCGCCAACGCCGCCCCGGTAACGGTTTTCTGTTGCAGCACCGCCCCATCAAGGCGCACAAAGAATGTCACACCCGTCACTTTGCGATCATCCGCCACCAACGCATTAAGGGTGATGCTTTCCCCTTCGGTCAGGCGTGATCCGGCTGCAGGCGTGCGAATGGATACGGTTGGGGGCAAATCGGAAGACAACTCATAACGCCAATTGGTGACCGGGGAAGTATTGCCATAAATATCCGTCGCTGATACTTCCAATACCAACTCTGTACCGGTGTCCGGAATGGTGACGGTAAAGTTTTCTTCGTGTTGATCCGTAGCTTGTGCGGCAAGATTACGTGCCAGCACCGAGCTGCCTGAGCTGGTAACACTCAGTGATTGCAACAGGCTGTTATCAATAGCCCTGATTCGAAACACTTTAGCTTGCCCGTGATACAGCGTACTGCCCTGGGGCGGGGAAATCAGTGCCGCTTTCGGCGGTTCCAGATCCGCCTGAATTTGACTGTTCAGCACAAACCACTGGGACGTTTTCGGTGTCACACTGGCATCGGCCACCTGAACTTCAATACGCAGGTCGGCATCCGTATTCGGCAACGCCAGGGAAGCAAGGTCAAGCTCCGTGCGATCCACAAAGTCCGCGGCAGGTGCCAGCCCGGTACCGGCATTTTTCACCACGGTGAGTGCCGGTTCAGCCGCGCCACCAATGTAGGCGTTAACGGTAAGCGCTGACACCGCACGATCATCCTGGGCAACGGTTTCAACAACAATTGTGTCACCAACAAAGTAACGCGGCTTATTGGCAGAGACCTTTTTGATCTCCGGGGCGCGATCTGCATAGACACCCACCACAATATCCAGCTGACTGCTGTTACCGGCTTCATCCACTGCGGTTACCCGCACTTCGTAGCTGTCGTACTCAACACCCTCAAGGTTCTTGAAGGCGGGCGCTGAAACCAGCTTCAAGGCAGAAAACGCATTCAATGCCCCGGGCACGACCTGTGGCACAAAATCTTCAGCCGGAACCTCATTATTATCCGGATCACCGGTGAGCACGTAGCCCTGGCCATCAACTTTTCTGACACCCTGCAGGCGTAATGAAGCCACGCCAACATTATCGTACCCCGTTACTTTGAGTACGAACTCAGACTCTTCCAACACGGATGCGACATCGCTGCCGGCATCAGTGCTGTCGATAAACGGTGATGCCAGGTTGAGTACGGGAGCGGTTTCATCTTTACCCAGAGTTACGTTGACCGGCTCACTGGTGGCACTTTTGCCCTCGCTGTCCGTGGCAACCGCGACGATCGCCAGCGGTTGTTCATTGGCAATTTTTTGTGGTGTCTGGTAGATAGTGGCAAAGGGTGCACGGGAATCCGAGCCCACCAATTGATCGTTGACAAAAAAGTCCACGCGCGACACACCCAGATCATCACTGGCGTTGGCCCGTAATTCCACCGGCAGGCCGGATACAAGGCTGGCGCCCTCAGCGGGATAACTGACCGCCACGGTGGGTGCCTGGTCTGCTTTCACCGGCAAGCGTCGAATTTCGGACCGGCTGAGCTTTTCGTGGTAGTCCGTCACCTGAGCTTGCAGCTCCAGGGTTTGACCCAGCATAGATTCGGTAATCGGCAGACTGAACACGTGCTGATGGGAGGCGTACTGGTAGATACCCTCATTACGGCGGGCCGTATCCCGATAGGTGGTGCCATCCACCACAGCGCCGTTGACCATCAGCTCGATGGTGGTACCGGCAGCCAGGCTGTCATCCACCGCTTCAACCTTGACATCCACAACCTGGCCCACCGTGGCAAGCGCTCCGGCGACCGGTGTCAGTACCCGGGCCACCGGTGCTGAATTTTTCACGATGCGAATCTGCTTGCCACCAGACTGCGTACTGTTGGTACCGGCAAACAGTGTGGCGGAAACCACCCTGCTGGTTTCATCGGTGCTGATTTCAGGGGCAACACTGTTAATGCGCCAGGTTTCTACCAGATACTGCTTGCTCTCTTCCTGGCCGGTATCTTCATTAACCACTTTGACGGATTTTTGCTGCAGAATCGGATAACGGACATCACCGATCTTTTGCCCATCGGCATAGAACTCAACTCGCGATACACCGCTATAAGGATCAGCATCAGGCAGCTCTCCCAACACAATATCGATGGAAGCAACAAAAGGTGAGCCCTCCACAATACGGGCACCATCCACCGGCAATACCATTTCGTGCTCGGGGAATTCAAACTGTCTCGGCCCCACCACCGAAACCGGAAAATCTTCTGTTTGCGCAGACTGGCCCTTGGTGTCTGTGGCCCGGGCGGCCACATAGATGGTGCGCCCCTTCAGCTCCTCGCTCAGAGGGATGGAAAGCTCATATGGGGCGGCTTCACGCCGGCCGACCACATTGCCGTCAAGCACAAACTCTACCGCGCCGATTCCCACATCATCCGTTGGGGTGGCATTCAGCACCAGGGTACTGCCCACTTCAACCCGGGCCGGTACTTTCATTGAGATTTCCGGGGCAACATCCGTCGCCACCACGGGCATTTCCAGGGTCACATCCGGATACCGGTCCAGGCTCAAACTCACGGGCAGCCCCTGGGGTAACTCAGATGATGCAAACAGCCCTTTCTTGGCATCATAGCGCAGCACGCTTTCCGAACCCTGAGGCAGGGTCACCACCACCCCAACAGAACGGTTCAGGGGCGCAGTACTGCCATCATCAAACACACCGAACAGCTCAGGCAACCCATGGTATTGGTTCAGGCCCAGCAGTTCGAAACTGCCGCCGGCGCCATCCCAGGTTAATCCAACCAGGGTTTTGGAATAATCGACTTCCACCGGGATCTGAATCGCATCGGTTCCCGGGTAGCTCACCTGCAGAAAAACCGGCGTAGCGCCGGTTTCCTTAATGGGATAGACAAATCCATCCGGGGTGACCTGGACAAAGTCCGGCTCGGTGGAGACATAGGTCACACCGCTCCCATACCCCGGTAGCGGCGTTAATCCTCTGAACTGAAATTCGACACTGGGTATTATTTGAGCAATTTCTAGGGCGGAATTGAAGATCAGGTTCTCTGGTTTGACGGTCAATCCGAGAACATCCTCTTTGACACTGTCACCGGTCAGGGCAATCTGGCTGATGCTTCTCTGATTGCCACTGCTGTCCACCGCGGTGACCTCCACCAGGACAACACCGTCACTGGCAATCTCCGCCGCGGATAACGTCTCGGCTAAGGGTACAACCAGGTCAAACAACTCCTGGGTATCTTCCATCGGGAAATAACGTGCCGCCCGTTCAGTGCGGGCAAAGGCCGATTCTCTTGCCTGGTCCACCACCCCGCCAAAGCGCTGCAGCTGAGATCCGCGCAAACCGACAATATCGTACGCCAGATAACTTATGTCGCTGTCATCAACCGCCTTGACCGTTACCACCAATTGCTGCTGTTCTGTTCCCGCAATGGCCACGGATTCCACGCTGAGCGCCGGACGAATGCTCTCTTCTGCAAACATTTCCTGATGAAAGCGGGATGCTCCGTCAACGAAACTGACCGTAAGGCCGGGGTTATACTTGTCAGAACCCGAAAGTGAGAAAGCAACTTCACAACCCAGCGCGGTTTGCAACGAACGCTCTGCATCGCTGGCGGCCAGTGTGAGGATCACTTCACTGCCACCCCCCACACTCAGCTCGGAAACCTGACTACAGTCGGAAACAAAGCCGATGTAATCAACCGTACCCGCCCCTGACACAATGGGTGACGCGGTTCGGATATCCAAGCTTACTTCTGCAAAGGCTTTCCCAAAAGCTGACACACAGCAAAGCAAGAGCAGTGCTCTGGCCCAAAAAAGAACTGACTTCATAAACAACAGCAATCCGTTGAAACTAATCCATTACAATTTCGGAAGTTCCACAAGCAGAATAGCCAGATCCATCTGGGCCCCAAACTTGTTTCAATAATCCCCAATCGCCTTCCTCATAGGAGGAAAAAGCGCTTTTGTGATCCCACACATACTACATCCACTTTATAACCAGATAGAGACCTATTGTGAAAACAGCACTTCATCGAAACGCTGAAGTTGCCTCTGAATATGTTTTGAATCACATGTACAGCACCCAGAATAATAGCAGCGTTTCTTTACAAGTGTGTTTAGGTTTTCTTTAAAAAATGTAACTGGCTTCTGGCTTTGTCAGTTTCCAGAATTGTTCAACACCTGACAAATTAATAAGACGCTTGTATTAAGCGCGTACTCAACGGGGGCACTGCTAAGGCAACAACCCCAGCTCCATCTTGCGCGCGGAGCTCACACCGGCCCGGGGATTGGAGAAAGATTTTTCCTTCACCACTTTCAATCCCAGGCGGCTGTACAACGCCTGCCCTCGGGGGTTGGCCACGGACACATCCAGGCCGAACAGTTCATAGCCCTGTTCACGGGCCTGCGACAGCTTGTGCTGAATCATACGGGTGCCAATGCCCTGGCTGCGGCAGCGGGGGCTGACACCAAAATTGGAAAGATAAATCTCACCGGGCTTGGGTGCCCGCATGACACTTTTCAGGTGACGTGATCGCAGCATCACCGGCACCACCCCCAGATAACCGAAATAAGCCGTCATATTTTTGATGGTGCCCTGCAACAGGTGATCGTAGTGCTTGCGATCGTAAAAGCATCCGGTACCCACCACCTCCCCTTGCTGTATTGCCACGGTAACCTGGGGGTAACCGGCAAAACCCTTACCGGAGGCAAACTCATGGCGCAAAAAATCCAGCGTGTCGGTTCGGTAAAGGTAATCGTAGAGGTCAGAGCCGGAGCTATACATCAATTCTGCAATGGGGCCCACATCATCGGCGCGGGCGGTTCGAATTTCAAGATCCATGGTGCTGTGTCCTGTGGGTCAACGTCCTGTCAATACTGGTTCCGCCATGAATGGTACACAGGAATTTTCCCCAGCAACAGATTTTATTCCGCCGCTCGATTACGGCCCTGATGCTTGGCCCGATACAACGCATCGTCCGCCGCTTTGATCAGCTCTTTGGGTGATTGCGCCGGGCCGGGAATACAAATGGCCAGGCCCAGGCTTACCGTTACGTGATCGGCGATGGGGGAATCCTTGTGTTCTATGTTCAGGCTGCGCACGGTTTGCAGAATATGTTCCCCGGCCTGATGCAGATCTTCCATGGATACATTGGGCAACAACACAGCGAACTCTTCGCCTCCCACCCGCGCCACCAATTCACCGGATCGATTGGCCCATTGCATCACCGCGGCGGCCAATTTACGCAGGCATTCATCCCCCTGCACGTGGCCATAGGTGTCGTTGTAGCGCTTGAAGTAATCGATATCCAGCATGATCAGGCCCAACGGCGTTTCATTGCGGGCAGCGCGATTCCATTCCTGGTGGATCGATTCATCAAAGCGGCGCTTGTTGGCGGTTTGGGTCAAAGCGTCTGTATAGGTGAGCTGTTCCAGCTCGGTGTTGGCTTGTTGCAGTTGCGCGGTAATGGTTTTCAGCTGGTGGGTCCGCTCTTCCACCGAGGTTTCCAGATCCCGGTGATAATTGGCCACTTTGTGGGTCATGGCCTGAAAGGTACGCGCCATTAAACCAATCTCATCCCGTCGCCGTACCGGCAAGGTATCCTGGCCGGAGCTGAAATCCCCTTCTGCAATACGATCGGACACCGACACAAAATGGGACAGTGGTTTAATCACCTGGCGCCGCAGCACCAAATACAACATCAACAGTTCCACCACCAGAGAAAACAGGCTCACCGCCAGAATGAATTCCGCCGTACTCCTTGCAGAATCCACCAACAGCGCCTTGGGGTACACCGTGACAAAGAACCAGTCCGGACCATCAATCATGGCATGGGCAATAAATGCATCACTGAGGGCGTGGGTGAATATATGACTGGATGCCTCACCCTGCTCGTGGTTTAGCAGCAAGGTCTGGTAGATGGACAGCAGCTCCGGATCATCCAGATCCCGCACGTTCAGTTCGCCTTTGGCGGCATCCAGTTCTGCCCGCTTGTCCGGGTGGGCGATCACCCGGCCGTCTTTGCGTAATATAAAATTGTAGGCCCCTTCGATACGGTCGTTGAACACCCGCTCGAACAGTTCCTGCAATAGAATATCGTGGCCTATGGTCACCAGGTGACGGCCTTGCCAATCCACCGGTGTTTCGCAGGACACCATCCAGTTCCGGGCGGTAGGATCAAAATACAATCCGGTCCAACGGGTATCACGGCCGGGATTGTTTTCCTGAAATGCAATGGTCATCCATTCTTCGCGGGTCATGTCCAGATCGGTTTTCGCTTCCAGCCCCCAGGGAAACCCAGGCCAGTACACCAGATTTACGTTTTCCGGCATATGCAGATAGAGATTGGCAAACTGATTGCGGTAGCTGGCGCCATAGCGCTCCAGCATCAGAAACGACAGCACCAGGCGGGAACGGAAATCAGGATCTTCTATGGGCGCCCGCGGACTGACAAAGCCGGAAATGGAATCCGTGATCAGCCCCTCGGCATTGAAATCGCCATCAAACCAACGCTGATGGGTACGCACTTCACCATCTCCGCCCAAGGTGAAGTAGCGGGTGAACTGCTGATTGGCGCTGTCTTTTGAATGTTGCCACGATTGCAGAAACACGGCTTTCAGATTGCGCTGACTGGATTCCGCCAGTTGGAAAATAATGCTTTCCTTTTGCGCCCGTTCCACAATGTATTTGCTTAATTTATCGCTGGTCTGGTCTTCCAGTGTTTTCACGATGTGGCAATAGCTGAGCAGGGTTACCGCCAGTACCACCACCGTTACCCGTATGCCCATCTGGATCAGGGTTACGGTGGACAGCGAACGTTGAACATTTTGTGGTGATGAGCGATACAATGCCTGTTAGCCTGCAGAACTGGAACACGGGTCGTGTTTCAATTCTAGCCCAAATCGTGCCACCCAGCGTTGATGTGGCCATTATTTATGACACTTTAATGACGGCACTCAGCCGCCCTCGCAAGCGGCTGAGTGGGCCTTAAGCCCGGTCAGGAGGCCTGTTTCTGCGCCTGCCCTTCGATGCGGCCAGTGAGGAAATACTGCTCGTTCAAGGCCAGGTGAATGTTGTTCAGCTCAATCTGGATATGATCAATAAAATCATGCAGCATGGTTTGGTCATAGGCGTGCAGCTCCGCCCCCTGAATCAGGCGTTTGGCCTGATGAATGCGGCGCAGGCTGTTTTCATAATCGGGCAATGCCTGCACACTGCGCTCCATCTGTTGAACACAAAACAGGATCGCACGGGGGAAACGCTGGGACTGGAACAGGAACTTCACCACATCACTGCGCCGCACCCGGGCCTGCATGGCCTGTCGGTACATCTGATAGGCCGTGAGAGATTTCAGCACGCTCATCCATTGAATATTTTCAAAGGGGCGCAATTCCATGCTCTCTTCAGTCAGCAGATTGGCAGAGCGTACATCAATGATGCGGGAGGTCATGTCCGCCCGTTCAAGATTGCGGCCCAGGCGTATGAAGACGTAGCCCTGATCCCGGTTAACGGTGCCGGACAACAAACCCACGATGGTCTGGCTGCGCAGAATGATTTCGTTGAGATAACTGAAGCGGCCCCGCTTGGACATGGCCACGTTGAGCTGATCCTTGGCGTAATGATTGAGGGCATTGATCTGCTCCCAGGCTTCCCGGGGAATCACATCACGTACGGTGCGCGCGTTCTCTCGTGCCCACTTCAACGAGTTGGCGATGGAAACCGGGCTGTCGGCATCGCTGATCAGGTATTTCATCACCGAGCGCTCTTCAAAATTGTTGTGACGCTCCACATAGATTTCCCGGGTGCCGGTAATATCGATCAACGGCTCCCAGCCCAGTACAGTCTTTTTCGGGATATCCAGAATCAGGTTGGCATTAACGTTGATCAGGCGCGCCATGTTTTCCGCCCGCTCCATGTAACGGGCCATCCAGTACAGGGTTTCAGCGACTCGAGCCAGCATCAGGCTTCCTCCTCCACAATCCAGGTGTCTTTGCTGCCACCCCCCTGGGAGGAGTTGACCACCAGCGAGCCTTTACGCAGGGCCACCCGGGTTAATCCGCCCATGGTGACCGAGGTAGTGTCGCCACTCAGGATAAAGGGGCGCAAATCCACGTGCCGGGGTTCCACGGCGTGATCCACAAAGGTGGGAACCGTGGACAACCCCAGGGTAGGCTGCGCAATGTAATTACGGGGATCTTTCTTGATTAAGTGGGCGAATTTTTCCCGTTCTTTCTTGCTGGCCATGGGGCCGATCATCATACCGTAACCACCGGACTCATTGGCCGGTTTCACCACCAGTTCATCCAGATGCTGCAATACGTAATCCTGTTCATCCTGGAACATGCACCGGTAGGTGGGCACGTTGGGCAGCAACACCTCTTCGCCCAGGTAGTATTTGATGATTTCAGGCACAAAGGCGTATACCACCTTGTCGTCCGCCACGCCGGCACCCGGTGCATTGGCCAGGGCCACCTTGCCTTTTTTCCAGGCCCGCATGAGCCCCGGCACCCCCAGCATGGAATCCGGGTGAAACGCCTCCGGATCCAGGAACAGGTCGTCGATACGGCGGTAGATCACATCCACCCGCTGCAGGCCTTCCACGGTGCGCATGTACACGCAATCGTCATCCTGCACCACCAGATCCCGGCCCTCCACCAGCTCGCAGCCCATTTGCTGCGCCAGGTAGGAATGCTCGAAATAGGCGGAATTGAAGATACCCGGCGTCAGCACCACCACTTCCGGATAGTCCGCCGGGCGCGGCGACAGGGATGCCAGCATGTCAAACAGTTGCGAGCAGTAATCGTCCACCGGCTGGATGTTGTAGCTTTCGAATAATTCCGGAAACACCCGCTTCATCACAGAGCGGTTTTCCAGCATGTAAGACACGCCGGACGGCACCCGCAGGTTATCCTCCAGCACATACATGGTACCGTCGCTGTCGCGCACCAGATCCGATCCGCAAATGTGGGCCCAGATATCCAGAGGCGGTGACACCCCCACGCACTCCTTGCGAAAGTTCACCGAGTTGGCCAACAGCTCTTTGGGGAAGACGTTATCTTTGATGATTTTCTGTTCGTGATAGATATCATTGATGAACAGATTGAGTGCCTTGACCCGCTGCTTCAGGCCCAGCTCGATCTTGTCCCATTCCGATTTCGGAATCATGCGGGGCAGGATATCGAAGGGCCAGGAACGGTCAATGGAGCCTTCTTCTTCGGTATAGACGGTGAAGGTGATGCCCATCTCCTTAATGGACAGTTCCGCCACCGCCTTGCGGGTTTCCAGCTCTTCGTCGCTGTGATCGGCCAGATACTTGGCCAGGTTTTTGGCGTATTTCCTGGGCTTACCCTTGGTTTTAATCAATTCGTCGAAGAACTTGCCTGGGTCGTACTCGTTCCAGCTTACAGACATATAATCGCTTCTTATCTAGTGCAAAATGCATTTGGGGTTAGAGCGTTTATTCTTCAATTCGACGTACATCCACGGACACTTTCAGTTCGTGATCGTCACCGCCGTATATCACCCCTTTTAATGGAGTGACATCTGCAAAATCTCTGCCAAAGGCCAGGGTAATGTGCTGGTCACTGGCCAGCATGTTGTTGGTGGGATCGAAATGCATCCAACCGTAATCCAACATATACACAGCAAACCAGGCATGGGAGGCGTCCGCGCCTTCCAGCTTTTCCTGTCCGGGTGGCGGTAGTGTTTCAAGATAGCCGCTAACGTAGCCGGCGGCCAGTCCCGTGGCCCGAATGCAGGCAATGGCCAAATGAGCAAAATCCTGGCACACGCCACGGCGGTGCTTCATCACCGTGTGCAAGGGTGTGCTGATGGTGGAAAAACCGGGATCGTATTTGAAGTCCTTGTATATCCGTTCCACCAGATCACGAATGGCTTCCAGCACCGGCCGGCCGGGCTTGAACGATTCCTCGGCGTAGGCCGCCACCTCATCAAACACCGGGATCAGCGGCGACGGTAAAATGTACTCCCGCACGGTGATTTGCTCCGGGTCAGTGCTGCTGCGCAGGCTGTCACGTACGAATTCCCAGGGGTAATCGGCCGAAAACAGGCCCTGCTGGCTGTGATCCAGCACCTGCACTTCACTGTAAACCGTAACCGATAACTCCTTGTGGGGCTGGAGAATATCGAAACTGGTGACCTGGTTGCCAAAGTAATCAAAGCGCTTGTGGAGCGATTCTGGTGCAGGGTGTATGACGAACCGATTGCGCGCACAGGTTTGGTGCGCACTGTTCACGGGCGACATGCGCGCCTCGTTAAAGCACATACTGACCGAGGCGCTGTACTGGTAATGGGTGGTGTGCTTGATGCGGTACTTCATGCCGGCAGCTCCAGCTTGGTGGGAGCCAGCTGACGGGCGCTCTGGGTATGGGTGAAGTATTTCTGATGCAGCAGTTCAGAGACTTTCTCCAACCGCCGCTCCACGCTGTCCAGCAGTTTGGCCAGCGAGCGGCGACTACCCTGCTCATCACTGATGTTGGCCAGTTTCTCCACTTCCGCCAGCTTGATCTCGGTACTGGCCTGCAGAATCAAACGCTGCTCGCGGCTCAAATGGTGAGACGGGGTGAGTTGGGGCAGCTCCGCCATGAGAGCCATGATTTTATCCACCTGATACGCCAGGGAACGGGGATGGCGGGTGTCCAACAACATCAGATCCAGGACCGTAAACATATGCTGTACCGAGCGATAGCGCCGACGATGGGTGATCAGGCTTTCGTGGTTCACCAGGGTGGCTTCCAGCATCAGGTGCTCCGGCACTTCCCCGGAATAGCGCACAAAACAGGTACGCACAAAGGTAATCAGTTGCAGGGCCCGTTCCAGCCGGCGGCCGATGTTGAGCAGGTACCAGCCGTGCTCATGAGGCAAGCTCTCCTGGGTCTGTGCGGTAAAGGCCATCAGTGACGCCAGCAAGCTGTCCAACTCCGTTTGCAACACCGAGAAGCGGGTTTTGTTGGAGCTCAGATACTGCAGGTTTTCATCGATGTCATCCACTACCCGCCAGGTATCCACCGACCACAGGTCACGCACATTGTAGGCGCTCTGCAGCAGGGCATTGAGGGTGCCGATGAGGCTGCTGCGGTGCTCTTTGTTGAGCACCATATCCATAATGTGAAGGCGCGGGCTCTGCAGTTTTTCCGCCGCCTCTTCGCCGGTAAACCCGGGATAAACCCAGGTAAAGTGGGTCAGGGATTCCAGCAAATGCTGCAATACCACCTGATCCGACTCGTCCCGGTAGTCGTCATAATCCGCCAGCTTGTTGAGCACGGTGCGGATCAGCCGCAGCAACCCCTCTGCCCGTTCCGTGTAGCGCCCCACCCAAAACAGGTTTTCCCCAGAGCGCGAAGGCAACACACCCTCGCCGGTCATCAGGCTTTCCATATGCCGGATACTGGGCCAGAGGCTGGCCTGATGCACCGGCTTGTCCGCCAGTATCCAGGTATCCTTGGACAAGCCGCCGGTCTGGTTGGTGACAAACAGAACATCTTCATCCTGCGCCACCCGGGTCAAGCCGCCGGGCATAACATCGTAGTCCCCCTGGTGGGCGGTGAGGTAGGTGCGCAGCAGCACCCGCCTGGGCACCAGCTTGCCGTTGCGCAGGGACGGCGCGGTGGAACAACTCAGGACCTGCTGCCCCACAAACCGGTAAGGGGCATGGTTGATGCGGTCGCGCAGTTCTAGCAGTTGCTTGTCGTTGAGCTGGGAACCGAACACCGAGGGCCCGCGCCGGTCAATGGGCTTGATAACCAGGCTTTTCAGATTGGCCAGCACATAATCACGCTCTTTCTTTTGCCCGCACCACCAGGTGGCGGCGGAAGGCAGGAGGATGTCTTCCCCCAACCAGTGTTTGGCGATATTGGGCAGAAACGGCATCAGCGCGGGGCTTTCCAGAATACTGGAACCCAGTGGATTGGCGATGATGACATTGCCCAGGCGCGCGGCCTGCAGCAGGCCGGGCACCCCCAGATGGGAATCTTCCCGCAACTCCAGCGGATCACAGAAGGTGTCATCCACCCGCCGCACGATGATGTCCACCTGTTTGAGGCCATCCAGGGATTTCATCCATACCTTGCCGCCGCGCACGGTGAGGTCATCCCCCTGCACCAGGCTGTAACCCAGGTAGGAGGCCAGATAGGCGTGCTCAAAATAGGTTTCGTTGTGCGGGCCGGGGGTCAGGATCACCACCCGTGGATCGTCTTTGCGGTGGGGTAGCAGACTGGCCAGCATGCTGCGCAGGTGGCGAAAGAAAATGGATAAACGGTGCACCTGGGTACGGCGGAATTCTTCGGCCATCACCCGGGTCATGGCCATGCGGGTTTCCAGCGCATAACCGGCGCCGGACGGTGCCTGGCTGCGGTCACCGATTACCCACATGCGGCCATCGGGGCCCCGGGCCAGATCGGCGGCGTAAAGCAACAGGTGAGGCAGATCCTTCACCTGCACCTGATCGCAGGCCCGCAGGAAGCCCTGCTGGGCGTAGATCAGCTCCGCCGGAATCAGGCCTTCCTTGATCAACCGGCGCGGGCCGTATATATCACGCAGGATCATATCCAGCAGCCGTGCCCGCTGTTTCAGCCCCACACTGATGGCGGCCCAGTCCTGACTGTTGATCAACAGGGGCACCGGATCCAGCTGCCAGGTCCGTTTTTGTCCCTTGGGATCACTGTAGATGTGGTAGGTCACACCGTTTTCCCGCAACAGGCGGCGGGCATCGGTACGACGGCGTTCCAGCTCGGTATCCCCCAGATTGGTGAGATCCTTCATGAGCCGGCGCCAGTGCGGGTTGACGGCGCCACCCTTCGCCCACATCTCGTCGTATCCACTCAGGTTACGCGGATAATGCTCCAATATCTGCTCCAGGCTCGGGGCCGGTTCCGCAGTTTTCTTTTCTTCTGTGTTGGTTGCCATACAGCCTTGATTTGCACCCTTCGCCCGTTATCAGCCGTGAGTATAACGGTTTCAGGAGAGCGTGCGCAGTGGCCGGCGCAAATCCAGGGTATAAGGGTACTCCCGATTCACCTCTTCGGCCGGTGGTTGCATGGGGCCTACGGCACTGCCGTGGGGGTAGAATCGGTCTTCACTGTGCATGAAGGGACGCACCTCGGGCGGCACCGTGATCGGCCCCTGGGTGTGTCCGTGGCTCCAGAAACGGCTGATACGGCGCCCTTCCGCCTCATAGGCGTTGACCGGGAAGGTATCGTAGCTGCGCCCGCCGGCGTGATGCACATGGTAGGTACAACCCCCGATGGATCGGCCGTTGAAGGTGTCGATCAGATCAAACACCAAGGGCGAATGCACACCAATGGTGGGGTGCAGGGCGGAGGGTGGCTGCCAGGCGCGATAGCGAATACCGGCCACGTACTCGCCGTGGGTGCCGGTGAACTTGAGCGGTACCCGGCGGCCGTTGCACATCAGCACATAGCGCCCTTCGCTGAGGCCACTGAGGCGCACCTGCATGCGTTCCACCGAAGAATCCACAAAGCGGGAGGTGCCGCTGCGGGAGACCTCCTCACCCATCACGTGCCAGGGCTCGATGGCGGTTTGCAGCTCAATCTGGATATCCCGGATGTTCACCCGGCCATAATGGGGGAAGCGGAATTCCAAAAACGGCTCCAGCCACTCCAACTGGAATGGGTAGCCTTGCAACTGCATGAATTCACACACATTACGCAGATCCTCCCAGACATAATGGGGCAGCATAAAGCGGTCATGCAACTCGGTGCCCCAGCGCACCAGGCGATGCTCATAGGGCTGCTTCCAGAACATCATCAACAAGGTACGCAGCAACAGCATCTGCACCAGGCTCATGCGGGGGTGGGGCGGCATTTCAAAGGCCCTGAACTCCAGAATCCCCAGGCGGCCGGAGGCAGAATCCGGCGAATAGAGCTTGTCGATACAAAACTCGGAACGGTGGGTGTTACCGGAGATATCCACCAGCAGGTTACGCAGCAGGCGGTCCACCAGCCAGGGCATGGCCACATCCCCCTTGGGCATCTGGCCAAAGGCGATCTCCAGCTCGTACAGACTTTCGTTACGGCCCTCGTCCACCCGCGGCGCCTGGCTGGTGGGGCCGATAAACAGCCCGGAAAACAGGTAGGACAGGCCCGGGTGATGCTGCCAGAACGTAATCAGGCTGCGCAACACATCCGGGCGCCGCAGCAATGGGGAGTCCACCGGGGTGGCCCCGCCCATGGTGACGTGATTGCCGCCGCCGGTGCCGGCATGGCGGCCGTCCACCATAAATTTCTCGGTACCCAGGCGGCAGCGGTGGGCCATCTCGTACAGATCCTGGGTGTTCTGTTGCAGTTCATCCCAGGTATGGACCGGATGCACGTTCACCTCGATAACGCCGGGGTCCGGGGTCACCATGAATTTCTCCAGCCGGTTGTCCTTGGGCGGTTCATAGCCTTCCAGCACCAGCGGCATGTTCAGCTCATGGGCGCTGGATTCAATGGCGGCAATCAACTGGATAAACTGATCGCCGTGGGTGAGCGGCGGCAGGAACACATACAGGCAACCGTCCCGTACTTCGGCACACAGAGCGGTCTGCACAAAGGATTCGGTTTCGTTCACTTCATCGTTCTGGGCGTATTCGATGGGCGCCAGATTGGGGGGGTAATAAGGCAGGGCCGGGGCCGATTCAAACAAGCTGATGGGCTGATGATGCTCGCGTTTGTCCGCCGGCAACCAGTTGATCACTTCCAGCGGCAGGCGCATGCCGATGGCGGAATCCCCGGGCACCAGATGCAGATGGCCACGGCGGAAGCTCCAGGTACAGCTGTGCCAGGCCTGCTGGTGCCAATCCCAGTTCATGGGCAACACAAACCCCACCGGCTGATCCAGGCCACGCTGCAAATGGGCCAGCAGGCGCTTGCGCTCTGCATCCAGCTTCAGGTCATGCTCCAACGGATCGAACTGGTCCGGTAGATTGCCTTCCTGCCAGAGGTAGTAAATGGCGTCTTCGTAGGCCGGCAAGACGAAACGATCCGGCAGCCGCAGGCGTTTGCACAGGGCCACCATAAAACGTTGCGCATCGTCCACGGCAAAACCGTAATCACGATTGGGGTCGGCCAGCAGATTAGGATAATGCCACAGGGAGTGGCTGTCCTTGCGCCAGTAACAGGCATACTGCCAACGGGGCAGCGGTTCCCCCGGATACCACTTACCCTGACCGTAATGCTTGATGCCACCGGCGGCAAAATGATCCTGCATGGCCAAAAACAGATTGTGGGCCAACGCCCGTTTCTGCGGGCTGTCTGCCGTGGTATTCCACTCCGGCGATTCCATATCGTCCACCGACACGAAGGTGGGTTCACCCCCCATGGTGAGACGCACATCATTGGCCATCAGTTCTTCATCCACCTGATAACCCAGCGCCTGAATATTCTGCCACTGGTCTTCGGTGTAGGGTTTGGTCACCCGGGGATCTTCATGAATACGGTCCACCCGGTTTTCAAATTCGAATTCCACCTCGCACTTGCCGGTGGCGCCAGTCACCGGCGCTGCGCTCACCGGGTCCGGCGTGCAGGCCAGGGGGATATGACCCTCGCCGGCAAACAAGCCCGAGGTGGGATCAAGCCCGATCCAACCGGCGCCGGGCACGTAGACTTCGGTCCAGGCGTGGAGGTCGGTGAAATCCGCTTCCGGGCCGGACGGACCATCCAGGGATTTCACGTCGGGCTTGAGCTGCACCAGGTAACCGGAAACAAAGCGCGCCGCCAATCCCAGGTGACGCAGAATCTGCACCAGAAGATACGCCGAATCCCGGCACGAACCGATCTTGCGTTCGAGCGTTTCCTCACAGGTCTGCACCCCGGGCTCCATGCGGATGGAGTATTCAATGTCCTTGAACAGCAGCTGATTCAGCTCCACCAGGAAATCCACGATGTTACGCTCGGAACGATCCACCTTTTCCAGCCATTCCAGCAGGCGTGGACCCTGTTCCTTGACCTCCAGATAGGGCACCAATTCTTTACCCAGCTGTTTTTCATACTCGAACGGATAATCGTGGGCGTACTCTTCCAGAAAAAAGTCGAAAGGGTTGATCACCTTCAGATTGGCGATCACCTCTACATCCACCTGCAGTTCCGTGGCCGGCTCGGGGAACACAACCCTGGCCATAAAATTGCCAAATGGATCCTGTTGCCAGTTGATGAAGTGATTTTCCGGTTTGATTTTGAGCGAATAGCCCTCGATGGGCGTCCGGCTGTGAACCGCCGGGCGCAAACGAAACACATGGGGAAACAGCTTTACATTGCGATCATAGGTGTATTTGGTGTGATGACGAATGGCAACTCGAATGGACATAACAATCCTTGCAACGAAATGGTACGCATGGCGAGGTTAATATCACGAAGCGACCTGCCGATGACAGCAAAACTTCGCCCTCTACTTGGCTGTACTACCGTGGCACAACACTTGGCACGACTACCAAGCGCAAGTTCCGTGCCAGTCAAACAGGCCGACCCGTCTGCAGGAAATCGAGGCTCTATAACGATCGCATGCGCCATTTCGAGTCATGAAAATTTGCGCGTGCTCAGACTTGGCGCTGGCCGGGTGATCCCTGTTGCCACTACTGTAGGTGGACATAAGGATAATAGCCAGCGGGATAAGGTATGTGAGGTCAGTGCGGGCTAGAGACAGGGGCCGCCCTGCTGCCAGCCTTCACCCACCCAGGGGGCAAGATCCTGTGCCAGATACTGCAACAGGCAACCGTACTGATGCTTGGGCGCATCCAGATCAAAGGCCACATGATGTCCGTCACCATCGGGCCGATGGGTGTTCTCGTAGCGCACCACCACCGCGGTGCGATTGCCTTGCCCCGGTACCGCTGCATTTGCCCGCACCGGGTAAGGTAATGCCCGGCTACCGGCAATGGCCATGTGGGGGAACAAGGTACTGTCGTAATCGTCGCCCAGGTCGGGGCCCGCCAGGTCCAGCCCCAGTGCCATCAGCAACGGCCGTTGCGTGGGTTCATAGCCGCCTTCATCATTAATGCCGGAAACCGCCAGGATATGGGGCGCCGGTTTCACAGGGTTTTTCAACACCGAATCCATGTGCACCACCGGGTCCACTCCAGCCAGCGTCCATTCCAGCAGCATCATGAAGGGGTTGGTATCGTCGATGGGGTTAATGGGCAATTGATTAATAACGCCGGTGGAGATGGCCAGTTTTAATTCGTCACGATTGCTCATCAGGCGAATCCAGGTACCTGCCACACCGGTCAACACGGCTCCGGCAAAAGGATCCGGATCAACCGCCATCTGCAAGCTCGCAGTCCAGTTGCCCAGCGATTGCCCCATCACCACATAGTGATCGGCATCGAACCGAAAGCCATTGACCACCGGATTGGGAATCGCTTCCGGACACAATTCCGATGGCAGCTCCAGCTGGTTGAGCACCCGGCGGAAATACACCCGTTCCCATACCATCTGGTGGTAGCTGTTCAACATCGCCACCGGGTTATAGAGGTTATAGGGAAAGGTTCCAAAGCCCAGAATCACCCCCATATGATCAACCCCGAGATGGCCGCCAAAACCCGCACTGGCCCAACCCCGCTCGGCGGCGATCTGGGATGGCCCATTGCCCACCTCTTTGATGGACGGGGTGAGAGTCTCGTCAATGATGTCCACTCCGGTGCCCAGGTATTTTCCCCGCGTGTACACCTGATCGGCATCGCCGCCGGCACCGTGATGGTAAAACAACATGGGAAAGCCGGCCGCCGGCATGGTCTGGTTTTTGGGAATGGTCACCACAAATGACCCATCACGGGTGTACTGTTGCACCGGCTCGCCGGATGCGTTCCACTCAATGTCCCCACTCACCAGAAGATAGGGCGCAATGCCTTTCTGGAAGCCCGGAATTTGCACACTGCCTTCGATAATGCAGTAATCCGGGTATTCGCTCAGCAAACGCAGATCAGTGGGGGCAGCCGCAGGCAGGGTTGAAACGTATTGCGCGCCCTGTCGCAGCGGCTGGGTCGGGTCCCCGGTGGTCCACACCGTAGCCGCCATCACCTGTTGCGCAGCAATGCCCTGTTGTTGCAGATAGGCGCGCAGTTGTGCAAAACGCTCCCTGGCTTGTTGCGGTACCCCGGTATTGGTTAAACCCGGGCTGAGTAACGCTTCCAGCTGCCGATTCTGTTGCCAGGTATAACCCGAACGCAACGGTGCGGCCGCCGTCACAAACGCGGCATAGGTGGTGTTGGGGCGCAACGTGACACCCAAGGTGGGTAAAATCTGCAACAGGTCGGCAGGACGGTAGGGATCCACCCGCGTGGTGAGGCTCACCTGCAGCGGAAAGCGGCGCCCGAATTCCACGGAATCGGCATCCACATCCACCACTTGAATGGGGGCAGACGCCAGTGTGTAATCACGGTCGGCACCGGGCAGCGCCGCCACGTCCACAGGCCCGGTCAGGGGCAGATACACGGGCATTACCGTGGGGTAGCCCGTGGGCCGGATGCGGTTTTGGATGGCATCCAGGTAAAGGGCGGTGAACGGATGCAAACGGCGGGGGAAATCAGACAGGTCTATGCGACCGGTCTGTGCTGAACGCCTGAGATCCGTGGGAAAACCATTGTGGAAGAAACGGCCGTCATTGAATGAGTTCAGCGTGGGGCTGCTGTACGGATTACCTCCGCTCAGATCCATTTTCATTTCCACCGGGCGCACATCCGAGCCGCCACAGGCTGCCAATACCAAGGCCAGCGCCAACAGCGCCGGCCATTTCATCCCTGTTGATCTCATACTACTGCCCCCAGTGTGCGTAACCCGGCATCAGAAACAGCGGCGGTTTATCCCTATAGGCAGGGCCCGCCCTGCTGCCAGCCTTCACCCACTACCGGGGCGCGGCCTTGTGCCAGGTGCTCCATAAAACATCCGTATTGGTGCTTGGTTTCTTCCAGATCGAAGGTCACATGGTGGCCATTTCTATCCGGCAGGACATAATTCTCGTAGCGCACCACTACCGCAGTACGTGGCCCCTGGCCGGGTACCTCCACGTTATTCACCACCGGGTAGGGCAACTGAGTGGCGCCACCGATTTCAAGATGGGGGAACAACGTGGTGTCGTAGGTATCACCCAGATCCGGGCCCGCCAGATCCACTCCCACCGCCAGCATATGTGGTCGCTGGGTGGGCTCGGCGCTACCGCCATCGTTGATGCCGGAGATGGCCAGCACATGAGGTGCTTCTTTCAGGGGGTATCGCAAAATAGTGTCCATATGAGGCACTACATCAGCACCCCCCATCAGCCACTCCATCAACATCAGGAAGGGATGCGCTTCATCCAGTTCCTGGCCGGGCAACAGATTCACCACCCCCGCTGACATGGCCAGGCGGAACTTGGCGCTGTCGGTAAACAGTTTGATCCAGGTGCCGGACATGCCGGTAAACAACACACCTTCAAACGGGTCAGGGTCCGCTGCCAGTTGCAAACTGGAAGTCCAGTTGCCCAGTGACTGCCCCATCAACATCTGCATATCCGGGTTGATGCGGAATGCGGGGGCACCTGCGGTATCCGCAGCCGGACACAGCGCCGGATCCACTTCCAGTTGATTAAGAAAACGGCGGAAATAGGTCCGTTCCCACACCATCTGGTAATAGTTGTTGTGCAGCGCCACCGGATTAAAAACGTTATAGCCGAACATACCAAAGCCCAATACCAGGCCCAGATGATCCAGTGACATATGGCCACCGAAGCCGGAACTGGCCCAACCGCGCTCTGCGGCAATCTGTGAAGGCCCGGCACCGCGCTCCAGCACCTTGTAGGGCACAACGATGTCGATGGCGGTGCGCAGGTACTTGCCCCGCGTGAACACCTGCTCGGCATTACCGCCGGCACCGTGATGGTAGAACAGCATGGGGAAGCCGGCGGCCGGCATGGGCTGGGTTTTGGGAATGGTGACAACAAATTCGGCGTTGCGGGTGTACTGCTGGATGGGATTGCCATTTTCATCCCATTCCACCTGGCCGCCGCTAAGAATGTAAGGCGTAATGCCGCGCTGGAAACCGGGAATCTCAACAAACCCCTGCACCACACAATACTCCGGAAACTCTTCCAGCAGCGTCATCTCAGTGGCCGGTGCGATGGGCAGCGAGGCGGCGTACTCGGCGCCTTTGCGAATTTTGACCGTAGGATCGCCGGTGGTCCACACCGTGGCGCCAATGATACTGGCCGGGGCCATGCCCTGTTGCGCCATGTAATCACGCAGCGGCGCATACACCTCGATGGCTCGGGTCGGCAGGGGCATCTCAGCCTGTGCCGGGTCCAGCAGGCCCGCCAGCTGTCCGTTCTGTTCGATGGTGTTGCCTGCAGGCAGCGGCACCTGATCGGTGACAAACGCCGCGTAGGTGGTATTGGGGCGCAGGTTAACACCCAGGGTGGGCATAATCTGCAGTAAATCCATGGGCCGGTAGGAATCCGCTTTTTCCGTCATGGTCACTTCCAGCGGGAAGCGGCGACCGTATTCAGGTGAACCCGGATCCACATCCACCACCTGAATGGGTGACTCCGCAGTGGCGTAATCCAGGCCCCACTGGGGCAGGCCGGTCACATCAATGGCACCGGTAAAGGGGATATAAATCGGTGATACCGTATGGTAGCCGCCGATATTGATGTACTTGCGGATCCCATTGACATAGGTGTTGGTGAGAATATGGAAGCGGCGCGGAAAGTCATCGATGTCGATGCTGCCATCGGCGTTCAGGCGCAGATCCGTGGGAAAGCCATTGGTGTAGAAGTTTCCTGCTGTGGGTGAATTGGTGGTGGCGCTGTTCACCGACGCATCCGTACCGGCTACATTCATTTTCATGGCAACGTTACTGGAGGTGGTTGATTTACAAGCAGACAAAGTACTTGCAGACAATACTCCCAACGCTACCCAAGTGGCCAATCCCAAGGCGGCCGCAGCATGCTTCTTGAACGACATCTCTATCCCCGAATTCTTGTTTTCGTTTTATCGTTTTCTAAGCTTCCGTGCTTACTTTTTTTCAGATTTCAGACGGACTTAATACAACCAGAATACGCTTACTTTTCGCATACTATAGCGATATTGTGTTGTGCTGGGTTGAATTATTGTAACTGGTTGTCATTGATGGAATTATTAATGGCTGAATGTGGCCAACAAACCGGTAAGGGAATCCCAATGGAAAGCCTTACATCACCAACCCAGGGCAACACAGGAGGTCAACTCATGAATGCGCTGCAGGAAACCGAGATCACCTGCCCCTATTGTGGGGAGTATTTGAGTGTATTGCTGGATCCATCAGAAGCGGACCAGGAGTATATCGAGGATTGCCAGGTCTGTTGTCGGCCCATTGTGTTCCACACCGTGGTGGATAAGGAAGGCGATATTCAGGTGACAGTGCGTACGGAAGATGACGCTTACTAGATTAAATTAAAGCCCGGGCCGGGTACTGCCCCAGTGATGATCAGGCCCCAAAAAGCCTCCCCCGGAAGGGGGAGGCAACGATCAGAACAGGGCTTTCAATAAACGGACTTGCAATAAGAGTTGATCAGCTTCAGGCCGCCGCTTCCGCCTCGGTTTTGTCCTTCACGGTTTTGCGGGCATAGAAACGGTAATCCGACGCCTTCACTCGAAACGTTTCCAACCAGAATCGCCAGGTGGACTTGGGCCAGATGGCAAAGTTGCGGCCACCGGCATCCTGGTACCAGCTTTGACAACCGGTGCCCCACACAGTGGTTTTAATCTGTTCCTGCAGAGCATCATTGAACTCGGTCTGCACGTCGGCTTTTACATCCATATAATCGGCGCCTTTTTTCTGCAGCAGCTTCATGCTTTCCAGAATGTAATGCACCTGCGCTTCAATCATAAAAATAATGGAATTGTGGCCCAGGCCAGAATTGGGCCCCACCAATTGCCACAGGTTGGGGTAACCGGAAGCGGCCGTGCCATAGTAACACTCCACGTTTTCTTTCCAGTCTTCACCCAGGCTGCGGCCACCCAGCCCCACCACCGGAAAGTTCTTCATGTAAATACGGGGATCGGTAATGAAACCGGTACCCAGAATAATGCAGTCTGCCTGGCGCTCTTTACCGTCTGCCGTGATCACACTGTGCTCTTTGATTTCCCGGATGCCATCGGTGACCAACTCCACATTGTCACGATTGAACATGGGGAAATATTTATTGGAAATCAAAATACGTTTGCAGCCCAAGACATAATCCGGGGTCAGTTTTTCCGCCACCACCGGATCTTTCACCTGCAGTTTGATAAACGCTTTGGCCAGCTTGCTCAGACCCTTGGCCAACACCGGATTGAAGATGGGCCAGACGCGGGATTCGTTGGTCCAGTACAGGCGATAGCGGTGTAACAAGCGCGCGCCGGGGACGTTTTTGAAAATGGACTTTTCCAGCCCCAAATACTTCCGTTCATCCCGCGGAATCACCCAGGCCGGAGAGCGCTGCATAACGTAGAGTTGTTTTACCTCGGGGGCAATTTCCGGGCAGTACTGAATGGCACTGCCACCGGTGCCGATGGACACCACGGTTTTGCCTTTGAGGTCGTAATCGTGATCCCACTGGGCTGAATGGAACAGCTTGCCCTTGAAGGTATCCAGCCCCTTGATGTTGGGCACCTGCGGCACATGCAGCGGGCCTGAAGCCAACACGAAATGATTGCATACATAAGTATCACCGTTGGCCGTGCCGACGGTCCAGGTGCCGGTGTCCTCATCAAACACCGCTGAATTGACTTCCACGCCAAAACGGCAGAAGGGACGAATACCGTATTGCTCGGTGGTATCCAGAATGTATTGTTGAATCTCGTTCCAGGGCGCATAGCGCTTGGACCAGTCGTGTTTGGGTGCAAAGGAATAGGAATACATGTGGGATTGCACATCACAGGCACAACCGGGATAGCTGTTATCGCGCCAGGTACCGCCCACATCCTGGCCCTTCTCCAACACAACAAAGTTCTCGTTGCCCGCTTCCTTCAGTTTGATGGCCATGCACAAGCCACCAAAGCCGGCTCCGGCAATGACGACATCCACATGTTTGGTGTTGGGGTTAATGGGGGCCCGACTGGTCATGCTTCACCTCTGCGATCTTGTTTTTGATGTAGTGTGTTTTGTCGATGGAGTCACTATAGACGCCATTCTGACACAGGGAACAGGTTGTAAACCCCTCTTGAATTAATATTTTCGGCCAATGCCTACCAAAAGGGGCCATAACTTGACATGGATCAATGGAATGGTTGTGTATTTATTAGCCTAATAAGATTTTATTCAGCGGTCGAAGCCATTGACGAATTAACCCTTTATTCCCACACTTGATGAATTCGGCCGCGCAGATTCCGTCCACCCCATGAGATACCCCCATGAGCAAACGTGCCATTCTCGGATTTATCTATACATTGCAGGCACTTGAAGCCCATGGTGCCGACCTCTCCATGCTCGAGGAACGGTACGGGCTCAATGTCGATAACCTGTCGCCGGACGGGCACATCGAGCGTGCCCTGGAGTTGCGTGTCTACTGTGATGTGTTGCCCACCATCAGCGATCCCCTGGTGGGCCTGCGCATCGGACAAACCATGAGCCTGGCGGGCTATGGCCCGCTGATCATGCTGCTGATGACCTGCCAAAACGCCTGGGAAGCGTTTAATACCGGGGTACACTATCAGGCCCTCACCTACCTGTTTGGGGAACTGCAGTTTGAAGCCGGCGAGCAAGCATCCATACTGCGCCTGAAACCCTCCACCCTGCCCCCCATCTGTCAGCACTTTCTGATGGATCGTGATATCTCCGGCACCTACCAGTTGATACAGGATCTGCAGACCAATATTGGCGTGAATTTCAAACCCAGTTACGTGCGCCTGCCCTACCCCAAACCCAAGGACGTTCGACCTTATGAGGCCCGGTACCAATGTCCGGTGGAATTCGGCAGCGAATACGCCGATATCGGTATTCCCACCGACTATCTGGCCACCCAGTTTCCCGCCGGCAACAAAATGGCCTACAGCCTGTACCAGAAACAGTGCGACAGCCTGCTGCTTACCCTGGGCAGCAACGCCACCTCCATCGCCCAGGAGGTACGGGATTATCTGCACTTGTTTGTGGAACACTATCCCTCCATTCAGGAAGTGGCCGCGACCTTCGGCATGGCCGAGCGCAGCTTTCGGCGCAAGCTGAGTGAAGACAACCTTTCCTACCGCGGCCTGCTGGATGAAGTGCGCTTTGCCAAAGCCAAACAGCTGCTGCTGCATTCCACCCTGCCCATCGAAGCCATAGCCAATCAACTGGGCTACACCGAAGCGGCGGCCTTCATCCATGCCTTCCAGCGCTGGGCCAACGCAACGCCGGCCAAATACCGTGCGAACCGATAAGTTTGGACTAAGCTTAAAAACAGAACCAACCCATGGAGGGAATCCCGATGATACGCATGTTGTTCATGGCTTTGTTGCTGGTTTCGCCGCTGTCTTATGCTGAACTGACCCAAGAGGACCTGAAAGAGATCCTGGCGCCGAGGATTGAAGGACTCAAGTTCCTCACCAAGAACGGTATGCTGCTGCAGGCCATCCGCGAGCAAAACCGCCAGGAGCAAAGCCTGGATGAGATCAAAAAGATCGATGCCGAATGGAAAGCCGGAACCTCCCCCTTGATCAAGGAACTGCAGGAAAACAAAGCCGGAAGCTTCCTTAAGAACATCATTATTCAGCAGGCGGATGTGTACAGTGAAGCCTTTCTGACGGATGCCCAGGGGGCTAACGTGGCGGCCTATCCGGCCACCAGCGACTACTGGCAGGGCGACGAGGAAAAATTCACCGCATCCTTTAACGGGGGCCAGGGTAAGGTGTTTATCGGCCCCATTGAGATGGATGAAAGCACCCAGACCAACGCCGTCCAGATCTCGGTGCCGATGGAGTACAACGATGAAACCATTGGCGTACTGGTGATTGGTGTGAAAGTGTCGGTGCTGGAAGCGGAGAAACTCCAGGGCCAATAACCTGGCTACCCAGACAAAACAAACACTTATAATCCAATTAAGCGCTGCGGCACAAAACGCACGTGAACTAAGTCTCATTTTTTTGCCTGACAATTTAATTGGGCAATTTCCTGCACTTTGGGAAACTGTCTCCAGACCAAGCAGTTAAATAGAACGCACTCTGGAGCAACCCCATGAAATGGTTATTTGGTAATTCCAACACAGCACGGCACGCTCAATCCAAGCAGCCGGCCACCGTCGATTCCATTCGCAACAAACTGGCCAGTTACCAGGCGAAAGAAGGTAAATCCGTGTTTATCGGCCCCTCCACCGCCCAATGGGGTGACTTCTTCGAATACGAAAAGGTAACCATCGACCCCGATTCCTCAGGCTTTCACCGTATTCCGTTCCACTGCTGAACAGGGCTGGCTGCGGTGTTGCCAACGCTCGTCCGTGGCGCACCAGAATGCGATTCTCCGATTGCCTGCCGGTACAGTGCCCTGCGTAGTGCAGAAGGGCATTTTTTCACGGCATCCCTTCTTTTGTGCCGCATCCTTCTTTAGCATGGAGGGATAACCTGAATGGATGGGATAAGCCTCCAACATGCTCATGGCACGACCGATCATTGTATATTTACTGCTGGCCCTGATAGGCGCCTGTGGCGGCGGTAGCGGTAGCGGCGGTAACGATGACGACCCCAATCAGACTGACAATCCGGCGTCCGGCCTGCAACAGCGCCCGGTCACCGCAGACTTCGCATTGCCGCAAAGCCGCTCCTCCGGCCCCATCAGTATGGTGGATGCGTTTCCCGACCTGCCTGACTTCAGCCAACCGGTGTACCTGACCAATGCCGGTGATGGCAGTAACCGCCTGTTTGTGGTTGAACAGGCCGGCCGGATTCAGGTGTTTTCCAATAGCCCTGACGCCAACGGCTACAGCACCTTTCTCGACCTGCGGGACCGGGTCATCAGTGGTGGCGAAATGGGGCTTTTGGGGCTGGCCTTCGATCCCGATTTTGCCTCCAATGGTTATTTCTACGTTTACTACATTGGCGCCGGACCACGCTCCGTTGTGTCCCGCTTCAGCGTTTCCATCAACGACCCGAACGTCGCTGACCCCGCCACGGAAACACCCCTGCTGAGCATCGACCAGCCTTACGACAATCACAACGGCGGCACCCTGCAATTCGGTCCCGATGGCTACCTGTATTTCGGGTTGGGTGATGGCGGCTCCGGTGGTGACCCTGACGGCAACGGGCAAAATACCCAAACCCTGCTGGGCTCGCTGCTGCGCATCGATCCCGCCGGCACAGGCTACAACGTCCCCGCCGACAATCCGTTCGTCGGCAGTAACACCAGCCTGCCGGAAATCTGGGCCTACGGATTCCGCAACCCTTACCGCTTTTCCTTTGATCGCGACACGGGAGACCTCTGGCTGGCGGACGTCGGCCAGGATCAGATCGAAGAAATCAACGTCGTCACCAAAGGCGGTAACTACGGCTGGAACTGGTATGAGGGCAGCCAGGTGTTTCGCGGTGGGGCCCCCCAGGGCGATTACCGGATGCCGGTTTACGAATATGATCACTCCCTGGGGCAATCCGTCACCGGGGGCTATGTCTACCGTGGCAACTCGGCCCCGGACCTAACCGGGCAGTATATCTATGGCGACTTCATCAGTACGCGGATCTGGTCTCTGAGTGTGGACAGCCAGTTCAATGTCGTGCGCAACGACAGCCTGGGCAACGCCCCGCAAAATCCCGCCGGTTTCGGCGAGGATGAACAGGGCGAGCTGTACATTGCCGGCTACGGGGGCCGCCTCTATCGCTTTGAAAGCGGCAGCGGCGCGGACCCAATTGATGACTTTCCCGAGCGCCTGTCGGACACCGGCTTGTTTAGCGACACCAGCAGTCTGATACCGGCCAGCGGTTTGATCGAATACGCTGTCAATGCCCCCCTGTGGTCTGATTACAGCGTCAAACGCCGCTGGATTGCCATCCCCAACGGACAACGCATCACCTTCGCCGCCAACAGCCCCTGGCAGTTTCCCGTGGGCAGTATCCTGGTGAAGCATTTTGCCATGGAGATGATTGCCGGTGATCCGGATTCTGCCCGGCACCTGGAAACCCGCGTATTGATCAGGCAATGGCAAGGCTGGTTTGGTGTCAGCTATCGCTGGAATCAACAACAAACGGACGCGGACCTGGTGCGCACGGCCAGCACGGAAACCCTCACCGTTGCCGATGCCGATTTCAGCAACGGGCAGCGGCAGCAGGCGTATTTCTACCCCGGCCCCAACGACTGCCTGAGCTGCCATGTCTCTGCAGCCGGAGTCATATTGGGAGTGAAAACAACACAGCTGAATGGCAGCTTCGACTATGCGGCAGGCGGTGACACCCGGCGGGCCAACCAGCTCACCACCTGGAATCACATCGGGCTGTTTTCCTCTGACATCGGTGCCGCCGGTCAGTACCTGAAACTGGCGGCGTTGGACGACAGCAGCGCCAGCCTCAGCCAGCGCAGCCGCTCCTATCTGGACAGCAACTGCGCCTTCTGCCACCAGGCGGGCGGCACGGCGCCGGTGAACATTGATCTGCGCCACGCCCTCAGCCTGACCCAGACTCAAACCCTGAACCAATTGCCCCAGGCCGGTGATCTGGGGATTACCGATGCCCGCATCATCGCCAGTGGCGATGCCCAACGCAGTGTGTTATGGGCGCGCATGAACCGCACGGACAACAACCGCATGCCGCCCATTGCCAGCAGCATGCCGGATCAGGAAGCCTTAACCCTACTGCAGCAATGGATCGATTCCCTGTAGCAACATCCTAGGACTCGATCTCCAGATCGACCGTTTTTGCACTCTGCAACGCCTGCTCCTCAAGCTCATCGGCAAAGTGCTGTATCAGGGCCTGGACAGTGGGATAACGCAACAGTTCGATGGCGGGGATCACCCGCCCGATACGGTCCTGCAGTCGATCCACCAATTCTACCGCCTCCACCGAGTCCACACCCAGTTCAGAGAACGTTACATCCAGATCGATATGATGGGGGTCAATGTCCAGCTTGTCGGCCACCCACTGCTGCAGATCACCGTACAACTGATCGTAAAAGTCCAGATGGTCCGCAGCGCTATCAAAGGCTGGCCCCGCTTGCACGGCTTTGGTTTTACTGGCTGCCTGCCACAGGTGCGCCGGCACCAGTTTGCCTTCCTGGTACAGGCGTTTGGCGTCTGCCCGCTGAATCTTGCCACTGGACGTTTTCGGGATGGAACTCCCGGACAGCAGCACCAGTTCCGCCGGCGTCACGCCGTGACGACTGGAAATTGCTTTTACACCCACCGCCGCCAGGGCGCGGTAATCGGTTTGATCCGCGGCGGCGCGGCTGACTTCCTGCAGCACCACCAGTTCTTCCTTGCCATCGATGGTAACCGCAAAGGCCGCACCACCGCCGGTGCGGAAGGTGGGATTGGCGCTTTGCAAAGTACGCTCGATATCCTGCGGATAGTGGTTACGGCCGGCCAGGATAATGACTTCCTTGATGCGGCCGGTGACATACAGCTCATCATCCAGCAAAAAGCCAAGATCGCCACTGCGCAGGTAATGTCGCCCGCTGTCATCTCCCTCAATGGTGGCATTGAATACGCTAACGGAGAACTGGGGCTTGTTCCAGTACCCACGGGCCACTGACGGGCTGTGTATCCAGATTTCGCCCACTTCGCCAGGCTGACACTCCCGGCATTCACGGGGGTGAACAATTTTGATTTCTGAGCCCCGGGCAACCACGCCGGAACTGACCAGATCGGTGGTGGTTGCCGCCGCGGCTTGCTCCAGTGCTGCTTCGTAATGCCCCTGCTCAAGCCGGTCCAGCTTTGCTTTCAGGGTTTGTGCGCCGCGTCCGGAGGGGGAGCCGGCCACAAACAGGCTGGCTTCCGCCAGGCCGTAACAGGGCAGAAACGCCTTGGCGTCAAAACCACTCACCCGAAAGCGTTCGCTGAAAGCATCCAGGGCAGCCGACTGAATCGGCTCGGCACCATTGAAGGCCACATGCCAGTTGGATAAATCCAGTGTTGCGGCCTGTTCTTCAGAGATTTTACGCACACAGTATTGATAACCGAAGTTGGGCCCGCCGCTGACATGGGCTTTTTGGTCCGACAATGTTTGCAACCACAGTAACGGACGCTTCAGGAACGTCAATGGTGACATCAGCGTCACCTGTGCACCGGCGAATATGGGTGTCAACACGCCACCGATCAATCCCATGTCGTGAAACGGCGGCAACCAGATCACCACCCGCAGATCCTCCAGTTTATCCAGGCGTTCGTTGCCGGCGAAAAAGCCATGCAGAATCTGATTGAAGTTGGCCAGCAGATTGCCGTGGGTGACTTCGACCCCCTTGGGATGGCCGGTGGAACCGGATGTGTATTGCAGAAAGGCAACCTCATCCGCTTGCGCCTGGTAAGGCTGAAAGCCGCTGTCCAGGGGCTGATTCAGCAGTTGATCCAGAGCCAGACAGGGCATGCGGTCACCGTATCCCAGCTGTTGGACCCAGTGTTCGATTACCGGCGCCAGCGCCTGATTGGTAACAATGGCACCGGCATCACAATCCTTGGCCACTTTCTGCAAACGATCCAGATCACGAGCGCCCATAGGGGGGTAAGCCGGTACCGGTACGCAGCCCGCATACAGGCAGCCAAAAAACGCCCGAATATAATCAATGCCCGGGGCAAACAACAACAGCATATTGCGCCCGGACAATCCCTTCTCCTGCAGGGTCATGGCAATGGCGCAGGCCGCCTCATGCAATGACTGGTAACTCGCCGCATCATCCTGCGCACCGTTATCTTTCAGAAAAGTTGCCAGGGGTGCGGCATTGCGCTGGGAGGCCTGTTGCACGGCCATATCGACCAGATTATTGAACTGCGGCAGGTTATACATAGGGACAGCATCCTGTGATGAATTCATTATTATTGGAATATTGGCATCATCCATGATGCGATCTGGTTTTATTAAAACAACCTGAGATGAATTCGGTAAGGTATTAACCGTGTCAATTTGTTTCGGGATGTAGTGCCCGCTGCGGAAGTGCAACCAAATGCATCAGGCAGCGGTCGGCACCAAGGTACCGACCGGCCCGGTTTCAGTACGCTGCAGCCTGTGTTAGCGCCCATTACACTGGGTTGATGTGTTCACTATTGAACACCTCCTGGTGCTTTGGTTCATATTCCCGCCACAACAAGTACGCCAGTGGTACCAACGTACCTAAAGCAAAAGTGGAGACCACCCAGGGCCAGGGGTTCACACCCCGCTTACGCGCATCCACCACCATCCACCAGCAGATCAAGCCACCGGCGATCACCAGATCAATGAGCACTTGCCAGGCACCGGGAGACGCCATACCCGCCGCCCAGATTCCGAAGTAACCCACTTCCCACATCACCCAGGCACTGAACACACTGAAATCAATCAATACCATCCACAAAATCCATCGTTTTACTGTTCTCGCTTTCATCACCCTAATCTCCGTCATTAATCTCTGTATAGGTTGCTGTGTTTGCCAACTCGCGCGGACGACAACCCAACCATCCGACCATCACAGTCTGGCTTGCCATATTTCGCCAAACAATTACCTTAGAGGTAATCGCCACCGGCACAGCAAACAGTGACAATGGAATCATGAGCACAACAACCCTCACTCAAAAGCACGACAATGGATTCGGCCGTTTATTGCGCTCCTGGCGTGAACGCCGTAAACGCTCACAACTGGAATTATCGTTGGAAGCCGATGTATCCCAGCGTCATGTCAGCTTTCTGGAATCCGGCCGCGCCAAACCCAGCCGGGAGATGATTCTGCAACTGGCGGAGGTGTTGGATATTCCGTTGCGGGATCGCAATCTGTTGCTCAACAGCGCAGGCTTTACGGCCGTCTATCCGGCACGGCCGCTGCACAGTGAAGAGATGTCCGCAGTCAGGCAGGCCTTGGATCTTACCCTGCAACATCACAATCCGTATCCGGCGATGGTGGTGGATCGGGCCTGGAACCTGTTGTTGCAAAATACCGCCGCCATGCGCTTCATCAACCTGCTGGGGGATGCCGAAGCCAAGTGGCAGGCCGTGGATCCCAGTGGCCTGCGCAACGTCATGCGCCTGACCTTCTCCGCTGACGGTATGCAACCACTGATTAGCAACTGGCCGGAGGTGGCCGGTTTGCTGCTGTCCCGTCTGCAACGGGAAGTGGCTGCCGATCCGGATCATCAGCAATTGTCTGAACTGTACGACGAACTGTGCCAGCTGCCCAGCATCCCCGAGCGTTGGCGAAGTGATTCCATTCTCACCGCACCGGAGCCTGTGTTACCGCTGGAACTGCAATGGAATGGTGCGACCCTGCGCATCTTCAGCATGATCTCCACCTTTGGTACGGCCCTGGACATCACCGCGGATGAATTGCGCGTGGAAACGTTTTTCCCGGCCGATGACTTTTCCGCGCAGTTTTTTCAAAGCCTGGCCGTTGCCAGCTAGTTGCCCGGCATTCTATGATCATTACCCGTACCCACCAGCAACGGCCGATAAACCATGACCACGCAAATGGACCTGCTTGCCACCCATCACAAGACCACCACCGAGCTGGAGTCGCAGCTCAACCACATACAGGGCTCACCCAGCCTCAGCGGCACCGTGGAGATGGTGGTCTGTCGACCCGACGTCGGCAAACGCCGGGAATTGACTGAGGCCGAACTGTGCCCGCAACGGGGTTTACTGGGGGATAACTGGCTGGCCCGCGGTTATGCCAAAGGCCCCGGTGGCCACGCTCACCCGGAGATGCAACTGAATCTGATGAATGCCCGCGCCATCGCCGCCATCGCCCGGGATCGACAGCACTGGAAACTGGCCGGCGATCAGTTTTTCGTGGACCTGGATTTAAGCCCGGCGAATCTGCCCCCCGGCACCCGCTTGCAGATCGGCACTGCCCTGATCGAAGTGACGGCTGAACCCCATCTGGGTTGTAAGAAGTTTCAGTCCCGATTCGGCAGGGATGCCGTGAAGTTTGTCAACTCCGCGGCAGGCAAAGCGCTGAATCTGCGCGGCATCAATGCCAAGATCATTCAAGCTGGCATGGTTAAGCCCGGTGATAGCATAAAAAAGTGTTAGTGTTCACCCAACCGGGTATAACCGCTGTTCATTACACCTGATGCTTAGTATTCCAAACCGGGAAGCCATTACGTTATAAAACAATTCCGTGGTTATCCGTAAGCGTTTGAAGTTGAACCTGTAACCCATAAATCCCCGTACATTTTCAGAAAAATAAAATCCATGCCAGCAAAATAAATGTAGATTGAAAAATTTGGCGTTGTTCACAAATGCAACCAAAGGCACAACTTGTTTTTGATGAACCCTACCGTTGAACCTACCCTTTACTTTACCCACATCAGCAAGGAAAAAGGAAATGGCAGATATATCAGGATTAGAGGAACTTGAAGGATTCATCGGTGGTTGTCTGGTGGACAGTTCATCCGGTTTGGTAATGGGCAAACAGGGTGCGGATAAATTTGATCTGGACACCGCTGCAGCGGGCAACACGGAAGTGGTGCGAGCCAAGATCAGAACCATGAGAGCACTCGGCATCAAAGGCGGCATTGAGGATATCCTGATCACACTGGATGACCAGTATCATCTTATTCGCCTGTTAAAAACCAACATGGAAGTGTTCTTGTACGTGGTCATCGACAAGAAAAGAGGCAACCTGGGCATGGCCCGATCCATTGCCAAGAAAGTGGAAGAAAGCCTGGATTTATCAAGCCTGGCCAAAAGTGCATAAACGCTAACATCGTGCTCAACCACAGGAATGTTCTGCGCCGGCAGCAAACCCGCTGCCGGCGGCATGATCCTTACCCTGGCCCTCGCAATTGCGCCCATAATTCTATATATTTTCAAGTACCATACCGAAAGCGCATATGTACCGATACAACCCAAGGCCAATAAGGACGCAACATGAAAAAGATACCTGGAATTAAGTTATTCGCAGCCGCCTCTTTGGGGCTTAATCTGTTGGGGCTTAATCTGGCCTATGCCGGGAGCGCGGACGACAAGCGTTTTCTCGACAGCTACAAGAGTTCCTTTATGGATTCCTGTATAGAATTCTCCGGTGGCGAGCAATTCAAAAGCACCTGCAGCTGTGTTTTGGATGACGTAATCAAGAACTTTTCTGTGGCGGATCTCAAAGAGGGCAGCAAAGTATCCAAGTACATCGAAAACGTTGCCATGGATAAGTGTCAGAAATAGCGTTTAAATAATGTTTGCAAGCGCTGTTTCCAAATCCCCGTCCTGAAACCGATAACCGGCTTGTTGTAACAGGTATGGGTACACACGTATGCTGGAAAGCAGAAGCTGGTCGGCCATCTCACCAAACGCCAGCCGGGCCGCAAAAGCAGGCATGGGGAGCAGCGCAGGGCGCTTGAGCGCGCTCCCCAGAGTGCGGGTAAATTCCCGGTTGGTGACTGCCGTGGGCGCCACCAGATTCACCGGGCCACTTAACTCTTCGTGGGCCATCAAAAAACGGATCATGGCCACCACATCCCGCAAACTGACCCAGCTCATATACTGCTGACCACTTCCCACCACGCCACCCACGCCTAACTTGAAGGGCAGCAGCATTTTCTGCAGGGCACCGCCCCGGTCACTGAGCACAATGCCGGTACGGATGAGTACCGTGCGGATGCCCGCGTCCAGCGCCGGTTTCGCGGCTTGCTCCCAGGCGTAAGACACCTCCGCCAGAAAGTCAGAACCGGCCTCGTTCATCTCATCCACCTGCTCGGCACCTGTATCGCCGTAAAAGCCGATGGCGGAGCCGGAAATAAACAACCCGGGTCGATGGGGCAGGCGGGACAGCGTTTTAGCCAGCAACTCCGTGCTAATAACCCGGCTGTCCCTGATCTCCTGTTTGCGTCGCTCATTCCAGCGCCGGTCGGCTATGCCCGCACCGGCCAGGTTAATCACTACATCAACCGGAATCGAGTCATCAAAGTGGATATGGCCGGCTGGGGGCCACCAGTGGAAAGGGGCATCCGATGACGGGCTGCGCGGCATCCCGTACACCTGGTGGCCATCAGCCCGCAACGCGCTGGAGAGGGCGGTGCCGATCAACCCAGAGGCACCGGTAATCACGATATTCATGCTTTCAGCCCCGCATTGGAAATACGCTCAGGGTATCTCCAAGCCAGGCCCACGTACAGGATTCAGAGTGAGGGTCTACTAATTGTCTGCAGTTTTTCTGTCATTTATTGCAGCACATGGGCGGTACTGGCCAACTGGTTACCGCCATCATCTATGAGCTTGAATTTATTCCAGGCCAGGCGCACCACATCACCGTCCACCAACCGTTCACGCTCATTAACGCTTTGTTCATTGATGAAAGTGCCGTTCTTACTGCCTTTGTCCACAATAAAAAACTCCAGCGCGCCATCCAGGTATTTACTGGACACCACTTCGATCACCGCATGATGACCACTCACGGAAATATCATCAATCATGACATCGTTATCCGGATGACGGCCGATGGTCAGCTGCCCTGGCTTCAGATCAAATTTACTGACCACCACATCATCGACCAGTTGCGCTAATATGGCCATATTGTTTACTCCTGCTTGTGGCATCTTGTTTTAGTACGATCACAGAGACGTTGTCCTGTGCATTATGACGAACGCTTTCCCGAACCAACGCCGCCGCGGTTTCCTGCGCTGACAACCCGGAATGCATCCAATGATCGATCACGGCACCAGGCAGCGTGTTATACAATCCGTCCGAGCACAGCAACCAGGATTCATCGGGCTGAAAATGGTGTTTGGCAAACGAAAACTGCACCCGGTTATCCGGCCCTATGGCCCGTGTCAGCATATTGCGGAACGGTGCCCGCTCGGCCTCCTTTTCGGAGATGCTGCCTTTATCCAGTAATTCCTGCACCAGGCTGTGATCCCGGGTCATGGGTTGCAGGCCATCACCACTGGCACAATAGCAACGGGAATCACCGGCATGCATCAGCCAGTATTCTTCATCCATCACCAGCATGGCAATCAAGGTGGTGCCCATTTTCTGGTAATCCGGGTGGTTGGCGCGCTCCTGACGTACCGCATTATTGGCCAACGACCCGGCATCCGACAGGATACGCAGCATATTTTCATTGCTGTACTCGGTGAGAAACTCCAATGATGACAGGACGCATTTGGTGAAATACTCCACCGCCAGTTTACTGGCCAGGGCACCGCCACCGTATCCACCCATGCCGTCCGCCAGCACCGCCAGGTAGCGACCTTCACCGGGCAATGCCTGCCAGTGAATGGCGTCTTCATTGCGCTTGCGCACGCAGCCTATATCCGTGACACCAAAGATATCCATCAACTTGCCTTCCGGTTATCACGGCGACATTCACGATTCAGCAAACTCCGCACCGCATCCGCCATTTCAACCGCACTGTGGTAGCGTTTTGAGGGCTCTTTCTGTAGGGCCTTATTCACCACCCGTACCACACCGGCGGACAGCTCCGGCCTCAACTCACGCACACTGACGTACTTTTTATTCAGTATCTGGTAGGCCAGATTGGCGATGCTGTCGCCGCTGAAAGGCAACACACCGGTAAGCAGCTGATAAAACGTCACCCCCAAACTGTAGATATCGCTGGCCCCGGAAACCCGGGTGCCCTTTAATTGCTCCGGCGACATATAAACGGGGCTGCCCAGCATGTCTCCGGTTTTGGTCTTGGAATCATCGACAATGCGGGCGATGCCAAAATCCGCCACTTTTACCTGTCCGCTATTCTGGTCATACATGATATTGCCGGGTTTGATGTCCCGGTGCACGATGTTCTGCTGATGGGCATAGGCCAAGGCATCCGCCACGGCGATGATGATTTCATACACCTCCTGAATGGGCAGCAAAGCGGTTTCCGAAACACAGCGATCCAGGGATTTGCCTTCCACATAATCCATGGCGATGAAGGCCAGATCGGCTTCTTCGCCCACATCGTACACGGTGACAATATTGGGATGATTGAGGCGCCCTGCCGCTTCCGCCTCGCGAAAGAAGCGCTCTTTGATAACATTAAGTTGGGCCGTGTCAAACTCACGATAGTTGAGGGTCTTAATGGCCACCCGGCGAGCGATTTTAGGATCCAGCCCCAGGTACACCACACCCATGGCACCGCGGCCCAGTTCCCGCTCCACTTCGTAGCGGCCCAGAACCGGTTTGTTCACTTCCTGGGATGGCAATACCAGGCTGTGGGTGGCTGAGAAGTCCGACACCACCTGGGCAGGTTCTGACAACTGTTGCAATGCCTGAGTGCGTTTGCGGGCATCCTTGAATTTGGGTTTGCGGTCCACCACCAACTGGTAAGTGCGGGCGGCTTCCTGGTACTGACGCTTACGCTCCTGCTGCACGGCAATGTCATACAGCAGGGTAAGTACGGCGGCAGTGGAGCGACAGGGGCGTAATGCCGCCAGCGCTTCATCCAGCCGGCCCTGCTGATACCACTGCTGCGCCAGTTGATAACTGATGTTGTGGTGCTCCCATTGCAGTTGCTGCCACTGGCGCTGACGTTGTTTCCAGAACAGCATCAATAAGCTGCCTGCGGTAAACCACAGCATGATCAGCGGCAGGGGCAGGATCTGCTGATAGCTGAGTTGCCAGGCCACCTGCACCACGCTGCCGGTCACCACAAAAAACGCCCCCATCATGATGGCCATGGAGGTACGGAACGCAGGCTGCACCCACAATAAATACACCACCCCCAACAGCGTCAGCGCGGCAATCAGCCAGTGACGCCAGGCGGGTTGCACCAACACCTGCCGGGTCTGCAGGGCCACCACCGTAGACGCCAGCGCGGCTCCCAAACCGGGATCGCTGGCCAGTATCCAGAGACGTTCTGCAGGCGCTTGTGCCAGGGCTTCTGCCTGACGGTAACGGGAAAGTTGCCCGGCATTCAGGGCCGGTATCCAGACCCGGCCCTGACGGCTGATGGGCTGACTGACATGGGCCATCTCAATGCGGTAATCGAGGCCCGCGGTAATGGTGGGTTCTTCATCGATATTGAGGTTGCGGGCCAGCTGACGCAGATACAGCGCCAGTGCCAGATCCGGATGCAGTTGGGATTCCTGCTCCCAGATCAGTTGCCTTGGCCCATCGGCGGGTGCCGTATCCAACGCCCGGTAAGCCG
>TARA_B100000674_G_scaffold262548_2_pt1 | contig 164972 bp, 158 predicted proteins | sample TARA_B100000674 | Tara Oceans TARA_B100000674 (sample SAMEA2622759) | marine metagenome | biome: marine biome (ENVO:00000447); feature: surface water layer (ENVO:00002042); material: "saline water (ENVO:00002010), including plankton (ENVO:xxxxxxxx)" | depth 5 m | reverse complement strand
GGAGGGTACGGCGAACATCACCGTCGCGTTCGGCGACAGGAAGAAATAATTTGGGTTCGGCAACACCAATTTGATGTCTTGTATTCGCTAATTGCTGGTTCACACAATCTCCATAACTATGAAGAATTAGGGATGCCGTTTCGTCACCGGCCGTGGCCCCTTCACGACCAGTTGGCCCAATATATGGAGGTTTTCTTTACTGAAATCCACGGAGCAATTGCCGCCGGTCTAAAGGTTCTGGTTCATAAGGAAGAAGTAGGGGAACGGCTGTGCGGTTTGATGGCGGCCTACCTTTTGTGGGCCGGTTTAGTTCCCACAGGGCCTCAGGTTACGGCCATAGCAGAACGGATCTTTCAGCAGCGTTTAGGGCCTCATGGCAGAGAACTTGTCGAAATCGCCATCGGGATGGAATCTAAAAAAGAGAGTATTGACAGGTGACAAGAGAGTTAACCGGTGACTGCATTCAGCTTCGGGCACTTCGAGTTGTCTGCGTAGTAGGAGTTCTTCCCGAAGAACGTGATCGCCCTCAACCCCTAGAAATTGATATCGACATTTACACAGATTTGTCGGCTGCGGGTCAATCGGATGACCTGAACGACACACTTGATTATGGTGCGGTGGCCGCGGCGGTCAATCAAATATGTACTTCAGCAGGTGCGCAACTTCTTGAACATCTTGGTCAGTTAGTCGCTGACCAATTACTCGCGTCTGCCGAGGTATCAGCAGTCGACGTAACTATCAAGAAGCTGCGACCCCCGCTTGCCTTAGACATAGGACATACCGCTATTCGACTTGTTCGACACCGTCAATGAAGGTGAGGATTTTTTGTCTCCAAAGGTGAGGGCATTTCTGGGTATGGGATCCAACCTTGGCGATAGCCGTCAACTACTCATGACAGCTATTAACAACTTGTCAGACGTGCGCGCGGTGTCGGGTGTCTATGAGACCGCTCCGGTGGGCGGTCCAACCCAAGACGCGTACCTCAACTTGGTTGTTGAAATCAGCACATCCTTGGAGCCATATGAGCTACTCAGTGTTTGCCAAGGGTTAGAGCAAGAAGCGAGACGAGTTCGTGCCGTGCGCTGGGGCCCACGAACACTCGACGTAGACATTCTCCTCTACGGCGAACTTCAGCTAACAGATCCTGACCTGACAATTCCGCACCCACGCATGTACGAACGAGCCTTTGTTCTATACCCGCTCGCTGAGTTAGCCCCGGAATTGCTCCCTAAGGGATGGGAAGCACCGGTCGCGGATCAAGTAATAGAGCGTTTGGGAGACTGGCCGCTTTAACGCTTCACGCGATAGTCATCAGCGACGTTGAAAGTTCGAAAAGACGCGCTGGAAACAGCCAATGAGGTGCCACACTTTCGGAGTGGCTCTATTTATTTCCTTAGTGGTCGCACCAATGGAATGATTCATCAAGCACCATAACTAAAGACCGTTATGTGAAATTCGGAACGGCTTCGAACACTCGACCTCGTTGAGGAGACATGGCAGAAATTCCCTACAGATTCGACCCCGACACACGGGTAGAAAAGCTCATAGCGAATTATGCCGATCTCGATCCGGCTACTGAAACTGATGACGTTGTGACAATTGCCGGAAGGCTCATGTTGCGCAGGGTTCAAGGGAAATTAGCCTTTGGCACATTGGATGATGGTTCCGGACGCATCCAACTTTTTGCGCCGTCCAAGACAACCGAAAAGTTTGACCAGTTTTGTGACTTAAACCTAGGTGATTGGATTGGCGTAACGGGGATTGTGATGACGACCCGTCGCGGTGAACTCAGCGTTCGTGTCGACTCGTGGACTTGTCTGGCCGAAGCCCGTCGACCGTTCCCCGACAAATGGCACGGAATTAGTGACACCGATACGCGTTATCGGCAACGGTACGTCGACTTGTGGGTGTCGCCTGAAGCTAGAAACGTCTTCAAGGTACGAAGCAAAATGATGTCCCTGACCCGTTCCTTCCTGGAAACTCGGGGCGCAATAGAAGTTGAAACTCCAATATTCCATCCGATACCTGGAGGGGCTAATGCCAGACCCTTCACCACACACCACAATGCCTTAGACCTCGACCTTTATTTGAGGGTTGCACCTGAGTTGTATCTCAAACGATTGACTGTGGCCGGATTTGAAAAAGTATTTGAAATAGGGCGAGTTTTTCGCAACGAGGGAGTCTCTACTCGCCACAACCCAGAGTTCACGATGCTTGAACTTTACGAGGCCTATGCCGATTACGAAGACATAATGCAGCTGGTTGAGGAACTCGTGGAGTACTTAGCGGTTGAACTCACTGGCTCCACAATTTTGAAAATTGATGAACGAGAACTAGATGTTGCCCGACCGTGGCGTCGGGCAACAATGGTTGAATTGATTGAGGAAGCAATCGGAACAACTCTTTCACTTGACACACCCATCGATGAACTACGGGCTGTCGCAGCAGACCACGAAGTTCCGGTAAAAGATTCCTACGGCCCCGGAAAGTTAATTCTCGAAATCTACGAAAAGACAACAGAGAGCTTGCTTTGGGGGCCGGTATATGTCACTGACTACCCGGTCGAAGTGTCACCATTATCACGAGAGCATCGATCAGAAGCCGGAATGACCGAACGTTTCGAGGCGATTCTTGCTGGACGAGAATTGTGCAACGGATTCAGCGAATTGATTGACCCTGAACAACAACGGCTCCGGTTTGAAGAGCAAGCAGCGCAAAACGCCAGCGGCGACGACGAGGCGATGTTGGTTGACGAAGATTATTTGCGTGCCCTTGAGTATGGCCTTCCACCCACGGGTGGCGTGGGTATTGGAATGGATCGTCTAGCAATGCTTTTGACGGGTGCCACGAGTATTAGAGACGTTGTTCTGTTCCCGACCCTACGACCGGAACAGAACTAACTAGTGTGACTCCGCGATATGTTTACGGAGTGGGCTCAGAGCCTGCAGGTTGATCCTCGCGCTGAATAAACAACCCTTCAGCCTCCATGAAACGACCATCAGGGCCGTCCCCGGTTCCCATTAAGGTGATTTTCCGGCCATCGATATGATCAACCCAGGCTCTAAAGGTCACCGGCTCTCCCAACGGCGCAGGACCCTTGTAGTTGACCTTGAGATACGCGGTATAGGCCTGTCGGCCCCGCATTCGATTTAACGCTCCCATCACTTCGTCAATGATTAGAGCTTGAACGCCCCCGTGCACTCGCTCTGGGGGACCGGCGAACATAGGATCGATAGTTCCTTTACCAATCACACTTTCATCAGACTCTTTAAAGAATGAGAGCCCAATTGCTGCCGGATGATATTCGCCCCCAGCTACTGAAAAAGGATCAAACTCAATCGGATCACCGTCTTCGAGTTCGAGAGGCGTGTATTGACCGGCATAAATAGCGGCTAGGTGCGGCCGCGTCAGCATGTCATCGAGCTTGTTTCTTTGAGAGCCAGAATCGAACCGCAACGCAAGCGACTCGATGGCAACAGCTATTTCTTCCAAATCCTTATCGGGCAAACGGCGACCCGAAATAGCTTTATTAAGGCGACGTGTTGCTTTGGCGACTTTGGCTACTGCATCCCAGGAACTCATTCCCGCACGCTACCTCGCTAAGTCACCTCGCAGACAGGTGCTGTTACCCGGTACGGTCAGGGCATGCAACGCATCATTTTCGACGAAGAACACGACATGTTTCGTGAATCAGTCCGTTCGTTTGTTGACAAGGAAATTGTTCCTAATCACGAAAAGTGGGAACACGATGGAAAAGTTGACAAGGAAATGTTTCAAAAAGCTGGCTCGCACGGCTTTTTGGGTATGGCGGTACCAGAGGCATACGGCGGGGGCGGGGTCGAAGACTTTCGCTACAACTCGATAATCAACGAAGAAATTCAACTCGCTGGTGTCGTCGGTTCGGGAATGTGCATCACCTTGCACAATGACGTCTGCCTGCCCTACTTCATTAACTACTGCAACGAGGAACAAGCTGACCGGTGGATGCCAGGTCTCGTTGACGGGAGCCTCATGAGTGCCATAGCCATGACTGAGCCCGCCATCGGTTCAGATCTTGCGTCTATGGGAACGACAGCAATAAGAGAAGGTAGCGGTTTCGTGATCAACGGATCTAAAACCTTTATTACAAACGGAATTAATAGTGACCTGGTGATCACAGCGGTCAAAACCGACCCCACAGAAAAACACAAAGGTATGTCTCTAATTGTCGTAGAAGACGGCATGGAGGGATTTGAAAGAGGGCGGAATCTGGACAAGCTGGGAATGAAAAGCCAGGACACAGCAGAGTTATTTTTCAACGATTTGTACGTTCCAGAAGAAAACGTGCTTGGCGGTGAAGGTGCAGGCTTCTTGAATTTGGTTAACAACCTCCCTCAAGAGCGACTATCGATAGCGATCACTGGAACAGCTTCTGCTCAAGCGGCTTTCAACTGGACTGTTGAATATGTCACTGAACGAGAGGCATTCGGCCAGAAGGTCTCGTCTTTTCAGAACACTCGCTTTGAGTTAGCCGAGATGAAAACAGAGCTCGATTTGGCCTGGGTCTTCATAGATCGTCAAATTCAGGCGCTCAACGAGGGAGATCTCACGGCCGAAGATGCAGCAGAAGCCAAATGGTGGTGTACCGAAATGCAGCTTCGAACCATTACTCGGTGCCTCCAACTCTTCGGTGGGTACGGATTCATGAATGAATTTCCGATTGCCAGGGCCTACGCGGATGCAAGGGTCCAGACGATTTACGGAGGCACGACAGAAATCATGAAAGAAATCATCGGACGTCAAATCACAGGTCGATAGTTCCCCGGCTATTTGAGTTGACTAGAGGAATAATTTAAGGAGCATTAGGTGAGTCGATCAATTGAATCTGTAGCGGTCATTGGTGCTGGAACAATGGGGGCCGGCATTGCGGCCGCGAGCGCGTCAGCTGGCTGCCGAGTCTTGATTCTCGACACAAACCCCGAAACGGTGGACGCTGCATTGCAGCAAGTCGACGACGAGGCGCGTCACCTTGTGACTACGGGCACAGTTGAGGCAGATCTGCAAGCCGTCAGCGAGTACGACTGGGTTTGCGAAGCGATAGTTGAAGACCTCGAAATTAAAAAAAATCTGTTTGCCCAGCTAGAAGAAATTCGAAAAGACGGATCAGTTATTTCTTCTAATACTTCAGGCATTCCCCTGAGACAGATCTCGGAGGGGATGGGCGAACGATTTCGTTCCGATGTCGCCATTACCCATTTCTTTAACCCCGTCCGAGTTATGCGATTGTTCGAACTTGTCCCAGGAGAGGACACCGATCCAGAAGTAATTGCTGCCTTCGCTCAATTCGGGGCTGAACGGCTAGGCAAGGGAGTCGTTCATGCAAAAGACACCGTTAATTTTATTGGTAACCGCATTGGCTGCTTCTTTATGTTGTCGGGCCTACATCTAGCAAAATCCTTCCTTCAAGAGGGCATGAAACAAGAAACGATTGATGCTGTTCTTGCTGCCCCCGTTGGGCTTCCACCGACAGGTCTCTATGGCCTCATCGATCTAATTGGTTTAGACGTGATGGAGCTAGTTGGTAAAAACCTCTCGGTTAACTTGCCTGAAGCTGATATCGGTCACCGATACACCAGTTTTCCGCCTACCGAACAGCGGATGCATGACAGTGGACAACTGGGAAGAAAAGTTGGAGGCGGCTTCTACCGGCAGACGAAATCTCCGGATGGTGAAAGAATTAAAGAAAGCTTTGATCTCCTTGATGAAGCTTGGCGACCTGCAGATGCCGCGAATCTAGGAGCGATACCAACTGAACTCGGAGACGTAATGTTTCACGACTCTCTAGAAGGAGAGCTTGCCTGGCAAGTATTTGGGGGAACATTGTCATATGCGGCTGGGTTAATTCCAGAAATTGCCGACGATGTGGTGAACATCGATAACGCAATAAGGTGGGGGTTCAACTGGGTCCACGGTCCATTCGAGATGTTGGATCATTTGGGTCCGCAACGAATACTTGATCGAATTCGCTCTGAGGGACTTCAGGTACCGTCAATGCTGCAGGTGCTCGAGGACGCCGGAGCCGAGTCTTTCTACCGTAACGAAGGCACCGAGTACTTAGGGTCTGACGGTCAATACCACGTGCTAGGGGAATCAGCTAGCTGACGCCTCACGCCTCACTATTGCGTCCGTCATTTTTACGACGTCGCGCATTTGAGAACTGTCGTGAACTCGGACGACGTCAATACCAGCGCAAATAGCGTGGGTCACAGTGGCAGCGGTTCCAAATAGCCTCTCTTCGACATTGGCGCCCAGCACCGTTCCGATCGATGACTTTCTCGAAGTTCCGATGAGCAATGGAAGCTCTTGAGACGTCAGTTCGTTAAGACGGCGCAGAATTTCTAAATTCTGTTCCACGGACCAGCCGAAACCGAATCCTGGATCAAGAATTACCTGAGAGAGGTCAACGTTGCTAGAGGCGCATATGGACAGGCTTGTGGCGAAGCCAGCGTCTATGTCGCCAATCACATCGCGATATTCACGACCACGTTGGTTGTGCATTAATACAACGCCCACATTCCGATCTGCGACTAACGAAGAAAGATCAGGATCAGTTAAAAACCCGGAAATGTCGTTGACCACAGTGGCCCCAGCGTCCACAGCAGCTTCTGCGACTTCCGCCCATGTTGTGTCGATCGAGATTGGCAAATCAACCTCTGAGCTGATCGCCTCGACAATGGGGACTACGCGACTCTTCTCAATTGATATTGGAGTAGGGGTAGCACCAGGGCGAGATGATGCTCCGCCCACGTCAATGATGTCTACCCCGTCGGCTTGAAACCTTTTTGCCAGAGTTACTGCCTCGTTCACCTGTCCGGCTATACCGTCGCCCGAAAACGAATCGTCGGTAGCGTTGATTACCCCCATCATGTGGGTTTTGGTGCCCCAACGCCACACGTTGCCACGTCCTGCATCGAACTCTGGTGTCGTGTAGATGCGATTAATAGGCCACACCAGAATCTCCGCGCCAGTCAGGTCAACGGTTCAAGGCTGACAACAAGTTGGTGGCGGCGTCGCGCATGCCCTGCACACCTGGGGTCGCGGGGAGGTCTTCCACCGTTGATAACGCTCGATTCACGAAATTTTGAGCGGTTTCGATAGAGGATGCTATTTCTGGCCCATTTACTATCGCAGCCCGAGCTTGGTCTCTTGTCTCCTCGTCCAGTGGACCCCCGAGTAAGTCTTTCACTGGGTGGCCGGACTCGATCATCCGTATCACGGGCAGGGTATAGACACCCTCGCGGATGTCGTTACCGGAGGGTTTGCCAAGTTCCTCATCAGTGGCGACAAGGTCGAGGATGTCATCGACAACCTGAAAGGCCATTCCGTATGCGTGGCCAAACTCTGTCAAGCGACTAATGACGTCCCGCTCAGCGCCGCCAACGATTCCGCCGATCCGACATGAAGTCGCGTACAACTCCGCAGTTTTTCCTGATATTGCCTGGAGGTATTGTTCTTCGTTCCGTGTTATGTCGTAGATCAGCTGAAGCTCACGAACCTGACCTTCGCAAAGTCGGCCAATTGTTGCCGCGAGCAATTCGGCGACTTCCGTTCCTAACGAGGCTGCTAGTTCTGAAGCTTTTGCGAGTAGAAAGTCACCTGCGAGGATGGCAGTGAGATTTCCCCACCGGTGGTTTACTGCTTCGATTCCCCTACGAGTTTCTGCTTCGTCCATGACATCATCGTGATACAGCGAACCCAAATGGACGAGCTCAACTGCTACTCCTCCTCGGACCATCTCGTCAGTCAACCTCTCGGGCTGGTTGCCCGCAGGATCCAAAGACAAAGCAGACGCAATGAGAAAGGCGGGTCTCAGTCGCTTCCCTCCCGCAGGGATTAGATGGGAGGCCACTTCAGTGAGAAAGTCATCGTCGGTCTTCGCGGCCTCTCGCAAAGCCTGCTCAACGCGACTCAGATCAGCAGCCGCGTCGGTGCGATATTGGAGAGGGGTAAGAGAAACCACAGTGAAAACCTAACCGGAAAGCTAAACGACAACCCCATCTCAGCCGAAACCCTGCTCTTTAACACCGAAATTTTCCTTTTTATCGAACTTTGCTTCAAAGGTGCCGTGAGACAGGGGCCTTCTCCCGGTTACACTCCACTCACGCCCGTGAGTCGTGGGCACACTTGCCTCCTGGAGGATTCAGTGTTTGAAAGGTTTACTGACCGAGCTCGTCGAGTTGTTGTGCTTGCCCAAGAGGAAGCGCGACTTCTTAATCACAATTACATCGGCACCGAGCACATCCTTCTGGGGTTGATTCATGAAGGCGAAGGTGTCGCCGCTAAAGCTTTGGAATCATTGGGAATTTCTCTGGAAGCGGTACGAAGCCAAGTAGAGGAGATAATTGGTCAAGGTGGATCGTCGCCGAGTGGACATATCCCTTTCACTCCCCGCGCTAAGAAAGTGCTTGAACTGTCTCTGCGTGAAGCGTTGCAGTTAGGACATAACTACATCGGTACGGAACACATTCTCTTGGGTCTCATTCGTGAAGGCGAAGGTGTCGCAGCTCAGGTTTTGGTGAAACTAGGAGCCGACCTCTCTCGAGTGCGTCAACAAGTCATTCAGTTGCTCTCTGGATACAGCGGGTCAACCTCGGGAGAAGGCTCTGAGCCTGGCAAAGAAACTGTGGGAGGCTCCGCGGAACGTGGGGACGGACCGCAGGGCGGCTCAGCGATTTTGGATCAATTTGGCCGAAATCTCACTCAAAATGCTCGGGACAAAGAACTCGACCCAGTAATCGGAAGAATGCGAGAAGCCGAGCGGGTTATGCAAGTGCTTTCCCGTCGAACCAAGAACAATCCAGTTCTGATCGGCGAGCCTGGCGTTGGTAAAACGGCCATTGTTGAAGGGCTTGCACAAAAGATTGTCGCCGGTGAAGTCCCAGAAACGTTGCGAGCCAAGCAGTTATACACCCTTGACTTAGGTGCACTGGTAGCGGGATCGAGATACCGCGGTGACTTCGAAGAACGACTTAAGAAAGTACTCAAGGAAATCAAAACTCGCGGGGACATTATTTTGTTCATTGATGAGCTCCACACACTGGTCGGTGCCGGTGCAGCGGAAGGGGCGATTGATGCGGCATCCATTTTGAAGCCAATGCTTGCGCGGGGCGAGCTTCAGACCATCGGTGCCACGACCCTGGAGGAGTACCGAAAATATTTAGAAAAAGACGCGGCTTTAGAACGAAGGTTCCAACCCATACGAGTTGAAGAACCAACATTGAGCCACACCATTGAAATACTCAAAGGTCTACGAGACCGGTATGAGTCTCACCATCGAGTGACTATTACCGACCAAGCTCTAGTAGCAGCAGCCAATCTGGCCGACCGTTACATAGCTGACCGTCATTTGCCAGATAAAGCGATAGACCTTATTGACGAAGCAGGTTCACGTCTTCGCATAAAGCGAATGGAGACGCCGCCTGACTACAAAGAGATTGAAAACAAGATTGCTGAAGTTGTAGAAAAGAAAAAACAGGCCGTCGAAGATCAAGATTTCGAGTTGGCAGGTTCTCTACGCGACGAGGAGAAAGATCTGCTCGATCGCCGGACTGAGTTGATGGAGCAAATCAAGTCCGAAGGCGTTGATCTTTTTGATGAAGTAGATGAAGAGGCAATAGCCGAAGTGCTCTCAATTTGGACTGGAATTCCGGTCTACAAGTTGACGGAAGAGGAAACTCAGAAGTTGCTGAAGATGGAGGACGAACTCCACAAGCGAGTAATCGGACAAGAAGACGCAATAACAGCCGTCAGCCAAGCGATTCGTAGGACGCGCGCCGGCTTAAAGGATCCGAAAAGACCAGGTGGCTCATTTATCTTCCTTGGTCCTTCGGGAGTTGGGAAAACCGAACTCGCGAAAACCCTTGCAGAATTTCTATTTGGTGACGAAGACGCCCTCATCAGTCTCGACATGTCGGAATACATGGAGAAGCACACTGTCAGTCGACTTGTTGGATCTCCCCCCGGTTATGTCGGTTATGAAGAAGGCGGCCAACTCACTGAAGCGGTGCGTCGCCGCCCGTTCTCTGTAGTGCTTTTTGACGAGGTTGAAAAGGCTCACCCTGATGTCTTCAACACGCTTCTTCAAATCCTCGAAGAAGGTCGATTAACTGACGCCCAGGGACGCTCAGTCGACTTCCGAAACACGGTTTTGATCATGACCTCCAACCTTGGAACGGCAGACCTTCGCAGGGCCAACGTGGGATTCACGAAAAATGATGAAGCCATGAGTTATGAACGCATGAAAGAAACAGTAAATGATGCTCTCAAAGCACATTTCCGACCAGAGTTCTTGAACCGCGTTGATGACACCATCGTGTTCCACGAGCTATCCATGGATGAGGTAACTGAGATTGTTGACCTCATGATTGCGAGGACCTCAGAGCAACTCCGAGCCCAGGGGCTGGGGCTTGAACTCACCGATTCGGCTAAAAATTGGCTTGCCCGGAAGGGATACGACCCGACGTTGGGTGCTCGCCCGCTGCGACGAGCCATTCAACGCTATGTAGAGGACGCGTTGTCCGAACGAATTCTGTACAAAGAATTCCACGCCGGTCAGATAGTAGTCGTTGATGCCGATGAAGAGTCCGACGAAATAGTGTTCACGTCAATGGACGGGTTCGACCCTGGAGAAGTTGAACTCGAAGACGCTTCGACCTCGGAGTAAAGCCATTAAGCGATTCTCGAGTCCAATCTTCGGTAGCTGCACGTAACCAATGAATTTAAATATCTGTCGCTTGTTTCGAAACAGCGTTCAATAGTGTCAGAGTGTTGCTGTGGGAATCACATGGTCGATCGTTTTGGCTGCCGGGCTCGGTTCTCGGTTTGGAGGAAACAAACAGTTGGCGATGTTGGGGCATCAGCGTGTCGTGGAGTGGAGTGTGGAAGCAGCGCGCGCATCTAGCCAGGGTGTGATTCTCGTCGTTAACTCCGCAAATATTAAAGATGCCGCCAACTTCGGCGCCGATATTGTTGTGATCGGTGGGAGCAGCCGAGGTGAATCCGTGCGCAACGGGCTCGAAGCTTTGCCTGATGTAGCCACAACTGTTGTTATTCACGATGCGGCGAGACCTGGAGCACCTGTGGAGCTCTTTGAGTCGGTCATTAACGCTGTCGAAGCAGGCGCCGATGCTGCTGTACCGGGTTTAGCTGTACCGGACACTCTTAAACAAGTTCAGGACGGACCCCGAGGTAAAGAAGTTAAATGCACGCTGGATCGTGACACAATCATGGCGATTCAAACTCCGCAGGCGTTTAACCGGAAGATGTTGGAAGTAGCACACGCAGATAGTCGAGAAGCCACTGATGACGCGGCATTAATCGAAGTAATTGGTGGCACTGTTGAAGTGGTCCCTGGTGAGGCAACGGCGATCAAAATTACCGAACCAAGTGATCTGGCCATCGCGGCGGAGCTGATGGGATTGAATCAATGATGCGCATTGGGCAGGGGTACGACGCGCACGGGTGGGCGGAAGACGACAGGCCCCTCGTGATAGGTGGAGTCACGTTTACCGAAAAGCGCGGTCTGGATGGTCATAGTGACGGTGATGTCGTCACTCACGCAATTATGGACGCGATGCTTAGTGCGGCGGGCCTCGGCGACATAGGTCAGATCTTTCCGGACACTTCTGAGGAACTCAACGGCGCAAATAGCGTTCAACTTTTAAGGGAAACAGCCGAGATGATTAGTGACGCCGGATGGGTACTCGTAAATGCTGACTGTACGGTCGTAACCGACACACCCCGGATAGCGCCGGTTAAAAAGCAGATGGAAGCTGGTCTTTCCGATGCAGCGGGGGGCGTCGTCACGGTTTGCGGGAAGCGGACTGAAGGTATAGGTGCCTTAGGGAGAGGCGAAGGTGTCGTCGCCTTAGCGGTCGCTTTGCTGGAGAAAAAGTGAATAGACCCCAGAGCCGGTCAAAAGGGACCAAAGGACGTTCGGCCTCCGGAGCGAGAGGACAGAAGAGATCAAAACCTCCCGTACGATCGGGCCACTCGAGGCGCGGAGGTCAAGGAAATAGAAACCGTGGAGAGAGCCGACCGGGAACTGCGACGTCCAAGCGCGATGGCCTGGGCGGTGACCATATCGAAGGACGGCAAGCGGTGCGCGAATTGTTGCGAGCGGGCACCCGAAGAACCCAACAAGTTCTCATTAGTGAGGATGTGTATGACACAGCGGTCCTAGCTGAGATAGCGGATCTTTGTGAAGAACGACGAGTTCCGCTTCAACAACTCAGTAGAAAAAAGCTTGACGATTATGCATTAACCGATTCTCACCAAGGTGTTATTGCCCAAGCGGAGCCGATTCAGCCGGTGGCGCTGGAGACTCTTATTTCAGAAAACCCCAAGAAGTTGCCGATGATCGTGGCCCTAGATGGAGTTACTGACCCACGAAATTTAGGTGCTGTGCTGAGAACAGCGGAGGTCGCTGGGGTTACAGGTATCGTCTTGCCGCGTCACAGGGCGGCCCGCCTTACGCCAGCGGCGGTTAAAGCTGCAGCCGGAGCAGTTGAACACTTGCCAATAGCGTTAGTTGCTGGACTTCCGGCCGCTATTAAACAAATGTCGGACAAAGGCCTCTGGGTTATAGGTCTTGACGAAAGCGCCCGAACTTCGATCTACGACATGCGAGTAGCGACCGAGCCATTAACAGTTGTCCTTGGAGCTGAAGGAGAAGGAATATCGCATCTCATCAAGCAGCGATGTGATCAACTCGTCGCGATTCCCCAAACCGGTCAGATCGGATCACTGAATGTTTCTAATGCAGCGGCTATAACAATCTATGAAATTAAGCGTCAGAGAGAAATCAGTTAGTGAACGACATCACTCACACCAGTTTGGGGTTTACGCTAGGCGTGCATGGCCCGAGTAGCTCAACGGCTAGAGCACCGCTCTTGTAAAGCGGGGGTTGTGGGTTCGATTCCCACCTCGGGCTCCGCGACACCGGAAGGAAGAAGACAACAGTGGAAGAACCATCTCACCAGAAACTGAGTCAACGCGAGCTGGCCATTCTTGAATTTGAACAGTCATGGTGGGAGTCAGACGTTCCGAAAGACCAAGCTGTAAGAGAACAATTCCAGCTAACTGAGTCCGAATATGCGCTGGTACTAGACGAACTCATAGATTCTGAAGAAGCTTTGGTTGCAGAACCGCTGTTGGTGCGCCGATTAAGGCGAATGCGTGATCGCCGGCGTCAAGAACACACAGCCCGTCGCACAGCCGACCAGGAGGTCGCCCGATGAACGGTCCAATGTCAAGACCAAATAATGCTGCCGCAATAAGAGGAGCGCTCTTGGTGGTTGTCGCAGTCGTTGTAGGGATATACCTGCTTCGTGGAACCGATACACCCACGCTCGACTCGGTGCCAGCCGCAAGCCCGACGACGGTACAACCCGCATCCAATGATGCCGCGAGCGAAGCGGATTCCGGTGACTCGGCGACAGCGACGACTCTGCCGGGTATCAGCGTTGCAACCTCTGCTCCAGAACAGGATGACGAAGCTGAGACTTCTGATTCGGGGTCAATGGTGGGTTTCGAAGGTCGACCTAATAACGAGGTCTCAGTCCAGGTAGCGAATTCGACCACAGTTAGGGGAGCAGCAGGTCGCACCACCGATACTCTCAAAACTAAGGGCTTTATCACTAAAACTCCGATCAACATGAAAGGCACGGCCCTAGATCGGACGAGGGTCTACTACCAGCCGGGCTCGATTATTGAGGCTGGAGATATCGCTTCTTTGCTCGGGTTAGATCCCGATAACGACACCTATAAGATGCCCACCGATTTGAGCGCATTTCCAGATGTCGAAGATCCTCACGTTCTCATTGCCCTAGGTATCGACACGGCTAGCGCAGAGTAACTCGATAGCGCCTGAAATTGCTTTGCGCATTATCGTTTGCCCCGACAAATTCCGCGGTACGGCTACCGCTGCACAGGCGGCCCAGGCGTTAGCTGAAGGAATCTCTAGGTCTCAACGAGACGACGTGGTTACTTTGCCCTTAGCTGATGGCGGGGAGGGAACCCTCGACGCTCTGGGGGGCTCCAACCGTGTTTCCCAAGTAACAGGCCCTTTAGGTGACCTTGTTTCAGCGAGGTGGCGAATTTCGGGCAATTTAGCGGTTGTTGAGATGGCTGAGGCAAGTGGTTTGTTGCTCGCCGGCGGACCTCAACACAACGATCCCTTGGCAGCTAGCACCCTTGGAACTGGAGAAATCCTTGTGGAAGCTAGAACTGCTGGGGCGCGACGAATCATCGTGGGCGTCGGCGGGTCAGCTTCAACTGATGGAGGGCTAGGAGCAATACGCGCTATGGAGCCGGTAGTCCGCTTCTCGGGTATCGACCTCATAGTCGCTTGTGATGTTGCAACGCAGTTTCTCGATGCGCCGTCAATTTTCGGTCCTCAAAAGGGTGCTAGTAGAGCCCAAATTGAATTACTTGAGCGACGCCTTTCGTCATTAGCTGACATGTATCTAGATGAGTATGGCGTGGACGTAACCGCTCTACCGCGGTCAGGTGCGGCGGGTGGTCTGGCCGGAGGGCTCGCTGCTTTAGGAGCACAATTAGTTGATGGTTTCGACCTAGTAGCAGAGGAAGTTGAACTCGAAGACGCTGTGTCGACTGCTGACCTCGTCATTACAGGAGAGGGCCATTTAGATAAAGAATCGTTCAATGGAAAAGTTGTGGGAGGTGTCGCCGATATAGCCGCAAGGCACGGTGTTCCAGTGGTTGCCGTTGTAGGCGCTCGCGACCTTGAAAGTGACGTTCCCGAAGGTGTGTCGGTGGTGTCGTTGGTAGAAAGTTTCGGCAAGGAACGCGCGTTTGAAGAAACAACAGCGTGCCTTACCTCTGTGGGGTCCAGAATTGTCGATCCGTCCGCTCCTTAAGCCTTAGATAGGCCCGACTGGCAGATGATCCTTTATCTGCTCTGAAGCCTCAACGGTCGAAAGCCGAAATCTATGAGAATCCTTGCTCACGAGGTTGCAATTGGTAGGTATTCGCTGATTGGCTACTAGCACTCTCTTGGTGAGAGTGCTAATGCCGTAACCCACAGCAATGGAGTCAAATTCAGATGGCAAAGATGATCTCTTTTGATGAAGAAGCACGTAAGTCTCTTGAGGCGGGCATGAACCAACTTGCGGACGCTGTTCGAGTAACTCTGGGTCCCAAAGGCCGAAATGTAGTTCTAGATAAAAAATGGGGTGCTCCCACCATCACAAATGATGGGGTTTCGATTGCGAAAGATATTGAACTTGAAGACCCCGTTGAACGCATCGGAGCGGAACTTGTTAAAGAAGTAGCGAAAAAGACTGACGATGTAGCCGGAGACGGCACCACCACAGCCACAGTGCTTGCTTGGTCGATGGTGCACGAGGGTATGCGTAATGTCGCGGCGGGAGCCAACCCGATGGCGCTTAAGAAAGGAATTGAGGCAGGCGTGGCATCCGCGGTCGCCGCGATAGAGGGTATGGCCGTCAGCGTTACTGAGTCCAAAGAACAAATTGCCCAAGTCGCTGCTATCTCGGCAGCTGATCGTGAAATTGGTGACCACATAAGTGAAGCCATCGAAAAAGTTGGCAAAGATGGGGTTATCACTGTCGAAGAGAGTCAGACCTTCGGTTTGGAAATGGATCTAGTGGAGGGCATGCGCTTCGACAAGGGATACATTTCGCCCTATTTCGTAACTGATCCAGACCGTCAAGAGGCTGTCTTGGATGACCCCTACTTCTTGTTCGTACAGGGGAAGATCACCGCGGTGAGAGATGTCGTACCCGTACTTGAAAAAGTCATGCAATCGGGAAAGCCGATGGTGATCATCGCAGAAGACGTCGAAGGCGAAGCGCTTGCGACAATCGTTGTCAACAAAATACGTGGGACGTTTAAGTCCGTAGCTGTTAAGGCACCTGGTTTTGGAGATCGTCGCAAAGCCATGCTTCAAGACATGGCGATACTGACCGGCGGACAGGTCATAAGCGAGGACGTTGGTCTCAAGCTTGAAAACACCACACTCGACCTGTTGGGCACAGCTCGCCGTGTGATTGTCACTAAAGACGAAACCACAATCATTGAAGGGGCTGGTGACGAAACTGATGTCGCAGGTCGCATCGAGCAGATCAAGAATGAAATCGATAACACTGACTCGGACTACGACCGCGAAAAACTGCAGGAACGGCTGGCCAAACTTTCAGGCGGCGTAGCGGTTCTCAAAGTCGGAGCGGCAACAGAGGTTGAACTTAAAGAAAAGAAGCACCGCATCGAAGATGCTGTGAGCACCACCAAAGCGGCGATCGAATCTGGCGTCGTAGCAGGTGGCGGAGTAACCCTTCTACGAGCTCAGGCTGCAGTCCAAGCATCTGCTGACGGACTAGAAGGGGACGTGGCAACGGGAGCAAATCTTGTCGCTCGCTCTCTTGAAGGTCCCCTCAAGCAGATCGCGGAAAACGCTGGCATGGAGGGTGGCGTCGTAGTGAGCCGTGTCCGGGACCTTGACGGAAGTCACGGACTTAACGCGGCAAGCGGTGAATACGAAGACCTAGTTGGCGCCGGAGTAATTGACGCGGCGAAGGTCACACTTTCGGCGCTACAAAATGCTGCTTCAATTGCGGCTTTGTTCCTGACGACTGAAGCCGTGATTTGCGAACAGCCAGACGAAGGCGGTAGCGGTATGCCACCAATGCCTGACATGGATTTCTAAATTACGGACCTAGATGGCGGTAGCGCCGGCTCCGATTTAACGCTGCGCGAGGCTCCCTTCGGAACGTAACCTACAGAAACTCCGAAACGGGCCCCTATGCAACCACCTCTTCACCAAGCTTGTTTGCCACTTGTTCCGCTACTCGGCCTTTGGCGGGGGAGCGGCAATGGCCATTATCCCACCATCGACAGTTTCGAATACTCAGAAGAAATAGTCTTCGCTCATGTAGGGAAACCGTTCGTTACCTACACCCAAAAAACCAAAAGAGTTTCTGATGGTCAACCGCTTCACTCTGAGCAAGGCTTTCTGCGAGTTGTCGACAGCACCGTAATGGAAATGGTGATCGCTCAACCAACAGGCATTGTCGAAACTCATGTCGGATCTTTTGTCTCAAACGGCGAGTCTTTCATTGTCAACTTTGACTCAGTTGAAGTGGCTACAACTCCATCGGCTAAGCCTGTCGAACAGGTGAGTCGTTTGGTGCGAATCGAAAACGATGAGCTGACCTATGACCTATCTATGGCAGCAGTAGGTGAGAAGTTTCAGCATCATTTAGAAGCGAAGCTTCAGCGAGTGCAACCCGACTGAATCACTAGGAAAAACTCACCGCGCGAAGAAGCATTGGGCCAGGAGTAGCCTAGTTATATGCGCAAGGGCCGAAGTGAAAAGTTTCTAGTTCAGAAGCTTCAGAAGGGCGATATCTCACGCTTTCCCGACGAGGTTATCGTCGAAGAGCCGCTCGAAATTAGGTTGGATGGACATCTTGTCGCCACCACCATGCGAACGCCAGGTCATGATTACGAGTTAGCAGTGGGATTTTGTGTTGCTGAAAATCTCCTTCAAAAAGCGCCGGTCACTGGGGTCCGATACTGCGGTGAAGGTCCAGCAGCTGAATACGAATACAACGTGGTGACGGTGGAAACAGGGGGCCAGGCACCGACCCCGCAAGCTCGAATCGGAAATGTGAGTTCTTCATGTGGGCTATGTGGATCACTGGCCCTCACGGACCTTGCCTCTCGAATGGCGCCTGTAAAGAATGCAGTGACGTTTAATGTCGAGGTGATTCAAAAAGTTTTGGAGACTGTTAGCGAAGAACAAGAAATGTTCGCCCGCACGGGGGGTCTTCATGCGGCAGCTGTCTTTGACTCACATGGAACGGTCGAACTACTGCGGGAAGATATAGGAAGACACAACGCGGTAGACAAAGTAATTGGAAGCCGATTGCTAAACGGACAACGAAACTCAGAGCAGCTTGGACTTTTTGTGAGTGGACGAGCCAGCTTTGAAATGGTGCAAAAGGCCTGGAGTGGAGGCTTCGGTACGCTGGTGGCCGTATCAGCCCCTAGTGCTCTTGCCATAGATTTGGCAAAAGCAGCGAATATGACGCTCATTGGGTTTGCTCGCCAAGACTCCATGAACCTATATGCGGGCCGCATTGACAAATAGACCCCTAAAATTGAGAACATGAACCCTCCCCAGTACGTTTCAACTGCCGTTGGTTTGGGTGTTCTCCACCTATTTTGCAAAATCACTGACAGCACTGATGGACAACGAATCATTGCTGCGGTTAAAGAGACGGAAGATACCGATCACCAAGTTTTGAGCGTGGCACTTTTTGGTCATAAGGCAGATGTGGGGTTCATGGCTCTTGGGCCTGACCTCTGGCGTCTACGAGGACTTCAAAGCAAGCTTCAGCAGGCCGGGCTTGAGGTGGCCGACAGTTACGTTTCAATGACTGAGACATCTGAATACGCGCCAGATTTACCTGAAGAAATGAAAATGCCGCGTCTCTACCCTGAACTACCGCCCGAAGGTAAGCACGCCTTTTGCTTCTACCCAATGTCCAAGCGCCGTGAACAACAGGGCAACTGGTACACCCTTCCATATGACACCCGCCGAGAGCTTATGTATGAACACGGAAAGTCGGGAAGAAACTTTCGGGGCCGTATCTTGCAGGTAGTAACGGGATCAACGGGTGTCGACGATTTCGAATGGGGGGTGACACTCTTTGGAACTCACCTAGATGATCTCAAAGAAGTTGTTTACACCATGAGGTATGACGAAGCGTCAGCGATCTACGGCGAATTTGGGACCTTCTATACGGGCCTCCTAGATGAAGTAGAAGTGGTCACTAAACAGATTCTCAACGGATGAGAGTCAGTCGTAGATAGTTGGGTCTTCGATAGGAAGGTGCAACCACTGCACCATCTGACGAATTTCCTCGTACGCAAGTAACCGCGCTTCATCGGTGTCTTCGTCTTCAGCGATCTGGCACGCGTTGTGCATCCGCTGCACAGAAGTACCGCCAATATGCAACATTCCCTCGCTACCTCCCGTTGCCCATTTGGCTAATACGTAGCGCACTAAAGCTCCAACGGGTATGTCGAGGGACTCTGATAACCGAGTGATCGTGTCTAACGGCTCCAATAAACCGTAGGCGGCCACCTCTTCTTTAAAGTTGGCGTCTGGGTCACTGGAATCCCATGGTCCCGACCAGCGAACCAGCGAAACGGTCTGATCACCGGTGTGAGACTGTCTTATTGCCTTCCTACTCATTTTGACCTTCCGAAACGTCTGTAGTTTCGCGCCCCAGAAAGGCGAGCAGGACACCAATCAACGAGGTGATCACCGGTATTGCAGCTTTAAAGCTCGTACCTGATTTTTTGCCGCTCGCTCCGAACCCAAATAACACATCAAAAACATCCACCACGATTCCCTGCCGTAACACCTCTTCAATTTCCTCTGGATCAGCATCTAAGCGTTCAGCCTGATACAGCTGATAAGACATAAGGGCGTTTCGAATGCCAAATAGTCGGATTGTGTAGCGGAATTCTCGACTGAGAGGCGGTGTTACACCCCAAGCTCGCGCCACTACTTTGGGCATCAAAATGGCTAACCAGCCGACTGCCGCTCGTCCAGATACCAAAATTTTGCGAAATTGTTTGGGCTGCATGTTTTCATCTTGTCATCAGCTTTTTGCGATTGCTCCTAGAGTTGGGCGAATAGCCTGTAGATAGGAGGCAATAATGTCTGAATACCGAGCTCCGACCAACGACATGCTGTTCGTTTTAGAACACATCGCTGACCTATCAGAGTTGGCTAGCCGTGCAGGCTACGAACAAGCTGATTTGGAGACAGTTGAGGGCGTTCTAGACGAAGCAGCGCGCTTTATGGAAGAACAGCTAGTCCCGCTGAACCGTAAGGGCGACGAAGAAGGTGTCGTCGTTGAAAATGATCAGATTTTTCACCCCGATGGCTTTTCTGATGCCTATCAACGATTTGTTGAAGCTGGCTGGAATGGCATCGCCATGGATGAAGACCATGGTGGTGGAGGCATGCCCTGGTGTGTCGGCCTAGCTGTGCAAGAAATGATGACTGCAGCGAACATGGCCTTCAGCCTTTGCCCTCTCTTGACTCAAGGCGCAATTGACGCAATAACACACCACGCGAGCGAAACCCTTCAGGAGATCTACCTCCCCAAGATGATCAGTGGAGAGTGGTCTGGGACCATGAATCTCACCGAGCCTCACGCCGGTTCCGATGTGGGGGCGTTGACCACTAAGGCGACTCCAGGTGAAAACGGAACTTGGCTGATCTCCGGCACTAAGATTTTCATCACCTACGGTGAGCATGAACTCTCCGAAAACATTATTCACCTAGTCCTGGCTCGAACCCCGGACGCTCCACCAGGAACCAAAGGCATCAGCCTATTTATCGTCCCTAAGTATTTGGTTAATGAGGACGGCTCCTTAGGAGAACGAAATGATTTACGGGTAGTTTCCAGCGAGCACAAGATAGGAATACACGCAAGCCCAACCTGCGTCATGTCATATGGCGACGAAGGAGGGGCGGTCGGCTGGATGGTCGGTGAAGAAAATAGTGGGATGAGAGCTATGTTCACGATGATGAACAATGCCCGGCTATCAGTAGGCCTTCAAGGACTATCACTCACCGATAGGTCCTACCAGCAGGCTCGCCAGTACTCGATTGATCGAAGGCAAGGGAAAGCGATAGGAGCTGAACTAGCTGCCGGCGAGTCATCACCCATCGCGGATCACGCTGATGTCCGTCGGATGCTGATGACGATGCGAGCAAATGCAGAAGCAATGCGATGCGTTATGTACGCCAATGCCGCTTCTATTGACTTTGCCAATAGCTCTTCCGATGCTTCTGAGCGTGAATACTGGGACGCCCTGACGGCTTTATTGACACCCATTTCAAAGGGATGGGGCACAGATCTGGGCGTAGAGATGACTTCCCTAGGGGTTCAAACGCATGGCGGTATGGGTTATGTAGAAGAAACCGGGGCCGCGCAGCATTGGAGAGATGTTCGCATTGCCCCGATCTACGAAGGAACGAATGGCATCCAGGCGGCCGATCTAGTCTTCCGAAAACTCCCACTTGGCGGAGGTCAAGTAATTGAAAAGCTCATTCTCGACATGGGAAGTCTGGCCGAGGACCTCAGTCAAGACGAACGTCTTATTTCGATAGGGCGTGCTCTAAATGAGGGGAGCGAGAAGCTGCGTGAGGCAGGGCTTTGGCTCGGAAGCCGCTTAGCAGGAGCACCCAATGACGCAGCAGCGGGTGCTACTCCCTTTATGCGCCTAGCAGGAGTCGTAATCGGGGGTTACTACCTCGCACGTTCAGCCAAAGTTGCCCAGCAGTTGCTGGATAGCGAAGAGGGCGATACAGATTTTCTCAATGACAAAATTGCGACCGCTCGCTTTTATGCTGAACAAGTTATGCCCACAGTGTCTGGACTTGTACCCGCCATTACCCAAGGGGCGGAACAGCTCTTCGCGATACCAAACGAACGGCTGTAATGAGCGCTGATCTGTCAGTGCTTCGAAACAATCTCGAAGCTTTAGAGCGCGTTTTAGTTGCGTTCAGCGGGGGAGCAGATTCAGCGTTTTTAGCGTGGGTGGCTCACGATACTCTCGGCTACGAATCCGCTCGATGCTTTACCGCAGTGTCACCGAGCATTGCGGACAGCGAGCTCGAAGATTGTGCGCGATTAGCCCAAGAATGGGGCCTCAATTGGGAACCCATAAAGACATCCGAAATGGAAAACGCTGCGTACCGCGTAAACGACAGCGACCGTTGCTACTACTGCAAATCCGCACTGATGGACGTAGCCGAGCCCGTCGCTCGGCTCCATGACTGTGTAGTAGTTCTTGGAGTAAACACCGACGATCTCGGAGATCACCGGCCCGGTCAGTCAGCCGCACAGGAACGCAAAGCTAGATTTCCGTTGGTTGAGGCAGAATTTTCAAAGGCAGATGTAAGAGCTCACAGTCAACATTTAGGTCTCCGTACTTGGGATAAACCTGCAGCGGCGTGTCTTGCGTCGCGGATCCCATATGGCACCGAAGTCAGCGTTCCCCTCTTACGCAAGCTAGACCGTGCGGAATCGGCACTGAAAGCCTTGGGGTTTGAACAACTCCGGGTTCGGGATTATGGAGAGGTGGCACGACTCGAATTCGACCTCGAACAACTTTCGGTTGCGCTTGAACGAAGAATTGAAATTATCGAAGCCGTTAAAGCTGTCGGTTACCAATACGTGACACTCGATCTCGAAGGTTTTCGATCCGGGAACTTAAATCATTCAATCTGATGACACCCTTGCAAGAAATAGGTGCCCAACTCGGTAAAGAATTAGAAGAAGCCTTACCGAGGTGGGTGGAAGCGTGCGTGCGCAATACCTACGAGGCTTCGGGGGCCCAATGGCACCAACAGATAGCAGACGAAACATCGAATGCTGCCAATAAATGTGTCAAGGAGTTAATGCAAGAACTCACAGAACTATTCGACGCTGATGTCGACAGACAGATCGCAAACCCGATGTCGATTCTTCGAAAGGCGGCCGTTTACCCCACTGAAGTCCTCGTGGGTAACGAAGTACCTCCGGTTCAGAGAGATGAGTACTCTGAGGTCACGTTCCCGCAAGATATCTATGACTTGACGCCAGCTGCATTTCTAGATTTCGGCCAGAGATGTCATGAATTGGGAATAACTTGGGGCGCAGCGAAAGCACATGCACACTTTGCTCGACGCCGAGAAGCTGAATCCTGATGACCCGAATAGCGGCATACATACCCAATCTTATGGACCGAAGTCGTTTCGCAAGTCATGTCGAAATGCTGCCAACCCTCGAGGATCTGAAGTCTGCGAATGCTGACCTGATTTTGATCGACGCGTCAAAGCCAGAGGTTCTTGAATACCTTCCTGCTGGGCCCAGAGTGATCGCGTTTGCGCCACATGTAAATGAACAAATCTTGGATCTGGCAAAAGCGGCTGGATGTGCCGACGCTTTGCCGAGATCAATATTTTTTAAGCGTTTACCTCAGCTCCTAGGAGACTCAGATGGATAGCAGAGGACTAGTAGAACGACGCAAAGAAGTCATTAACGATAATTCGTTGGAAGCGTGGCAGATCCCACAGGCCCTGTCTCGGGCTACAGATGAGTTCTTAGCTGAGTTGTACCAAAGGGAAATTCAACTTGACACCGACGTAGCACTGGTCGCCCTGGGTGGCTATGGCCGTTCCGAACTCTGTCCATCAAGCGATCTTGACTTAATGCTCGTCCACAAGGATCAAGAAGATATCGATTCTCTCGCGGACCGAATTTGGTATCCGCTTTGGGACGAAGGCTTCAAACTCGGCCACTCAGTTCGCTCGCTTGAACAAACGTTGCGCCTAGCAGCCGATGATCTTGAAACCGCGACAAGTTTGCTGAATGCTCGAATAGTGGCCGGAGATCGAGCACTAGTCGACGATCTACTAACGCGTAATGAGAAACAGTGGGCAGAGTACGGGCCTGCCCGTCTTGAAGAACTTGCGCGTAACGTGGGTCGCCGCCACCTACTCGCAGGCGAAGTTGCATTTTTGCTCGAACCTGACCTAAAGGAAGGTCGCGGTGGTTTGCGAGATGTGCATGCCATCGATTGGGCTGCCCGAGCTGGGGTTGAGGTCCCCACACACGATCACGACCGGTTGGCAGATGCTTACCGTGTTCTGCTTGAAGCCCGGGTCGAGTTACATCGAATTAGCGCAAAACGTGGCGACATTTTGCTCCTAGAAGAGCAAGATTCTGTTGCGAGCTCTTTGGGTGATCATGACGCAGATGTGTTGATGGGTAGGGTTGCCGCGGCCTCTAGGACAATCGCTTACCTCAGCGACGAGACGTGGCGCCATATTGATCGTGATTTCGCTGATGAACCCTCGGTAGCAATCGATGTCGCTGGTTTAGATCTCGTTGACAACGAACTTGTAATCGTAGGCGACCCCTCCGCTGACCCGTTGTTGGTGCTCCACGCGGCAGTAATGGCTATGCGGTCGGGGTTGCCATTAGCAAGACAATCACTACGGCTTTTGGCTGAGCGACAGAGCGACCTCCCAGATCCATGGCCTCAGGGTGCGCGGGACTTGTTCGTTGAGCTACTCAGGGGAGGCCACAGAGCTATCCCGGTAATTGAATCTCTCGACTATTTCGAAGTTTGGACTCATCTGCTTCCGGAGTGGACTCCTAATCGATCCCGTCCGCAACGAAATGTCTATCACCGCTTTACCGTAGATCGACACCTATTGGAAACAGTCGCGGAAGCCGCTCGTTTGACCCAACGAGTTCGGCGTCCAGACCTTCTACTGGTTGCCGCACTGTTGCACGATATAGGTAAGGGTTACCCCGGCGATCACACTGAAGTGGGAGTGAGATTAGTAGGGCCAATTGCCTCTAGGTGCGGATTTTCTGCATCGGACGCCGAAGTGCTGAGCCGACTAGTAGAACATCACCTCCTGTTGCCGGATGTTGCTACTCGGAGAGATCTCGAAGATACTCAAACAATTCGAGGTGTAGCCGAAAAAGTCAAAACGGTCGAATTTTTAGAGTTGTTGGCTGCCCTGACTGAAGCCGACTCCATAGCGACGGGACCTACGGCATGGGGCGAATGGAAAGCGCACTTAGTCGAAACCCTCGCTGCGCTCGTAACTGATTACATATCGAGCGACGGATCCACTCGGCGCAAAAGGCGATCTTTTGTTACTCAACAACTCGAGTCATTAATGGCCGAAGGTGAAACAGTTGTTCAAGGAGCCGGAGATACCGTAACTATCGTTGCCCCCGATCGAGCAGGAACATTTAGCAGGGCTGCTGGCGCCCTCGCCCTGCGCGGGCTTGATGTTTTGCAAGCGGATGCTTACTCCAGCGAAGCCGGCATGGCAGTCTCTCAGTTCAGAGTTGCGGAACCTGATACTCCCGTAGATTGGGAGCGTGTGACGGAGGACGTTTACCAGTGCTTGGACGGCTATCTGGCTATAGACGCGCGTATATCGGAACGGGCAAGGGTCTACCGGCGTCGCACAGCACTGTCGGCGAAACCAGTACCCACCAAAGTCATCTTTGATGTCGAATCGGCCACTGATGCAACCATTATTGAGGTCAGAACTGAAGACCACGTTGGTGTGCTTTACCATCTCACCCGAGCGTTGACGGAGATGGGGCTTGATATACGGTCAGCGAAGATCCAAACGATTTCGAATGAAATCGTTGACACATTTTATGTGACGAGTGCGAACGGGCCAGTCCTTAGCGAGTCCCACTGTCGAGAAATCGAAACAGCGTTAATGCACGCATTAACGAGAGTTGACTGATGCGGACTAGCCTCGGTTAGATGTCGGAAGCCGTCACTGGACAAGATCTACTTGATTGGGCGGAGACACTCGCTGGAATTGCCCGCACTGGACTGGGCTTTACAGAGAGCCTTTATGAGCAAGAACGCTACGAAGAAATTTTGAAAGTAGCGGCGCAAATTCGTAGCACCGTTGATTCAAAAATAGAGCCCGAAGAAGTTGCTGATGAATGGATGCGAATGGTTGGTCAAGGGGTCGCTGGTTACGTCACCCCCAAAGCCGCGGTTGGAGCCATTGTTAGCAACGATGACGACGAGATTCTGCTTGTGAAAAGAGCTGACAGCGGCGTCTGGTTGTATCCGACAGGCTGGGCTGACATCGGATATTCGCCCGTTGAGGTGGCGATTAAAGAGGTCTATGAGGAAACTGGTATTCATTGCGAACCACTAACGCTGGTGTCAATCGTCGATGGAATGCGGCAGGGTTTCACAAAGATTCCTCTGTATTCAATGGTTTTTTATTGCAAAGCTGTCGGTGGTGAGCTTCGGCCGCATCCTTTGGAGACAAGCGATTGCGGATGGTTTGCTCGCGATGCACTTCCGGAGCCCTTGGCCGGTTTAGAAAGCTGGGTCGACGATGCGTTCGCAGCTATCGATGGAAATTTGGCTGAGGTTCGATTTGATGCACCGCGCTCGCTTCCCTGGGAGGAAGAAACTAACGAGCCAGAAAACTGAACAGTTACTCGTCTTGTTGACGTAAGTATTGCTCTAACTCATCGATCATGGCCTGAGGGTTGTCGGCCATATCGCTTATCTCGTCAGTTGCGTCATCGAGTATTTGCTGCGCATATTCAGCAAGATTTGGATCGCTCTCGACTAACTCGTTTATCTGCCTGTCGTAACTTGCGGCAGCGATCTGCAAGTCTGTCGCCCCTAATGGAATATCTAGGAATTCGACAACTCGCTGAACCAAAGCTAGAGCTGCCTTCGGAGATGGATTGTGACCGATGTACGAGGGCACTGCCGCCCAAAATGACAGGCTGTCGAAGCCTGCTCGATGAAAAGCGTCATTGAGCACTCCTATGATCCCTGTCGGGCCTTCATATTGAGAGGGAGGTAACCCGAGCTCGATATTGATGACTTCATTATTTGAGGTCCCAATCACATCCACGGGAGCCTGATGATGAGTGTCGGTTAGTAGGGCGCCCAATGTGATCACCGTCTTCGCTGAAAGTTGATCGGCGACCGTTAAAAGAGCTTGAGAGAATGTGCGCCAGCGGAGCCTTGGCTCGATGCCCAGCACGGTGACAAGCGGTCGACCGTCGTCTAATTCTCCTAGTCGGACCTCGTTGACCGGCCAATCAATGCGACGTTCATCTCCCTCTAAGCGCACACTTGGGCGCACCGACGCGAAGTCATAGAAATACTCAGGGTCTATTGTTGCTATTCGTCGACATTCATAACGACGTGTCAGATATCCGACAGCCTCGGTCGCTGCGTCCCCCGCATCGTTCCAACCAGTGAAAGCTGCGAGGAGCACCGCATCTTGTAAGACGGGATGTTCGCTCCACTCGACGTGTTCCACGCCGAAAAGGCTATCTGCGGATCTCGCGATCCGTACCATAAAGGCGTTGACGGAGAATTAACAAATGGCCATCGAGATCACAATTTGCGAGAAAGCTGATGCAACAGTTGTCCAAGCCTTGGGTGAATTAATGCCCCAACTATCCCAATCTGCGCCGCCGCCTACAGAGGAAGAGATCACGGAGATCATTAACCATGATGCGGCAACATTGTTGTTAGCTCGCGAGGGAGAAAATATTTTAGGTTCAATGACCTTGATTCTTTTCCCGATACCGACAGGTCTGAGAGCCTGGATCGAAGACGTCGTAGTCGACGAAAACTGTCGAGGTCGCGGTGTGGGGGAAGCGCTGAACCGACGAGCTATAGAGCTCGCATTGGCTGCCGGGGCGAAGAGCATAGATCTAACCTCTCGCCCCTCCCGCTCAGCGGCTAACAGGTTGTATCAACGCCTCGGATTTGTCGCTCGAGAGACGAATATCTATCGCTACGAGGCTCGAACCATTGAGTGACGAGCCGGAAAACGTTTATGCAGCTGTTGGAGGCGAGCAGTGGTTTCATGATTTGTGTGACCGCTTTTATCAGCGTGTTGCCAACGACGAGTTGTTACGACCCTTATACCCAGAAGACTTAGAGCCATCGAGATATTGGCTAGCACTATTTCTCGCTCAGTATTGGGGTGGCCCATCTGATTACTCCCTTCAGCGGGGGCACCCGAGATTACGAATGCGGCATATGCACTTTCGGGTAGGAAGCGCTGAACGAGACAGATGGTACGAACATATGGCTTCTGCTTTGTCCGAGACTCAGGTCAACGTCACGATTGAACAACAAATGCTCGAATATTTCGCGATGGCTGCGAATCATCTAATCAATACAACCGATTAAATCGAATCAAAATGCAAGACCGGAGTACGGTTAATGAAAGGGGATGATGATGGATCAAAATGCGTTGGACTTGGGGTTACTTCTTCTGCGACTCACCCTTGGTGTCACACTTGTACTCCATGGTGTCGCCAAATATAGAGGTGGAATCGCTGGTGTAGGACGGTGGTTCCAAGGTGAAGGCCTTAAACCTGGGATAGTTCATGCTCACCTAGCTGCGCTAGGCGAAATTGGCTTTGGCTCCGCTATAGCGGCAGGCTTTCTCACTCCTCTAAGCGCTATGGGATATGTAGGTGTGATGTGCGTCGCCGGTTGGGTCGGCCATCGCAAAAACGGGTTCTTCATCATTAAAGATGGTTGGGAATACGTATTTGTATTGGCAGTTTCGACCTCTTGCTTGGCGCTGCTTGGCCCTGGATCTTGGTCTTTGGATAACGCCATAGGCATCGAGTTGTCGGGAATTGGTTGGTTTGTCGCTACGACTGTTGGAGGGATTGGCGCAGCGGTAGCGCTGTTGTTGATGCTGTACCGACCAGATGGCGACGAATAGTTAGGGCTGTCCCCTTATTCCCTGTGTTATGTACCGCAACCTCTTGAACCTGCGAGTCAAGCTCCTCCGTTACTCAGGTGTCTCTGTCGTTGCTGTCATGGTCACGCAAGGAGTTCTTTGGTTGGGTTTAGTTGTTCTTAGATGGCCAGCTTTAATGGCGAATTTTATTGCTGTCACGATTGGCGCGGTACCGGCGTATCTGATGAATCGATCTTGGGTCTGGGGGAGAACGAATTCACATTCGGTTCGCGAAGAAATATTGCCATTTTGGATTTATAGCCTGGTAGGCCTGGCTGTCTCGACGGCTTGTGTTGCTTTGGCTGATGCGTGGTTCACTTCAACTGGACTTTTGATGTTGGCTAATTTGTTGGCTTTTGGGACTTTGTGGCTGGGAAAATTTTTTGTGCTTGAGACAATTTTGTTTAATCAGCGAGACTGAGTGATGAGACGTGACCTAGAAATAGCGGCTCTTGCAGCGCGCGGCTTTATGCCGCACGCTGAAGGTTTAGGTCTGTATGAAGCCGCGCTTGCCTTGACGGTAAGCGGGCCCATAGTCGAAGTGGGTTCCTACTGTGGAAAATCCGCTATCTATTTGGGAGCAGCAGCAATTGAACGTGGATTAGTCGTCTTCACGGTTGACCACCACCGTGGCTCAGAAGAAATGCAAAAAGGGTGGGAACATCACGACGCAGAGTTAGTAGACCCGATGACAGGAAAAATTGACTCGTTACCGGAGTTGCGCTGCAACCTTGAAGCAGCGGGACTCGAGAGCATTGTTGTGCCGATAATCGGAGAATCTTCGGTTGTTGCGCAGCATTGGTCGACACCAATCTCAATGCTCTTTGTTGACGGTGGACATGGATCCGAGCCCGCTCACGCAGACTACGAAAATTGGACCCCGAAAGTAGCCAGAGGCGGCTTTTTGGCAATTCACGATGTTTTTGAAAACCCGGCAGACGGAGGAAGGCCTCCATATGAAATTTATTCACGGGCGCTCGAAGAGGGCGGATTTGAACCGCATTTAAGCGTGGGCAGTCTTCAAGTGTTACGTCGACGTTGAGCGTGGACGTCGACTAAGAATCGAGGTTTGGTAACCCATGCCCGATAAGTAAACGCGAGGCAGGAGACTTGTTTGCAAGAGCATCCGACGCGAGGATCACGGCGGCGCTGGAATAAGTCGACCTTTCGTTGTCCGGAAAAGTAATCCCCTCTGGGAAGACCATCCCCGTGAAGTAGGCGCCATCTGAATCTCGAAGGGGTTTGATACTTTCAAAAAGCCTGTGTGCCATTTCTTCATCACCGATTGCCAAGAACGCCATAGCGCACTCACAAGTTTCCGCTGTGGTGACCCATGGTTGGTCCGAGACACAACGCACGCCGTGGTCCTCCAGGGCGAATTCATCAAATCTGGTTTGAAGACGTTCAGTCGCTACCGTTCCGGATAGCGCCCCAGTCAGAACGGGGTAATACCAATCCATTGCCCATCTTCTCTTCGGTTCAAACTGACCTTCATGGTTCCGTAAGAGGTTGGCGAGTCGAACAGCAGCAAACTCCCACTCGGGTCGCTCGTATTCGAGATGAGAAGCGATGGCGATACCGCATCGCAGTGAATGCAAGGTTGACGAGCTCCCTGTTACTAGCGAGTAGGACCAAGGTGTGCCGCTGGTATGTATCGCCCAGGGAATATGGCCCGAAGCGGTCTGATGTCCGACTACGAAGTCCAGAGCGCTTTTTACTGTGGGCCACATACCGTCAAGAAAACTCTTATCGCCAGTGGTCAGAAAGTGATGTAGCACACCGGTCGCGACGTAAGCGCAGCAGTTGGTATCGACCTTTGCATCCTCTACCCCGTCGCTCAGATAGTAGTGATGCCAACTTCCGTCGGAACGCTGAGTTCGGGCTAGCCAATCAAAGGCTTGTTCAGCTGCTGCTCTAAGACCGGCCGTTGATAAAGCCATAGCTGCTTCGGTGTGATTCCAAGTGTCAGCGTGTCCTTCAGAAAACCAAAGAATCATTCCCGTAGATGTTTGTTGCTCTCTGATTGTCGAAGCAGTTGCGTGGATCTGTTCATCGGTAAGCGCCCCGAGCGATTCAGGTTGCATCTGGATCCTCCGCTTTGGGTTTCGTTGCATAAAGCACAATCGATTTACCGATTAATGGGTTGAGTAACCGGTCAAGGAACCGTGTAATTGGGGGTCTTTTGACTATGTCCCAGACAAGAAAGCGATGGTATGCCTTCACAAGTTTATGACTGTCGTTGGTAGGGCCGACCGCGCATTTCAGCCACCAATATGGAGAGTGTAGTGAATGCGCTTTATCCCACCCTCGGGGCTCCAAACCAGCAAGGCTGATTTTCGCCAGGAGTTCAGACTTTCGGTAGATGCGAACGTGCCCGCCTACGGCCTTCGGTGCGTGGTACTCGTCACTTAAACGCCAACAAATCTTTTCGGCCGCCCACGCAGGCACGGTAATTGCGATAGTGCCTCCCGGTTTGAGCACCCGCACAAGCTCCCCTATTGCAGCGTTATCGTCGCCTATGTGCTCCAAAACCTCCGAACAAATGATGCGATCAAAGGTTGCGTTTGCAAAAGGAAGCTCCACCGCGTCGGCGGAAACTGGTTGACCCTGAACTTTGGCGTCTAACTCCCCGGCATCAATCATCGCCGCGAAAGTGTTTTTTACGTCGACTAATTCGCGAAGGTTTTGATCCAATGCAACAATCCGACAACCGCGTCGCACAGTTTCAAAGGCGTGACGCCCTGCGCCACATCCCATGTCAAGAACAAGGTCACCTGGGTAAACGCCCAGCTGTTCGTAGTCAACTGTGAGCATTGGCACTTATCTCGGCTAGCAATGCTCGGTAATGTTCCACGGTTCGTTCAGCCGTGATTTTCCACGAAAAATTCTGGATCACTCGCTCTCGGCCAGCTGCTCCGACCACTGAACGTAGATTCGTCTGCTCTAGCGCCCACCCGATCTTCTGTGCCAAGGCATCGCTGTCGCCTGGTGGTACTTGTAGTGCCGTGACACCATCTGCGCCAACGACTTCGGGTAACGCTCCTCCTGTGGTTGCCACGAGTGGAACCCCGCACGACATTGCTTCGATCGCGGGGAGCGAGAAGCCCTCGTATAGCGAAGGAACAATGGCAACTTCAGCTTCGTTGTACAGTTCCACGATTCGCTGATCGGTGACCCCGCTAACGAATTCGATGCTCTCCGCCAAATCAAGTTCTTTGATGAGCTGAGTAGCTTTGGAGTCATACTTGGGTTTACCAATTACGACTAAGTGAATTGAGTCATCTTTAGCTCTAAGCTTTGCAAGCGCTTCGAGTAAGAAAGCTAGGCCTTTCATCGCTACGTCAGCGCTCGCCGTAGTCATCAACCTTCCTGGAACTACATTGACGTTGTCAATAGGGCGGAATTGTTGGGGGTCTACACCGACATGGACGATGTGTAGCCGTTCGGGGTCAACACCGTAATCTGCGATTATGTCGTCATAACTATTGGATGAAACGGTGAGGATTCTTGGAAGCTTGCGCGCGACCTTGGTCTGCATACCAGTAAATGCATAGAACCGATTTTTGGTGAAACGTTTCCAAGGCGTTGGAGCGTGTTTTGTTTCCAACCGGCGGTCTACCGTGATTGGATGGTGAATTGTTTCCAATACGGGTAGTCCTGCGTCGTGAATTTTCCAAATTCCGGTTCCTAGGCACTGGTTGTCATGAACGAGATCAAATTGGTTCAATCTGCCCATTAAGTTGCGATGAGCTCTCAGACTAAAAGTGAGTGGCTCCGCGAACGTTGCTGCTGCAGTTACCGCATACTCCAGGACGTCGAATCGGTCTTTGAACTCACTGAGACGCGGAATTCGGAAAGGATCTGGCATTCGGTACAAATCCAGGCTGGGTAACTTGGTCAATGCGACGCCATCGTCTAGATGCGGGTAGGGGGGACCTGAAATGACTTCGACGTGGTGTCCAAGTTCTACCAACTCGCGCGCCATGTGGCGGGTATAGACACCCTGACCTCCGGTGTAGGGGTGACCGCGGTAAGTCAAGAATGCGATGCGCAATGGACCGTCGTGAGACATGAGATTCTTTCGCAGTTCACTGAGAGAGATAAGGGGGTACCAATGCTACCGGTCGGTAACTCTATGAGTCGCGGTTCGGTGATTAACCGTTACGTTGGTGCACAGGACTTCGAAAGTGGCGTGATATGCGGGCCTTGATTCAGCGAGTAAATGAAGCCTCGGTTCTGGTCGAGGGAGAAGTCGTGGGATCGATAGGAACTGGAGTCTGTGTTTTCATAGGCGTGTCGCATGATGATGACCTTGGTAAAGCAGAGAAGATGGCGAGGAAGATTTGGAACCTCAGGATTTTCGAGGATGAAGACCAGCGAATGAATAAATCCTTAGAGGAGGCAGGAGGGGAGGTGTTGGTTGTGAGCCAGTTCACCTTGTACGGCGATACGAGTAAGGGACGTCGGCCATCGTTTGTCCAGGCAGCATTGCCAGAAGTCGCAGAACCTCTGATCGCACACCTTTGTAAGTCGCTTGAAGAGATGGGAGCCCAAGTTGCCGCTGGCCGTTTCCGCTCTCACATGGAGGTGAAGATTTACAACAATGGTCCAGTTACTTTGAATGTCGAGACCTAGAACTCACCAGTGCACTAGCAATGAGTAGGAACGCAGCAAATAGAGTTATCGGTCTTTTCCCTAGGCTTGTGGCCCAAGTTTGGCCGCTTCGAAGTTCAATCGGTGATGAAAGCACAGTTTGTTCCCTTAAGTTGCTTCTTTGCACGACGCGGCCATCTGGTGCCACAATCGCTGAATAGCCAGTTGTAGATGCCTGCAAGACCCAACGGTCGGATTCGATAGCTCGAAGGCGCGCGCTGGCGAGTGATTGCTCAGGAACTAAGGAGTTTTCGTACGAAGATGCAAGAGTTGGGTTAGTGATGACTTGTGCACCCTCTGCATTGCCGCTTCGTACTCGTTCAGGAAAGTAGACCTCGAATGAGATCACGTTTCCAATTGGACCCAGGCTTGAATTCACAACCCCTGGTCCACTGCCTGGTAGGGCTTCTCGGGAGATGAGTGACAAATCTGCGAACTTTTCAACCACACTGCGCAGCGGTATGTACTCACCGAATGGAACTAAATGAACTTTGTCGTAGCGGCCGCTTATATTGCCCGCCGGTTCGATGGCTACTGACGCGTTTCGAAAATAGTCTCCTTCGATTTCAGAGAAGTTGGCAATTATGACTGCGTCTAGACGGTTAGCTAGCTGAGCGATTGTTTTGAGTTCTTTGCTCTGTTCGAGGGGAGCGAATGTGCTCACACTGCTTTCCGACCACACCATCAAATCAGTCTCAACGTTGTGCCGTTCAACTGCTTCCAAATGTCGCGTAAACACTGCGGCCTCGTCGCTTGACGCGGCCCGAGTTCCTAGCTGGCCACCAGCTTGCACCACGCTCCCCTGAATAACGGTGTTGCTTGTTCCGACTGGAGCGATTTGGGCTAGGGCAACGATCGATAACACGGCGGCTAATGCGATTATGACCCGGCGAATCTGAGTTGACAGTGCTCCCTCGACGGCGATCGCCAGAACACCGATCGATGCGATCAAAAGCAATGGTCCACTAACCCGCACCGTGTCAACGAGGTAACTGTCCACTGGGCCCATGGCCAAGCTCGACATTGGAACGCCTCCAAAAGGAAGAACCCAGCGGATAGCTTCCGCAACCACTAACGCCGCGGGAAATGCGATGGAACGTCCAGTGCCGGAATCCGGAACTAACGCCATTGGTGCAGACATGATCACCGCTTGAACCGGAATCGCTACTAACCAACCGGCAACAGTGAGATCGGTCATCCAAACCAGCGCTACCCCGTAGTAGCCAACCCAAAGACTAAAAGTGTTTAAGAGCTGCCGGCGTTTCGTCGAAGCTTGTGACAACCTCAGGTGAAGTCCTAAACCTATGGGCGCCAACATCCACAGGCCGTATGGCGGAAGCGACAAAGAAATAGCGGCGCCTAGCGTCAATCGACCGATAGGAGCCAACCGGTTCATCTTGTTCCGAGAAAGTCGAGAGCTGCGTTAGCGGCTTGCCGACCTTGGTGAATACACGCCGGTATGCCGAGACCCTTGTAGCCGGCGCCTGCCAAAAAAACTCCTGGCATGGCGGAGCGCAGATCGCGTTCAATTGCGGCAACTAAACGATCATGCCCAGGCGCATACTGTGGAAAGGCGTCTATCCACCGCGATACTCGCCATTCCACCAAATTTCCCTCAATTTTTAAGATGTGGGCAACCTCTGTTAGTAGCGCTTCGACTAAATCGTTGTCATCGAGCGCTAAAGCCCTGGTGTCACCTGCCCGTCCGGCAGATACTCGGAGAATTACGTGCTCGTCTCCCGCCCAGTGCGGCCATTTAGAACTACCCCAACTCACGGCGGTAGTCAGTAGACCCTCACTTCGGGGGACCAATAGACCAGAACCCTCAAGAGGATTTCCCACATCCTGACGTCTGAATCCCAGAGTGACCAGAGCAACTGACGCATGCTCTATAGACGACAAACGCTCCGCAGCGCTTTGACAACTAACTAGCAGGCGAGCCGTTTGATGAGCAGGTGTAGCCACTACGACGGCTTCACTATCAAACGAGACCCCATCGGTGACAACTTTCAGCTTGTCCCCGTCGACCTCCACGGATTTTGCGGGAATGCCTGTTCGGATATCTGACCCGGCGAGGCTACTCACAAGAGTCTCCGTTAAATGACTCATACCATTTTCGAGTCCCATGAAGACGGGGGTCGCTGTTCGTGAGCCGAGTTTAGATTGTTCGCGAAGACCTAAAATCAAGCTGCGATTGCGGCGGGCTGCTGTCTCTAATTGCGGCGCGGTCAAAGCTGCGTCTAAGTGGTCGGTGTCACCGGCGTTAATACTGCCAATTAAAGGATCAACTAATCGCTCCGCTATTTGATCTCCCATCCTGCGTCTAATAAGACCACCAACAGACTCATCATCCCCAGGCCAGTCATCCGGCAAAAAACGATCGAATCCCGCTCTGAGTGCCGCAAGTGGGCTAACTATCCGACTCTTCACTAGAGGAAAAAACTTGGTTGGCACTCCTAAAACCAATCCAGCAGGTAACTTTCTCAACTCGCTATTAATAAGGACAAACGCGCTCGAAGTAGCGGGGCTTGTCATAGCTGCGTTTAGCCCGAGTTCTTTGCAAAGATCGATAGCCCATGGAACCCGAGTTATGAATGCGTCAGCTCCTTCGTCAATCGGTCGACCCAAAAAATCAGACGTAAGGATTTTCCCTCCCAAACGAGGCGCAGCTTCCAAAAGAATTGCTTCAGTACCTGGGGATCGTTGCCGGATCTGCCGAAGAGCGGTCAAGCCGGTAATGCCACCTCCAATTACCACCACTCTCTTGTTCATGAGGGCGAAGAACCTAGTTGCAGACCTTCGTTATGAACTAACGCAACCAGCATTTCAAGAATCGCTGGGTCAGTCTCAGGCAGTACTCCGTGACCTAGATTGAAAATATGGCCGGGCAAGCCACCAGCCGCCTGAAGAATCGCTCGGGCCTGCTTTTCTACAACAGGCCAATCAGATAAACACAGAGCAGGGTCTAAATTTCCCTGAACCGCTTTCTCAGATCCGACTCTTCTGCGTACCTCATCGATTGGTACCCGCCAATCTGCGCCGACGACATCAGCACCTGCTTCGCTCATAAGGGACAGAATTTCAGCTGTTCCTAAGCCGAAGTGTGCTCGCGGAACCTCCAGATCAGCCAGTTCATCAAATACACGTTGACTATGAGGAAAAACAAAATTCTTGTAATCGGTAGCTGATAGGGCCCCCGCCCACGAATCGAATAACTGAACGGCGCTTGCTCCTGCCAACACCTGAGAGCGCATGCTCGCAACAGCGATGTCTGTAAGTCGTGACATCAGGTCATGCCAAACACCTGGTTCTGAGTGCATAAGCGACTTGGTTTTGGCGTGTGTACGCGATGGTTGGCCTTCAATGAGATAGCTCGCGACCGTAAAAGGCGCGCCAGCGAAACCTATAAGTGGGACGTCAAGATTTCGTACCAATTCCTTTACGGTCTCTAAAACATAGGGAGTATCGACGGGTGGCTCGAGATTTCGCAATCGTTGCAGGTCGGCTTTTCGTCTGAATGGTTGGCTGGCAGTCGGACCCACCCCTGGGACCACGTCGATGGTGAATCCCACAGCATTTACTGGAACGACGATGTCGGAGAACAAAATAGCTGCATCGACGCCGTATCTGCGTACTGGTTGCATCGTGATTTCAGCAGCCAACGATGAGTCTTCGATTGCGTCAAGAATGCTGCCTTCGCCACGAATTGCCCGGTATTCAGGGAGTGAACGCCCTGCTTGGCGTTGAAACCACACCGGGACGTGACTTACTTGTAGGCGCCGACATGCTCGCAAATAAGGGCTTTCGCTCAACGCGTGACTTGGGTGATCTATGGGAAGTGGCATCTCTACTCTGACGCTACCGGCTGGAAACCCCGGTCGATCTGAATTAAAGCGCATGAGAACGGTATGCTGGTCTGTTCTCTAAACCGGTGATTTACGAGTGACACATCCCGAGATCGCAGCTGAACAGGCGCATATTGATCGCGCTCACCTTCTCCTTGATCGAGCACGAGACCGTGCGCGCAAACTTCGAGGAATGGTGGAAGTTGGCAGGGGCGGAACAACACAGGCTCGATACGAACGAGATGTGATTGAAGGGAGCGTTCAAAACAGATTGGGGCAACTCCAGTTGGGTTCGGCATCGCTTATCTTCGGCCGAATAGATCTAGACAGTGACGATCGATTTCATATAGGCCGACTTGCGGTCGCTGATGAGCGTCAAGAACCCGTCGTGGTCGACTGGCGGGCCCCTGTCGCAGAACCCTTTTATAGGGCTACTGGGCGGGACCCGATGGGACTGGTTCGCCGACGTCACTTTGTGAGTCGAGGTAGAGAATTGCTCGATATCGAAGATGAACTGTTCGACCTTGACCAATTAGATGATGGATTTCAGGGGCATGGCGCATTGCTTGCGGCGCTCGATCAGAATCGAGATGGACAACTTAGAGACATTGTCGCCACCATCCAAGGCGAGCAAGATGAGATCATCCGTGACTCCCTCAAAGGCACGCTTATCGTTCAAGGTGGTCCAGGAACCGGTAAGACAGTTGTCGCTTTGCACCGGGCTGCGTACTTGCTCTACACCCACCGCTTTCCGCTCGAAGGACAAGGTGTCCTCGTGGTTGGCCCAAATCGACTCTTCTTGCGTTATATCGAACAAGTTCTTCCAAGCCTTGGCGAAGCTGGCGTGTATTTAACAGTGCTGGCGGATCTATTAGCCGACTTGTTTGATGATGTCCGCGTAACGCTGCCGGACCGTTCACAGTCCGCCGCTGTCAAGGGAAATAACGACATGGTCGCTCTAATCGCCAACGCGATCAGAGACCGAGAACGACCACTCAGAGAAGACCTTTCTGTCGGATTTGGACTCGTACGATTGCGCATCACGGTTGCAGAAAGTCGACAAATTGTTCGCGAGGCAAGACGCCGATACAGACGACACAATGCAGCACGTAGCTATGTAGAAAACGAGTTTTTTGCAACGTTAGCTCGATCGCATCACTCTGAGCCCGACCCAGAAAACGTCCAATACCGGCTCCGTCGTGATCCCAGAATCTCCGAAGCTTTGGAACGAATGTGGCCCGTTCTTACTCCCGCACAATTGCTTAGAGACCTGTTCGGTTCTAAAGCTCTCCTAGCGTCGGCATCAACTGGGTTGCTCTCTGAAGATGAGTGGTCGACCCTGTTCCGACCCCGGGAAGACTCTGCATCCGATTACCGTTGGAGCGACGCCGATGTGCCGCTGCTCGACGAAGCGTATGCCGGTCTTGGTCCCCGATTGGATCGACAACGAAAACCGCGAGATCCAGAGGTACGTACCTTTGGCCACATAGTCATTGACGAAACCCAAGATCACACGCCTATGGCACTGCGAATGATCGCGCGACGTTCATTGAATGGATCAATGACGTTGGTGGGCGACATCGCTCAAGCAACAGCCCCTGGCGCCGCAGCGAATTGGGAGGAAGTATTGACCCATTTGCCCTCTGGCGCCAATGAACCGCGAGTCCGAGAACTCACGCTGAGTTATCGTATCCCCGCCCCCAATCTTGAGTTGGCGAATAAAGTGCTCGCGCTTGCCGCTCCGGACCTCGCGAGGCCTAAAGCGGTTAGATCTGTGGGCAGTCCTCCACGGATTATTGGAGTTGACGGGGGAGAGCGTGCTCCTGTTGAACGACTTGTCGAAAGATCGGTAGAGATAGTCGAAGAGGAGTCGGAAGCTCTTGGAGGGGGTTCGGTTGCGATTGTCGCACCAGAAAGCATTATTGATCTGGTTGACGCAGCTTTGGAAGCAAGATCTATTGACTATGGGCGAGCGACAACTGCTTCTCGGAACGTCAGCGGCCCTCTCCACCCCAAGATAGCCCTTGTGCCTGTTCAGCTAGTCAAAGGCTTAGAACTCGATGGCACTGTCGTTATCGAACCATTAACCATTCTGGAAGAGGAACCGCAAGGCCTTCGAGCCTTGTTTGTGGCACTGACCCGTTCAACCAAGCGCTTAGCTGTGGTCCATGCGCGATTGTTGCCCAAAGTGCTGCAGGATTGACTCCTCGAAGACAACTAGCAAAATGGTTATGCGATGTTCGCAAGTGTCGTTTTGCAAAGTGTTTCTAGGCATATCCAAGAATTTGATCGACCTTGATCTCAATTACGGTGCGATCAGATCTTTCCTTTGGCACCCGATAGCGCTGTGCGTACCGCTCTGTCCCTTCCCGGCAGCGTTCAGGATCGTCGGTAACAACCGCTGTTCCTTCAAGGCTTAGCCACCGGCCTCCATCGATTTGGCACACAACTGCTTGACTAGAGCCGTTCTGTGCCAAGATCTTGCTTTTCATCGAGCCTGCCCAGGTTATGACTCGGACCAATTGACTCTGTTCGTCCCAGGTGAAGCCAACAGCCGTTACGTGGGGGCTGCCGTCAGAACGCAAAAGCGTCAATGAAGCTAGATGTCTTTCATGCAGAAAAGATTGGACTTCTTCGCTGAGATGTTGAGGGTCTAGAGACATTAGGAATGCGCAATCGCGTCGAGGACGTTTAGTCGTGCTGCCCGTCGAGCGGGCAGAATCGCGGCGAGGACACCGGCAACAATGCACATAATCAGAATGACAACGAAATTACCAAGTGGGATGCCGAAATCGGTGATGAACGACTCGGGCATCGCTTGAACTGCGATAAAGCCCAGCAATATTCCGACAAGGATTCCCAAAACGCCGCCGAAGACGGCGATGATGACGGCTTCCCATCTGATCATCCGTCTTGTTTGTCGCCGCGTCATTCCCACCGCTCTGAGCAACCCAATTTCTTTGGTTCTTTCGAACACTGACAACATCAGAGTGTTGACTATTCCGAGTACAGCGATAATTACTGCAAATCCGACTAGAGCGTTCACCGTTACTAGGAGAGTGTCGATCTCCCCTTCAATTGTTTCTTTGTATTCAGTTCGATCCTGAAGGGTTGCTTCCGGGTAGTTGATGGCAACTGCGTCGAGTCGTGGCCGCACCTCGTCAACTTCGGAACCTTCCTCCAGTTCGATGGCAGCGAAAAGGTCTGACTGACGCGCGGGGTCGAAACCATCTTCGTAAGTGGTCATGTCGATGACCCAGTTACCTAGAGTCGACCCATCATCGAAAATTCCGACAACCCGAAGCTCTCTAGGGCCGCTCACAGGGAAGGTCGCCGATACCGTCTCACCTACAGCCAAACTGAGATCTTCGGCAGGGTCTTTGTGCACCAGTACACCGCTATTGGCTAAGCCCGAGTAGGTGCCTTCAATCAGTGAAATATCTATTACGCGACCTAGGCCTTCTTCCTGCGTGCCTATGACGTCTTTGGATTCACCAGCGACGGTCATTTGGGCAGTGCCAGGTCCTCCGCGGAAACCGACTGCTATTGCTACTCCGTCAATTTGGTTCATTTCGTCTACAAGTTGCGGGCTAAAGCCCCACGAGCTGTTTCCCTCTGTGTCAACAAAGAAGTCCGCTCCCAAGGAGGAATCTAGTGTCGATGAAAATGTTTTTTTGAAGCTTGTGCCAACCACAAGGACCATGGCGACGAGAGCCAGGCCTACCATCAAGGCCGAGGCAGTCGATGCCGTTCTGCGCGGGTTTCGGCTCGCGTTTTGTGTGGCTAAGTTTCCTGACGCACGAGCGAAGCGGGTCACGGGCCAACCCAACACCTTTGCCGCCGGCCTAGCAACCAGAGTGCTGAGTAGAGAAATAGATACGAATAGCAGTAATGCTCCTGCCGCTAAGAGCGTTAATTGCCGGCCAGCTCCACTGTCGGTTGTGGTTCCCAAGATCGTTGCGACGACGCCACCTGCTCCCAATAACAATCCGATTACCGTCCGTCGTCGACCCCCACCAGACCACAGAGCTACACCGTCGCGTAGCGCGGCGATAGGCGGGATACTCGCCGCCTTCCGTGCAGGCGAGATGGCTGCTATCAGGGTGATGCCGATGCCTACCACTGAGGCAGCGATCCACGTTCGCGCAGCGATGACCAACGGCCCATCAGGCAGACCGGATCCATCGCCGGCTTGCTCGATGATTGCTTTGATAACCCAGGTGATTCCTAACCCAGCGAACACACCGACAACCGAGGCAATTACCCCGATTAGCAAAGCTTCGATTAACACCGATGAGCGAATCTGACGGCCAGTAGCGCCCACTGCGCGAAGCAGACCCAGTTCCCGAACGCGTTGCCCTAGAACTATCGCGAAGGTGTTGTTAATTATGAATGCACTAACGACTAGCGCAACAGCCGCGAAGACTAAGAGCGCGGTCTGAAAGATAGTTATGAAAGTGTCGAATTCATCGCTGAATTCTCCCGCGACAACATCACTTGTGACAGCTTCAAAACCATCTGGCAACTCTCGGGTCAACTTATCTGCCAGCTCGCTTTCGTCTACCCCGGGCATAGCGGCGACCGTTACAGCCAGATACGAGTCGGGATAATCGAATAGCCGTTGAGCAGTCGCAGTATTAACCAATACGAAAACCGCACCACCCCCGTTGTCTTCCCCCCATCTTGTGATGCCACTGACCTGAAAATCTTCTGCTGGTTGCAGCGATCGGATAGTGATGGTGTCACCGACAGAGATGTCGTACTTGTTCGCTGTGTCGATATCAACCATGGCTTCGCTATCGCCAGGCGCTGAACCCTCGAGAGTTTCGAATCCGCTTAACTCAGCTCTTTGTTGATCGAAATTGAACGCTAGCGTAGGTGCTCCACCTAAAGGCTTTACCAATTCGTCACCCACCGAAATCCTAGGAAATCCCTGGATTACTCCTTCGGCGTCGTATACCCCTTCAGTAGATCTAATTTGATCGACCACAGATTGTGTAACGGGTGGTCGGCTAAATGAATCATCTTCGATTGTTTCGACGCCTCGCACTTGAAGCCAGTTAGGTCCCGCAATCTCAATAGCAATCTTGTCGAAAACAGAGCGGAGACTGTCGGCAAGAATGAACGAGCCCGATACAAACGAAACCCCCAGTACCACGGCGAACGTAGTTAGGGCGAGACGTATCTTTCTCGCCAGTAACGATTTGAGAGTTAATTTGAACACTTCAGTCGCCTAGTCGCTTCATCGTGTCGAGGATCAGATCAGCCGAGGGCGTTATGAGTTCTTGCACAATTCTGCCATCAGCTAAGAACACGACACGATCAGCATGAGCAGCGGCTGAAGGGTCGTGTGTAACCATGACAATGGTTTGATCCAGATCACGCACAGCTTCTTGCATGAACTGAAGGATTTCGCCGCCCGTTTTGCTGTCGAGATTGCCCGTGGGTTCATCAGCAAAAATGATTTCTGGCTGCCCAGCCAGCGCTCGCGCTACTGCGACTCGTTGTTGTTGACCGCCCGACAATTCGCTTGGCCGATGCTGCAGGCGATCACTGAGCCCCACCGCCTGAACCACTTTTTTAACCCACGACTCAGGTGGTGTTGACGCCCCGAGTTGTCGAGGAAGATTGATGTTTTCCTCGGCAGACAGCGTTGGAACCAGATTAAAGGCTTGGAAAACAAATCCAATCCGATCACGACGGAGCAGAGTAAGCGCGCGCTCAGAAAGCTCGCTGATATCGGTATCTCCGATATAGACCTTTCCGGAGCTCAAATTGTCGAGACCCGCCAAGCAGTGCATCAGAGTCGATTTCCCAGAACCAGAAGGACCCATGATCGCCGTCAACTCGCCAGAGGCAAGGTCGACGGACAACTCGTCAAGGGCACGAACGGTGGTATCACCAGAACCGTAAACTTTTGACGCCTTAACAGCTCGCGCTGCGATGGATGTACTAGTGGCTGTGGTCATGACAGCACCCTACGAGCCAATCGTAAAACCTAACTAGCTTTAAGAAAGTTTCTTAATAAATTCCCACAGTGTCGATGATGGGCAAATCGAAGACCCGGCTTATGGGCGTTGTATCTGCTGAACTCGCCCCCAGAACTCCTGGCAGCTAGGGTCAGCACCTATGGCGGAACGTGTACTTGTCACCAAATTGGGACTTGATGGTCATGACAGGGGAGTGAAAATAGTCGCGCGAATCCTTCGCGACGCCGGCTATGAAGTCATCTATACCGGATTATTCCAAACTCCCGAAACAGTCGTCGCCGCAGCGATTGACGAAGATGTATCAGCAATAGGGGTTTCAATGTTGTCAGGAGCCCACGAAGCGCTTCTCCCGATGGTTACTCAAGCTCTCGCTGAAGCTGGAGCTCAAATCCCAGTGATACTTGGTGGAATAGTTCCAGAAACAGACTTCCAATCAATGTATGACGTCGGCGTCGCACGCGTCCTCACTCCCGGAGCTACTGCTGAAGAAGTAGTAGAAGCGGTCCGCGGCGCCATAGAAGAAGTCCGGGCTAACTGACCTCCGAACATAACCCCATGGGCCTCTTGTAACCTCGTAGGCGTGACTATTGAACGATTTGGAGTTGTTGGGTGTGGCCTGATGGGATCGGGTATCGCCGAAGTAGCGGCCCGCAGCGGCTGTGATGTAAAGATCGTCGAATCGAGTGATGGTGCTTTGCAAGCAGGGATGCAACGGATAGAGAAAAGTCTTGATCGTGCCGTCCGGGCCGAGAAAATGACTGAAGACGAACGAGCGCGAGTGATGGGCAATATCTCGTTCTCTACAAAGCTCCCCAGCCTCGCAGACCGCGAATTCGTAGTCGAAGCCGTCATTGAACAAGAAGAAGCAAAGCTCGAAGTCTTCAGGCGCTTGAACGATGTTGTCGACGACCCTGAAGCGATCCTAGCTAGCAACACATCCTCGATTCCCATCATGAAACTTGCAATGGCTACTAACCGCCCGCAACAAGTGATTGGGGTTCATTTTTTCAACCCAGTACCCGTGATGGGACTTGTTGAAGTTATTTCATCTCTATTAACGGCGGATAAGACAGCGGCCGTTTGTCAAGAGTTCGCCTCCGATCAACTCGGCAAGCGAGTGGTAAGTAGTCAGGACCGTGCAGGCTTTGTAGTAAACGCACTTCTCGTTCCCTATATCCTTTCGGCGATCCGGATGATGGAATCAGGTTTTGCCAGCGCTGAAGACATTGACGCGGGCATGGTTCTTGGCTGTAACCATCCGATGGGACCATTAGCGTTATGTGACCTTATTGGGTTAGATACGACCATGGCCGTCGCAGAGTCACTGTACGAAGAGTTCAAAGAACAGCTGTATGCCCCCCCACCGCTGCTCAGTCGGATGTGCGATGCCGGACTACTTGGCCGAAAGAACGGTCGAGGCTTCTATCGGTATAACTAACGCACCACGGTTGCGGAGTGTGAATTGTTAGGACCAAAAGAAATGAGTGACTCATCTATAGAAGGAATTGACGAAGCTGGTGTCGCATCGTGGTTTGCTGCACAAATAGCCGGCGCGGTTCCCCCGTTTCGATACGAGTTGATCGCCGGCGGTCATTCGAACCTGACATTCAGGGTTCAAGACGACAACGGCAACGTTTATGTACTGCGACGCCCACCACTCGGGCAAGTCTTAGCAACGGCCCATGACATGGAACGCGAACATCGGGTAGTTAGTGCCGTAGGTCAAACCGCGGTTCCAGTGCCAGCGACTCTTGGCGTTTGCGAAGATGTTGAGGTCAACGGCGCCCCGTTTTATGTGATGGCCTACGTTGAAGGAGCGGTTCTCCACAGCGACATCGAAGCAGCCCTAATTACGCCAAAAGACCGCATGAATCTGAGTCGGGAGGTCGTTGAGGTCCTAGCCGAACTCCACTCGGTGGAACCAGACGAAATTGCTCTAGGTGACCTGGCGAAACGCGAGGAATATTTGAGTCGACAACTGAGGCGGTGGAGTCGGCAGTGGGAACAGTCCAAGACACGAGAACTAGACACAATGGAAGAAGTTCAACGTTTACTTGAACAACACATGCCTACTCAGATTGGATCCACAATCGTCCACGGTGACTACCGACTCGGCAACATGCTGGTTGACTCAGGAAGCATCCGCGCTGTGCTTGATTGGGAATTATGCACTCTTGGAGACCCTTTAGCTGACGTTGGATACTTGCTAAATAACTGGGTCGACCCAGATGAAACTCCAGCCGGTTCAAGTGCACCAACCCTCGCTGGTGGCTTCGCTACTCGCGACCAGTTGTTGAAATGGTACGAACGCGCGTCCGGTCGAGATATATCGCAAGTGGGTTATTACCGGGCTTTTTCCTATTGGCGACTCGCTGCGATTGTCGAAGGCGTGCTGAATCGCTATTTGCAAGGAGCGATGGGAAATCAAGAGGATGTCGACGTCATGACATTCAAAGACCAAGTTGAAACTTTGTCGGCCTCGGCGTTAGAAGCCCTGAGCCACTAACAACTAATTGTGTCTTTGCGTCTTATCTGCCGACGGCCACGTTTCGCGACCTAAATGATGTCCACAGCACAGATAGCCTCATCATTGTGAACGACGACTCTGGATCAAAAAGCGGTCGATTTCTAGCTGGAACGGTGCTCGGCGCAGTGGTCGGAGCGTTGGTGGCGGGACTGATTGTCGTCGGTCTCGGAGATCCGCAGCGCATATACGTCACTGAAACCGACAGCGCGATCGGCCAACACGACGAAAGTGTGACAGGAACTGCAGACTCACAGATTCCACCCACCACGGTGGCGTTGGATGCTGCAACTACCTCTGATGAAGCCACTACACCTCGTGTTGAAATGACCGATGCGGGTCGCCTAGATGTCAAAGCGGTGTTGGCTGCGGTAGCCCCGACAGTAGTCCAGATAGAAATTCAAACAGGTGATGGCGTCTTCGGAGGCGGTCAAGGCACCGGATTCATAATCAGTGCGGATGGACAAGTGGTAACCAATGCGCATGTAGTTGAGGCCGCCACCGATATCAAAGTCATGCTGTACGACGGAAGTATCAAAGCCGCTGAGCTAGTGCAACAAGACCCGACTCGCGACCTAGCAGTTCTAAAGATTGACGGCGAAAACCTTCCAGCAGCGCGACTCGGAATTTCCGCTGAGGTCGAAGTCGGCGACGAAGTGCTTGCCATAGGTAATGCGTTAGGGCTGGGTGATACGCCAACTGTCACTACCGGCATAGTTTCAGCCTTAGAACGAGAACTACAGCTATCAGGAAGTCGGCTTACCCGTCTCATCCAGACCGACGCCGCTATCAACCCTGGTAACTCCGGCGGGCCACTCGTTAACGCCAACGGCGAAGTCATAGGAGTGAACACCGCCATTGCTGGTAACGCCGAAGGCATTGGATTTGCAATTTCGATCGACCACGCTCGGCCGGTCATTGAAACACTTCAAACAGGCGAAGTGCCGAAACGACCGCTGCTAGGAGTAAACATCATTGATGTGGAGATGCTGGATGAAACATCCCGACGCCAGTACGACATATTCGAAGGTGTTGAAACCGGAGTGGTCATTGTCGCACTAGTCGAAGATGGTGCCGCTAATGCCGCCGGTCTCAAGGTTGGCGAGGTCGTACTGGAATTTGATGGGCAGGAAATCAATTCGGTCCAAGATCTCGTATCCGCTGTACGCGACAGCGAGATCGGGCGAGTGGTGCGAATGTTGATATTGGCTAACGATGGTTCAACCAGAAACGTGAACGTCGAACTAGGTTTCACCGAAGGGGCAGGCGGATAGTCATTTCCCCTCGTAACGTGATCGTCCGACGTGGGATCCAAAATTTCGCGATACTTCGGTATCGGAAGAACACACGAATAAACAGACAGATGGAGAAATCATGTCCGACCGCATCTTCGACACCGGAACTGACGATATTCGATCCGAGGTTGACGAGGGAGTAATGACAATTACGCTCAACCGTCCGGAAAGAAGAAATGCAATGTCCGCCGCGATGCTCAAGGGATTAGTTGCTTCACTATCCGATGCAGAGACAGCAAGTGACGTAGGCGCTGTCCTGCTTACCGGGGCTGGTGGCGCATTTTGTGCTGGCGGCGACGTGAAAGGAATGGCAGAAGCTGGGGGTGAAGGAGGCGATAGCGTGCTCCAATACGACGCTCGAGTCCACTTGCAACGACGAGATCAACGAGACACAGCCGGCAAGCTATACGAATTGCCTAAACCAACTATTGCGGTGCTCCCAGGTCCGGCTGCGGGTGCCGGTTTGTCGATAGCCCTGTCGTGCGATCTGAGATACGCGTCACCTAATGCAATTATGACCACGGCGTTTGCTCGAGTTGGATTCAGTGGTGACTACGGTGGGACCTACTTTATGAGCCGTCTCATCGGCTCTGCGAAAGCTCGCGAGTTGTATTTCCTGTCAGAGAAAGTTGATATGCAAGAAGCCGAAAAGTTGGGGCTAGTCAATGGAATCTTCGCTGAAGAATCTCTACAGGATGAAGCGACCTCAATTGCCCGGAGATTGGCCCAAGGACCAACGGTTGCCTACAGATACATGAAAGAAAACCTGAACAGGGCCGTCAACGGTGAAATGGGAGAGTGTCTCGATATGGAAGCAGCTCACCATATTCACTGTGGACAAACACAAGACCACAAAGAAGCGGTTAAAGCGTTCGTTGACAAGCGAGAACCAAAATTTTCGGGTCGATAGACCTAAGTTAAGACCAGTCTCTACGGCTCGTATTGACCTTCTGAAGTAGCTAGAACAACCCTGGGGTAGCGCGCGTCCACTCTGAAATACGGATACCTTCAAAACAGTGAGCGGTCGCACCTTCATACAAAATCCCGGACCAACCAATATTCCTGAACGCATTCTTCGCGCTATGGCGCGACCGGCGATTGATTTTGGCACTGAACAATTTTCGCAGTTGCTTGATACCTCGTTAGAGGACTTGAGTCGGCACATGGCAAGCCCCGGACCGCTGATCGGATACACCAGCACAGGTCACGGCGCTTGGGAGGCAACTGTTACCAACCTCTTCGATATTGGCGCCTCAGTACTTCTATGCGATAGCGGTCATTTCAGCCACAGGTGGGGAGAGATGTGTGAAGCCCACGGCTTAAACGTGCAATGGTTTGAGACTGGATGGCAGCAGGGTGTGAATCCTGACGCCCTTCACGAAGCATTGTCCAGCGAAGACGGCAAACGAATCGAGGGCGTTTTATTAGCTCATACAGAAACCTCAACCGGCGTGACTACAGACCTGGAGGCGGTCAGGGCGGTGCTAGATGACTTAGACCATGAAGCTCTATTGGTTGTCGACTCAATAGCGTCGTTTGGGTGCACTCCGCTTTATGTAGACGAAATGAAGCTGGACGCCTGCCTAGCGGTGAGTCAAAAGGGACTAATGATGCCAGTTGGTCTCGCTTTCACCGGCATCAGCGAGCGGGCGGTAGCAGCTGCCTACCGGAATTCCCGACAACGCTTTTACTGGGATTGGAGACGCCGGCTCGAGGCTGAGGGATATCGAATGTTTTGTGGCACCCCGCCAATACATCATATCTTTGGCTTGCGAGAAGCTTTGAGCATGATTGACGAGGAGGGCGGCATCGACGCCGTAACGACTCGTCATCAACTCATAGCTGATGCCGTTCGAGCGGCGGTCCAAGCTTGGAGTTGTGCTGGAGCACTCGATTTCAACGCTGTGAACGAACATGAACGCTCCAACAGTGTTACCTGTGTCCGACTAATCGGTGAGCATGATGCGAACCAAGTGTTGCAGGTTGCTCGAGAGCGCTTCGATGTCACGATGGGCTCGGGAATTGGACCCCTCGCCGGTACTGCTTTTCGTATAGGACACCTTGGCGATTTGAATGCGCCGATGATCATGGGGGCTCTTGGGGCAATAGAAGCCGCCTTAAGATCTTGCGGTATTCCAATTGGTAGTGGTGGCCTGGAAGCCGCCGCAAATATCCTGAGCGAATCGAGGAGATAGATGCCTTCACCAGCTCCGATGACCACCACCGAGCGGTTGCAGTTAATTGACCAAATTCACGACTCGCCTCTAATGGTGGTGATAGCTGTCTCGGGGGGTGGCGTAGCGTCCATTTCAGATTTGCTGTTGGTACCAGGGGCATCGAGAACGGTCCTTGAAGCCCAGGTTCCATATTCGTTTTCGGCGTTGTCGGACTTACTCGGATATGCGCCTGAGCAAGCCGTGTCGCTTGAAGTAGCCGAGAGAATGGCGCTCGCCTGTCAACGTCGCGCTGAGCAGCTAACAGAAGGAAGTCTGCCGACGGCTGGAGTTGCCTGTACTGCCGCCCTTGTGACCGATCGACAACGTCGCGGAGACAATCGAGCCCATATTGCGCTAGCAACCTCGCAGATCGTGACTTCGTCACATGTCGCCTTAGAAAAGGGTCTTCATGATCGAGTAACTGAGGATCGGATAGTTTCGGACGAAGTACTTCGAATGGTCGGCAATAGCGCAGAGGTCGCTAGTTAGTTTGGACTGAGTAAGAATCTCCACATGGCGCGACGAGATAAACATCACATTCCTCAAATAGCAGACGAGTTTGATGCTCAGTGGTTCAGCACCACTATCGGTCCCCGATACGGCGGGATGGTGACCGAAGTCAAACGTGAGGTCATTGGAGAAGGTATCGGTTTCTTAGGAGAGCTATATCGCTGCTCGCTCACTTGGCGAGGCACAACAGATGCCCCAGATTCTGTCATAGTTAAAATTCCATCGAAAGTGGTGAAGAATCGTTCCCTCGGTGAAGCGTTAGCAGTCTACGAGAGGGAGATTAGGGTCTACCGCGAAATGACCCACGAGCTGGGTATGCCGACACCTCAGTTCATTTACGCAGATTATGACGCCAACCCTGCGCCGTGGCTTGAGACCCTTTTTGTTTATCTTTTTGGAAAACTGCCGGTTTTTGCCGTCAGCAAGTTACTCAATCTTCTTCTTCTAATTGGGGGAAAGTCTCCGCGTAGATACCTACTGGTTATGGAAGATATTCATGATGCAAGGCCGCCTAGCCAGATAGAAGGCGGTTCCATTGATGACGCTCTCAATGGACTTGACCTGTTAGCGCGCTTCCATGCGCATAATTGGTGCAACTCCGAGCGGCGCGACTCTCACCCCATCATCTGGAGCATTGGGCACCTTCCCAAAGTTGTGCAGGCCAGTTACCGGCGTAACAGGAGTGACTTTGTTGACCGGTTTGGTGCTCTGATCGGAGAACAAGTAGTCCAAAAGATGGACGAGGTTCAGGAACAATTGCCTGAGCTATGTTCCCAGATGGAACGCGACCCCTGGACTCTGTGCCATGGGGACTACCGCCTCGACAACCTGATGTTCCGTTCTAATGGTGAAACGGTTGTGCTTGATTGGCAGGGGTTAGCTTGGGGGCGGCCCGGTTGGGAAGTCGCTTATTTCATCACTACCGCCCTAGAGCCACATCACCGTGTGGAGGAAGAGATGATGCTTCAGCGTTATCATCAGGGCCTTGTCGATGCGGGTGTCAACGGTTATTCATATGAAGAATTGATCGAAGATGTCTCTACCTCTAAAGCCATCTTGGCTCACCGCATGGTTGCTGGAGATGACCTACTAGACACTGAAGTGGAAAGCAGAGATGGCGATTTTATTGAAGTTCTAGTGAAGAGGGTCGTTGGCTGGGTAGATGTCAAATAACGACATGAGAAGTTGTTAGCTGAATAAACCTTTCCCGATTCCATCTGCTACCGCTTCGATTCCTAGGCCTGCGAGCTCACCCCAGACCTCAAAATTGTGTTCGCCTAAATAAGCGGGAGATAACAGATTGGTGGGTGGTCGAATCCCGTCAAGCAACGCAGGAAACGTGTCAACGTTTCGTTGCCCGAAGATTGAATGTTCAATTTCTCGCCAAAACTCTCGGTCAGCTAGTTGAGGATCTTCTGTAAATAGGCGCCTTGCGTCTTGTACTTGCCCTACGGGAACTTTTACCGATTGCAAAAGCTGTTCAACGTCTGAGCCCCTCATGGGCGCTACCCAGTCTGCTAGTACCCGATTGATTTCGTCGCGCCCAGATCTACGCTGCTCTTCGGTTTTGTAAACTTTTAGCTCGTCGTTGCTAACCAAATCGCATAGCTGGATCCATTCCGCATCACTAGTCGCAGTTATTGCAACGAAACCGTCGACGCACTCGTACACCTCATTCGGAACATGGTCCTGCAGACCGTCACAGTTTCCATTTGGTTGAGCAACTACTCCATTGGAAAGCCAGTCAAGGGCAGCGGGACCGATGCTGTAAGTCCCGACCTCTAGCTGTGCCATGTCAATGTGTTGCCCTACTCCGGACTGATCGCGGGCAAGCAAAGCGGCCATTATCGAGCTCGCCGCTGCAAACCCTGCAAGATGATCGTTAAGAGAGAAACCCGGACCGATGTCTCCACGATCAGCGAAATTGGTGAGATGAGTAATGCCGCAAATGGCGTGTACGGTCGGAGCATAAGAAATGACATGACTCCAAGGTCCATCGTGCCCACAACCAGACATAGAGATGTAGACCAAACGCGGGTTCCACTTTTTGACGGTCTCCCAGTCCAACCCCCAACTATCTAGGACTCCTGCGCTGTAGTTCTCAATCAAGACGTCGCAGTTCTCGATCAGTTTTCTGATTGCGTTTAGGGCCTCAGGATGTTTCATGTCCAGGCTGACACTTCGCTTACTGCGACCCCACACAAAGTAATAGGGATAGTCAGGACGATTTACCAGGGTGCTGTGTTCTTCATTCTGCACCCGAATTATGTCGGCGCCCAGATCACCGAGCATTCGCGTCGCGAACGGGCCCGCTAGCACCCAAGTCAAATCCAAAACACGGAGACCTTCGAGAGGAAGCCCGCCGCCACTTTGGCCTGAGAGATCATCAACCTTCATTGGTTTCTGTTCGGACCAACGTTTTACGATTACATCAATCGGTGTTTCAGTCGTCTTGGGTGGCTGAGGCGGAAGAGACGGTGTCTCGGAAAACCTGACCAAGCGCCCAGGCTGTCGAACTGAAGAGGACCCAATCTTCGAAAAGAACTCTCGATGTTCGAACTGAGGGCTGGCACACGCTTGCTCAATGTCATGTACGGCTCCTATGGCGACATGCCGTTTCTGTGCCTTTTCCCATAAATCCATTGCGTCGTAGTTACGCACCCATGCCCTCATCGAATCCATAGCGTCATCGATTTGTTCCAACACCTCCTCGACGTTGTAACCCAACCAGTTGCGGCCCTCCTCGAAGTCGTCATCCACCATCATTTGAAACGCGTTGTCTGGAGTAGGTGTAAGCGTGATCATCATGTGTCCGTCGCGACATTCAGCAAGGTCGTAAGCGCGCAGCCAATGAAGCGCGCCCTGGCGAGGAGCGATTTTTGGAAGAGGTAAGACATCGTCGAAGAACCACTGCATCAAGAGATTCTCAACGGAACCACTCAACGTCTCATGAATCGATATGTCGAAATGTTGGCCCGCGTCATCTCTCCGAGCTTTGAACACCCCAGCGAGCGCACACAGCGAACCCATGAATCCGGCGTAATTGTAGGCTTGTCGGCCCCAGACGTTCAGAGGCTTGTCAGGCAACCCTCCTACGGACAGAAACCCTCCTAACGCCGCCGCAGTTAGATCTGAGCCGACCCAGTTCGACCTCTCACCGGTTCTGCCAAAAGGAGTGATCGATACTTGAACGAGTCGCGAGTTAAGAGCAACGAGATCGCCGTGATCTAAACCTAATTTTGATAACTCGCCGGGTGCTCGAGTCTCGATTATCAGATCAGCAGAGATGGCCAGGTCACGGTATTTTCGTTGTCCAGCGTCAGTGGCTAGGTCAATAAAATGTTTATCTTTGCCCCCGTCGTACCACCAATCGAGTACGCCTCCATCCGCATCCCTCATAGGCCGCCCAGCGGACCCTTCGTTAGTGATGCGAACAACGTCTGCCCCAAACTCGGTCAGCAATTTGGTCGCGAACCTGCCGGAGTCATCGGTTAAGTCAATTACCCGCAAACCAGAGAGGGGCCTCATGGTTGAATAAAGTCTTTGGCAAACGAATCGAGTGTCTTGGAAATCTCCGTTACCTCTCCGGTGTTACATGAAAGCACCAGATCTGTAACACCGACCTTGCCGTAAGCTTCTATTAGATCTCTGTCGACGCCTTGAAAGTCGCGACGAACCTGAATAGGGAAATTCTTAAGATTTCGTCCGATGGACGCAGCTTCTTGCCGTATCTGGGCTAGTCGTTTGCTCAGGCTCTCCGGGGAAAGGCCGAGGGGATGCCACCCATCTCCAAGATGCGCAACTCGCTTTAACGCAGCGGCTCGATTGCCCCCAATAACCATAGGAGGATGAGGCTTTTGTAGTGGTTTGGGTGAAGTAACGACAGCTTCAAAGTTCCAGTATTTGCCGCTGAAGGTTGCCTCGTCTTGGGTCCATAGCTGACGAAGAACCTCAATAAATTCATTACTGTATTGCCCGCGGTTGTCGTATTCAGCGCCCAAGATCTCGTTTTCCTCGGGCAAGCTTCCGACGCCAAGCCCGAGAGTGATGCGCCCATCGCAAAGATGATCCAAAGTGGCTATTTCCTTGGCTAAGACCATTGGGTGGAGATACGGCATCACCAAGACACTCGTGCCTAACGTCGCGGTTTTGGTGTGAGCAGCTAGCCAGGTCAAAGTTATGAGAGCGTCGTGATACGGAGCTTGAGCTAAACGGTCGTGGACATAGCCCACATTGATGACGTGATGGTTTACCCACAGCGAGTCGAATCCCAGTTCCTCGGCTTGAACCCCCAGTTCCACTACGTCTTTAGGGTTGGTCACCCCGAAATTATTAGGAAGGGTAAACCCGAACTTCATTGCTCAACCTTTCTAAGAAACACAATTGGCAGCCAGGCTAGCGATAGACGTGCCTCGCCTGGGTTGTCGAATTTGATGACGGTCGAGTCCGTTGGTTGTGTAAGCGAAAGACAAGCCACTTTCTGGGTCACAGAAGGCGATTTGTCCCCCAACTCCGTTGTGGCCGAAGGCCATTGGCGACACTGTTCGACCGAGACCCCTCCTGTTACTCATGCCGTCATCTCCGGCGAGAACCACGCCCAAACCCCGATTGGCTGGAACACCCATCGGATCAGGCAAGTCATTATGAACCTGTCCGGTTGCATTAGCGAGAGTTGATGGATGCCAGAGGTTGTCCGGGTTGTGAAGTAGCGCTTGGTAGAAGCGAGCTAAGTCTGCGGCACGGCCGTAGCCCCCGCCGCCCGGAACTCCGATTTCGCGAGTAAGGGGGTCATTGAAGCGAATAATCGTTTCATCCGTTACCTCGCTGGGAGGCATTTCTCTTACGCCGAATACCGATTCAAGTTCATCCGGGCTCGCCTCACCCTCACACAGCGTGAGCTCTGCCATTAACTCCTGATTATCTGAACTAAGTCCGAGGATCCGAGGTATTCCCAACGGGTCCGTTACTCGCCTGTGAATCTCATCTGTATATGGTTCCCCAGTTACCTCACTGATTAGTTCGGCTAGCACCCAATGAGCGCTCGTGGGGTGGTATTCGTAGCGGGTTCCCGGCTCCCAATTCAGTTGCCATTCCGACATTCTGCTACGACGACTTTCGGATGATGACCAGACCTTGGGTCCCATCGGAGCGTGGGGGAACCCAGAAGTGTGTAACAGCACCTGACGAAGGGTGATTGCCTCTTTTCCGTTGTTTCCGAACTCTGGAATAAGAGCCGCGACCGCAGTGTCTAGGTCGAGTAGTTCTTCGCTGACAAGTTGCCAGATAGTCGCGGCGACGAACGGTTTCGTCGCAGAAAAGAAGCAGTAGCGCGTGTCCTCAGTCGCATCTCCAATTGTGTGGTCAACAACAATTTCGCCGTTAAAACCAATCGCGAGTTGGCAACTCGGTAATAGCCCGTCGTTTACTTCCCTGCTGCAGCGATCGATCAGATCGTTTACTCGATCTGCGTTAATAGTGTGGTTTCCCATCCCATTGGCCTAGCACTGACCTGGCAATAACGCAGAAAAAAGCGGGAAACCGATAACGAAATACTAAATTTGCGTTTAGTAAGTAGTGGTAATAGGATTCAGTCGATCGTCTGGAAAGGGATTTCGGCCAACCAGGTGCGGCCTGAATACCCCCAACTGGGCGTGACCGTTAGTGCCGCTTTCCACGGGGGAGGCACTAACAGCAAAGGGGGGAAGCTGAACTACCTCAAGTAGCCAGCAACCGATCTACCCCAACGCACGGACAGCGATGGACCGGGCGCCCGAAATGGGTGTCCGGTCCTTCGACTGTGAGACACATGGTGTCTACCGGCTACGGTCACTTGTAGACCAAGAGAGGTTCTAGTGAACAACGAAGAGACATCAGATCGGAAAGTCCAATTTGGACTTGCTATGAGACGCGCAGACCAAGTCGCTCAGCAAGCTCAGGCGATTGAAGAACTCGGATACGACTACGCCACTACCGGTGAGCACGTGTTTTTTCACGTGCCCTGCTCAAACGCATTTATTTCCCTAGCAGTAGCAGCCGGCGCCACCACCAAACTCAAACTCATGTCCACCATTACCCTCCTTCCCCTGTACCCGGCGGTATTGGCAGCGAAACAAGCGGCGGCCTTAGACGTTGCTTCTGGCGGACGGTTTCATATGGGAATTGGGGTAGGGGGCGAATTGCCTCAAGAATTTGAAGCGTCCGGAGTACCGGTGTCTCAAAGAGGCGCCCGGACGAACGAAGCCCTCGAAATTATGAGGCGCTTGTTTACCGAAGACGATGTTCATTTCGACGGAGAATTCAATCAGCTATCCGGCGTGACTCTCGAACCCAAGCCGCTTCAACAGCCTTCACCGCCTATTTGGATCTCTGGGCGGAAAGAAGCAGCCTGGCGCAGAGCGGCCCGGTACGGATCGGGGTGGCTTCCTTACATGTACACACCCGAGATGCTGGAAGAATCCAATCAACGAATTGCTCAGTACCGAAGCGAAGAAGGCAACGAAAACCCTGTAGATCCAGGACTATTCATTTTCTTTTGCTGCCATGAAGATAATGCCACCGCGGTGGAGTACGCGAATGAACGTCTATCAAAGCAATACAACCAAGATTTCAGCCAGATGATTGATAAGTACGCAATAGCTGGTGATCCAGACCGCTGCGTGGAAAGACTCACTGAATATATCGACGCCGGCGCGCGCACCATTATTTTGAGCGCTGCATCCCCCATGAATTACGTGGAACGCGCAGAAAGTCTGATGGCGCAAGAAGTTCTTCCTCGATATCGAAAGTAAGTAGGGAGCACCCTCTTCAAGGAGCCCAGATATGGAGTTATCGAAAATTTTTTTTGAAACGACGCTGACCCAAATGCGAATTTCAGAAATGGTTGAAGTAGGTCAGTGGTCGGATAGATGGTTTGATCCGATCATTGATCGTTGGGCCGAAGAACGCGGTGACCAAATCGCAGTAACAGACCGATTCGGGTCGACCTCTTGGTCCGCCTTAGCAACCCAAGTAGATGAGGCTAGTCGAGGACTGCTTGAGTTGGGCGTTCGGCCAGGCGTCGTCGTACAAATTCAACTACCAAATTGGCATCAATTTCTAGTGGCGGTTGCCGCAGTGGAACGTATAGGTGGCGTGATTAACCCGGTCGCCCCCATTTTTAGAACCAACGAAGTTCTCGTCATGAGTGACTTAGCTCGACCGGGAGTCGTGATCACCGCAACTGAATTTCGGGGCTTTGCTTTGGGAGCAATGCACACAGAACTTAGAGAGCGATGCCCTTGGGTAAAAGAGATCATCACCGTGGGAGAACAGCCGGTTGTCGATGCAATGACATGGGATCAACTTCTCGAGCAAGGTCGCTTCTCCGCATATGACAGAGCCGCTGTTGATTTGCTCAGACCCGGAACGCATGACGTGTGCGAGGTGATGTTCACATCGGGGACTACCGGTCAACCCAAAGGAGTGATGCACACTCAGAACACCCTGAACGCAGCAGTTGATTGCTTTGTCGATTCGGTCTGCGAGGGAGTTTCATCGCCTGGCGGAACGGCGGATGGGCCTGGCTATATCTTTCATATGGCCTCGACGTTGGCGCATCAAACTGGATATTTATATGGAATTCGCGCCCCCCTGACGTTAGGGGGACATGTCGTATTACAAGATGTGTGGGATCCTTCCGAGTTTGTTGATCTCATAGAACAGCATCAAATTCAAATTTCGATGGGCGCTACGCCGTTCTTGGCTGATGTCTTGGCGATTGAAGCAGTCGAGAATCGTGATCTTTCTAGCTGGCAACGATTTGTTTGCGCGGGCGCGGCTGTGCCAGAGCCCATCTTGGAGGACGCGGACGCGCGTCTGCCATGCGTTGTGCTGCCCGGTTGGGGAATGACCGAATGCGGTCTGCTAACGGTAGGGCGTCCATCTGATTCCCTAGCAACGCGTCTAGCCGACGGTCGACCGCTTCCTGGAAACAAAGTTCGCGTTGTAAACGAATTAGGGGAGCCCGTTATCGGGATCGAAGGCGACCTGCAGTGCCAGGGCTCGTTGCTTTTTGCCGGATATGTGCAGGGTCGAGAACTCACCGAGTCGTCGTGGGATGGAACATGGTTCGAAACTGGAGACCGCGCAGTCATGAACGACAACGAGTCCATCCGCATCACCGGACGGACAAAGGACATCATCATTCGTGGTGGAGAAAACATTCCGGTAAAGGAAATTGAAGATCTCCTTTTGCGTCATCCCCAAGTAACAGGAGCAGCGATAGTGGGTAAGCCGGATGACCGTCTGGGAGAAATTGGATGTGCGTTTGTGCTTCCCTCTGGCGACCCGCCCACTTTGGAAGATCTAACAGGTTTCTTGGAAACGCAAGGAACAACTCGACAGTTCTGGCCGGAGGCTTTAGTGATCGTTGATGAGTTCCCGATGACGCCCAGCGGCAAAGTTCAGAAGTACAAACTGCGGCAACATTTCTTCGAAAACAGCTGACTGTCTTCGCCAGTGATTAGCCCCTAGCTGCGACTATCCCCTCCGAGGTATAAGTCACCGTTGGATCCCATAGCAGCCAGTCATAAATTCCTAACGACGCAGCGGCGTCGATTTGAGCTTTGACTTCAACTGGCCCGTACTGGACTCTCATAGAGAAATCTTGCAGCCAGGGCACTAATGCGGTGTTGGTTCCGTCGAGTACCCGTTGGAAGTCAGCTAGAGATGCTCGAGTAATGTCGTATGGCTGCGCTTCGGGGTGGGCAACCCCGTACTCGCCGCGCGACCAATGAGACGGGTAAATCATTGGGGCGACGTAATCGACATACTGTGCCATCCCCGATACATCCTGGGCGATGTACTCGCCACGGGTGGCCGAAATGCCAAACACCGAAACGCCTTGAAACACTCCGAACTCTCTCAAGATCGACTGGGATTGGCGAAGGAAGTCAACGATTACTGGCGAAGGGTCGTCAAGACCGACCCCGGGTATGTACATACTGTCCAGCCGGCCCTCGGGTCTACGCATGTAGTCCCAAAGCACATCATCGATGCCCGCTTCCGCCGCTTCCCTGGCAATATCGAGGTTGTACTGTTGGACGCCGGGATTTTGAAAATTGGTGAAGCCACCGTATTTACTTAACGGCCTTCCATCTGAAGTCTGTATCACCCAATCTTGGTCACCTTTGGCCCAGGCGTATTTGGCAAGAATGGGATCACGAAATGCGACGATACGGCCTATTACCCGAACGTCTAAGGCGTGTAGTTCTTCGATGGCTTCTCGCAGATTGAATAGATTGTCTGCAGCACCGCTATCGATTGCCAAAGGTATGTCGCTGTTATAACCAACAACCCCACTCTCATTTTTTAGGCTTATTTCGACAGCAGTTACTTTCCCAGCACGAATTAATTCCAGCACGGAGCTCTTAAGGCCGTCATGAGCCCAAGCAGCTGCGCTCACGTGAACGCCTTGAGTTCTCGGATACGCAATTGGGATAATCATGTTGAAAGTACTTGTATTCCCAGCGCGATCTATAGCCAATACAGAGACGGGGCCCGCTGGGGGTTCTTCGAGTTCGAGAACAAAAGAGCCGTCTCGGGTTTCGATTGGTACCCCTCCGACAACGAGAGTCGCTCCTGGTTCTGATGTTCCAGCGATGGTAACGGGCTCATCCATAGGGACTGGCTCTAGAACATCTGGTAACCCGATTAGAGGAGGAGTGCCGTCGACGCTGAAACCGATAGCGCGAGATGTTGTTCCGTATAAGCGACGGTCAACAACTAGTTCCAGAGAATGGTCACCCTCGGTAAGCGGTGGCACAACCCAGACAATGCGGTTGCCGTAACGTTGAACTCCGCTAACTGGGAAGTCATCAAGAAGCAGTTGCGCAGAGCGAGCGTTTGCGCCGCTCACAGTAAATGAAATCTCGGTTCCTTCGATTGAACTAGGTTGCAGCGCCACTCCATCCTCGATACCGCCTATCTCGATATCGACTTGACGAATAGTGATCAGCATCAAGACAACACCGATGATGGTGACGAGAGAAGCAATGGCCATTAGCCCCCAGCGAGGACGACTCGGAGGTTGATTTGGTACCTGGATTGGAAACAGAGGCCGTCGCACGGCCCTGCGATTTTGTCGAGTTGGTCGAGGAAGGTTGCTGGCATAGACAGGCGGATCTTTCTTAACAGGTCGCCAAGGAAAGCCCCAACCCTCAGCAGGGTCGGTATCTTCAGTCTCCCCAGCTGAGGTCATCTCATCTTTTGCCAGCGAAGGCCCAACTTGTTGCCCGTGAGAGGTAAGCGACCACGGGCCTTCGCCTAGTCCGGGAGTGTGGGGCATAGGTGCCGCTAGATCAGTTCGGTGCAGATGATCTAGAGCGTTAAGTACATCCTCGAGTTCGAGTCCGGTAAGGGTCGAAAGCTCGCTGGGTAAGGCCGTCCCATTGCGCGACAAGAGATGTCGTAGTACCAGTTTATGTTGAGGAGCCAACAACGGCATTAGGCCAAGTTAGTGCCGCGAGCGCCAATAGTGACATCGTTGACCAGTTACAACGAATTAATGGCTATACGGGTGTAAGTTCCAGTAGGTGAGTGACGAACAACGAGAAGTTCTCGATTGGGAAAACTATGGCTTGGCCTCCCGCGCTCTGGCGGGCATGGTGGCGGATGACGGATACCGACCCGACATCATCCTCGCCATTGCAAGAGGCGGGCTTTTCATTGCTGGGTCGCTGGGATACGCACTTTCCGTAAAGAACCTCTATGTGATGAACGTGGAGTACTACACGGGGGTTGACGAGCGGCTTGATGTCCCGGTGGTGTTGCCTCCATATGTTGACGTAGTCGATCTCAGAGACACGAAAGTTCTGATTGTTGACGATGTAGCAGACACCGGCCACACTCTTGCTTTAGTCCGAGATCACTGCCTCGACGAGGTCGCAGAAGTTCGCACCGCAGTGTTGTACGAAAAGTCGCGATCGGTCGTTCAGTGTGAATACGTCTGGAAGTACACGGACCAGTGGATCAACTTTCCTTGGTCGACCGAACCTCCTCTGGTCGAACCAGGAGACGGACCTGCGGTACTCGACGCATAGGTCGCGTGTTGTGACCTTCAAATTGTTAATTGCGGTTTGCGTTTAAGCCTCGTGTGTTGCGGACACCGTTGTGGTGATTCCACCACGGACAAACCACTCCGTGGTGACGTTCATGGATTTGGGAGCGATGGCGGCAACCAAGTCATCCAAAATCTGATTAGTGATTCCCTCGTGGTGCACGCCTTCATTCCGGTAACTCCAGAGATACATCTTTAGTGATTTTAATTCGACTATGTGTTGACCAGGAATGTAGGTGATTACCACCGTTGCAAAGTCGGGCTGCCCAGTCACCGGACACAAGCAAGTGAGCTCAGGCGTTTCGCAACGCACCTCGTAGTCGCGACCCGAACGGGGATTATCAAGTGCAATGAGTTCTTTAGACGGTTCACTTGCCATTTCAAGTGCTCCCTTAGAGTTTGAAGACTGCAATATGACGCTACCGTTCGTTGACGCCGACACCGATGTGCAGGTAAGCCATAAGGGATCAAATGAATCCAAATCTGTTGATACGAGAAGCTCAAAGCTCTGAATATGAAACAGTGGCAAATCTCACCATGGCGGCGTACAGGCCTTTGTTCACTGAGCTTGACCTCCCAGAAGACTTGGGTTGGTACGGGGCAGAGCTGCGTGACGTGGCTGGTCGCGCTGCCCGCTCTGAAATCATCGTGGCTGTCACGGGCGAACAAATTGTTGGAAGTCTTGCTTACCACGACGATTACTCAGATGAAGTCAAGTCTGGTAATCCCAGGAATTGTGCGGGATTTCGAGTTCTGGCGACAGATCCTAAGTTGCAAGGTCGTGGCGTTGGAGAAGCCTTGACTCGCTGGTGTATAGAAAGAGCTCGCTCCGACGGTCGGACCGCGCTATTGCTCAATACAACCGATTACATGAAGGCTGCCCAACGGCTGTACCGTCGACTCGGATTTGAGCCGTACCCAGAAATCGGGTATGAGATCAGAGGAAGTCAGCCCGTGGAAGTGTTGGGTTTCCGTTTAGAGCTAAGGGATTGAAATTGAAGAAGCGACGCGCAGTAATCATCACCACCATCGCACTAGTTGTCGTAATCGGTGCGATGGGAGCCTATGGAGTTTGGCGGGTTCTATCAGCAGCTCCAGAGGAAGTATCGTTGGACGCTGCTGTAGCTGCAGTGAAGCAACAAGAAGCATCGAATACAGATGCTGGTGACGAAGCCGTCGCGGGAAACAAGGGCACCGACGCAGCTGGAGACGCAGTTTCTCTAAATGGAGTTTGGCGTGTTGACTCGGAAACGGGCAGCTTCAGCTTTGAGGAATCAACTGGCTCATTCGTCGGATTCAGGGTCAAAGAAGAATTAGCAAAAATCGGCGCGACCACTGCAGTTGGCCGGACAGATCAAGTGACTGGCGAACTCTCTATCGATGGAAGTGCGATACAAACAGTTTCGATCTCTGCTGACTTGTCGTCGATCGTCACCAACGATTCACGTCGAGATAGCGCAGCGCGCTACGCACTCAACGTAAAGCAAAATCCGACTGCTACCTTCAATTTGACTCAGCCATTGGAACTCCCTCAAATCGACGGATCCAAAGTTTCTGTCCGAGCTGAAGGCCAATTAACTGTCAACGCGATTACTCGAGACGTAAACGTTGACCTTGATGCGCAATTAGTTGACAACACGATTGTTGTAGTGGGTTCGACAAAGGTCACTTTTTCCGATTACGACGTTACTGCTCCGTCAGCGGCCATCGTTCTTTCTGTAGATGATCATGGTGTGGTCGAGTTTCAGTTGCTGTTTTCCCGCAAATGATTAGTTATTCGCGCATCATTTCCGAACGACCGATTCCTTCTCCGTCCAAAATTTGATCTTCATCAAGTTCAACTGTGACTTTAAGCAACTTGCCGGTGTAGGCATTCGGCGTTTCGTAGTGGGAAACAGCGGTGCCTCTGTCCATACCCACGTCCAGTCCGGACCAAGAAATCATTAGAAAAAAAATATTCTCAGTGTCAAGACTTGCTACCGCATTGCCATCAATGACCAAGGTTCCCACTCCGTTATGTCCCTCAGGAGCGCGTGCCATATGAAAGCCCAAGCTAGTAGACCCCTCCGGAATCGGCTCAGGTGAACGAACGATCTGATGACTACCCCCAATGTTGAGATCGTGCACCAGATGGCCTTCGTTATCGATGTAGAGGCTGTAGCCAGAAGTTGCATCGCCGTGAGCAACCAGCACTCCGGAAATGCCGGCACGAGTTGGCTCAACTGAAGCATCTAGTCGATAGCTGCGGCTTCGTAGGTCAGGAGCGACATCGCTCGGAAGGTGACCCATTCCGGCCCAGAAAGTAAAAGATGTCCGCTGACCTAAGTGCCGCGCCGCATTCTCAGCGAACCTCTCAGCGAAACGATCATCGAGAGGTAGGACCTGATAAGAAGTTGCTTGCTCCCACCACAGATCAGTCATGGCTTTCAGTCGGCCCTGCTCTGAATCCGCTAGATCGTTAGTTTCATTAAAGTCATCGTCCAGATTAAAGAGCTCCCATTCGTCATCTTCGTATGGAGTTCCTGGGGGGTGGTAGGCCACCGCCTTCCATCCGTTATGAATCAATCCCCGATGCCCAAACATTTCGAAATACTGGGTTCTCTTTTCAGTAACTGCGTTTGGATCTTCGAAAGTCGATGCGAAGCTCACTCCTTCGATGGGCTTTTGGGGGATTCCGTTAATAATGTCGGGCGCCTCGATCCCAATGCAGTCGAGCAAGGTTGGAACGAGGTCACACGCGTGGCAGAACTGCGCTCTGAGGCCCGGCTCGGCGACCTTGTCTGGCCAATGAATAATCAAAGGATCCCTAACCCCACCGCCGTGAGTGTTTTGTTTGTAGCGGCGTAACGGAGTATTCGCCGCCATCGACCAGCCCCACGGGAAATTCGAGTGAGTGTCGGGTCCCCCAATGTCATCAATTCGGCTCAGCTTTTCTTCCATAGACTCGGGTAGTCCGTTGTAGGGACCCATCGCATTCACGAAGCCCAGCGGCCCACCTTCTTGACTTGCGCCATTGTCGGAAAGAACCATGATCACCGTATTTTCCATCTGTCCAGAAGCTTCTAAGTGAGCCACGAGCCGAGCCAGTTGTTGATCCGCGTGGTGAAGCATTGCTGCGTATGCAGCTTGAAGGCGTATCGCTACTCGTTGGGTGCTGTCATCAAGCTCTGCCCAGGCTTCAACAGCATCGTTTCTTGGAGGTAATTCGGTACCTCGGGGAACTACTCCCAACTCAATTTGTTTCTCGAGCCGTTGGGACCTTTCAACGTCCCAACCGTGTTGAAAAACCTGGTCGTAATGCTCGATTAACTCCCGTGGCGCTTGATGTGGGGCGTGGCACGCGCCGAGCCCTATAAGGGTCATCCATGGCGTTTCAGGCAGACTCGCCTCGTGCGACGCAATAAATTTAATTGCCTGGTCAAATAAGTCTTCGGTCAGGTGGTATCCAGTTTCAAACTTCCCGGGGGCTCCTATATGACTGTTGTCGAGAACTAGTTCCGGCGAATAGTGGTCAGTTTCTGCGTCTAAGAATCCGTAGAAGCGATCGAAACCTCTGCCGAGTGGCCAGCCATCAAATGGCCCGGTAGGACCTGACTCTGTTAAGGGCGTCACATGCCACTTACCCACCATGTAGTTCCTGTATCCGGATGACCCCAACATCTCTGCAAGTGTCCCGGCATCTTTACTTATCTTTCCTCGATAGCCCGGGTATCCGCTATCGAAATTTGCTAAGCAACCAACCCCAACTGAATGATGATTTCGTCCTGTTAGCAACGCAGCGCGGGTTGTTGAACACATAGCGGTTGTATGAAAGCCGGTGTAGCGAAGACCGCCAGCCGCTAGACGATCAATCGTCGGGGTGGCAATGGTTGACCCGTAACATCCAAAATCCGAAAATCCGACGTCGTCGAACAGCACGATTAAAACATTGGGGCTTCCTTCTGGAGGAGTCGGACCTCCGGGCCAGAAAGGCAGTGATTCGTTGCGAACATTCACGATGCAGATCCTAGAAACATTTGGCGCTTGCGTGAAGCAAGAGTCTGCTTGGAATCGGATGCGGAGCTAGCGATTAGATTGTTCGGCTTCCGGGAGATACCAAGCCGCAACTGCGGCGAACGCGAAGACGATCGCCAAAAGTGAGTAGGTGAAAAAATATGAGCCTGTGAGATCAGCCAACACGCCCCCTGTGAGTGGCCCGAGTACCGACGCTGGCCCGTAAAAAATAGTCATTGCCCCAAAAACCGCTGTGAAGTCCTGCTCGGCCACTTGATCTCGCACAAATGCTGCGGTCAGAGGAGGAACTGCCATGCCCGTTGTGCCATAAAGGACTGCGGCGAGGGCTGCTGCCCATGTGTTCCCCACTAAAACTAAGAGACAAGTAGTTGCTCCAATAGCTGTAACCAAACACATTGTTCTGGGACGCCCGAAACGATCGCTGAGTCGGCCGAATATGACAGCACCAACTACGCCGCCTACGCCCATTAGAGCCCACAACTGAGTTGTGAATTCGCGGGACATGCCGTGATCGCTTTCGAGTGATAAACCGAAGAATTGAAACCACGAGGCGGCAACGAACGCGAACGCCATATAGAAAAAAACAGCGATCTTCCATGCCTGCAAGCGGTTGATTGCCTTGATTCCCGCTCCCAGTGGTAAGGGTGTTGAGATGTTTCCCCGTAATACGAAATAGACAATTGCGAGAATGATGGCGGCTGAGGCGGTCTCCAACAACCATATTTCTCGCCAAGCCCCATCGTTATTTATGACTCCGCGAAGAGTTGAAGTTGCGAATGGTACGACTATGGAACCGACTGCCATAGTGGCGGTTAGAGAGCCCATCACGATACCCCTCTTCGTTACTGGGACATCCGCTGTCGCGATGATGGGCATCGTCAACCAGATTCCGGCCCCGCCCAAACCGGCGAGGGCTGTTCCGACCATTAATTGACTAGTGTTCGGGGCAGTTCCAAGGCACAAGAGTCCACTGAGCACTACCCACAGACCGCATTTCAATAGCACGGCGGGCGGGACGCGGCTCGCGAGGTATGTGACGGTAACGACGCCGCAGAGATATGCCGCCATATTTACTGAACCTGTAGCTCCTGATGCAGTTGCATTTAGCTTCAGGTCCTCGGCAATCGCAGGTAGCAAAAGTGGCATTGTGCCGCGACCGAAGGTGTGTGAGACCACACCTGCGAGAGTGATGAGAATTACCCTTGCCCAACTCATTTGCAATGTGGCGCTAACAGCGAAAACCGGCTGTGAGCTACGCCGAGTAAGAGATAGTGATTTCGGATCGTTCGTAGGGTCGATTTTCTGGGTCACCGACTGGCCCCTACCCATCTCGCTGCCACTTTGGCTTTGTTGGTGACCTCACCCTACGATTGTCGCGTGCCTGTCTACTCTTATCGATGCCAAAAATGTGAAGAGACCTTCGATAGACGACGGCCGATGTCGGAGTCTGCTGAACCCGCTACCTGCCCATCCGGACATGCGGAAGCTCAGCGTCTATTGACGACATTTGTATCTGGGAGCGGTTCTTTTACTTCGTTGGATGCAGCGCAAACGGGTTCGTGGACAGGCCGAAGCGGTTGTTGTGGCGGAGGTTGTCACTCTCATTGATTTCGGTGCGTTGGCTTGGTTCTAATGGCCGCTGTCGAAAGCTATTGGTAGTCGTTCGGGGCCCCAGATGCCGTTCTGTGAAGGCTTCCAGCTAATTTTTCCATCCAAGCGAAGATTAGGTAGACGATCGGCTATCACGGAGAAAGCTTCCTGAAGTTCGGCGCGAGCCAGAAAAGCTCCAAGGCAGTAATGAATGCCGCTCCCGAACGTTAAATGAGGAGTGCCACCCTGTCGAGTGATATCGAATGTCAGTGGCTCCTCAAATTTTTGTGCATCGTGATTAGCCGCAACGAAGTTAGGGAAGATGAGCGTACCCTGCGGAAAAATTAAGTCCCGATAGACGATCTCTTCACTCGCGTAGCGCCCCGTACCGCGCACAGCTCCCAAATATCGCATTACTTCTTCAACAGCCTTAGAAGTCAGATCTTTGTTTGAGCGCAGTAACTCAAATTGTTCAGGGTGTTGCGCAAAAAGAGCCATGGCACAAGCGAGTTGATTTCGTGTCGTATCAGTACCCGCTAACAGGAGTGCATTCGCCATCGAAAGCAGTTCATCGGTTGAAAGTCGATCGCCTTCTTGTTCTGCGCTGATTAAATCGCTGAGTAAATCGTCTCGCGGCTCAGCTCTTCGTTCTGCAATCAGATTCAGCATGTAGGCATCCATCTCATCGCTGGCGGCGATAATTGCTGGAGCGTCAGCAGCTAGGTTGCCGTTGAAGATCTTGAAAATGTCCACGGCTAACCTGCTAAATAACTCCCAATCTTCCCGAGGAGCGCCAAGTAATTCGCAGATAATCGGAATGGGATATGGTTCGCACACATCAGCCACAAATTCAGAATGACCCGCTTCACAAATTGGGTCCAGTAGTTCGTTCACGACGTCTCTCATAAAAGGGCGTAAACGGTCTGCTGATTTAGGGGTAAAGGAGGGACTAACAATTCTTCGGATTCGCTGATGGTCGTCGCCTTCCGTTGAGAGGATGCTTGGCCGTTGAGGTCGGCTGGACCACTCTTCACTCTCATAATTTTGGGTCTGTGCTATGAGCGCCAGTGCGCTGAACCACTTACGGTCGCGAAGCATTGCGGCGCAATCGTCGTGGGTAGTGATCACGTAACCAAGATCGGTTTTAGCAATCCAATGATCGTGAGCCAATTGGTGTAGTTGCTCGCGTCGTTGTGCCTCCGAAAGAGACAAATCTGTTGCGACAACGGGCAAATCGACATCGTTAATCAAGGTCGGCATTGGGTCAGCCTAGTAATTCGGGAGTTTGAAGCGGAAACGGCTGTTGAGTTAACTGCAAATAGATCCCAATGGCGCTACGGTCGAAACTATGCCGCATCCGTCAATGACCACCCAACAAATCAAGAACGTCCTTTGTATATCCGTTAACGATGGCAAGGCCAATGCCTTTTCGACGCCGCTGTTGGTGGCCCTCAGTGAAGAGTTGGCTCGAGCAGAAGCGGATCCGGACATAGGAGCGGTAGTTCTCTCTGGCAATGACAAGATCTTCTTTGCTGGATTTGATTTGGACGTAATCAATTCGGGGGACCCCAAAGCAATTACGGAATTGGGAACGGCTGGAGGAGCCTTTATCCGTCAGGTGTATGGCGCTTCAGTGCCGGTCGTAGGAGCATCCACCGGACATGCGGTGGCGGCTGGCGCGTTATTGCTGTGCGGTTGTGACTACCGCGTTGGAGTAGATGGCCCGGTAAAGATTGGACTCAATGAGGTCGCTATCGCCCTAACTCTCCCCAATTGGGCCCTGCTGATTGCGAGCGAGCGACTTTCTAAGCGTTATTTGCAAATTGCGGTGGCTAACGCACAGATCTTTGATGGTAGCGGTGCTGTAGATGCAGGATTTCTCGACGAAGTAACTGCACCAGACCAAGTAACGGCTCGTGCTATTGAAGTAGCCCAGGGCCTCGCTGAACAACTTGATGCCAAAGCTTACGCGTCAACTGTGCGAGCTTTACGCGGCGATCTGCTGAGCCAGATGGACGCGGCGGTGGCTGCTGATCGTGCTGCGGCCGGTCTCTGATATAGCCCATGAGCGTTCAGGCTGAGGCAAGGGCGCGCAGAACTCTTTTCATCACGTCGTTGGTGGGCTTCATGGTTGCCATGGAGATCACGATTATTTCAATCGCTCGAAGCCAGATTGCAGCGGCTTTCCCCAACGCCGAAGCAGCCACCTTGTCATGGGTCATAACTGCTTACAACATCGGTGTTGCCTCATTGTTGCTGCCAGCAGGATGGATGGCCGATCGATACGGACGAAAGAAAATTTTTCTGTGGGGATTAGTTGCGTTTATTTTCGGCTCTTTACTATCGGGTCTTGCCACCTCGCCAGGGCTCTTGATTGGCGCCAGGGTTGTTCAGTCAATAGGAGGAGCCGCCCAATACCCGGCGGGCTTAGCGTTGCTGCTCTCAGCGTTTCCTATAGAGCGACGAATGAGAGCGATAGGAGTATGGGGAGCGGTCAGCGGTCTAGCGGCGGCTTTGGCGCCGTCTCTTGGCGCGCTTCTTATCGAGGGCTTCGGGTGGCGGGCTGTATTCCTCATCAATGTTCCCGTAGCTCTCTTAGCTCTGATTGCGGGCCGTAGTTGGCTGAGTGAAAGCAGGAGTTCTGAAGTAAGCAAGGAAGTAGACCTCGTTAGTGTTCCCTTGGCTTCGTTAGGCATTGGGATGCTTCTGTTGGCTTTGGTCCAAGGTGGGACCTGGGGGTGGACCGCTCCGGTAACTATGTGCTCTGTTGTCGTTGGCTTGCTAATGCTGGCGATTTTTTTTCGACGCTCGCTATCACACGCGGAGCCACTGTTTGATTTGCGGCTTTTTGGGATACGTACTTTCGCTGTAGCAAACGTTGGATCGGTGTTCTTCTTGGTGGCCTTCTTTAGTTGGATCATTGTTCTCCCTGAATTCGTCCAGGAGACATGGGGGTGGTCAGTCCTGCAATCAGGCTTTGCGATTGCGCCGGGACCAATTGTGTCCACCGTATTGTCGGTAACTAACGGGCGCCTCGCTGATCGCATTGGCCCTCAACGCATCCTGGTAGTAGGAGCTATAGCCGGTGTTGGTGGGCTTTTGTTGCACTTCGGATATACCGGATCAACGCCTAGTTTCTTTTTGGGTTTATTGCTTCCCAACTTAGTTATGGGCGTTGCTGCTGGATGTAGCTTCGCGATGCTCGTGGGGGCTTCAATGTCAGAGATTCCATCTCAGCGTTTTGGAATGGCGGGTGCGGGTCGGACCACGGTCTTTCAGTTGAGTATTGCAGTAGGAGCTGGATTGGCCATCACCCTCGTGGGGGACCCCGATGGTGGAACTAATGCGCTGGAAGCAATGCGAAGGGTATGGATGGTCGGTGTCTTTTGTTTCTTTATGCAGGCAATGTTGTTTTATTTTGTGTACCCGCGCGATTCAAAACGAGATGAAGTGATCTCCTAGGTAGTTATTCGTCTCAGCCACCGATACAAGAAGTGCTCGCGCGACAGTTGAACGACCTAGGGTGACAGCATGCGTGGCGAAGACTTGTTTCGGTTCGAGGATGCAAAACGTGAGTTTGGTTTTCACGCTGCGACACCTGACAATCTCGCAGCGTTAACAACTGAGCAGATTGATCGATTTAATCGCGCTGGCTACTTATCTCCGCTGCCGGGACTGTCAGCCGTTGAAGTTAAACAACTTCGCCAATATCTCGACTGGTTGATACCAGAGGTGGTCTCAGCTGATGATCGAAGAAATAGTTACTCAATCAATCAATATCATCAGGTGTGCCAACCTTTGTGGGAACTAATCCATACGTCGCTTTTAGTTGACTATGTCACCGATATTTTGGGGCCGGAATTGGTTTGTTGGAGTACGCACCTTTTTTGCAAACTTCCCGGTGACGGAATGGAAGTCCCGCTGCATCAAGATGCAAATTATTGGCCGTTCACGCCGACGAAGTCGCTGACCATATGGCTTGCTGTAGATGATGTTGACGAAGGGAACGCAGCCATGCGATTTGTTCCCGGCAGCCATCTCAGCGGTGACCTCGCCCATACCGAACTGCCTTTGGATGGTTCAGTAGTGCTCAATCGGCGAGTGGCCAACCACGAAGAGTACGACGACGTAGTACTCAACGAACTCCAAGCAGGCGAAGTGTCTTTGCACACTGACTTATTGTTGCATGGATCGCCACCAAATTTTAGTGACCGTCGTCGATGCGGAGTAGCGCTCCGCTACTTAGCTGCAGATGTCAAAGTCGCATCCGGTTCAGAGAGTTGGACCCACAGCGCTGTTCATGTGCGTGATGGCGACCCTTCGTCATATTGGCCGAATAGACCTCGACCAGAAAAAGACGAACCACACAAAATGGCCCTATTTGTAGGCGGATTTGACGGGAATCGCTGAAGATTTATCCCGCTGGCCGCTTGCCCATGCCGCAACCAGCGTCTCTAGCTACGTATCTTCAGACGCGATCACGACAAGAAGTTCACCGTTGTCTACTTGGTCGCCAACAGCGACCCTAACCTCACTTACCGATCCGTCGAAAGCGGCCACAATTTGATGTTCCATCTTCATTGCTTCCATCAGAACTAACAACTGTCCGGTTTCCACAGAATCGCCTTCACTGATGTTTATTGCCAGGATCTTGCCAGGCATGGGGGCTGTTAAGCCACCCTCGACATCGGCGCTATCAGGCTCAGGAAAGCGGCTTTTTTCGACGAAATTCAAACTGCCGGCCGGAATATCAACGTACCAACGATTTCCAAATTTGACAGCATGCCCAGCGGCGCGCACGTCATCTAATTGAATTTCGAAACGGTCACCGTCTAGGGATATGAGACGTGCAGTTTTTGTTTCTTCGGAATCTCCGATGCTTACCTCAAACGAGCCGTCACGACGTGGCCTGTAATTAACTTGTACTTCGCGATCATCGTTCAGCAACAGCATTTGTTGACTGGGCATTGAACTGTTCCGAAACCCAGATGGCATGAACGCTAACGAGGTAGCGCTATTTCGATTGAGCTGCTGTGAAACCAGCGCGACTGCGATAGACGCGTCCTCAAGTTCGCAGTCGCTGGGAACTCTCTGCCCTGCAATTTCGACGCGAGAAATAAAGTCCGTTGTCGTGTTGCCAGCTAGAAATTCTTCATGGCGCAGTGTGGCAACCAAAAAATCTCTGTTAGTTACCACACCGTGAAGACGTGTTCGTTCCAAGGCCAACGCTAGTTTCAGTGCTGCCTCACTGCGAGTCGGAGCGTGTGAGATCACTTTTGCCAACATGGGGTCAAACTCGACTGAAACCTCTGAGCCGGTTCGTATACCTGAGTCGTATCTCACCGTCGGGCCTGTCGCTGGCTGCCAGATATCAACGCATCCGGTGGCCGGTAGAAAATCATTCGATGGGTCTTCAGCGTAAAGACGAACCTCAATTGAGTGACCCGAAATAGTTAAATCAGATTGGTCGTAGCCCAATGGTTCGCCATTAGCGATACGAATTTGTTCCCTCACAAGGTCTAAGCCTGTTATTGCCTCTGTGACAGGGTGTTCGACTTGCAGTCGAGTGTTGACCTCAAGGAAGAAAAATTCTGCTTCGTCGCCGCTTCCATCGAGTAAAAACTCGACGGTCCCTGCTGACTCGTAGCCAATTGCTTGAACCGCTGCGACTGCAGCTTGGCCCATCTGATCTCGCAAGTCCTCAGACAGCACCGGTGATGGTGCCTCCTCAATAATTTTTTGGTGCCGGCGCTGGATCGAGCATTCTCGTTCGAAGCAATGCAATACGGTGCCGTGCTGATCTCCGAGAACTTGAATTTCAACATGTCTGGGAGTGGGCAAATAGCGTTCAAGAAACACGGTGTCGTTACCAAATGCGCCTAAAGCCTCACGCTTAGCTCCACTTATTGCGTCTTCCAAATCGGCTTCGTTGTCCACGACCCTCATGCCTTTGCCGCCACCGCCAGCACTGGCTTTCACTAGCAGCGGAAAGCCAATCTCTTGGCCGACTGCTCCAATGTCGGTTGAGTCGGTTACTTCGATAGACGGAAGCGTGGGCACTTCAGCGTCAACCATCGTTTCCTTCGCCGCCAGCTTGTCGCCCATTGCGGCAATAGCTGCTGGAGGGGGGCCAATCCAGGTGAGCCCAGCATCCGAGACGGCTTGCGCGAACCCTGCATTTTCGGAAAGAAATCCGTATCCCGGGTGTACTGCATCGGCGCCAGTCGACTTAGCAGCTTCGAGAATCTTTTCGGTATCTAAGTACGACTCGGCTGCAGTGGTGCCGCCCAGAGCTATAGCCAAATCCGCATCCGTGACAAATGGAGCATCGCGATCTCCATCGGAATACACGGCGACAGTGAAGATGCCCATTTCTTTTGCTGTACGAAATACCCTTCGAGCGATTTCGCCACGATTTGCGACTAGGAGTCGTTTGATCGACATTGAGCGCTCCTCACATCCGGAAGACGCCGAAGCCCTCGGCGCCTTCAATCTTGTTGTTACTGCATGCAGAGAGCGACATCGCTATGACGTTGCGCGTATCCCGAGGGTCGATAATGCCATCGTCAGTGACCCTTCCAGAGGCATACAAAGCGAGGGATTTTAGTTCGTGGTAGTGCTCTACAGATTCGGTGATTTTGCGATCTTCGTCCTCATCGAATTCGAGTCCCTTTCGAGCAGCCCGTCCCCGTCGGACTAGTGACATAACACCAGCTATTTGTTTAGGACCCATAATGGCAATTTTCGCTGTTGGCCACAGATAGGTGAACCGTGTGTTGAAAGCTCTACCGGACATCCCGTAGTTGCCTGCCCCGTAACTGTTTCCCAAGATCACGGTGATGTGAGGAACCATTGAGTTGGAGACAGCATTGATCATTTTTGATCCGTTTTTAACGATCCCCGAATGTTCAAAGTCTTTGCCGACCATGTAGCCAGTGATGTTTTGGAGAAACACGAGAGGGATGTTTTGCTGATTGCAGAGTTGAATGAACTGCGCAGCTTTTTCGCTGCTTTCGCTAAACAAAGGCCCGTTATTGCCAATAAGACCAACGGGATAGCCCTGTATTGATGCCCATCCGCAAATCAGGGTTGTCCCATAACGAGCCTTGAATTCCTCGAAACGTGAACCATCAACTATTCGGGCAATTACCTCCCGGCAGTCGATAAGAGCTTGAAGATCTCGTGGCATCAACCCCAACAACTCTTCTGGGTTGTGTATGGGTGGATCGTTAGGCATCGACGGGGCGGGACCGAGCTTGCTCCAATTCAAATGCTTGACTACCTCGCGACACATCCGCAGCGCCTCAGCTTCATCTTCCGCCAGGTAATCTGCGAGACCTGAAATTTCAGCATGCATTTGGGCACCGCCGAGAGTTTCGTCGTCGCTGTCCTCTCCCGTTGCCATCTTGACAAGCGGCGGACCCCCCAGAAACACTTTGGATTGGTTGCGGACAAAGATGTTGTAGTCGCTCATTCCTGGTTGATAAGCGCCACCAGCGGTTGAACTGCCGAAGACCACCGCAACGGATGGAATTCTCAGCTTGGACAACTCGGTGACGTCATAAAAGAGTCTGCCTGACTCTGAGAAATGATCGCTTTGTTCAATCATTTGTCGTTCAGGGTCGTCATCTCCTCGCAGATCACCACCAGCGGACTCAACGAACTGAATGTAGGGCATACGATTTTCGCGGGCGATTTGTATAGCGCGCATTAGCTTTCTTCCGGCGACTTCTGTTATCGCGCCACCCAAAACAGTTGGATCGTTTCCTTCAATTACGCACTCGACACCCTCAATTACGCCGATGCCCATAACCAGGCCGCCGCCGACCGCATAGTTAGTGCAGTAGCCAGCAAGTGAACTGATCTCGAAAAACGGTGAGTCTGTATCGAGCACCATTTGGATGCGCTCGCGTACGGGCATTTTGTCGCGACTGCGCATTCTCTCAATCGCGGCAGCTCCACCGCCGGCGGCTGCCTCATCATGTAAGTCATCGATGATTGCGAGCTGTTCCAGCATGTCGTCGCGGTTTTTTTCAAACCAATCAGCGTTGGTATCTATGTGAGATTGGAGTACTGACACTCTGTTCTCCCTTTAAACACTTTCTTCAATCTTCGATTCCTAGGTGAAACAGCGGTCGAGAGCAAGCGCGTTGCAAAATCATCAGCCAAACTTGCAGCCGTGAGTAGCGAAACACAAGAGTCTCCATGGCTTCCGATGACCCACCCAATGGCTAGATCTGACGTTGATCGAAACTATGTCTTGTGGGTTGACCTTCCTCCGACCTACGACCCGGAGGGCGATCAAACACACCCGCTTTATTTGTGTTTCGATGCCATGTGGACCTACGGAACAGTGGTAGATACCGTCCGACTTTTGGCACCTACGAAAGATCTTCCTAAAGCGATTGTCGTTGGTGTTGCTCACGACGAGGCTTCGTATCGAGATGTAATCCAACTCCGAGCGATGGACTTCACTACCACCGCTGTTGATGCACCTGCGCTGACTGGTGTTCGAGTGCCTGGGGAACAACTCGGCGGCGCGGAGGCGTTTCGTCTGTGGATCCAGACAGAAGTCGTCCCATTTTTAAAGGCTCGATACCGGATCTCAGAGACCACCTTCGTTGGGCACTCTTTTAGTGCGCTATTTGGAGTACATGTTCTCTTCGAAAGTCCCCAAATGTTTGACCACTATCTCCTAGCTAGCCCCTCGGTCTGGTGGGATGATCAGATCATGTTTCGTCGAGAGCAGGAGCGATACGACAGCGGCAAAAGCTTGGAAGCGCATGTGTTCATGTCCAAAGGAGAACTGGAAACAGACGACTTGTCACCTCATCAAGAATTCCACGACCAACTCGCTGCACGGAACTATGAAGGATTGAATCTTCATTGGCAGGTTTTTCCAAATGAAACACACTTGTCGGTCACACCAGTCGCATTAAGTCACGGATTAAGGGTCCTTCACGCAACTCAGTGAGCATTGCGTGCCGTTTCTAAGTAAGAATGGGTCCATGGGGTCACCACTAGTTACTGAAGAACCGTATGTATCAAAAGGGACCGTGCCGGTGTATGACGCCGATGCACACATCGCTGAGCCAACGTCTGTATGGCAGGAGTACACGGATCCCAAATTCCGAGAACTGGTTATGCAATGCCGGTCGGTCGGGAAATTAGACAGCATATTTATTGAGAACTCTGACGTCGGCACAGCATGCGCGCCCGCGTGTATCCCCAACGCGTACGGAACTGAAGTTACCTGGGATGACATTGTCCCCGGTAGCTATGACCCAGCTGAACGACTGAAGGTGATGGATGAAGAAGGTCTCGCCGCGGCACTTATGTTTCCCTCTCTTCACCTTCTATCTGGTGATATTGCGGACCCGGATGTAGCTGCTGCGAATGCTCGTGGTTACAACCGATGGATGTCGGACTTTGTTTCGGAGAACCCTGACCGTTTGTATGGAGTAGGAGTTACACCCCTGCAGTCGGTGGATCATGCCGTCGCTGAAATTGAGTTCTGCGCGGAAGCGGGACTTACAGGAATGACGTTCCGACCTGAGCGTTATAACGGGCTTGAGTTGTTTTCCGAAGAAATAGATCGAGTTTGGTCTGCCGCTGAGGACCATGACATGACGGTTGCTATCCATGGAAGTTTTGGCTCCGATATGACTAGCTTCGCTAAAACTCGCTACAGCAACCAGTTCTATGTCCATATGGTGTGCCATCCGTTCGAACAGATGGCGTCGGTCATGGAGATTGTGGCGAGTGGAATTCTTGACGATCATCCTCGCCTAAGGGTTGGCTTCTTCGAATCCGGTTTGGGTTGGCTCCCTTATTGGTTGGATCGCTTAGACGAACACAAAGAGTCCATGGGTCATCTGGTGCCAAGGTTGAAACGAGAACCAACCGAAATCTTCTCTGAACAGTGCTTTGTGACAATGGAGGCCGGTGAAGGAGAAGCGTTTGCTCAGCTTGCTGACATGGGTCTAGCCCATACTGTTGTTTGGGGTTCCGACTACCCCCACTACGACTGCACTTACCCTGGAGCACTGGCGGAACTTGACGAGACTTTCGAAAAGATTGGTAGAAACGATCTGCGATCAGAGGTCGTCTACACCAACGCCAGACGATTTATGGGACTTGGATAATTATGGCCACTGTTACTGCTGCTGATGGCCACGAATTAGACGCCTACGCAGCACAACCCCCGGGTGACACGAGGGGACTTGTGGTTGTGGTGCAAGAAATTTTCGGGGTGAATGATCACATTCGTAGCGTGGTTGACCGCTACGCGGAGCTCGGCTACATGGCGGTTGCGCCGTCACTCTTTGATCGTGTCCAGAAGAATGTTGAGTTGAATTACGACGAAGAGGGCATTGAGGTGGGTCGCAGAATTGCGTTCGACGATCTCTCAATGGATGAAGTGATGATGGATATTGAGGCAACGATCGGCCATTATCCGCAGCCGGGTGGGGTAGGCATCGTTGGTTATTGTTGGGGTGGTTCGATCTGCTACGTAGCTGCTGCTCGGTTATCGGACAAGATTTCGGCAGCCTCGGGTTATTACGGCGGCCAGATCATGCCCCATATCGAAGAAGAACCAAAAGCGCCCCTGATGCTTCACTTTGGGGCGGAAGACGCAGGTATTCCCCTTGAGAACGTTCACTCGATAGCCCAGCGGTGGCCTCAGATAGATGTTCATATATACGAAGAAGCGGGCCATGGCTTCAACTGTGACGCTCGGGGAAGCTATGAAGAATCCTCTGCCGCGCTCGCGTTAGAGCGCACTTTGGAACATTTCGCTCAGCACCTGGGTGACTAGCAGCTCCTTAGTTTTGGTCGAAGAAGACAAGTCCTTGGTTGATGGCGGGCTTTCCGTCTTCCGTTAGTACCTCAAAACGTGCGACATCCTGTCCGTCAACTGGTGTTACGTCGAGAACTCGAACTGTGATGGTCGAAGGCATAAGGACCATTGACGCCATCCGTCCTCTGATGCGACGGACGCGTTCGGGGTTACCTTTGGCAAGTGTGGCGATGGTGGCGCTGACGCCGAGAGCCAAGGTGGCGGTTCCGTGCAGGATGATTGCTGGTAAACCAGCAGCCTCAGCTACTGACGCATCAGTGTGTATAGGGTTCCAAATTCTTGCGGATTCGGTATAGGTATGAGCAGCTCCCTGGGCCACAGGAACTGGTAACTCCGCTAGAGCTTTTGTAGGCAACGGTCCGAGTTCAGGAACTGCGGGATCATCCTGTGCCGGTCGATCGTCGCCTTCGGCAGGCACTCCCAGGTACATCCCGCCTTGATGTGTTGTGAATACTCGATCACCATTCGCGTCAAAAGTCTCGATTCTCATCGTTGTGTACGCGCCGGGGCTCTTATTCTCAACCCCTGTGTAGGACAAGTGGGTGTCTAAAATATCGCCTGGTTTAGCTAAACGGTGAACCGTTAGATCATGAGTTGCATGCACGGATTGGCGGGTCTCTTCGGGGGTAATGCCCCACTTGTCTGCTAGCTCTCTTCCCTGAACGATCACTGGCCACTCTGGGCACACAGCAAACATTGGGTGAGCGACAATTCCGCTCGCGCGACGAGTGTCAAAGTAACAGTCTTGGGTATCACCTAGTGCAGCGGCGTACGCCATGATCCAACGCGCGTCAACTTCATGTCGTATGGGACCTATCCGATCGCCGACCATGTCTGTAGGAACCGGCATGCGACACCTCCTCGGATTCGATTGACCCTCGCACTGTAGTTGTGATTCCGGTTAGCAGGTCGTTAGACAGGTACCACCAATTCTGACCGGCTAGCTTCTCGGACTATGAGAGCACTCTTCTCACCAGACGGCCTTATGGGAAAGCTGTTTTTCAGGGCTGTACGCGGATCGGTCAGAATTTTCTTATTTCGTTGGTTCCGTCTCAGAGTTGAAGGTCGAGAACGCCTTCAGGTCAATGGCGGGGTAATTATTGCGCCAACTCATCGGTCTAATCTTGATGGTCCTTTGATCGGCAGTTCGAGCCACCGACGTGTCCGATATCTAGGCAAGGATTCGCTATTTCGTCCTGCTGCCGCTGGTTGGGCGATGCGTTCGCTCGGATCTTTTCCTGTTCGACGAGGAGAAGCTGACTTGGATGCGATGCGTGCCGCTAAAGAAATGCTTGACGCAGGTGAATGCATGTTGGTCTTCCCTGAAGGGACCCGACAGATTGGCGACGCGATAGGTGAGATATATGACGGAACAGCGTGGTTGGCGTCAAAGGCAAACACACCTGTAGTGCCCGTGGGTATTGCCGGGACAGAGGCGGCAATGCCGACGGGGTCAAAGTTTCCGTCAAGGGTTCCGGTGACCATAGTAGTTGGGGAAGTTATGGACCCTCCGAAGGGAGCAGACGGTAAAAGAGCCAAACGTTCAGATTTGAAGTTGTGGACAGAAGAGTTGAAGAGTCGTCTGCAGGAATGCCAGAGCCGCGCACGCGAAATGTTGAACGACTGATGCGTCTTTATTGGATTGCTAGTCCCTCGGGTCGGTTGGCGACAGCCCCAGCTCCAAGTGGGAGTTCCTTAGAGCGAGAAATTTGGGATCTACAGCAAGAAAAGGTCACAACGGTTGTTTCGCTTCTTACCGACGACGAAGCAGCGAGGATTGGTCTAAGCGGTGAACCAGAGGCCGTTCGTTCCGCCGGAATGAAATTCATAAGTCTGCCAATACCCGACTTTGGAGTTTTGAACGCATTTGATGACGCATCGGAAACCATTTCTGAGGTTGTGAATGAATTAGCAGCGGGAGGTACAGTCGTCGTTCATTGCCGCGGCGGTATTGGCCGGTCTTCAACTATCGCCGCAACCGCACTCACTCAAATAAATGTGAACCCTGATCACGCAATGGCTCAGATAGCTGACGCCCGAGGAATGAAAGTTCCTGAAACTCCCGCACAGAGGATGTGGGTGCATGGTTACGCAGAATGGGCGGCGAAACAAGAATGACTAAACAAGCTGCTCAGGCGTTAGAGAATGTTCGCATTTGTGATTTCACCGGCCAACTCGCTGGGGCCGGGGCAACGAAGATTCTTGCTGCTTTCGGTGCAGAGGTAATTCGCATCGAGGATCCGGTTCACAGAGGCAAGTGGGATATTTTGCGAGGAGTTCCACCATGGGTGGGAGATGCGCGGGGACTGGAAGCAGGGGGTGCGTTCAACAATCACAACGCGGGCAAGCTAGGTGTCACTCTGAACCTCAGAGAACCTCGAGCTAAAGAACTCCTCCGCGAACTCGTTGCAGTGAGCGATGCCGTAACTGAAAACTTTGCAGCCGGAGTTATGGAACGCCTCGGTTTTGGATACGAGAGCTTGCGTGAGATCCGAAACGACATCGTCTACGTCTCGAATAACGGTTTCGGAGCAACGGGACCCTACAGCCCTTTCAAGTCATGGGGCCCAATCGCCCAGGCGGTATCGGGACTCACTCATACCTCAGGTCTACCCGATCTCCCGCCAGCAGGCTGGGGGTATTCGTTTATGGATCACACCGGTGGCTACTACATGGCAACAGCAATACTTATGGGTCTGCTGCATAGACAGCGCACAGGCGAAGGTCAATGGGTGGACCTCGCCTGTATTGAAGCAGCCGGCACATTGAACGGTGTTGCGACACTTGACGCGACGGTCAACCAGAGGCCGATGCGACGTCCCGGAATGCCCAACAGTAACCGTTCACATTCTCCGCAGATGGCGCCACATGGAATTTGGCGAACCCGAGGTGAGGACGAATGGGTAGCAATCGCTGTGCGAAACGACGACGACTGGAAAGCTATGTCGGAAGTCATAGGCGAGCCGTGGTCGACCGAAAAACGTTGGGAAGGAATAGAAGCTCGCCTGCGTGACGAAAGCGAACTTGAGCAACGACTAGCTGAGTGGACCATTACCCATGATCGACGCGAGATAGCTCAACTTCTTGTCGATGCAGGAGTGCCCGCAGCTCCAGTTCTCAAGCCACAAGAACGAATCGAGTTCGACCAAAGAACTGCCGAGTTATGGGTGACCGTCGATCACACCGAAATTGGGAAATCAAGGGTAGAAGGTTTACCAGTCTCGTTGTCCGAAACGCCATGGACACTTAAACGAGGAGCCGCTTGTCTTGGCGAACATAACGGTTACGTTTTCGGAGAGCTGTTGGGGCTCAGCGGGCAAGAAATAATGTCGCTCGCAGAAGAGGGGGTCATCTAGATGCCTTCGGCTTCTTCTCAATCGGTCCTATCTGGATACCGAGTTGTCGAGTTGACTTCTGAACGGTGCGCTTTAGCCGGCAAGCTATTAGCCGACATGGGGGCGGAGGTCATCGTTGTAGAACCCCCAGAGGGGTGTGTGACCCGATCTTGGGAACCGTACGCCGACGATGAGGTCGGCATCGAAAACTCTTTGCACTGGTGGCATTACAACACCTCAAAAAAGTCCGTGGTGCTCGATCTCGATACTTCATCTGGCGCTCACAGCTTTAGGTCCTTGGTCGCCACTTCTGATGTGGTCATCGAAGCAGAACCCATAGGTCGACTTGATGCCTTAGGCCTAGATTGGGAACAACTCAGCGATACCAACAGTGAACTGATCTGGACATCGATCACCCATCACGGCAGAGATGGAGTAGACCCCCCCTCGACGGATTTGACATTGCTAGCAGAAGGCGGACCCGTTTGGTCCTGTGGCTACGACGACCATCAGATCCCTCCGATCCGAGGAGGCGGTAACCAGGCTTTCCACACTGCCTGTCACTATGCAGTCCCCTCGATCCTTGCTGCCTTGCTATGGCGAGAAGGTTCCGGCATGGGACAACTGATCGATGTTTCAATGTTGGGTGCTGCGAATATCACCACTGAATTCGCAACGCTGTGGTGGTTGAACGGCGAAAGACAGGTAGAGCGCCAGACTGGGCGTCATGCTCTTCCGACCATGACAGAACCAACACAAATTCAGTGTGCTGATGGGAAGTGGTTTAATACCGGGGTCCCCCCAAGAAATAAGCAAGAATTTCAGGCGCTACGGACTTGGATTGAAGATCTTGGTTTGGCAGAACAATGCGACGTGTACGAAATTTTGAAGCTGGGAGACCAGTACGAGCGAATAGGGGTGCTCGAACTCGACGAAGACCCATTAGCTGGAGAGGTTTTTCATGCCGGACGCGAGGCAATTGAATTCTTAGGAGCGCACTTACCTGCGTACGAACTTTTTATAGGGCTCCAGCAGCGAGGCATGGCATGCGGCATCGTGTACTCGCCTGACGAAATGATCGACGATCCTCATTTTGTCGAACGAGGCTTCCCTCAAGAAATCGAATATGAAACCCGAAACGCGAGCTATACCCATCCTGGAGCACCATACCGGTTCTCCAAAACGCCCTGGCTAGCGACCCGCGCCCCTAACTTCGGCGAACATCAGTCACTAATTGACGATCTGCTCTCCTAAATATTGGCGGCTTCAGCTCGCTCCGTTGCGTGTGCTCGAGCAGCTTTTGACAAGTCCCTGACTTCGGCTCTCTCATCGTCGTTCAAGCAATCGAAATCGGGAGCATGAAGCTGATCAGTTAAGCCTTCGATTTCGTCTCTCGCTGAATCCAAGTTGGACACGTCTGGATAAGGTTTCGGCCAACCGAAAAATTCTGCGTTCCATTCTCCCGCTGGTCCGCTAAGAATGGCCTCGAGAGGACCCATGCCCAGGGACTGGACAGCCACCGCGTGACGGCCAAAACGTAGCTCGCGCATGCATTGAGCCAGCTGGAAGGTTCGAGCAGGACCTATGTCATTTGGGAGTTCTTGGTCGCGCCAACCAACAAACGTCGGAGCGCCGTGCGGTGCAGCATGATTAACAATGCGTTCAAGAAGCTCACCCAGCCGTTCATTGCCTTCAAAGTCTGCCAATGCCTGGGTCCCGTACTCCTGGCAGATCTTTGTGTACACCTTGCCGCCCTCAATCGGGTCGAACGCAGCGCGACCTTCTTCAACCATTGAGCGCATGTGGTCGGGGTTCCAAAAGAACGCTGCGGCAACGACGTTGTCAACTGGGCAGTTACCTAAAACACCTAAGCGTCCAACCGCGTAGGCGCCCTGACCGTCGCCCATTCCGGCTTCAGCGGCCTTCTCCTTCGTAGAGGGAGCCATCAGCCACGCCATTGCCAACATTCCTAACGAACCTCGCATGCTGCGAGCAACAGTGATGTTATCCATGGCACCGAAGCTACTCAGTCAAAGATGGCTGTGCACAATGTCTAATCGTCAGCCCTGGATGCGAAGTAAATCGACCACGAAAACCAAAGGGGTGTCAGGACCAATAGATGAACCTGCTCCGGTCTCGCCGTACGCCAAATCGCTAGGAACCTTCAAGAGCCTTCGACCACCTTCACGCATACCGATAATGCCCTGGTCCCAACCCTGGATCACCATGCCAACCCCAATTTGAGTAGTAAAGGGTCGACCTCTGCTCCACGAAGTATCGAACACAGTTCCATCCACGAGACTGCCGAGGTAGTGGACCGAAACCGTGTCACCTGGTTCCACAGCTTCGCCATCACCAACTAACAGATCTTCTACTTCCAGATCAGTCCCTACGGCACTGACCGAAGGAATTGCCGGCACAGACACGTTGACGATCTGAACAAGATCCACTGCGAACAGAAGGGTCGCATTAGCGGGTACTGCAGACCCGGCGCCAGCAGCTCCATAACCAAGGTTGGGAGGAATGATGAGAAGTCGACGGCCGCCTTCACGCATTCCTAGAAGCCCTTGGTCCCACCCGGGGATCACAGCACCCACCCCTACGGGAACGAAAAATGTTTGGCCGCGATCCCAGCTAGCGTCAAACTCAGCGCCGTCTGCTAGCAGGACCCCGACATACTTCACTTCGATAAGGTCTCCAACTCCGACGACCCCTCCAGATCCCGGAACGACGTCCTTGATGACAAGATCAGATGGTTCAGTGGCGTTCGCTGCAACAGTTATCGAGGGCTTGCCGCTATCGGATGAGACCTCCGCAAAATCAGAACTAGAAGCATCTGATGATGAACTCTGCAACGGGATAGTTGTAGCGGAGACAGGTATTTCGGAGTTCTCCGCAACAGAACCATCCTCGGAACTGCCGCAGCCCGACAGTAAAAGAGCAAACCCAAGGACGGATGAACCGAAAATACGACGCATACGATGCAGCGTACGCATATAAGTGCGCCAAACATGCACCGATTCGTTGTTGATTTGACAAGGAACCAAGCCAAACGCGCTGCCGACCATTGACAACGCGATTCGATCGAGCTCTGTGAAGTGGTGACAATGGACCAATAGCGAGGCAACATAACAATGTGAGCTTCGAACCCGAACCAGTTTTTGACCCGCAAGCGGTTACACCAGCATGGATTGGTTACGTGCTCGGTCGAGAAGGTCAATGTGTTGGTTGTGAACTCGAAGCGATTGGCACTGGGCAAGTAGGCGCCAACTACCGAGCGCATCTCAGTTGGTCAGACGACGAGGGACCCGAAAGCGTGGTGATTAAATTTGCCGCCAGTGATTCCCAGAGCCGAAGTACTGGAATTCAGATGGGAACCTACGAACGCGAGGCAGAGTTCTATCGCATGTTCGCTCCGAAGCTTGAGGTAGCTGTCCCATACGCGCACTTTGTCGACTTCGTGCCAGGAACCGCCGATGTTGTCATAGTCATGGAGGATCTCGCGCCGCGAAGCCAAGGAGATCAAATCGGAGGGTGCTCTTTCGATGAAGCGGCGCTTGCCCTTTCGCAAGCGGCGAAGCTTCACAGTGCCTTTTGGCGCAAAAAGGAGCTTTCCGAACTCGCGTGGGTAAGTAGACGAACCCCAGAACAAGTTGAGCAAACCATTGCACTGATGGATTTACTACAGCCGGCCTTTGTTGACCGCTATCGAAGCGACTTGACAGCGGAAGCGCTCGATCTCAGTAACCGGTTCGCTAGTGACGCGTCTCATTGGTTTGATGGTTTACCGAGGCCTGTCAGCTTGGTACACGGTGATTTCCGGCTAGACAATTTGATGTTCGCTGATCCCGACACGTCAATTCTTCCAAAATTGGTCGTAGTTGATTGGCAAACGATTACCCATAGCCACGGAGCACACGATGTCGCCTACTTCGTTGGCTCCGCGTTTGAGCCGAAACTAAGACGTGTCCATGAGGAACAACTCGTATCTAACTACCATGAGGAGCTAGTTGGCGCTGATGGAACACCCCTGCTGTCGTTTGACGAGTTTTGGGATGCCTACAGACGGTTTACTTGGTCAGGGTTCGTCATGGCAGTCCTTGCTTCAATGATTGTCGGCCAAACGGATAGAGGTGATGAAATGTTTGTGACCATGGCTAATCGTCACGCATCCCAAGTGGTCGAGTTAGAGGCTGTGGAGTTCCTTAACGCGTCCTAGTAAACCAAAGACCGTAGAAGCGCTAGCGTTCAACTATGGGTGAAGCGACGGCAGCGGTATTACACGGAGTCGAAGACCTACGAATCCAAACATTCGCTGTACCCGAAGTCGGCCCTGAAGATGCGGTTCTCAAGGTTGAGGCATGCGGACTATGTGGAACCGACCACGAGCTTTATACAGGTCACATAGCAGCCCCATACCCATTGATCCCAGGGCACGAAACGGTGGGCATCATCGAATCGATAGGAGAAAGTGCCGCCGCCAAATGGCAAGTTGATGTCGGTGACCGAGTAGCAGTTGAGTGCTGGCAAGCCTGCGGGGAGTGTGAGCAATGTCGAACCGGGATCTATCGGCGTTGTGTTCGACATGGTCAAACTGACCTGTATGGCATGATTCCAATTGAACGCGACCCATCCCTATACGGCGGGTACTCGACGCATCACTACCTGACTTCAGACTCGCTTGTTTTGCCAGTCCCAAAAGAACTCAGTGCCGTCGAAGCTACATTGTTTAACCCGCTCGGAGCTGGGATCAAATGGGGAGTTGAGATTCCTGACACCCAGCCCGGTGACTACGTAGCGATTCTAGGTCCAGGAATTAGGGGACTGTGTGCCCTCGTTGCAACTCGAGATGCGGGTGCCGAATTCGTAGCAGTGACGGGCTATGGAGCAAACGACCACCCGCGACTTGAGATGGCCGAGGCAATGGGCGCTGATCTAGTTATAGACGTAGCAGAAGAAGATCCAGCGCGAAAATTTAGAGCTGCTACCGGTGGTCGCCTAGCGGATGTAGTTGTTGATGTAACTGCCAATGCGCCAACTGCATTTAGCCAGGCAGTAAGACTAAGTGCCGTCGATGCAACCATCGTTATGGCGGGCGTGCGAGGACAAAAAGGTGCCCCAGATCTTCATGCGGACGCGATTATTTGGAAAGAAATCACTGTAAGAGGCGCCCTGGGTGTAGACGCCCCTGTCTACCGCAAGGCTCTAGACCTGCTGGCACAAAAAAAGTTTCCATTCGATTTATTCAGCCGCCGAGAGGTTGGGCTGGACGACACTTCAGAGCTTTTGACGACCATGGCGGGGAATGGCGATGCACCTCCGCCCGTCCATGGAGTGATTGTCCCCGAACTCTAGGACCCAATAGGTGCAATGATTGTCACCCCGGTCTTTATTCAATCTTTCAGAACGGGTGCCAAGAAACACGAGGGAGTGGTCTATGAAATTCGGATTGATGTCAGCGAATCTTATGGGAAACGTCGAGGGTGCGGCCGCGGGTGAGTTGGCCCAAAAGGCGGAGGAAGTCGGCTTCCATTCCATTTGGGCGGTCGAACATGCCGTAGTTCCCCTTGAATATGCATCGACTTACCCCTATGACGATGGGGGCCGACTCTTCAAAGGCGCTAGCCAACTCGACCATTCTGACCCTCTGATATGGCTGGCGTTTGCTGCTGCAGCAACGACGAAGATCCGTCTCGCCACGGGCATACTGATCCTTCCGCAACGTAACCCCCTGATAGCAGCCAAAGAAATAGCAAGTCTCGACCGACTCAGCAATGGGCGACTCGATCTGGGCATAGGGGTCGGGTGGCTTCGCGAAGAGTTTGAAGCTTTAGGTGTTCCCTTCGAAGCGCGGGGGGCACGAACCGATGAGTATTTGCGAGCGTTGAAAGTTCTTTGGTCTGAAACTGAAGCAGAGTTTCACGGTAACTTTGTCGACTTTGCCCCCGTTTATTGCCAGCCCAAGCCAACCCAACAGCCGATACCTATCTTGGTAGGAGGCCATTCAGATCGGGCAGCTCAACGAGCTGGCGAACTTGGGGACGTTTTTTTCCCTGCCGAGCGTCCAATTGAGACGCTTGTCTCGTTGCATTCGCTTGCTCGCCAACACGCAGAAAAATCTGGTCGCGACCCCTCGAAGATTGAACTTTGGACTTCATCAAATGGTGATCGCGCACATCTAGACCAGCTTGTAGAGGCAGGAGTAACTCAAGTAATGGTTCCTTCGCGACCGCCTGAGCAACTCGAAGAGCTGTATTCAGAACTCATTGCTGACTATGACAAGGAGGCTGCAGCATGACCGGTTCCGATCGCATCACCGAATTACACACCCGAGCAGATCGGGTCCGAAATGAAATGGGTGGCGCAGACAAAGTCGCGAAGATGGCAGAAGAGGGAGATCGCACCATCCGTCAACACATTGAGGACTTTCTCGACACGGACTCATTCAGGGAAATTGGGACATTCAGCCGCTCGATCAGGCTAGAAGAACGAGAGAAAACTCCCGGGGACGGCAAAATTGGCGGCCACGGCACAGTTAATGGGCGACCGGTAGCAGTATTCGGTGATGACATCACCGTCTATCGGGGATCTAGTTCAATAGTTGGAACCCGGAAGGAACACCGTCTATATGAGCGAGCCATGGCCATGGGTACACCCATTGTTCACTTTGGTGAGACAGGTGGAGCCCGCATACCGGACACGATGGGAGCGGAAGGTATCAGCGAGCCAGGTGGACTTTTCGAACTAGCAAAGCGACAACACCGAGTACCGATGGCGACAATGGTTACCGGTCAATCTTTCGGGGGTTCCTCATTCCTTTCCGCACTCTCGGACTATGTGGTGATGGTTCGCGGGTCATGTCTCGCCGTGACATCTCCGAAGGTTTTTGAAATAGCCACCGGAGAAGTGATCTCATTCGAAGAGGTTGGAGGAGTAGACGTTCACGCGAGAAAAACCGGCCAGATAGACCTTGGGGTGGAGACCGATGAAGAGGGATACGAGGCGATTAAGAGATGGTTGTCGTATCTGCCGAATAACGCATGGGAATCGGCTCCACGGGTTGAACCGGTTGGCAGCCTGGAGCACGATCCTGAGCTGGGCGATATGGTCCCCAGCAAAAGGACACGTGGGTACGACATGCGTCGAGTCGTACAACGCATCGTCGACCCAGAGTCAATGCTCGAATTGCAGCCTTTATACGCTCGAAACGTCGTATGTGGTTTGGCGCGTCTCAACGGCTTCTCTGTTGGCGTCATTGCCAATAATCCGATGTTTGGAGCAGGGACCCTTGACCCGCAGGCTTGTCACAAGATCATCCGCTTGGCTACCGTCTGCGATTCTTACAACATTCCTATCATCTTCTTGGCTGACGTTCCCGGGTTCATGGTCGGAGAACGGGTCGAGCATGAACTTATGCTCCATTGGGGGATGAGAATGATGCACGCGCTTCAAAACTGTTCAGCCCCCACATTGACGGTCTGCATTCGCAAAGCTTTTGGCTTAGCGTGGCAGGCAATGAATGGCTCTCAGATGCCAGCACTTGGGGTTTATAGCTGGCCAGGCGCAGAAATCGGCTTTATGGATCCCGAAGTTGGAGTAAATGTTGCCTTTGGGTCGAAACTCGCTCGAATCGAAGATGAGAACGCCCGAGAAGCTCAGCGACTTGAGTTAGTGCGCGAAGTCGGCGAATCGACAAATCCATACGAAGCCGCGGGAACTATGAGAATCGATGAAATTATTGACCCAGGTGACACTCGCGGTGTGCTGGCTCATGACCTAGAAATGCTTGCCCATCGAGCAGTCCCGCCACCCGAGGCGAGACCTTTGTCTTATTGGCCAACTTGCTGACACGGCACCGTTTACGAAGAGGAACCTATGAGAGCGGCATTTACTCGACAAGGGAAAATTGTTGTTGACACAGCAGAAGATCTAGTTCCATCTGCTGGTGAAGTCTTGGTCAAGACACTCGCTTGCGGAATTTGTGGGAGCGATTTGCACGCGCTTCGCCATGGTCATGAGATGGTCAAAAGTCAAAAAGAAACTGGTGGGCCCTTGGTGTATGACGCAAGTAGAGATTTGATCATGGGTCACGAATTCTGCGCGGAAATTTTGGAAGTCGGAAGCGGGGTACCGGATCATTTAACGAGCGGAGACATTGTTTGCTCAATGCCTGTGCTGGTTCGGTCGGATGGCGTTCATACCATCGGATACTCCAATGAGTTTCCTGGGGGATATGCGGAACACATGTTGTTGTCGTCGCAGCTGCTGTTGCCTGTTCGAAACGGGCTATCCGCTGCTGAAGCTGCATTGACCGAACCGATGGCGGTGGGCCGTCACGCAGTAGAAAAGTCCAGTGCCACCGGTGACGATGTTTGTCTCGTCATCGGGTGTGGGCCAGTGGGACTTGCAGTCATAGCCGCATTGAAGCAAAAAGGCCTAGGACCTGTTTTGGCCGCAGACTTTTCTCCAAGACGTAGAGAATTAGCGGAGTGGATGGGCGCTGATGAAATCATTGACCCCGCTGCTGAATCACCTTACGAAAGTTGGCAAGACACAGCATGGCCTGAAGGTGTAGATCGAAATGACCCCACGCTGCGACTGCGCCAAATAGGGCCGAAACCGGGCATTGTGTTCGAATGTGTTGGAGTCCCTGGCGTTATCGATCAGATCATGCATGGTTCAATGAGAGACACTCGAGTTGTAGTCGTAGGCGTGTGCATGGAACAGGACACCTTCCGACCTCTAACCGGAATTGGAAAAGAAATAAATATTCAGTTTGTGTTGGGGTATACCCAGCATGAATTTGCGGACACTTTGCGGGGTATCAGTGAAGGTGAACTTGTCGTCGATCAACTCATCACCGGCCGAGTTGGTCTCGATGGAGTAGCTCAAGCATTTGATGACCTAAATGACCCCGAGGTACACGCAAAAATTGTTGTTGAACCCTGGAAATAGCTGATCCCGGCTCTACAGGTCGAACACCCATGCAGAGGTGGGTAAGTTGCTGGGCTCGAAATCTTGGGCGACCCCGTGTAGCTCCTGAAACGATTCGATTCTGGGAATCGCAAGACTGGATAGCAAATAGTTCAAGACATCTAATTCTGATTCCCCGAGCTCCAAACGATCTCGAAGAGTTACAGCTCCATCCCGTTTTGCTAGCCGGTTACCCGATTCGTTTAAAACAAGAGGGACATGTGCGTAGATAGGAGATGGTATTCCCAGTAGTGCCGACAAATAGACCTGACGCGGAGTAGTCGGAAGCAGGTCATCCCCCCGCACAACTTCTGTTATGCCCATTTCAGCGTCATCGATGACAACAACCAAATTGTAGGAAGGAGTTGAATCTCCGCGACACAAGACAAAATCGTCGACGGCGCCGCTGAAAGAGCCCAGCTGGCGGTCCCGAAGCTGTACAGTTTCCCCTTCTGTGATCAGCCGTAGCGCAGGATTTCGACCAGATCGCTCATGATCAGAAATTTGTTTAGCTGTCAGTTTCCGACACTTCCCCGAATAGGCCCCCTCAGGTAAATGTGCATGCGGGGCAGCGGCGGCTTCGAGGATTTCGCGTCGAGTGCACCAGCATCGGTACGTGAGACCGCGTTGTTTGAGTTCCTCAATGGCGTCTTTGTACAAAGTCAGTCGGTCGCTTTGGCGAACCACTGGGCTATCCCAGTCCAAACCGATGTCTCGAAAATCGCGAAGTTGGAGATCATAAAATTCTGGTCGGACAGCGCTATCAAGATCTTCGAATCGCCACAAAAACCTTGCTTGACGAGAACGTGCAAATAGCCACGCCAAGAGGCCTGTTCGAAGGTTGCCTAGATGGAATTCACCCGTCGGGCTGGGTGCCCACCGGCCGGTCATGAACCCTCAGCGAGCGCCTTTATCCCGTTGACGCATAGCCTCATGTTCGCCAGATGTTCTTCTTGTCGTCTCGTAATGATTAGCGTTTCCTTGTCGGGCATTGCTTCAATCGCAGGTGTCAGACCCGAAGGACCGGGTCCGAGGCGGACTGTGTGACGAAGGCGACAACGGTGGCCGTGTAACTCATCAATTTCCCACCGCCAACGAGCTGCTGCGTCGGCCTCAGTTGTTCCAACCGCCCAACCGAAACGCTCGTTTTCAACTAGCTCCGTAATCGTAGAAGTCGTTTGCCACTCACCAATCTTGGGATGTTTGTTAGTGCCGATGAACTGAGCCCCCAACGCTGGCCCGTCGAAGGACTCTGCCCATACCGCACCTTGAAATTCTTCAGAGAATTGGGCGGAGATGCTGATATCGCTTACGAGTGCCCACACTCTTTCCGGTGGAGCGTTCACATCGATTTCGACAGTGACTCCAGGACCTTCGGTGATGGACCGAGTTTGATCGTCATCGCGAAATTCCCAGGTGTGGCCCCAATTGTCGAAATATGTCACTTCTTCAGCTAAACGTCTCGGCACCGACGCGAAGTCACCTCCAGTGCTGAAAGCGAGTGGTAGCAACGCAATGGGGGTGACACCTTCGGGAATACCCAGCACATCGCGAATTTCCTGGTCGTTGTTTAAAATTGCGGTGGTCCAGGCGGTTGCTAATCCGCGCGCTCGAGCTGCTAAGCAGAAACTCCACGCCGACTGAACTACGGAGTCGAACAGGCCCGGCTTCTTGCTGTCGTCGTGAACACCCCAGATACAAGGAATGATTAACGCTGGGACCTTGTCTAAATTCTCGGCGAGGTGCGCAGCAGACCGCATCACACTCGTGTTCCTGTGGTCCGTTCCAGCGAGTTTGTCTCTTGCCGAGACCATCCACTTACCGGCGCTTTCCCAATAAAGCTCAGCTAGACGTTTTTTTTGCTCCGGATCGCGAATGATTAGCCACCTGCGACTTGACTGATTGCCGCCGCCTGGACCCTGCTCAGCGACATCGATGCAATCAAGAATCAATTCATTCGGAACAGGACGGTCTAAATCGAGGCGAAGCCTCACCGAGCGAGTGGTCGAAAGAACACCGTCAATTGACTCTAAATCGACGTCACTCACGTCATATCTTGAGGGGACATGTTTGCGGGATCTGGGCGAAGTCATGGTCATAGTCAAGCGCACTGTGGACCCCCTTGCTCAATCGAAGTTGTAGAAGATGCAAAGCAGAGGCCGTTCAGGTTCTAACGTGTCGGTTGTGAGTAAGCGTCAACCCTTTTTGAACGCGCGTCTGCAGGGCTTCGGGGCGACAATTTTTGCTGAGATGTCCGCGCTCGCTGCGAAAACAAATGCGGTCAACTTAGGTCAAGGCTTTCCAGACAAGGATGGCCCGAAGGAAGTAATTGAGGCGGCTACAGCGGCTATCCAGAGCGGTTTAGGAAATCAGTACCCGCCAGGAATTGGAGTGGCAGAACTTCGAAATGCGATTAGCGCTCACCAGCAGCGCTTTTACGGGTTGGCGTACGATCCGGATTTAGAGGTCCTAGTCACTGCAGGAGCATCAGAGGCCCTTGCTGCAGCAGTGTTGGCGCTCTGCGAAACTGGCGACGAAGTCGTAACTTTCGAACCGTGGTATGACATTTACGGTGCGAACATCGCCATGGCTGGAGCGGTAAAGAAAGTCGTCACATTGCGGCCGCCCGGTTATGGCTTCGAGGAAACCGAATTCCTTGCTGCTTTGTCTCCTAAAACGCGCTTGATCTTGCTGAATTCGCCTCACAACCCAACGGGCAAAGTCTTTTCTCGAGAAGAACTCGAGTTCATAGCGAAAGTGGCTATCGAACGTGACCTGTTAGTTGTCACCGATGAGGTATACGAACACCTCGTATTTGAAGGTGACCACATACCGATCGCTTCCTTGCCGGGAATGCGTGAACGCACCGTCACCATTTCTTCAGGAGGGAAAACGTTTGCGTTTACTGGGTGGAAGATCGGATGGGTATGCGCGACACCCGAATTGACGAGCGCTGTCCGTATAGCGAAGCAATTCTTGACTTACGTAAGCGGAGGACCATTCCAATATGCCATTGCGGTGGGACTCAGTCTGGGTGACGACTACTACATGGATCTATTGGCTGACATGCGACGAAAGAAGGACTTTCTGTTAGAGGGCTTGGAGTCAGCTGGTTTTGAAATTTTTAGGCCTCAGGGAACCTATTTTGTAACAGCTGATGCACGTTCAGTTGGATACGAAGATGGCCTGGAGTTGTGTTGGCAGCTTCCAGAGAAAGTCGGAGTCGTCGCGGTTCCAAATGTCGTGTTTTACGACAACGAAGTGGAAGGCCAGCATCTCATCCGGTTCACATTCTGCAAGAGTCTTGATGTGTTGGACGAAGCAGTGACCAGACTCCAAGGTCTCCAATGAGTCTTAAAATTGCCGCAGTTCAGCATGACATCGTGTGGGAAGACCCTCCTGCGAACTTCGAACGTCTAGGTCCTCAGTTGCAAAGCGCAGCCGCTGCCGGAGCGCAACTTCTCGTTCTCACCGAGATGTTCTCAACAGGCTTCACCATGAATTCGGAACTCTGCGCTGAGTCGCTTGAAGGTCCAAGTTGTGAATTTCTTTCGACACAAGCCACAACCCTCCAGGTGTGGGTGACAGGTTCCATTCCGACCCGATGGGACGACGGAATTGCATACAACACCCTTGTCCTAGCCGCACCAACAGGAGACCTATACCGCTATAAAAAGATTCACCCGTTTAGTTTCTCAACTGAGCCAGAACACTATGGATCGGGAAGCGATTTCCTACAGGTAGAGATTGAGGGAGTCCGAACAACTTTCTTTATCTGTTATGACCTCAGATTCGCGGATGAATTTTGGCAAACAGCGCATTCCACCGATTTATTCGTTGTTCCGGCTAATTGGCCCGAACGTCGTAGGACCCATTGGCAAGCATTATTGCGTGCGCGTGCGATTGAGAATCAAACATATGTGTTGGGAGTCAACCGGGTTGGTGAAGGTGATGGGCTCAGCTATGTAGGAGATAGTGCACTGATCGACCCCTGGGGTGAAACACTGGTCTCGGGTGCATCCAGTGAAGCCCTTTTGATAGCTGATGTGGATGCTGAAGTAGTTGCGGAGACCAGAACGACATTTCCGGTACTCCAAGATCGGCGCAGTTAGCTGGCTAATTGTCTGGCTTTACCACTTTTAACATTGGAGGAAAGAATGAGTTTCGTAGAAATTCGGACTTATGAGCTGAAACCAGGAACGGCCGGTGCATACGTCGGTCTATATCTGGAAGAAGGTTTCGAAATTCAAAAAAGCCATTTGGGTGAACCCGTTGGCTATTACGTGAGTGAGGTCGGAGACCTCAATCAGATAGTTCACATGTGGCGATACGAAAGCTTCGAAGAGAGAGCTGAGAAACGAACGGCGTTGTTCTCTGATCCGGCGTGGCTTGAATATGTTGGCAAGGTTGGGCCCATGATCCTCAATCAAAAGAACGCCATATTCAATGACATCTTGGATAGCTGATTTTCTAAGTCCAGCCGACTAGCACCACTGCCCCTAAAGCAAGACCTAAGCCGACCATCCGTCGTTTAGTTAGGTGTTCGTGCAGCACCACGCGAGCTAAGAGAACAGTTGCAGCAGGGTAGAGGCTGGCCAATACAGCTACTGATCCGAGTTGCTCATAACGGAGCGCAAATAAGAAAGCGACGTTTGCTGCTGTATCGCACGCGGCGCATCCGAATAACGTCGCCCAGCTTCCCGTTGGGAGGATTGCTGATTTGTTGATTACCGCAACGATAAGTAAGAGCACAGCGGCAGATGTTCGACCAGCAACAATGGGCCATGGCGCCGATTCGGTATTGGTTTCACTTAAGAGAGCGAAGAAGAGTCCAAATCCAATACCCGCCAGAATGGCTTCATAAATAACTGCACTGGAAAGTCGGGAACTGTCCTTATGTTCAGGCAGAGCCAGAACGAAAATGCCCAGGAGCCCTAACAAAATTCCTAGCCAGGTTCGAAAAATTTGTTGATCGCCGCGCGCTAGACCCCACATGACTGGAAATACAGCAGAGACAATTGCCGTCAAAGGAGCGAATACAGACATCGGTCCGCGAGATAAGCCCCGATATAGAAGACCGAGACCCGCCATCCCAGCCAGTCCGGCGGCGGCGCCCAGATACAAATCGTTGAGAGTCACTGTGTCAGCAACAAGAGGGGCAATGACCCACAAAGGTGCAACTCCAACTACAGAAATAGCCGTGAGGACCTGAATCTGAGAATTTCGCTTAGAGGTCAAGCCACCCAAGAAGTCACCGGAGCCATAAAGCAAGGCGGTGGCTAGAGACAACAAAACTCCCATACCTAATATGTAAGCACCCAGCAGTCAGTTAGCTGAAACCGGTCAATTGTTGCCACTAATCGTCTACAGAATGTGGCCTTGGGGTGCATCTTGAACAACAATGAAGGGTCTTGTCCTCGCTGACCCCACGTCGGCGTTAGTCACGGAAAGCTGCGCGTAATGTCAAACACACTCATGGAAAAGTGGGCTTCGAACCAGGAGGTGTTGGGTACGTGGCTCTCTTTGCCGGACTCGCACGCCGCTGAAATAGCGGCGCGAGTCGATTTCGACTACGTGTGCATCGATATGCAGCACGGCATGGCGGACTACCAGGTGGCGACAGTGATGCTCCAGGCAATAACGCTGACGCAAATGGGCACCCCTATTTGTCGCGTCCCCTGGAACGAGCCAGGCATTATTGGCCGCATGCTTGACGCTGGCGCGCAAGGAATCATTATTCCCATGGTCAACTCAGCCGAAGAAGCGGTCAGAGCAGTAGATGCCACCAAATATCCGCCTCTCGGACAAAGAAGCCACGGCCCGACCATTATTGGCGGCCGCGCCCGAAGCCTCGGCGAGGAGTACTACCCAACTGCGAATGACACCAACGCGTGTATACCAATGATTGAAACTCGTGACGCTGTAGAAAATTTGGATGAGATTTTGGCTGTCGATGGAGTCGACGCCATATACGTAGGTCCCTCAGACCTCTCATTGAGTTACGGATACGGCCCTGCGTATAGCGATGACAACGAAGAATATAAAGAAGTTCTCGAATACATAGTCGAGCGTTGTAACAAAGCCGGAAAAGTTGCAGGTATCCATTCGACTGTCGGTTTGGCACCCAACCGACGAGAGAAGGGCTTCATGATGCAAACGATTAGTGGTGATGTAGCGGCACTTGCCAAAGGCAGTTACCGAGACCTTCAAGATGCACGAGCTGGGGAGACAGGCGACGGTTCCTCACGTATCTACTAATCGTGACTTTCGGTTCACCAGGACGAAAATAACCCCAGCAGCCGCGACCAAAAACCCGGCAATTTGAAAAGCGGTCGACATGGAGGCGGTATCGCTTAACCAGCCCAAAGCGGGTGGTCCCACAACAAAACCGACGTCCCCAGCAGAACGGTAGAGACCGATTCCCAGCCCGCGCAGCCTTTCGGGAAACAGGTCGGCGACAAATGCCGCAGGTGCAGGCCCTGCGGTTCCCGTCCCTAAAGTCATAATGAGGTTTCCGATAACAAACCAAAGTGGCGCTGCGCTGAAACTGATGACGAATGTTCCGATACCTGCGGCCACCCCGGAGAAAAGAATTACTGAACCTCTACTGATGTTCTCTGTCGCCCATGCAGCGGGCCACAAAGTAAAGAGAGTCATGATCCCCGTGACCGTGAATATCAAACCGATTTGACCTGGGCCCCAGCCCAAAGCCTCATCGGCCTGAAGCGGAACCAGGGTCGCTCGGGTTCCGGCTCGAGTCATGAAAATTGTGCCGGTAACAAATGCAATTGCTAGAAACGGTCCGCTGCGAATGATTTTCTTAACTTCGCTTTTGGTGTCGCTGTCCTTCGGGATTGAGTCCTGAGAACCTTTAGTTTCGGGGAGTCGAAAGGCGGCATAAATAGCAGTCGCGATCCCGACAATGCCGACAACGTGGAAAGGAGATGCGAGGCCCCAACGCTCTGCTATCAAGCCTCCAACGCCTGGACCTAATGCCACTCCCACGCTCAGTGCCCATTGATTGGTGGCGACGTACCTTGCTCGACGGTCTGGGGGGGCGATGTCGATGAGGTAAATCAACGCGCCGCTCATGTAAAAAGCGGAGCCGGCTCCGGCAACAAATCGCCAAACTAGGAGAGATTCGATGCTGTTTGCGAAGCCTGAACCAAACATTCCAATAGAGGTCAATATTGGTCCACCGATGAGTAACACTCGCCGCCCAAATCGATCAGCGATTAGGCCAGCCGGAACATTCAGAATTAAGCGTGCGAGAGCAAATACTGTCAGGGTCAAGCCGACTACTGACGCGCTGACCCCGAAGTCCCGAGCGTAGAGCGGTACGACAGGTCCGACTACTCCCTGACCGGTCATTACCAAGAATGTTGCGAAACAAAGGACAAGAAGCTTTTCCAGATCTTGGATCCTTGTTTTCAGGCCGGACATGCGTCATTGCTAGCACTGGAACCACGCACCGCCGGCGATCTCACTAGCATGCCAGTAGCGCCAAAGGGGATTTTATGAAGGTCAATTATCCGATCATCTCAGCAGACTCACATATCGCTGAGGCTCCTAATACCTATACCGACTACATCGATCCAAAATGGCGAGACGTAGCACCGCATGTAATCGAAACCGACGACAAAGGCGACCTTTACGTTATTGATGGGATGAAGCGCACCATCAATATGGGTTTGATTGCTGCGGCTGGACAAGCCCCAGAGGATCTCAATCCCAAAGCTAAATGGCATGAACTGCCTCGTAGTGGCTGGGATTCGGAGTATCGATTGGCGGATCAGGACCGGGATGGCGTATCTGCAGAAGTTATCTATCCGTCGGTTGGAATGGTTTTATGCAATCACCCAGATGGTGACTATAAGAAGGCGTCCATGGATGCCTACAACAGGTGGATAACTGATTATTGCTCAGTTAATAAAGATCGGCTTTTAGCTATCGGACAGACTCCGCTTCGTACAGTCGAAGAAGGCATTGCTGAACTTGAGGAGATGAAATCGGTTGGCATGCGTGGCGTGATGATGCCCGGGAACCCAGGAACTGACTTTGACTATGACGACCCTCAATGGGATCCATTTTGGCAAGCAGCTGTAGATTTAGACCTTCCCCTCTCTTGGCACATTTTGACGACTAGAGAGTCAGGGCGACCGCGAGGGCCGAAAGCTAACTCTTTCATGACGATCATTCGGGCCAATCAGGACATCATGGGCACCTTGGTTTTTGGTGGAGTCTTTGAAAGAAACCCTGGTCTCAAAGTTGTGTGTGTGGAGGCTGATGCGGGCTGGGTACCTCACTACATGTACCGAATGGATCACGCTTACAAACGCCACCGCTATTGGCTCCCACCTGGGCAAGAACTATCGAAATTGCCGAGCGAATATTTCCGTGACCATATCTACACGACATTTCAAGACGACTGGATTGCGTTCAAAATGGTCGATCATGTCAATCACAAAAGATTGCTTTGGGCGAATGACTTCCCCCACAGTGACAGTACGTGGCCTTGGAGTCAGGAGATGTTGGATGAGCACGCTGCGCATTTAAGCGCTGAACAAGCCAGAGATATTCTTTGCAACAACTCCGCTGAACTGTATGGAATTGACCTATCGACTCTGCCTGTAGGAGGCGATGGTTTGGCGGCAACGGTCGCATAGGAGTTGTTCGTGGACCTAACCTCCTCCCGGATAGATAGTTCAGACTTCCAAGCCGCTCAGGAGACTTACTACCTCAACGGTTGGACAGATGGTCTTCCGATCATCCCACCGAGCCCAGATCTGGTAGCAGCTTGCCTTGAGTGGGCTCTGCTGCCACCGGATCACCTAGTGGGTGTTGAACCGGTGAGGGAGCGGGCTATTACTGCTGAGAAGCTTGCAGTCAACAGCGTTATGGCAGGGTGTCTTCCAGAGCACTTTCCACTCGTGGTGACCGCGTTCACGGCAATGTTGCAACCCGACTTTTTGCTACATGGGGCCACCGCCTCTACAGGTGGATGCGCAGTGCTCTTGATCATTAATGGCCCGATTCGCCACCAGTTGGAGATGACAGGGACATTCAACGCAATGGGTAACACCGATCGAGCATCTGCTGTGGTTGGGCGCGCAGTTCGTCTCGCCCTGATCAATCTGCTCGATGTTCGACCGGGAGAAATTGATCGGTCGACGTTGGGTCATCCAGGCAAGTTTTCCTACTGCCTCGTAGAAGACGAAGAAAATTCGCCATGGTCGTCGCTTGCGGAAGAACGTCTAGGAGAGTCGGGTGTGTCCGCCGTAACCGCAGTCGCGGCGATGGCTCCTAGACAGATAATGAACGAGTGGACGACAAGTCCTGAAGAGGTCTGCGACACGCTCTCGGCAGAAATAAAAGCGAACCAACTCCACTATTCGATCTGGGCCGGTAACTATGTGCTGGTTCTGCCCCCACAACTTCGTCAACACTTCATTGACGCGGGGTGGTCGAAGAATGACATTCAAAACTATGTATTTGAGCGCGCGAGGGTGACCCGAGGTGAATGGCGAAATGTTGGCAAGGGATCGGTGGTCAAAGATCGTGCTGATCGCGAGTACATGGCAATGACCGCTCCCGACGATCTACTTGTGGTAGCGGCGGGAGGTCCTGCCGGAGGATTCGCGCAAATAATTCCCCCTTGGCTAGGAACAAAAAGTCGCGCAACTACAGTGCCTGTTGGAGCCTGTGTTGATTGTGAGGTGCCCTAAGTATGGAAATCATGGATCCGAGTCATGAACAACACACGACATCTCAGCCGCCGCCCCCACGCCTCCCTAGTCTGGAAGGCGCAGTCGTGGGGGTCATTTCAAACGGCAAGGAAAATACTGTCCCCTTCTTTGATCGCGTTGAAGCCATTCTGCGCATCGATTACGGAGTTTCTGAAGTCATCCGCCGGACCAAGGCGAATTACAGTGCGCCTGCCGAAGTTGAGCTGATGAAAGAAGCGATGGGATGGGACGCCGTGTTGAGCGGAGTAGGGGATTGAGGTAGCTGCTCGTCATGCAGTTTGCATGACGCAGTGATCGCTGAACGCAATGGGGTGCCAGCAGTCAGTGTCATGACGTCACCATTTTCCGATGCGGCCGCACTCATGGCTCGAGTCCAAGGTGTACCCGATCATCCCTTTGCAGTGATTGAGCACCCAATAGCTAGTGCCAGTGACGAAGGCCTAGACGAGCGAGCGCGAGAAGCCGTGAAAAGAGCAGTTGAGGTTTTGATTGCCTAAGCCCTAGGGGGCTTCGAAAGCTGCGTAGTCCAGAGGTAGCGCTGTTGTTCGTTTCAGTTCCTCCATCTCAAAAATGGTACGAACGTCGTACAGCGCCACTCGCTCGATAAGCCGTTTGTAGAAGTCGTCATAGGAGTTCATGTCAGGAACAACCACTCTGAGCATGTAATCAATTTCCCCGCTTGTGCGAAACGCTTCAACAATCTCGGGAAACTCTCCAATAGCTGCAGTGAAATCAGATAACCAAGCAGCTGAGTGGTCGTTGGTGCGAATTTGAACAAGAGCGTTGATATCGAGCGAGAGTTGCGAAGGGTCAAGAATTGCTACTTCCCTTTGGATAACCCCCGATTGCCTCAGAGCCTGTATGCGACGCCAGCATGGCGTTGCTGTCAGCCCGACCTCGCTGCCTAATTCCCGAGATGAACGTGTCGCATCATGCTGGAGCAAATGCAGTATTTCCCGATCTATGAAGTCCATAGAAAACTATTATTGCTCAGAACATGAATAATGAGCGACAAAGTTGCACAAAAGCCCTGTAATGCGATGTCATAGGCAACAACGTGTCGTCGAAGTGGCTTTACGATCTCTGCATGCGGTTAAAGACTTACTTCACGGAACATCCCGCTTCGGTTGGCGAGACCTATGGAGAGCACTTTCGTGTGGCAAGTCACTTCGCTAAAGAAATGTTTGTTGCGTCGTTGGCATGCGCAGTCCATGCAGTCAACCCGAGACTTTTTACAAATACCGCCAGTTCAAAGATCCAACAACTTCACGCTGAGATGGCTGCTGGTGCGCGAGGGTCGTCGCAGCAAGAAATAGCCGCTGCGACGGGCGATAATCGGGGCTAGCTAGTCAACGACTAGTTGTCGCAGCAGCCCTTGTTCGACGAGGTAATGACGTTTTCGAACTGTTCGCTGTCGCCCGTCTTGACGTACCACTCCCAACGAATGTCATCAGGGCCCTCAATCCAAGTTTCTGTCTTCTCGGCATAGCAGCACAAGGTTTCATCAATTCCAGAGGTCGAAAGACCCTCTGCAGTCATTCGTGCTTGCGCTTCATGCACCGACCGTACATCGTCGACTTCGACTCCCAAATGGTTGATTGAGCCGCCACCGTCGGGGTTCTCGTTAAGTACCAACTTCAGTGGAGGTTCGTCGATAATGAAGTTGGCGTAACCCGGACGAACTTTTGCCGGTTCTGCAGAAAACATCTGCGAGTAAAACGCTACTGCCTCACCAAGATCCGCCACGTCTATGGCCAACTGCAAACGACTCATTGCTCTTCCTTCGATCAAGGCAAGATTAATGGGAGAAATTATGCCACGCGATCTGATGGCGTATCCCCAGAGGTGGGAGAGAGTGAGTAGCTAGTTCCGAAGAAATGCTATGTCGCAACGTCTTGATGCAAAGCGCCAACCGCGCTCCGTTCTTACGAACCGATCGTGATACTCGCCCACATACTTCGGCAATCCAGCAGGAGCGGGGAATTCAGCTGTCCCCGATTGAGAATCGTGCCGAAAGTTCAACAAATAGCAAAATCCCTTGGCCTCATCCCCTTCGACGTTAACCACGACATTCGTGCACAGATGCCGAGACTGCCTGCGAGTAATAGCCTGCCTAGCGGTAAAACCTGCCTCGATTTCTGATTGGCCGATCATCTCGACATCCGGTCCAGTCCAAATGCCGTGCGAAACAAACAACTGTGCGATGCCCGCAGCGTTACCAAAATCGACCAGCCGACAGTATTCCGAGATCAACTTCTCGCACTCTCGTTCGTCGAAAAGCCGCTGTATATCTTGATCCATTCCGTCTCCTAAAGATACGAACACAATCTCACAGTAAGAACACCACCAAAGCACAATCGACTTAGCAACCGGTATTTTCTAAGAGATGACTACTGGGGTAACTGTCCGAGCTAATGGAGTATCTGTTTGCCCCTGGGGTGAGAGCCACAGCGATTACATGCAATACCACGACACCGAGTGGGGTGTGCCGGTGACTGATGACACAAGGCTCTACGAGAAATTGTGTCTCGAAGGCTTCCAGTCAGGGTTGTCATGGCTCACTGTTTTGCGAAAGCGAGAAAATTTCCGAAACGCTTTCTCTAACTTCGATTTCGAAAAGGTCGCAAGATTTGGAGACAAAGATATTGAGCGGCTACTTAGCGACGCAGGCATTATTAGGCACCGCGGCAAGATCGAAGCCACCGTCAACAATGCAAGAGCAGCCTTAGCGACCATCGAACAACACGGATCGCTGGCTAACTTTCTCTGGTCCTTCGAACCCACAGAAAAGCGACCAGTCCGACAACTGAAACAGATGCAGGCCAACAGCAGCGAATCGGAACAAATGAGCAAGGCACTAAAGCAGCTGGGATGGCGATTTGTGGGACCCACCACTTGCTATTCGTTGATGCAGGCCGACGGCATCGTTAACGACCATCTTGTCGATTGCTTCCGCTATCCAGAAATTGAAGCTGTGAGAAAGGACACCAAAAAGTCCATGGATACGACGGAGAACAAATAGCCGAACTGGCCATAGCCGAAGTTCTCGAGTAACGGAGCAAGCGCGCTGCGCAATGCCTACGATCCACCATGTGACAAATCGCTCATCTGATCAATATGCGAATGCAGCCGCGACCCCTTTTCTCCCAGAAAGATCGGGCGTTAATCAGTGTTTCGGTTGTTCAAGTACCAACGAAAATGGACTGCGGCTCAAGTTCATTCGATACGACGACGGAACTATCGAGACTCGCCACCAAACAGCGAAGCACCATTGTGGCTTTGACACGGTCATTCACGGAGGAATTCAGGCGGCGATATTGGATGAAGTGATGGGCGTAGCGGCACAAAGTTCACTCCCGGAAAACGCATCGGACTTGGCGTGTGCAACCGCAGAAATGCATCTCAGCTATCTCAGGCCAGCGTTTCTAGCTGAAGAGGTAATTGGCCGCGCTTGGATTGTTGACGTTAAAGATCGCGATATTTTCGTTGAAGGCGTTCTTTTGTCTTCGGAACTAGTCGAAGTTACGACTGCGAGCTCCCGATGGCGTCAAATGCGCTACGAGCCAACCTGAATTAGCAGACAGATTTAGAAACTGGACGTACTCCGAGCTCAGTAGCCAAGTGAGTCATTGAAATATCGTGAGGCTCCGCCGGTAACTCGTCAAAGATGAACGCTTCAATCGTCACCCCAACACGCAAGCAATTGTCTGGCATGCGAGAGAGAAGTTCATCGAAATAGCCGAGCCCGTGACCGAGTCTGGTGCCGGCTCTATCGAAGGCTAAGGCTGGTACAAGCGCTACCGAAACCTCAGCTAGATCGCTGATTGGTGAATTTTCGACGGGTTGCAAAAAGCCATACCTATGGGTTTCGGCAGTGCTGTTGGCAGGGTGCACGGTGAGTGGTCCGGAGCGCGGAGTTCGAGTTGTCACAAACCTTTCCCATCCCACTTCTTCTGCAAGGCGATCAAGTCCTACTTCGTTTGACATTGGCCTATAAAACAAAAACAAGCCGTGCTTATCTTGCAAAAAAGTAGCCAATGCGGTGACCACCTTCTTCTCTAGGTTGTCCTCTGTTTCTCTCCGGAGAGGACGCAGCTCTTTGCGCCATTTATCTTTCGATATCTTCACAGAAGCGTCATCCGCCACTGACGTTCGCCTCCGCAGCGGAACTAAGCGCGACTACTTCATCAGGATCTGAGAGCCAATTGTCGGGAAGAGACACCTTCTTTGGTCCGCCAGTATGACTGCGCTTTACCCTCACGCCCTCGGGTGGTAGCAGGATGCCTCTGTCGAATTCATCTGTAATCGATTTCAACTCATCGAGGCTGTTTACTGAATGCAAGCGTCTTCTGAGATCTTTCCCTACAGGCCATCCTGCGACATACCAGCCTGCATGTTTTCTGAATCGCCGCACGATGTCGTTCTCGTCGTGATCGTAGAAATCGAGTAGTCGCGCCACGTGGTCGAGCATCACGTCGGCGACTAGCCCCAAAGATGGCTGAACTAATTGCGGTTCGCGACCGTTCAACACAGCTACGAGATCAGAAAAAAGCCAGGGACGTCCCAGACAGCCTCTACCAATCTCGACTCCAGCCGCGCCGGTGTATCGAATCATCCTCAGTGCATCCCACGACTCCCAAATATCACCATTGCCGAAAACAGGAATATCAATGTGGTTCACCAGCTCTCCGATGGCATCCCAATCTGCGTGCCCGGAATACAGATCCCTCGCAGTTCGGGCGTGCAGAGTGACTCCTACACAACCAGACTCCTGGGCTATTCGACCGCTGTCCAAAAACGTCAAATGCTCGTCGTCGATGCCCTTACGAAATTTAATTGTTACTGGAATGGCCCCAGCGGCTTTCACAGCAGATTCAACTATCGAGGCCAACAGGCGGCGCTTCACAGGAATAGCGGCTCCACCGCCATTCCTCGTTACCTTTGGCGCCGGGCACCCGAAATTCATGTCGATGTGATCAACTCCGATGCGGTCTTTCAACATCTGAACTGCCAAGGACACATATTTTGGGTCAGTCCCATACAACTGAATTGAGCGAATCGGCTCATCGACGCCAAATTCGGCCAACTTCCACGTTAGAGCGTTCTCCTCTACTAAAGCCCGCGCAGTAATCATCTGATTGACATAGAGAGCCGCGCCAAAATGCGAACACAACGAACGAAACGGCCAATCAGTTACACCTGCCATGGGGGCCAAAACCACGGGGACCTCAAGCCGGATAGGCCCCAGATTGACAGGCAGAATTTCGCCGGTGTCTACCGGCACCAATGATTCATTTAGAGCGCTTCGGTAAGCCGTCATAGTTTGTTCGACCTCGTGGAAGTCCTCAGCGTCACCCCTGCCTGAGTCAGCAGGGTAGCGGTTTCTGCGAGAGGTAAACCGATCACGTTTGAATGGCTGCCATCAATCGCTTTCACAAGACAACTTCCCGCACCCTGCAACGCATAGGCACCTGCTTTATCGGACGACTCACCTAGATTCAAATACCAATCAATCAGGCTTTGGTCTAGAGACACAAATTCGACCCTGGTTGTCACTACCTCGCACAGCAGCAGATCTCTAGTCTGAACGGTGACTCCCGTCATGACCTTGTGAACTTTGCCTGACAACTCCCACAGCATTGCTGCAGCGTGTTCCAAGTTGATCGGCTTGCCATAAATCTGATCACCTAAGACGACGGAGGTGTCGGCGCCCAAAACAACATCGCCGTCAACAGCTGCGGCTTTTGCCGACGCGACTCGTTGAACATACAGCTCTGGAACTTCACGGCTTCTTACCGACTCGTCAACCTGAGGAATTTGAACGACAAAGTTGACACCCAAATGTGACAGCAGTTCTTCTCGTCGCGGTGAACCCGATGCGAGAACAAGCTGCGTGCCCATTGGACCATTGTGTCTGATGTGTCCGCGACCCAAAGTTCAAACAGAAACAAAAGTTCACACTGAAGAATTACCTGCGCTTTTCAGTCCGAGTGCACTGGGTATTGGTTACTGTCTCGAGAGTGGAATTTAACCTCGCCCGGGTAATCGAGGCGGTTGCCGAAGCCCACCCTGAAAGGGTGGCGTTAGTCCATAGAGGCCGTCAGATCCTTTTCCCTGACCTAGTTCAGCGGTACCGACAACTAGGGACTGCATTAAATGCGGCAGGAATAGGTTGTCACACGGAACGCTCAGAGCTCGATGGACACGAAAGCGGTCAAGACCATGTCGCGTTGTACCTCAACAATGAGCTCGAATATTTGGAGTCCATGCTTGGCGGTTGGGCCGCGCGTGCCGCGACCTTCAACGTAAACCACAGATATATCGCCGACGAATTGGCCTACCTACTAACGGATTCAGCGGCGAAAGTAGTTTTCGTAAACTCAATGTACGCACCGAACCTGGCCGAAGTTCTGCCGCAGCTACCCAATATTGAGATCATTGTCCAAGTCCGCGATGATTCAGATAATGAGCTACTTAAGGGCGCTACTTTTTACGACGACTTCATTCAAGATCAATTGCCTCGTGATTTAGGTGACTGTTCAGAAGACGACCTATATGTGCTCTACACCGGTGGAACTACGGGTATGCCTAAGGGCGTTCTTTGGCGAAATGCTGACTTTTTCGTAGGCGCAATAGGTGGGTCCAACAGAAGCGAGGGTCGTGAATACGAGTCTTACGAAGAAGTAGCCGAAGCCGCCAACAGAGGAACCCTGCGATGGTTAACTGCCGCGCCGTTTATGCATGGCGCTGCGCAGTGGATTGCTCTGCAAGCGTTGTCCATGGGTCACACGGTTGTGCTCCCAGACATAACCGACCGTTATGACGCTGCGAATGTGCTCGAGGTCTGTAACCGCGAATCTGTGGAGTTCTTGCAGATCGTTGGCGACGCATTCGCCCGACCGTTACTTGACGCCTCGCGAACAACTCAAATTTTTCCGAAATCGCTCCGCTCAATCATTAGTGGTGGCGCAGTGTTGAACTCTGAACTCAAAGAAGAACTCAAAGGACAATTCGGTGGAGTCACTATTCGCGACTCAATCGGCTCAAGTGAGACAGGCGTTCAGGGCAGCAACGTGACTACCAAAGAACAATTGTCGAGTACCGGTGACTTCGAACCCGCACCTGGAAGCACCGTTGTTAACTCATCTCTGTCAGCCACCGTCGATGCAGGATCTGAGGAAATTGGATGGTTCGCGATGTCGGGTCGCGTGCCACTCGGTTATCTCAACGACGCTGAGAAGACTCAAAAAACATTCCCGGTCATCGACGGTGTGCGATATTCAGTTCCGGGTGACCGTGCTCGATTGTTGGCTGATGGGCGTATCGAAGTATTAGGTCGAGATTCAGTAACAATTAACTCTGGTGGCGAAAAGATCTACGCGGAGGAAGTAGAGAACGCAGTAAAGACCCACGGAGCAGTTTACGACGCGGTGGTTTGCGGAAGGCCTAGCGAAAGGTGGGGCAGCGAAGTCGTGGCGATCGTTCAACTTGTCGAAGGTGTTCAGGCCCTAGAGTCTGAGATCATTGAACACTGCGCGAGCCATATCAGTCGATACAAGCGACCTAAGGCAATTATCAAAGTCGCGCAGATCAAGCGCAGCCCGGCGGGCAAGCCCGATTATCGCTGGGCCCAAGCGGTTGCCCGAGAATCGAGAAAAGATTGAACGACGGACAACTCGACCAGGACTCAGTTCAGAAGCGGACAGTCCGAGTCCTTCAGCAGGGAGTTGTTCCCGGTGGCCTAGCCATGGGTACTTCATATTCTGTTGCGGCTCTCCTAGGGAGCGAACTTACCGGCAGCGATACGTTGGGAGCGCTCGCCGCAGTCGGGCTGAGTATTGGTCAAAGCCTGGCAGGAATCCCAGTGGCGGCCTTGATGGCTCGACGCGGTAGACGAATCGGAATCGGGACCGCCTACACAGTCGGATCCATAGGAGCGACTTGTGCGTTGCTGGCTGCTATCACCGAAACATACGCCCTCTTAGTTGTCGGCATGACGCTGTGCGGTTGCGGACAAGCTGGCAACCTAGCTGCCCGATACGCCGGCTCCGATCTTGCCACTAACGAAAATCGAGCGCGAAGCATCAGTCTCGTTGTGTGGGCCAACACAGTTGGTTCGGTTCTAGGACCCACAGTAGGTCTAGGGCTGCGATCCTTATCAGGCTCATCGGAAGGAGGCAGTGGCTTTGCGTTTTCATACCTAGTTTCAATCACACTTTTCGTAGTGGCAGCAGCAGGTATCCTCCGTCGCCTCAAACCAGACCCGCTCCTTCTCGTAGCAGATCAAAACCAAACCCCCATTCGAGGACCCAGGTTTTCTGACTTAGGGCTTATCGTTTCCCGACCCGCCGCAAGAGTTGCGCTACTAGGAATGATGTTGTCTCAAGGCGTGATGGTGGGCGTCATGACAGTGACCCCATTGCATATGAGAGACGGCAATCAAGACCCCTTGATCATCGGCCTCATGATCTCGCTTCACATTATTGGCATGTACGCGTTTTCTCCCTGGATAGGAAAAATTGCCGACCGTATAAGCAAAGAGCTGCTCATTGGCATAGGCGCCGTTATTACAGCAATCGGAGCAGAAATCGCCTCTCACACCGACGCACCGGACGCGACAGGTCATTTCATCGGACTATTCATGATCGGGATCGGATGGTGCTCATCTCTTGTCGCTGGTAGCGCCTTGATGACCGAAGCGTTTCCCCCAGAAGTCCGGGTCGCTACTCAATCGACAGCGGACGTCTTAATGACAGCCACCGGAGCGGCAGCTGGTATTTCATCTGGGCTTGCAGTTGAGCAACGGAGTTATCATGACCTGGCTCACTGGGCCGCTCTAGTATCAGTGTTCCTGGCAGTAGTTGCAGCTGTAGCGGTCGTTCAAAACTCGCGAATGCGCGAAACTGGATCCCAACCCAGATAACTGGAGGAAACAATGGCCTTCCACCACGTCGCATATTCAACAAAGGATCTCGACGCGACACGCCACTTCTACGAAGACCTTTTCGGGTTTCCCTTGGTCAACACCGAATTTCATGACCGTGAAGAAGGTTGGATAAAGCACGTCTTCTTTGACACAGGAAACGGCCAATGCATCGCGTTTTTCGCTTTCGAGAACATCGGAGAGCGAGCCGATTGGGCCACTGACGTTAATGAGAGCCTGGGAGTCCCAGTGTTTATCAACCATGCTGCGTTCGAGGCAACCGAAGAGATGCAAGAAGAAGTTCGGACTCGGATGGCGGCAGAAGGCATAGAACCAACCATGGAGATAGACCACGGATGGTGCTATTCCCTGTATTTCCTCGACCCGAATCAAGTTCTCGTCGAACTGTGTCGTGACACTACCGGGATGCCAAGAGATGAAAAGGAAGCAGCGCGCCTCTTAGCAGCACCGGTTGGAGAAAGCACCTGACCGTGACGGTCGAGCGCGAATTTGTTGGTTTGCCTTCCCCGGTCGTTGGACGCGCAGGAGCCGGCGGCCACCCTTGCCAAGGCGTTTATTACAGACCCAGAGGGAGTAAACCCGACGTTGCTATCATCGCTACCCACTACAACATCGATTTCAGCGAACATTATTTGGCAGATCTCTGCGCCACTCGTGGAGTCGGATTCCTTGGCTGGAATACACGATTTAGAGGGGCTGAACCATATTTCCTCCTCGATCACGCTGTTGCTGACATAGCGGTCGGCGTTCGGTGGTTGCGCGAGCAAGCTGGGGTAGAGCGAGTCGTCCTACTCGGTAACTCTGGCGGCGGATCGTTGATGGCCGCCTATCAATCTCAGTCTGTACAGCCAAACCTCGAACCGGAGTATGGACGCGCATCGATAGTTCACGCGGCAATGGAGTTGCCTGGCGCCGATTTATACATTTCATTAGCGGCGCATCCCGGCCGACCCGAGGTGCTCACTAACTGGATGGACCCGTCAGTCATTAGCGAAGACGACCCCCTCAGTGTCGATCCAACACTTGATCCATTCGACCAGGAACGCGAAATTCCGTTCACCAAAGAGTTCGTCGACAGGTATCGCCAAGCGCAACGACGCCGTAATGATCGAATCACTCAATGGGCGCGTAGCGAAATTGATCGATTAGTCGCCGCTGGGCATCATGATCGACTCTTTACGACTCCGAGACTATGGGCGGACTTGCGAATGATCGATGGGTCGATTGATCCGAACAATCGCGAATTTCCAAGTTGCTACCTTGGAGAGCCCCAACGTGCGAACTACGGAATCTACGGAGTGGGAACCGTTAGTTCGCTGCGGACCTGGCTTTCTATGTGGAGCCTTAGCGATTCCCAATGCAACGCGGCACCACACTTGGCGAGAATCAAGATTCCGGCCCTTGTCGTCGAAGCCGACGGAGACTCCGGCGTGTTTCCAAGTGACACCCGCGCAATTGTCGACGCACTTAGCTCAGCGGATTTGACGACTCACACGCTCGAAGGTGATCACTATCTTCGAGATCGCGAAGGCGCCCGAGAGGATGCGGCGGAGCTCATCACCAACTGGGTTAAGGACCGTTCCTAACCGGTTACTGCTTCACGCATCCTCGATAAGAGCATTCAGTGCCTTTCCCACATTGGAGTTAAGTGGAGGAAGAATCGCTGTTATTCGAGAAAGATAAGTGATGGACACTTCATCATTCACGACCGCCCCGGTATCAAACTCAGGTGGATGAACGACCTCATCGCCCCAAGCCATCGACACCCTGAAGCTTCCATCATCAGTATTAGACGGTTCCAGATCAACACGCTCAACGGCACGAGGAGGTTGGGTTCCTAGTTCGGTAAACCGCCAACCTCTGATCTGGTCAAGTTCGAGATTTGGGACATTGACATTAATTACCGGGCTATCCCCAATGTTGTCGTCAAACATGCTTTCAACGACTGTGCTAGCGACCTGCGCAGCCACGTGCCACTTCTGACCAACAATAGCCTCTTCCCAAGATTGCCCTTCCACGTCAAAGTCGGTCACGTGCTGACTAACTGCCAAACTTGGAATGTTCGCGTGGCGGGCCGTTAATGCCGCCCCAACAGTGCCCGAATGGTAAACGGAGCGCCCTACATTCGCTCCTGGGTTGATGCCCGATACCACCAAATCAACGTCACCGAACGCACCGAGCCGAGCGAACATGACACATAGAGCTGGTGGCCCCGCCACACTCCAAGCAGTATCGATTCCGCTGATGTCGACAGGTTGGACGCGCGGCTGGGTCAGGTGAATAGGGCCAATAGCAGCGCCTGCGCCCGAATATTCGCTATCGGGAGCCACAACACACACCTCGCCATGAGATCTCATTGCTCGAGCGAGCATGTGGAGGCCTTCGCTGGCAACCCCATCGTCATTTGTCACCAGTATCCGCATAGCTATGAAGTTATTCGTTGCGGCCAGCCTGAAGCCAACGGCGACTACAAAGTTCTCAAGACAATCGGATAAACGTCAGTCCGCTAAACGGGGAGGGAATCCACCCTGAGAAATTGGACCCCAGGATTCAATCGAAAACCGCAATAATGATTTGTCCTGATCGACCATGGCGGCACGGTATTCCGACCAGTCAGGGTGCTCACCACTAATCGACCGGAAATAGTCGCAGAGGGGATCTAGAGCTTCTGGAAGATCAAGGACCTCAATAGTGCCATCCACCTGCACCCACTCGCTATTGAATTCTTCCCCCATGACAAGCAATGAGCCAACAGGGTTACGGCGGGCATTAATTGATTTCACTCGTTCGGGGTAGGTAGCGATTACAACCCGCTCGTGATCATCGAGACCCATAGTCACCAGTGACATTTGAGGTCTACCATTAAGTCTCGTCGTGGAAAGTACACCTCTGTGACGAGGGCGAATAAAATCAAGTAGTTCGTTTCGCTTGACTGTTTTGTTGGTGGCAATCTTTCGGGCCATGAGTGATGAGATTAGAACGATGAACCACATGGTGCGAATGCTGCACACTTCTGACGTTCACATTGGCCATGTAAAAGGGCCGGGCGAGCATCATGCCGACGTGTGTCAGTGCCCAGCACTGGGGTTAGCGGCAGCGGTTCTCGAACACCAAGCCGATGTGCTCATGATCTCTGGTGACTTGTTTGACCATGCCCGTCTTAGCGACATTACCGTGGGGGCAACTCTTGAAATAGTCGCTAGTCCCGGCGTTCCAGTGGTGATCATCCCCGGAAATCATGATGTGCACGACACGAAATCGCTTTGGGAAAGATGTCGCTCTGATGTGCAACGAACGGGCGTCCACCTTCTCGACCGTCTAGAAGGATCCTCTTTAGTTTTGGAGTCGAAGGGCATGACGTTCTGGGGTCGAGCCATGGCTGATCACGAGCCAGGTTATAGACCGCTTCGAGAAGTCCCAGCCCGTCCAAATGAGGGCTACTATGTCGTGGCGGCTCACGGCCATTTGAACCTGTCCAAAGAAGATGCCCATCGCTCGTCGCCGATCACTTATGAGGAGATATCAGCCACTGAAGCTGACTATGTTGCGTTAGGGCATTGGCATGTTCCGACCGACGCTAGCCACGGGGGAGTAACTGCTTGGTATCCGGGAGCCCCCATGGGCTCCCCTGGTCATGGAACTGCGGCTCTGGTTACCCTCGAAGACGAAACGAAAGTTGAACACGTCTCCATTACTGGGCCCACCCGTGGTTGTGACTAGCCGTTACTCAATTTCAGCTTCCTTCCGAGCGATTCGCCTTAACGTAGTGTCGTATTTTTCCATCAGTTGAGCCGCATGATCCTTGAGCTGTTCATGCTCCCGAGTGAGCGCTGTTACCTTTGACGGGTCGTCATAGGTAGCGGTATTGGCTAATTGCCGCTGAACCTCAGCTAGTTCACTTTCTGCTTGTTCCCACTCCCGCTCTAGATCATCCCTTTCCTTGCGCAGGTCTCGGGTTGCCTCACTCACTTTGCTTCTGCGGCGTGCTTCGACCTTTCGCGCCTCGCGTTCTTGTCGGTGAGGGTTGGCTGACTGATTTGAAGATCCGTTGTCCTTTTCAACTAGCGGCGGTTTCAAGAGCTCCTCATTTAGACCGTCATGCCAGGTTGCAGTGCCGCCCCTCACCACAATGAGAGAATCGGCGACGTTGCGAATTAGATAGCGGTCGTGAGTGACGAGAATGAGCGTTCCGGGGTAGGCGTTGAGAGCGTTCTCAAGGTGGTCGCAGCTAGGTAGATCCAGGTGGTTGGTCGGTTCATCGAGAATCAGAAGGTTGACAGGGTTGGCCATTGTTGTTGCCAGGGCCAGTCGCGTCGTCTCACCGCCTGATAAGTCTCCAATCTTTTGATCCACCTGAACACCGCTGAAGCCAAAACCGCCGAGAACCGTGCGCAGATTCCGATCTCCCGAATCACCTAATGAGGCTTGGAACTGTTGGAGCACGGTTTTGTGAGGGTCGAGCATTTCGGTCAAGTTTTGAGTAAAGCGCGCATAGTCGACCTTGTTCCCAAGCCGTGCTTTACCCTCTGTAACGCTCAGTTCGCCCAGTAGTAAACGCAACAGCGTCGTTTTACCCGCACCGTTCGGACCGACTAAAGCCACTTTTCGCCCCCGTTCAATGACGAAAGAAACGTCCTTGAGAATTTGCCGGTCGCCATATGCTGCCCCGGCTGCGTCAAACTCAGCGACGATCCGAGAGGACCGCCGCGGTTCGGGAAATTGAAACTTCGCTTTTAGTTCCTTCGCGGTCAAAACTTCAACGACCTCAACTCGGTCGAGAGCTTTAATGCGACTTTGCACTTGCTTGGCTTTACTCGCTTTGTAACGGAACCGCTCGATGAACCGTTCTGTGTCCTCGATCTTTCGTTTCTGATGAGCAGCAAGCGCCTCGAGTTGAGATAACCGGAGTTCGCGAGCCGTTACGAAGTCAGAAAAGCTTCCGACGTATTCGTGTGAGGAATGTCCGTCAAGTTCGATGACCCGATTAGCCACCGAATCGATGAAGTCTCTGTCGTGGCTGACAAAGAGTAAACATCCACGCCACTCGGAGAGCTGGTCTTCTAACCAGGTAACAGAATCAACATCAAGATGGTTCGTGGGCTCATCAAGAATCATGATGTCCGGCTTTGCTAAAAGCAAACGCGCGAGCGCCACTCGCATTTTCCACCCGCCGGAAAGTTCTTGGACATCGCGCACCATCGTTTCTGAGTCGAATCCCAAACCGGCTAAGACCCGTTGAGCTTCGGACTCGACCGCGTATCCCCCTAAATGTTCGAAGCGGCTTTGAAGGTCGCCGTACTCCTTCAGTAGATGCTCTTGAGCAGGGCCCTCGACTCGACTCAATCTTTCCCGTAGCTCGCTCAAACGTTCCTCGAGATCAGTGATGTGAGAAGCGCCTTCCAAAGTCGCGTCAAGCGCCGTTCCAACCAACTCATCCTGCAAGGTTTGAGGCAAGTAGCCAATAGAACCTGCCGCTGGCCGGTTAACAGTCCCTTTGTCGGGATCCTGAATTCCAAGAAGGATTTCGATGAGTGTGGTTTTTCCTACACCATTGCTGCCGATAAGAGCGATTCGTCGCCGATCCGAAAGTTGGAGACTGACGTCTTGAAATAATTGCTTTGATCCCTGTGCTTTGGAAATAGCGGTAGCGGTGAGCACGTTTGAAAACGCTAGCTAATTTCGCCGGAATACAGCGAAGGAGAAGACATTGCCTTGCGGGGAGCCTTTACGAACAAGGCTGCAATAATTGCTGCTGCGGGCACCAGCGCCAAGAAAAAGTTGAGGGTGCCATAGTCCCCAGTGGCTCGGAAACCAACAGCGACAATTAATGGACCAACAGCAGATGCGCCGACACCGAACGCTGTTGCGACCCCGCGAATTGCCCCAATATGGTCCGTTCCGAACCATTTTGGATACAGCGCGGAAGCTAACGCCCGAATTGAACCGCCGTTAATTCCGAGCAGCGTTGAATACAGAGCCGCGCCGAACCCAGGTTTCACCCACGCGTAACTTAAGTGTGCTGCGAGCAGTGAAGCTTGACAGCTAACAAGTAACAACCGCGGAGAAGTGCGATCGGTCAGCCACGCCCAAACGAAACCAGATGCAATAGTTCCCAGCATTTGAGGAATGAAAACAGTGGCTGCTTGAGCTGTGGTCAGACCCGCTGACTCCATCAAAGAGAAGTGGTGAAAAGTAACTCCGGTAATTAACGCCGAAGAGACGACCATTACGCCCGTCAGCACCCAGAAAGCTCTTGTATGAAGAGCTTCGCTGACGGTGAACTGTTCGGCCTTGACTTTTACATGGTTGGGGGACGGAGTTTGGCCGTCTGGATGCTGACCGAGCGACTCGGGCCGGTCTACCATCCATCGCCAAGTCGCAGGGACCAGTAAAACCATGACGCAACAAGCGCTAAAGATCCATGCCCACCTCCAACCGAACTGGTTGATTAAAAACGTCAAACCGAGCGGCCCCAACGACATCAAACCTGCAGACGCAGTCATAGAAAGACCAAATGCAAATCCGCGCTTCTCATCAAACCAGAGGGCGATGCTGGTTTGGCCGACCAAACTTAAGGCTCCTTGACCCAACATCCGTATCCCAATGAATCCGACTACGAGCATCCATAAATGCTGAACTGTGCCCATATAAGCGATAGCAATTGAGAACGCAGTCGCTATTAGAAGCATCGTCTTTCGAACCCCAACACGGTCAACCCAACGGCCGATTGAAGGCATCGCAAGGGAACCGGTGATGGTGCCTACGAGGTAAGCGGTAGACAATGAGGTAGCGCTTATAGATAGATCCTCAATTAGGTGGTCAGTGAAAGGTGACACTCCGATCGTTTGACCAGGAAGTGTTAAAGAAATAGCCAAAGTCGAAAGACCTAAGAGACCCCAACCTCGAAACGATTCCACTGGCTCGTTTCGTTTCACCTAGCTAACTCGCTAAGTTCAGCGTCACAGATCCAAGACTTCCACCGTCGGTAGCGACTGCCTGATCGCTGGAAGTCATGTGTAGCCCTGTTGCTGCGCCTGTCGTGACCACACTGCCTGCGGGAAGGGCAACGCCTCGCCGATTCAGATGATTACACAACCATGCCAAAGACTCATATGGATCTCCGAGTACCTCGGCTCCGTTACCCGAGGCAATCTCCACTCCGTCCACCAAAGTACGAAGCTCATGGGTACTCAAGGAAGGAACAGTTTCCGGTTTGCTTCCCGAACCGACTACAAGAGCTCCATGTAGGGCTCCATCTGCGACGAGAAGGGCAGGATCGACGTCGAAATTATTAGTGAAACGCGAGCAGACGAGCTCGATAGCCGGGTGAACAGCTGAAACTATTTCCCGAGCACGAGCTGCATTCATGGTGGGCCCCCCGGGACGAATTGTGACCCCCAGGGTAAAAGCAAACTCTGACTCAAGTCCGGGTTGGTGATGGAAGTCGCAGACTTGGACAGTGGAACCAGGCTCAAGCAAAGTCCGTTCAAAAACAGGTCCACAGATAGGGGCTTTGACGCCGAGTTTGGCTTGGCTCGCTGGTCCAGTTGCCCCCACTTTCCATCCGATGACCGGAGACTCAATGAGTTCACACAACGACTCTTGTGCCTCGTATGCCAACGAGGCCGATTCGGGCACTGCTAGTTCCGAAGGGTCTACAAGGTCCATCGCCAAACGAGCATGTGCCAAGGTAACTGGTAAAGGAAGACTCACCGTTGCCACGGTACCTCTACCTATGACCTCATGGGCTAACCACCTCTTAACTTGTCGATTAGTCGACGATCCCGTTTAGTTGGTCTTCCCGTACCCCGATCCCGTTGCGCGAACGAGGCTGACGGCTTCACAACGGACTCGTTGTTAGAAGGTGGACTGTGATCGACAAAATAGTTGGGAGCCAAAGCTGGCCCAACTCGCTTCTCGACTAGCGCTGCTACCTCTAGCTCTCGAGTGTGATCTCGTCCCTTTATTGAAATCTGGTCACCGGTTCTAACTTTGAAAGCTGGTTTCGCCGTCGACCCATTAACCCGAATGGCACCCTTTAAGCAGGCATCTTTAGCCAAAGACCGAGTTTTGAATACACGGACTGCCCACAGCCAACGATCTAAACGACATGAGTCAGTGGCCATGACAAGCTTTAGGTGATTTGTGAGGCTACGTCGCCCATAAAGCTGCTCAGTGCGTCAAGTCGACCGTCAACTCCGCCTCGTGCCACGGGATCGACCAAAATATGACTAACCCCGATCTCCTCGGTTCGACCTATGGTGTCGACCATTTCGTCGACTGAGCCAGCTATCGATTTCGCAGGTTCCATTGCCCCGTCTGGGTCGAGAAACATTCTGAGGGACAATGTCAAATCTTCAGGGTCTCGCCCAAGTAGCTCGCATTCTTCGCGCACTTGACGCCACTCCTCTCTTACGGTCTCGAGAGGTTCGAAAGCAGCGTGGAATGCATGTCCGAATCGAGCTGTTCTCCGAAATGCCGCTCGGCTGTTTCCGCCTACCCACACGGGTACTGGAGCCTGAATCGGCTTTGGTTCAAATCGGACTTCCGGAAACGAATAAAAATCCCCGTTATACGAAGGCGTTTCGTCGCGGAAGAGAGACTCGAAAATTTCAAGTTGTTCGTCAGATCTCTTGCCTCGGTTGTCCCATGGCATGCCCAGCACTTCAGCTTCTTCTCGCATCCATCCGACACCTACACCGAGGATTAAGCGACCGTTGGAAAGTACGTCCATCGTGGCCAATTGTTTTGCTGTCGCCACGGGTTGCCGATAGGGAAGAATGAGAACGGTAAAGCCCAAACGAATCTTATTTGTGCATCCGGCCACGAAGAGAAGTGTGCCTATCGGGTCAAGCCAGCCGAGGCCCGCAGGCGCCGGGAACGAGCCGTCGCTGCTGTACGGGTACTTGGAGTCAAACTCGGCGGGCCAACACACATGGTCGCTAGTCCAACCTGAATGAACACCGAGCTCTTCTGCCGTTTGAACAAACTTAGTTAACGAATCGCGACCTACGTCACGTCCCAGATGCGGTAAATGTACTCCCCAATCCATACCCCCAAAATAGAGGTTTGAACGCTCCTTTGCGATTATGTGACAAGTCCGTCATATACGGCTATCGGATTCGTATTTCATCTCTCGAGCGCCTAGCGTTTCGCCAGTTGACTTTATTTACGTTCAGTCAACGTAAACCTTTACTAAACCTAAAGAGGGGGCTCCAGATGGAGATTCGACGCAATCTTTTGCGTCTGCTCGCCCTACTGTTTGCTTTCGCACTTGTTGCGGCGGCATGTGGTAGCAGCGACGACGATGACTCTTCAAGCGGTTCGAGCGAAAGCGCTACGGCTACCGCTGATGATCATGGTGACGATGATGACCATGATCATGAAGAGGAAGACACCGGCGGTACGTTGAGCCAGGACGCAGTTGAAAAAGCTGTTTCCGGTGAAGACGACGGCAGCGCGGCTGAAGAAGAAGCCAGCGACTGCCCACAGGACCGGTCCACCATAGAAGGCATCTTCGCGGAAGCTGATTGCAACCGTGACTCAATCATTGCCATGATCACTGAGAAGATGGAAGCCGGCGAGTGGGGCGTCAATGACGACAACCACCTGATCGGCCCGACAGGCATGGATATTGACCTCAACGAGTGCCCAGGAGACTGGTCAGACACTCACGGTCTATCCGACGACACCATGCGTTTCGGTCAAACCACAGTGCAGTCAGGCAACCTTGCTGCCTACGGCAACCTAAGCCTCGGCATGGAGATCTGGTTCCAATACATCAACTCACTTGATGTTCTTAGCGGACGCGACATTGAATTCATCATCAAGGATGATGGTTATGTTGCTGCTCAGACCATTGAGTACGTAGACGAACTCATCGAATCAGGAAACGTTCTTCTGCTCCAAGGCCTTGGTTCACCAAACGGCCTTGCCGTGTACGACAAGATCAACGACGAGTGCATCCCGCACCCGTTCTACCTGTCAGGACACCCAGCCTGGGGTGACCCAGAACTCCACCCATGGACCACCAGCTATCAGATGTCATACTCAACTGAAGCTGTCCTTTGGGGCACATGGATGAAGGTAAACCTTGCTGACAAGCTCCCTGTAAAGGTCGCCGGCCTGGTTATGGACAACGACTTCGGTCTTGCTTACGAAATGGGCTTCGAATCCTATGCTGAGCAAAACCCGGACGTGGTTGCCGAATACCTCCCGGTTCGTCACGACCCTGCAGCTCCAACGCTGACCAACGAGGTCACCACCATCGCAGCATTCGACCCCGATGTGTTCATTTCGATGACCGCCGGTAACCCATGCTTGCTTGCGATCCAAGAAGTAGAGGCCTCAGGCCTTTACGAACGTCTCGACGCTGCCTTCACACCGTCCGTGTGTAAGGGCATCGCCGCCTATCTTGCTCCAGCAGGTATGGCAGCAGACGGCTACTGGATTGTTGGTGGTGGCGCCAAAGACACCACTGACAGCGCAAAGATGGAAGAACCATTCATTAAATTTGCTCGCCAGTTAATTACAGACGCTGGTGAAGATCCAAACATCTCACTTACCGGTGAAGGTGTATTCCGTGGTTATGCATTTACCGAAGCATTCCGGATTGCAGACGCTCTGCCAGGTGGCATGAGCCGAACCAACCTGATGCTCGCCCTGCGTAACTTCAAGATCTACCACCCAGGACTTCTAGATGGTCTCGTCACCGAACTTAAGGGCAACACGGACGCCTACTTCGTAGAAGGTTCCGAATACAGCCAGTTCGATGCGACTAACCAGACATGGGTCATGGTTGGTGATGTTGTTGACGCCAACGGCGGCACTCCAAACTGCCGCTGGGATAAAGCAAACGGTGGTTGCCGATAGTTGCAACCGCATACCAGTGCTCTAAAGCACTGATTGCTTAAGCATTCAAGGACCGCCGGGCTTACGCCCGGCGGTCCTTCACTTTTGAGACCAAAAGGAACGAACGCACATTGCATCCACTTTTTGATTCACTCATCTACATATCGGACTACGGTGTCCCCATCGGTTACTTAATGACCGATAAGTAAGAGCAGCCTCTGGCTAGAAGGGGGATGGCTGCTCATTAGACCCAAAGGGGAGGGTTACATATGAATATTCGAAGCAAGTTTTTACGTCTGCTTGCCATCCTTTTCGCGTTCGGACTTGTTGCGGCAGCATGTGGTAGCAGCGACGACGACGACTCTTCAAGCAGTTCGGGCGAAAGCGCTACGGCTACTGCAGACGACCATGGTGACGATGACCATGGTGAAGAAGAAGAGGAAGAAGAAGCAGGCGGTGGCCTAAGCCAAGACGCTGTAGAAAAAGCCGTTGCTGGTGAAGATGACGGCGATGGTGATGACAGTGGGGTTGTAGCAGGAGACCGCAGCACGATTGAGGGCATCTGGGAAGAGGCCGCAGCCACGCGTGCCTCGATCATCGAAAAAATCACGGCCAAGATGGACGCTGGAGAATGGGGTGTTAACTCCAACAACATTCTGACCGGCCCTTCAGGATTTGAGATCGACCTGAATGACTGTCCAGGGGATTGGTCCAACAGCCACGGTGTGACCGACTCTGAGATTCGCGTCGGACAGACAACAGTTATGTCCGGCAACCTCGCCGCTTACGGTGACATCTCAAATGGTTGGGAAAACTATTGGGACTGGATCAACGACGAATTAGGCGGTATCGGCGGTCGCGAACTGGTCATGATTATCAAAGATGATGGCTATGTCGCCGCTCAAACCATCGAATACGTCGACGAATTAATTGAGTCGTCGAACGTGATGGCCCTTCACGGACTGGGCTCACCAAACGGCCTCGCTGTATACGACAAAATCAACGACGAGTGCATCCCGCACCTCTTTTACGCATCTGGCCACCCCGCTTGGGGTGACCCGGTAAATCACCCGTGGACTACCAGTCACCAGATGTCTTATTCAACTGAGGCGATGCTGTGGGGTACCTGGATAAAGAGCAATCTTGCAGACGACCTCCCTGTAAAAGTGGCGGGTCTTGTTATGGACAATGACTTTGGTCTTGCCTATGAAATGGGCTTCGAGGCTTACGCCGAAAATAACCCCGATGTGGTTTCGGAATACCTCCCGGTTCGTCATGACCCGGCAGCCCCGACGCTCACCAATGAGGTGACCACCATCGCAGCATTCGACCCCCACGTGTTCATCTCCATGACCGCGGGCAACCCATGTCTGCTGGCGATTCAAGAGGTCGAGGCTTCTGGTCTTCTTGATCGACTTTCTGCAGCGTTTACGCCTTCGGTTTGCAAAGGCGTCGCTGCCTACATGGCCCCAGCCGGTATGGCGGCAGATGGATGGTGGATTGTTGGTGGCGGAGTTAAAGACATCACCGATCCCCAGTACATCGACGAGCCTTTCGTAGAGTTCATTCATGAAACGCTTCGAGGCGGAGGCCTTGATCCCAGTATCTCCATGCTTGGTACCGGCTATTACTTCGCCGTTCCCTGGACTGAGACACTCCGAATTGCAGACGAGCTACCCGGTGGTATGACGCGCACGAACGTCATCCTGGCGGCTAGAAATCTGCACATCTGGCATCCGTTGATGATGGACGGAATCACCTACGCTCTAGATGGCGCTGCTGATGCATATGCGATTGAAGGTTCCGACTTCAGTCAGTTTGACGCAGAGGCTCAAACATGGAATCAGATAGGTGACCTTGTAGATGCCAACGGTGGGACACCTCCGTGTGCTTGGGATAAAGACAACGGTGGTTGCCGTTAGCAAATAAGAACAGGATTGAGCGCTCCTAAACGTTCATTGCGAAACCATGAAGGGACCGTCGGGCTCGAGTCCGGCGGTCCCTCGTTTTTTGAGTGCGTGAAAGTCATCGAAATCTTGTGTACTGGTGGGTCTGTGCCCTACTCTGCGGAAGCCGCTAACTACACGGCGGCCTTAGATCACGCACCTGGGATCTAAGACAACCGAAAAATTGGGAGGACCCTAATGGGTGTTCGACGCAATATTTTGCGTCTCCTCGCCGTTCTATTTGCTTTCGCCTTTATAGCGGCGGCATGTGGCGGTGATGACGACAGCAGTTCCTCAAGCAGTAGCGAAAGTGAAACTACCGCCGACGATCATGGTGATGGTGACCATGATCATGAAGAAGAGGAGACCGGTGGCGGCCTAAGCCAAGACGCGGTAGAAAATGCCGTCTCAGGCGACGACGACGCCGAGGAAGAAGTTGATGAAGAAGCACCTAGCTTTGATACGTCAACAATGGAAGGTCTAGAGGCATCGTGGGAGTACAACCGCGAAAAACTCGTAGCTATGGTCACCGAAAAAATGGAATCCGGTGAATGGGGTGTCGGAAGTGACAACATCCTTCGAGGCCCGACCGGTTTCGAAATTGACCTTAACGACTGCCCATCTGACTGGAGTGATACCGGCGGATTGACTGCTGACGCAATCAGAATTGGCCACACAACAGCACAGTCAGGCAACCTCGCAGCCTATGGCAACATCGCCTACGGATGGGACTCCTACAACAAGTACGTGAATGAAAACGGTGGCATTGCCGGGCGCGATATCGAACTCATCGTCAAAGACGATGGATATGTCGCAGCTCAAACCATTGAATTTATCGATGAGCTCATTGAGTCCGAAAATGTGTTCATGATTGTCACTCTTGGATCCCCGAACACACTCGCTGTTTACGACACGATTAACGCCGAGTGCATTCCGCAACCATTTGTGATGACCGGTCACCCTGCTTGGGGCGACCCTGAAATTCATCCATGGACTAGCGGCATGATCATGTCTTACTCCACCGAAGCCGTTCTTTGGGGCACCTGGATCAAACAGAATCTTGCTGACCAGCTTCCAGTAAAGGTCGCAGGCCTTGTCATGGATAACGACTTCGGATTGGCCTACGAGCTCGGCTTCGAGGCCTACGCGGAAGGTAACCCGGACATTGTCTCCGAGTACCTGCCGGTCCGTCACGACCCGGCTGCACCAACCCTGACCAATGAGGTCACCACTATCGCCGCCTTCGCCCCTGACGTCTTTATCTCAATGACTGCTGGCAACCCATGCTTGTTGGCCATCCAAGAGGTAGAGGCTTCAGGACTTCTCGACACGCTGTCTGCCGCGTTTACCCCTTCGGTCTGTAAGGGAATCGCTGCATACATGGCGCCAGCGGGAATGGCAGCAGACGGCTGGTGGATCGCTGGTGGCGGCTGGATAGACAGCACCGACGCGAACTACGTCGACGCGCCTTACATTAAGTTCCTCAACGACACGCTTGCCGCAGATGGTCTCGACCCAACAGTGAGCCTCTACGGCACGGGCTTCGGCGACTATGGATGGTCCTATAACGAAGTTCTGCGAGTAGCAGCTGAACTACCCGGAGGTTTGAGTCGAAGCAACTTCATACTCGCCCTTCGAACCTTCTCGGGTCACCACCCCAAGCTCCAAGAAGGAATTGAGTTCGGCGCGTGGGGAGCCAGCGACGGATACTTCGTTGAAGGTTCAGACTTCAGCCAGTTCGACGCTACTGACCAGGCGTGGGTGCAGGTAGGAGACCTGGTTGACGCCAATGGTCTTTCGCCCAACTGTCGTTGGGACAAAGACAATGGCGGATGCCGGTAACTTTGCTGCCAAAAACTAACTAGACCCTCTCGGGTCTGATTTAAAGATGGGAACCGCTGAATGGAAGTTTGGCGGTTCCCATCTTCTTTTTGAGCAGTATTGCGAAAAGATTGCGATTCTCAGCGTTGAGCGGTTTCGGGATGACTGCAGCTCATGTGCGGCGTAGAGTTTCCTCGACGGACTTACAGAGTGTTCGGTAAGTGAACACGCAGTGCGTTGCTATAACTCAAATACAAAAATTAGGGGGAATTGCCGATGGGCATTCGACGAAATCTTTTGCGTCTCCTCGCCCTCATGTTTGCTTTCGCCATGGTGGCGGCAGCTTGCGGGAGCAGCGATGACGGAGACTCATCTAGCGGTGGGGAAAGCGAAACAACTGCTGCACATAGCGACGATGGAGGCGATGAAGAAGAGGAAGAAGACACCTCGATCGGTGGTGGCCTCTCTCAGGACGCTGCTGAAAAAGCGATAGAGGGTGACGACGAAGAAGAGGAAGTCGATGAAGACGCTCCTACCTTCGACCGCAGCACACTTGACGGCATCTGGGAAGAAGCTGCCTACAACAGGCAAAAAATGGTCGACAAAATCACAGCCAAAATGGATGCCGGTGAATGGGGTGTTGGTGACGACGGGATTCTCCGAGGACCAGCTGGATTCGAAATCAACATGAACGAATGCCCATCTGACTGGAGTGACACAGCCGGTATCACCGACAGCGAAATTCGTATTGGTCACACCACTGCGCAGTCAGGGAACCTAGCCGCATACGGCAATATTGCTGTTGGATGGGATAATTACCTGCAGTGGGTCAACGCCAACGGAGGCGTTGCCGGAAGAGATGTCACCCTCCTAGTTAAGGATGACGGTTACGTAGCGGCGCAGACCATCGAATTCATCGATGAGCTAATCGAATCAGAAAACGTCTTTGCGCTGCTCACCCTTGGTTCACCTAACACACTTGCTGTGTACGACCAGATCAATGATGAGTGCATCCCACACCCATTCGTGATGACCGGACACCCAGCTTGGGGCGACCCCGTAAATCACCCATGGACTACAGGCCTTCAACTGTCCTACTCGACTGAAGCCATTCTGTGGGGCACCTGGATCAAACAGAATCTTGCTGACCAGCTTCCAGTAAAGGTCGCCGGTCTAGTTATGGACAATGACTTCGGCCTTGCATATGAACTGGGCTTCGAGGCCTACGCCGAAGGAAACCCGGATGTGGTATCGGAATATCTTCCAGTCCGTCATGACCCGGCAGCTCCGACGCTGACGAATGAGGTCACCACTATCGCCGCCTTTGCCCCGGATGTCTTTATCTCCATGACTGCTGGTAACCCATGCCTGCTTGCAATCCAGGAAGTGGAGGCAGCAGGTCTGCTTGAAGACCTGCAAGCGGCCTTTACCCCGTCTGTCTGTAAAGGCATCGCCGCGTATATGGCGCCTGCAGGTATGGCCGCAGATGGCTGGTGGATTGTCGGCGGTGGCAGCAAGGACACAACCGACCCGAAGCACATGGACGAACCGTTTATCAAATTCGTAAATCAGAACCTTGAAGACGCTGGACTTGACCCAGCTATCTCGCTGTATGGAATCGGCTACACATATGGTTATCCACACGTCGAAGCATTACGAGTAGCAGCCGAACTGCCTGGCGGTCTAACCAGGACCAACTTCATCATGGCGGTGAGGAATATCGATATCTATGGGCCACTAACCCTTGACGGTATTACCCTGGCTATGAACGGCGCAGCTGACGGCTACTTCGTCGAAGGTTCAGACTTCAGCCTGTTTGATGCGACTGAGCAAACCTGGACCATGGTGGGCGATGTCGTAGACGCAAATGGAGCTTCACCCAACTGTGCTTGGGATAAAGACAACGGTGGTTGCCGATAAGGGCTCTGACCGCAATCAAATGCGTTTGAAATAATTAGACGCTTCTGTAGGGGTCGCCAGGGATTTTCCCTGGCGACCCCTCAGTTTGTGGCCTAATCGTCAGCTAGCAAGGCTCGACTTATGACCAATTTTTGGATCTCACTCGTGCCCTCACCGATAATCATCAACGGCGCGTCTCGGTAATAACGCTCAACCGGGTACTCGGTGCTAAAGCCGTTCCCTCCATGAATTCGCATAGCGTCGAGCGCTAACTCACTGGCGGTTTCAGAAGCGAACAGTTTTGCCATTCCGGCTGCCAAGTCAACCCGTTCACCGGCATCCGCTTTCCGCGCTGCTTCGTAGGTAAGGAGGCGAGCCGCTTCTAGTTTCGTTGCCATTTCCGCCAACTTAAAAGCGATTGCCTGATGCTGACTGATTGGCCGACCGAACGCTTCGCGCTCCTTTGCGTATGACAATGCAGCGTCATATGCGGCTTGGGCAACGCCAACACCGCGCGCTGCAACATTGATGCGCCCAAGCTCCAACGCGGATAGCGCCCAGCGAAGCCCATTTCCTATTCCGTTGTCACCACCTAGCAACTGATCGTGGTTGAGTCGGTGGTCGACGTAAGACATTTCAACTGTCTCTAGGCCGCGATACCCAAGCTTGTCTATTTTTCTACTGATACTTACCCCGTCGCCGCTTTCACTGCCAGGGGTCTTCTCAACAATGAAGCACGTGATACCACCTGAGTTCTCTTCCTCCCCATCTGGTACGCGCGCGAGTAACGCGACGACACCGGCTTTCTCGCCGTTAGTCACCCACATCTTGGTGCCGTTTATCACCCACTCATCGCCATCGCGTTCAGCGCGACATCGCAAAGCCCCAGCGTCGGACCCACTATCTGGTTCCGATAAAGAGAAACAGCCTCGAAGTTCACCCGTAGCCATTGACGGCAACCACTTCAACTTTTGTTCATCGGAACCGAACTTGCTGATCAGCTTTGCGCAAATCAAATGACTATTGATAATTCCGGCAAGAGACATCCACCCACGCGAGAGCTCCTCAATTACCCGGGCGTACGTCATGTTGTCCAATTCGAGGCCACCGAACTCTGAGGGAATTGTTGCTCCAAACAAACCAAAATCGGCCATCTGTAACGCCATATCCGTTGGGTACTCGTCAGGCAATTCGAACTCGGACGCGTGAGGAATCACTTCAGCTTCAACCCAGTTTTTCAGCGCCGCGAGCATCTCGTCTGCAATATCTATGTCGGTCATAACGACTCCATTTCGCAATGGGGGCATCTATTTCCTACTATTCCTATTGACCTCACGCCTCATTTGGTGAACGAATCTCGTAAAGAGGTCACGACGATCGGAGAGTTCCGTGAAAATTTCGATGGCCCTAGGGGCCGGCGCAAGCCTTGAACCCAGCAGTCTGGCCCGCCACGCTCAAAATTTGGAAAGCGCGGGAGTAGATCTTGTATGGGGTGGCGAGATCTACGGGTATGACTTGGTGTCAACGCTGGCATTTGTCGCAGGGCAAACAAAGAAAATGGAATTAATGACGGGAATCTTGCCCGTCTACTCCCGCAGTCCAGCCTTAATAGCCCAAACTGCGATCACAATAGACACCCTTTCCGAAGGTCGATTTGTTCTCGGGCTTGGATCTTCAGGCCCGCAGGTCATCGAAGGATGGCACGGGGTGCCCTTCAGGAAGCCGCTCGGTATGACACGAGATGTTATTGAGATCTGCCGAAAAGTCTGGTCAGGAGACAAGGTCGAACATGAGGGTCGCGCTTTCAATCTGCCATTGGCTGATGGAGAAGGCACTGGTCTTGGTAAGCCGCTGAAGTTGATGTGCAAGCCGTACCGTCAAGATATACCCATCGCAGTTGCCTCTATCGGACCTAAAAACGTTGAAATGACAGCGGAATTAGCCAATATTTGGCAACCAATACATTTCCTTCCCGAAAAATTTCATGATGTTTGGGGCGACTCCCTGCATGCCGGCAAGGCAAAAAGATCAGAAAACTTGGGCCAACTAGAAATCGTTGCGGGAGGCACTGTTGCCCTCGGCGAGGGCCCGCAAGTAGAGGCAGCTAGAAAAGCGGTCCGAGACAACACGGGCTTCTACGTAGGTGGAATGGGAGCTCGAGACCAAAACTTCTACAACGACCTCTTCAAACGTTATGGCTATGAGCAAGAGGCACAAGAAATTCAAGACCTCTTCTTGAGCGGTAAACGAGACGAAGCATTTTCAAAGGTCCCCGATGACTACATCGACCGAGCTAGCTTGACGGGCGACGAGGGAAGGGTCCGAGAACGAATTGAGGTGTACAAAGAGGTAGGAGTTACGTACCTCAACATCGATATCCCGAGCGATACTGAAAACCCTCTCGAAGTCATCGAAAAAGTGAAGGCGTGGGCTGAGTAATCAGTGGCGCGTCCTTCGGCCAATGAGCGCTTTAGCGCAGCAGCAAGTCGCCTAGGAATTGAGCCCGACATAGTCCAATTCCCAGAAGACACCAGAACCGCAGCTCAAGCAGCAGCGGCTCTAAAATGTGAATTAGGTCAGATCATCAAGTCGCTAGTTTTTCAGTGTGAGGAGCAACCGGTCCTTGCGCTAACCGCAGGTGACCAGCAAGTCGACACCGATTTGCTTGGTGCCTTGTGCGGGGGAACTATTGGAAAAGCTGACGCGAAGCTGGTGAGAGATGCGACCGGCTTCGCAATCGGTGGCGTCCCCCCATTCGGTCATGCGGCTCAGCTGTCCTGTTGGGTCGACCAGAACATTTACCGATACGAAATAGCCTGGGGAGCGGCAGGTACCCCGGACACGGTTTTTGCCATTGAGACTGCTGACTTGAGGCGTCTCAGCGGAGGTCAGGTCGCCGAGTTCACCAACTGAAGCTGCTCCTTATACACGTCGCGGTAAATCTCAACGTAATGTTTGTGCATGGCAGCACACCGAACAACAATCACTCCCCGATTCGGAGAGCTAGATCCTTACAACCATGTCAACCATGCGGCCTATATTGCTTATTTTGAAGCCGCGCGGTGCGTTGCGTTGGACGATATCGACATGTCCCTCTCGGATCTCAGCGACCGAGGTTTTCAAATTGTTGTCACGAAACTAGAGGTGAAATTCCGCCAGCCAGCGACAGCTCGTGACTCACTGGTAGTCGAAACAGAGATTCAAGAGATGAAACGCGTCAGCTCGAATTGGAAACAACAGATTCTTCGAGAAAGCGATGGAGCCGTGCTTGTTGAAGCCCAGATCACGCTGGGAATCTGTGACGACACTGGGAAACCAACCCGACCACCCGAAGATCTCAATCAGTCACTGTCTCGTCTCACAGCAGACTAAGGGCAACTAGCTTCCATAGATACCCAGTGTCGTTTTACACAACAGGAGTAAGGCCACCATCTATGTTGATGGACGCGCCGGTCAGATAAGAAGCGGCGTCACTAGCCAGAAACAGAGCCAGATTTGCAAATTCCTGCGCGTCTCCCATACGCCCTATTGGAATTCGGCGGCCGATTTCATCGACGAATTCTTGGAAGGTTCGGCCTGCTGGGTCGTTTTCCCATCGCTGGACCCACTGATGGCTCACGAGAAAGCCCGTATTTAGCGCATTAACCAAAATCCCATCAGACGCGAACTCTGATGCTAAAGCTTTCGTCATCGCCATCCCTGCGGCCCGCGCAACTGATGTGGGGCAACTCGCAGCACTAGGTGCCTTAGCGGCGGAGTTCAAAGTGTTGATTATGCGGCCCCAGTTTTGATCTCGCATGTCAGGTATGCAGAGGCGACACAGTTGCGCAGCAGAAAAAAACTTGAGGTTAAAGTCATCTAACCAGTCCTGAAGACTGACTTCCAGAAACGGTTTTGCATTAGATGTACCTGCGTTATTGACCAAAATATCGACTGGTCCAAGAAACGCTGTTACTTCCTCATGGGCGCGAGTTATCTCGTTCACATCACTTACATCAGCGGAAATAGCCAGGTACTTCCCGGACGAACGTGCCTCCTGCAAAGCGACTCGTGTGTCCTCCAACGCTTCAGTATCTCTAGCGATAACAGCAACGTCTGCGCCGGCGCCAGCGAAAGACTCAGCCATGGCTCTCCCGAGACCCCTGCTTCCCCCTGTTATCAACGCACGACGTCCACTGAGATTTATCTCCATGAACTGAACCTAGTTCTGCGGTGCTAAGAATGCTGGTGATCCCAACGAATGAGACCTTCCTGCACGCATGTAGCGATTAAGTTGCCACCCCGATCAAAGAAACGTCCACTGCCCAAGCCGCGTGCAGCCCCTGTAGTTTCGATCCGTTGTTCGTAGAGAAGCCAGTCGCCAGCATCAGCCTGACGATGAAACCACATTGAGTGGTCCAAACTTGCTCCATTCAAACGGTCGTCTTGCCAGCGATAGCCGTGAGGCAACAAAACATGATCTATGAGGGTGGCATCGGCAAGATAGGCAAGCGCCGATTCGTGCAACGGCCGGTCGTTGCCCAGAGGTTCATTGACGCGCATCCACATTAACTGCGGTTCCGTTATGGGAAACCCCTCAGGCCCATCAGGAGGATTGATATAGAGAATGTCCATTGGTCGTTCCCTCCCGTGCCATGGACCTTCCAAATCCGGGGACTGTGATTCCCAGAATTCGTAATACGACACTAAATCGTCGCCAGGTTGCGGCACATCGAAATGGGTTTTCGGGCACCACTCGAGGCCGACCTCTGGAACCTGAAAGGAAAGGATGGATCGAAACAGTTCCTTGCCTTTTTGGGATGCAACTACCTGACGGGCACTGAAACTATTGCCGTCTCTTATCGTCTCAACTTCGATCTCGGTCTCAATTTCTACAGCCCCGGGTCGCAAGAAGTAAGAATGAGATGAGTGGACGAACCTGTCCGAATCGACGGTGAACTGTGCGGCGCGTAACGTGTGGGCGAGGAGTTGACCTCCGAACGTGCGCGTCCCTTTTTCTGGGGCGCTTGGAGCCACGAACTTACTCTCGCTAACACGCTCGAGATCCATGAGTTTCTGAAAAACATCTGACACAAGAAGCAACTTAGCGAGCTAAAGGGCCGCTCGGCCCTCTAGGCTCGCCAAACCGCCCTTAGTTAGGAATTAAGCGTGAGTTGGGAATCCGAAATTAATGAGTTACGGCAACGAGAAGCCTTTGCCGAAGAGCTTGGTGGGGCAGACAAGGTAGAGCGCCAACATCATTTTGGAAAGCTGACTATCCGCGAACGAATTGATGAGATCGCCGACCAGCACTCCTTTCATGAGATCGGTAAGACTGCTGGAGTCGCCGAGTACGATGACGATGGAAACCTTGTTGGCTTAACCCCATCAAACTTTCTTTTCGGACTTGCCCGTATCGCAGATCGTCCGGTGCTGTTGTCTGGTGATGACTTCACGGTTCGAGGCGGTTCCGCTGACGCAACGATTCCCGGAAAGCGCGACGCAGCAGAGGGGATGGCTTTGGAGTTAAAGCTTCCCCATATCCGTCTTGTAGATGGAATGGGCGGGGGAGGATCAGTAAAGACTATTGAAATGGCGGGAAGGACATACATCCCCCAGCTCAAGGGATGGGAAACAATCGTGAGCCATCTAGCTGTGGCCCCGTCGGTGTCATTAGCTCTCGGTTCGGTTGCCGGAATTGGCGCAGCCCGTGTTGCGACCTCCCACTACTCGGTGATTGTCCGCGAAAGCGCCCAAATGATGATCGCAGGCCCAGCTTTGGTGGAACAGGCGCAATTAGGGGACCACGGAAAAGAAGAACTCGGTCACGCAAACATTCACACAGCAAACGGCGCTATTGACGACGCTGTCGATTCGGAGTTGGAGGCCTTTCAGAGGGCAAAAGATTTTCTTTCTTACCTTCCATCAAACGTTGATGAGTTGGCACCACGTTTGACACCAACCGACCCAGTTGAACGAAAAGACGAAAGTTTGCTTTCAATCGTCCCGCGTGAACCGCGGCGGGTCTACCAAATGAGACAAATCATCGATTCAGTATTTGACCTCGACTCGTTCTTCGAAATCGGGTGTTCCTGGGGAAAATCGATCATTACTGGTTTCGCGCGATTGAACGGTTTCCCAGTAGCAGTCTTTGCTGAAGACCCCTACCAGTACGGAGGAGGTTGGACCGCCGACGGTTGTCGAAAATTAATTCGCTTATTGGATACCGCTTCAACCTTTCACCTTCCTGTCGTTCACCTTGAAGACTGCCCCGGATTTCTAATTGGTAAGGAATCAGAAGAGACGGCCACTATCAGGTATGGATCTCAAGTTCTCGCCGCTCTAGGACAACTCACAACCCCGTTTGCATGTGTCGTCATAAGAAAAGCCTTCGGAGTCGCCGGCGCTGCCAACAACAAACCCGGCTACCACAGTCTCCGTTACGCTTGGCCATCGGCTGACTGGGGCTCTCTCCCGATTGAGGGTGGCATAGAGGTCGCCTATAAGCAGGACTTAGCTGACTCCGACGACCCTGAAACTCTTCTCGAAGAAATCAGAGAGCGCCTCAACCGAGTCAGATCCCCCCACCGAGCGGCAGAATTCTTTGAGATCGAGGAGATCATCGACCCTAGGGATACCCGACCGATTTTGTGCGAATGGGTTGATTTAGCTCAACGGGCAATAAGCACCGGCCCGTCATCTTTCACTTACCGACCATGACACCGAAAATTTGCGCTAAACAATCGCTCACGACTGATTTATAGCTTTAGATAACCCCAACCCTAGAGGAAAGAAATGCGTCCCAGTTACAACGAAGAAGCCGAAAGCTACCGACAGAAAATCCAGGCTTTCTTGGGCGAACATTTGCCCCCGAACTGGAGTGGCCTCGGAGCACTCGACGAAAACTCCCGTGATGTTTTCATTGACGAGTGGCGCGCCCTGCTAGCGGAAAACAAGCTGCTTGCTGTGTCATGGCCTGAAGAATATGGCGGCGCTGGGCTGAGCGAAGTTGAACGCATCGTCCTAGCTGAAGAATTCGCAAAAGCCGGAGTGCCCGAAGGTAATGAAAACGACGGATTTTCAATCACGATGGTTGGAAACGCGATTATCCAATGCGGCACCGAGGAACAAAAACGACAGTTCCTTCCCCGAATAATCAGCGGCGAAGATCGTTGGTGTCAGGGATACAGCGAACCCGATAGTGGCTCAGATCTAGCGAACCTCGGTGCTCGCGCTGTTCTCGATGGAGATGAATGGGTGGTCAATGGCCAAAAGGTTTGGACCTCGAGCGGGCACACCGCTAACTGGATATTTGTTCTATGTCGAACAGCGCCCGAAGCACCGAAACACAAGGGAATTTCATTTCTGCTAGTTCCCATGAACCAGGATGGGGTGGACTGCAGACCCATTATCAACATCAGCAACCGGCATGACTTCAACGAAGTCTTTTTTTCTGACGCCAAAACTCCCAAAGATCACGTCGTGGGCGATGTAAACGATGGATGGCGAGTTGCGAATGTGTTGCTTGGTTTCGAACGGGGACACGGCGCTACTACCGACGCAGTGAGATTCCGAGACGAATTCGAAAGAGTGTGTTCGGTGGCTCAAGATCGCGGGGTCACGGGTGACCCACTAATGAGACAAGATCTAGCGAGAGCTCATAGCAAAGTTGAGATTATGAAATGGATGGGTCAACGACAGGTCACATCGGTGCTTGCTGGAAACCCACCAGGACCAGAGTCGTCTCTTCATAAGCTGCTCTGGAGTGAGTATCACCAGTGGTTCACAGAAAAAACTATGCACATTTTGGGAGCAGAAGCTATGACTCCTAGTGGTGCACAAGCCGCACACGGTATTCAAACAGACGCCATCGGTGCAGAATTTTCGAGTCTTGCATGGGTGCAGACGATGCTTGGTGCTCGTCCGGGCACTATTTACGCTGGTACATCAGAAGTGCAACGAAACATAGTGGGAGACCGAGTTTTGGGTCTGCCTCGAGAGCCGCGAGCTGATAGCGGCCCTTGGAACGAAATAGGCAAAAATTAGTTAAAAGAATTGAGGGGGAAATTCATTATGGATCTTCGACTTGACGGTCAAACAGCTCTGATCACAGGGGGTTCAGCCGGGATAGGCAAAGGCATCGCCAAAGCGTTCGCTGATGCTGGCGCCCAGGTAATGATCACTAGCCGGAAAGCTGACAAATGTGAAGCTGCGCTTGCCGATATTGGAGGCGATAGCGATTACATTGCCTCACACATCGGTCAGCTAGAAGAAGCTGAGCGAGTAATTGATGGCACCATCGAACGATTCGGAGCGATCGACATTTTGGTTAACAACGCTGCGACAAACCCGTGGGCTGGACCCATGATCGACTGCGATGTACCGAGGCTCGACAAAACATATGAAGTTAATCTCCGCGCTCCGCTTCAGTGGACCCAAACAGCATGGCAAAAGTGGATGCAAGACAACGGCGGATCCGTTATCAATATCGCTTCGGTTGGTGGCTTTACTACGAGTGAAGCCCTTGGCGTTTATTGCATGTTCAAAGACGCTCTAATGCACATGACGAGGCAGCTAGCAGCAGAAATGGGACCAAAGGTCCGAGTGAATTGCATCGCCCCCGGTTTAATTCGTACCGACTTCGCAAAGGTCTTGTGGGATGGTCCCCGAGGGCAGATGATCTCTGACATGCTTCCCCTGCAAAGGCTGGGAGAACCTGAAGATATAGGAGAAGCAGCCCTATACCTCTCAGCTGGAGCATCTTGGATGACGGGGAACACTATGACTATTGATGGCGGGGAACTCATTCGCATTGCTGGTGAACTGCCGATCGAAGAGGGGTGAAGCAACTCAGCTGGCGGGTTCTGCCGCTGGTGATTTGGACCCTCGCGGTTTGGGTATCTCGCGCTAGAAATGTGCTTGCGAATAATGAGCTAACTTCGTGGGGATTAATCGGTCGACTTGCGGTCGTCGGCATCTTTCTCTTGTTTGGTTTAGCTGTTTTAGTGCAAGGCATTCGAAGAAGAAATATTCAAAGATTGCTGGGCATTCTCGCAGCATGGTCAATTGGGTATTGGCTCATCCGGGGTGGCGACATTCTTCTTGACTCTCAATGGTCTACAGGGTTTAAAGCCGTCCACACATCGTTGATGTTTGGCACATTTGCGCTGGTCGCGCTTGCTATTCGCAAACCCAATTTCAGGTGAGCCCAGCTACTCGAGCAAACCAGTCCCACACGACCGAAGGGTCTTCAACCATTGCGTTGTGCCCCAGGCTTTCAAAAACGTGAGGCACTCCCGTAGGCATGTCCGCGTGATCCTCCAATGAAACAAGCGGATCGTTTTCGCCCATTGACATAAACACTGGTGCCAGCAGACCCCCCAGTACTTCAGCAAACGGGGCCGATCCTTCGACTACAAGCACGCTTTTGGGATCCTGACATACTTGCCACCCTTCAGACGTCTCTCGGATACCCCGTTCGACAATAGAGCTCGTTATTTCCACAACTCCGAAGAGGCCGGAAAGCTTCAGAAACCATTCGGCTGCTCCATTTCGACTTTCAAAGATCCGCACAGGTTTGGCGGCTACCTCGGGAAGCTTTACCAGTTCTTCTTCGGTCCAAATTAATTTGACGCCAACCATGCCTACAGCGAGCGGAGGGCGACCAAAAAATCCGGAAGCAAGAGCGCCTCCCACGGCGCCACCCATTGAATGACCTAACACCACATACTCTTCGTCGCTCTCGAGACACGCAGCAACTTCTGTAGCCATAGATCCAAACGAATACGTATCCGCCCAGCTAGAGGAACCGTGGCCAGGAAGGTCAGGGCTAAGGATGCGACCACTCCAGGCAGCAGCCTCTACAAGCGGGTCCCACACCTGACCCGTCGCGCCGAGACCATGAAGCAGAATGAGTGTTGGGTGAGTCGAAGTCATCAAATAAGCGTACTTGTGGGAGGAAACTCACACCTTCTAAGGAGTGATCTGGTGCCCGCTTGTATTTCATTGAACGAATGCAGCGCACGTGTGGTTCTGATGGCACCATGTAACGGTGCGTGCCGTTCGAACTCCCTTCCGAGGGTGGAAAGTTGTCAACGCGGGCATCTTGATTCAGTTCATTCAAAGCGCCCTGATCATGCAAGCCATGGGCAGCTATCTAGTCGTCCTCGAGCGACAATTCGGCTGGAGCAAATCAGTATTATCTGCGGCATTCTCCGTCAATCGATTTGAGTCGGCTTTATTAGGTCCATTGCAAGGATGGATGCTTGATCGTTACGGCCCCAAAAGAATCGCTCGCATAGGCTCTTTCTTCCTTATTGCAGGGTTCCTCTGGTTCAGCCAGATCCAGAGTCTTTGGGAGTTCTTCGCGTCGTTTCTATTGATTGCGATTGGTGCTGGTCTGAGCGGTTTTCTAACTGTGACCGTAGCAATAGTGAGATGGTTTGAACGACGTCGGGCGCGCGCCCTTGCGACAGGAAGTTTGGGTTTTGCCGCAGGAGGTTTAGCGGTTCCAGTTGTCGTATGGTCAATGAACACCCATGGCTGGCAAACTACGGCTGCACTTTCAGGGGTCGCTGCGGGAATCGCTGTGTACCTGTTCGCGGCGTACCTAGACGGTTATCCCTCTGACTACGGCCAAGAAGTAGACGGTATGCCACCTGAAGCGGCTGATGATGTTCCTACTGCCGAAGGACTCACTTCAATTCATTTCACGGCCCAAGAAGCCGTTAAAACTCGTGCCTTTTGGATGATTTCTTTGGGCCATATGAGCGCATTGTTCGTAGTTGGGGCAGTCATGGCACATTTAGCTCTCTTCCTCACCTCTGAACGTGGCTACTCACTCCAACAAGCAAGCTTCGTTGGTGCAGCACTTCCTGTAATGCAAATAGTCGGCATGGCAATAGGCGGAACGCTGGGGGACAGAATCAACAAGCGCCTAATTGCGTCAGTAGCAATGTTTGGTCACGCTGGCGGAATTCTGATCCTTGCATTTAGCCAAAGCGCATGGATGATCGCATTGTTTGTTATTTTCCACGGTTTGGCATGGGGAGCGCGAGGTCCTCTTATGCAGGCCTTAAGAGCAGACTATTTCGGTGCTTCCTCGTTCGGTTTCATCATGGGACTCAGTTCGCTGATTGTCATGCTGGGAACTGTGCTGGGGCCAATCATCGCCGGCGTGCTGGCTGACGCGACAGGAAGTTACCGTCTAGGTTTTGTTGTCCTCGCCGTTCTCTCGGCTATGGGCATGCTGTTCTTCGTTTTCGCTACCCCACCCCGACCGCCCGACCGAACTGGACCCCCAAGCGTCGGCGAGAACTGACTCTGCTTCAGCTGCGAGCAGCATTGATGAAGCGGAAAGATATAGCCAAATAAGCAACACAGCGACCGCACCTAAAGACCCAAAGGTCGCCTGAAGCTGGTCGGCAGAAGCAGCGGCAACGCTCATCCCAAAAGTGCCCCCGATCCAAATAATGCCGCCTATACCGACTGCGACAACTCTGGCCCTGGTTCGAGTCGCAGGACCGACCACCATTCGGTAAATCCAACCCAACGACATAGATGCGAGCACTAGCACTAACGGCCATCGAGCTACTTCCAGCCAAGGACGCGCACCATCGGTTAGTCCAGCCGCCTCGAACGTTCGAGGCAGAGCGATGACGCTCCAAATCACCACGGTCGTCACCACCATCGCGACAAGTGAGAGCTTTAAAGCAAAAATTCGACCCTGAACCCAGTTATGAGGACTGCGCCTCGCATGCGCGATGCGGATCGCCATCACCGACGAGTTGAAAGCGTTAGAAACCAGCCATAACAAGCCAAACAAACCAATAGCTAAGCTAATGCCGACTCGTCCCTCTCCGATTGACGTCACGCCGCGAAGCTGGGTCACTACTAACTTGCCGGCCTCATCGGGAAGTGCATCGGTAAGAGGCTCCAATTGGTCTGCAACTTCGTGAGGTTCTGCTACAAGCCCATAAATCGACACGATCGCTACCACAGCGGGAACGAGAGCCAACGCAAAAAAATACGCGACACCTGCAGCTGCTAATAGCGTGTGATGATCGGACACGTTGGATGTGAATTGGCGAAATAACTGCCAAAATCTGGGTCGCCGAGGACCATCATGACCGCCGGGGCGCGAGCCGCTCATTCAAATAGATTGCCAGCGAAAGAGCGTGTGACCAACCACCTGCATCGAAGCCAAGCCGAGAGACGCTGAAGTCGTGCTAATAACGGTTCATGGAAAGTACTCGATTGTTCGATCCAGCGACCTACGCCCATGGGGTCCCATATGAACTGATCGCGGAGATGCGAGCAGCTGCTCCCGTGCAATGGGTCGAAGAACCATCAGTAATGGGATGGGAAGAAGGGCCGGGATATTGGGCGGTGCTCACCCACGAGCTAGTCAACCGAGTTCTGCGTGACCCCGAGACGTTTTCTTCGAATCAAGGAGCTACACAAATCCGAAACCCTGGCACTGATGACATGCTGCGATTCGTTCAACGAATGATGTTGAACCAAGACCCACCAGGCCACACGCGGCTCCGACGTTTGCTGACAAAGTCTTTTACTCCTCGAGCTGTAGCGAGGCTTGAAGAAGGTATTGCTGAACGGGCCAAACTGATTGTGGACAAAGTGGAATCAAAAGGACACGCCGATTTTGCGCAAGACATAGCAGCCGAGTTACCGCTAATGACCTTGGCCGAAATCATGGGAGTACCTGAACAAGACCGTATGTTGCTGTTCGACTGGAGCAACAGAGTGATCGGATACCAAGACGACGAATACTCCTCCTCCGACCAGTTCGACCCGTCGACTGGTACTGATATGGCTAGAAGATCTCGGGAGATCAGGGAAACAATTGTCGCCGACACAAGCGGTCGCATGCCCGATCCACGATCTCGCGAAGGGTTGGCCGATATGTATTTTTATGCAGGGGAACTTGCCAAATACCGAAGACGTCACCCAGGAGACGACGTTGTTTCTATTCTGCTCGCAACCTCCGATGAACAGGGAGCGATTACAACCCAAGAATTCGAGACCATGTTCTTTCTCTTCGCGGTTGCGGGGAACGAAACCCTAAGAAATGGAATCCCCGGTGGCATGCTCGCACTTCTTAACCACCCAGAACAAATGACCAAACTCTTGGACAATCTGCAATTACTTCCTGTCGCGATCGAAGAAATGCTGCGCTACGCCCCTCCTGTAATCCACTTTCGTAGAACAGCGACCAAAGACACCGACCTTGGCCAGCAGAAGATCCGCAAAGGAGACAAGGTTGTTGTGTATCACGTTGCAGCAAATAGGGACCCTGCCGTCTTTCCTGCGCCCGACAAATTTGATGTCCAACGAACCCCCAACGACCACGTGACATTTGGAGCAGGGCCCCACTTTTGTTTGGGTGCTCACTTAGCACGCAGTCAAATGAATGCGATATTTGAGCAAGTGTTAACCCGCCTACCAAATCTTTCACTCAACGGAACTCCCGAACATTTAGTTTCAAATTTTCAAAATGGTTTGAAACATCTGCCGGTGAAATGGAAGCGATGATGTCCGATGACTACGTGGACTTTCCTTACTTAAAACGACAGGACGAAACCTACTTTGTTCGCTTGTGGAGCCCCCCCAAAAGCGTCGAGACCAAAGCTGTACTTGTGGATGTGCACGGTGGCGCGTGGTGCGATCACGACCGAAAAGCCGGCTACATCTATGACAAACAACTCGCCCAGGCCGGTTACGCCGTTGCTGCCATTGACTTTCGGTGCGGGCCGGCTTTCCAGCATCCAGCGGCTTCAATCGACGTCAACGCGGCAGTCCATTGGGCTCGCCTTTTGGCGCGACACATACAAGCGCGTTCCCAAGAAGTTGTAACCATCGGAAGTTCGAGTGGGGGGCATCTAGCCCTATTAGCAGCTCTGACACCATACGCAGCAGAAGAACATGGAACCGAAATTTGGGCTACAGACGAATGGGCTTCGCCGCAGTCGATTGATGGCAGCGTGCCCGCTGTCGGCGTGTTTTGGGCCCCAGTCGACCCGGCCGCCCGATTCATGTATGCCAAAGCCTTAGACAATCAACTAGGTCGACGACTCATGACGAACAGCGTCGCCTACTTCGAAAGCGAAGAAGCTATGCGTGAAGCCTCGATTAGCCGAGTCGTTTTAGAAGAAACGACTGCACGACTGCCCAGAATATGGTTCGCGCAAGCCGGGAACGACCAGAATGTCCCAGCTGAAATTGTTCAAAATCTAGAACAGGTTTATCGAACGGCTGGAGGAGTCTTCGAGATAACTACTTATCCGGGATCTCCTCACGGATTCGTTCACGCGGGCGGTGAGGCCTCCCAAAAATTCATAACAGATCTAGTTTCATGGCTTGACGCTATTTTTGAAGCACGATCTTCTACCTAAAGACTCCCAAGGGCGCTACGGTTCGATCATGGCACTGACCTTTGAACATTGGAATTCAAAAACGGCTGAACGATTCAAAAAGTTTGTTCCCGAACGCGGAATAGACGGATTCTTGGGGATACGCATCGAGAATGTCGAACCAGGCAAACTAATTGCCTCCTTCGAAGTGACAGATGAAATGATCACCATGATTGGCAATATGCACGGCGGTTGCTTATCAGCTTTCTGTGACCACGTGTTAGGAGTCGTGCTATATCCCGTGATGCCTGAGGGTTCATGGGCTGCAACCACCGAATTCAAGATCAACCTGCTCAAACCCGTCAGCGAAGGTACTTGCACAGCCACGGCAGAAGTAATTTCCATGACTCGAACGACTGCTGTCGTCAGAATTGACGTCTCGAACGGTGACCGACTGGTTGCCGCCGCTCAAGGCACATGCCTCATCATGGCCCCTAAATCATGAGCGCCCCTGTTCGCATAGGGGTCACCCCCGGTATCGATATCTGGTCTCGTCCTTGGGAACAGCGGCGTCAGGCTATAGATCTAGTCGTTGACGCTGGCATCGACCACGTTTTCTTCGCCGATCACGTGAGTTTTCGAGTCGGACATGGTCACGATGGCATGGTGACCGCAGCTGCGGTAGCGAATCTCCATCCCACAATAGGAATATATTTAGGCGTCTATCTTCTACCGCTTCGGCACCCGATTCTCGTGGCGCGTCAACTCGCAAACCTCTCAGAAATGGCACCCGGACGAGTCAGCTTCGGAATTGGTGTAGGAGGAGACGACCGTCACGAAGTCGAAATATGTGGTGTTGACCCCCGAACCCGGGGCAAAAGAACCGATGAATCACTTCAAATAATCCAACGTTTACTGTCTGGAGAAACCGTCGACCATGAAGGCGAATTTTTTAGCTTCGAACAAGCCAGAATTGTGCCGATACCGGACCCACCGATACCCGTTTACGTCGGGGGTCGTGCTGACGCGGCACTCAAGAGAGCAGGCCGATATGCGGACGGCTGGCTAGGTATATGGTGCTCAACTAGCAGATACACCCAATCGCTAGCGATCTTCGAGCAAGAAGCAGCGGAAGCTGGACGAACAATTCAAGCTGATCATGGAATCCAACTCTGGGTGGGGGTAGGGGAAGATCAGACTGAAGCGGCCGCTTATGTAGGGCCAGCCATGGAGGGCTTTTATCGAGTCCCATTTGAAAAATTCTCGCGATATACGCCTCACGGCACCGTTGATGACATCGTAAATTTCCTGGAGCCTTATCTAGAAGCGGGCTGCCGTCATTTCAATCTCACTCCCGTAGCAGCAAGCGCCGAACAAGGCATCGAAGCGATCGGAGAGGTCGGAGAACGGCTTCGGCGAATAGCTGACTAATGTTGCACAAGTGAACTCGGTTTCTCAGTCCAAATTGCTGGTTGAACCAATAGCTGGCGCTCTTGGAGCTGAAGTCGGCAACGTAGATCTATCCAACGTCAATCAGACGGTCATCAACGAGATTCGTGCAGCCTTCACTCGCTACCATGTTCTTGTATTCAGAGATCAGAGCCTCTCTCCAAAAGCTCAGAAAGAGTTCGCTAAGTACTTTGGTCCACTCGAAACTCACCCTTACATACAAGGACTTCAAACTGACCCGGAAGTAGTTGCGATCATTAAAGAGCCAGATGAAACAGTCAACTTTGGCGGAGGGTGGCATTCAGACATGTCGTTTCTTCCCACGCCCCCACTTGGCTCGGTTCTTTACGCTCTTGAAGTGCCGCACTCTGGCGGCGACACGCTCTTTTCTAATCAGCATTCCGCTTACATGGAGCTTTCGGACACGATGAAAGAAATCGTGAATGACCTCACGGCTGTCCACTCAGCAGCAAGCCAATACGGACGCGGAGGGGACTCCGACAAATATAAGACAGAGCGCGGTTCAATGAACCTCCAAGTTTCTGATGACGCCCATCAACTGGTAGAACACCCCGTTGTTCGGACCCACCCTGACTCAAAGTTGCGAGCTTTATACGTCAATCGGCCGTTCACCGAAAGCATCAAGGGAATGACCCCAGCCGAAAGCAAAGCGCTCCTTGGATTTCTCCACCGCCACTGTGAACAAGAGCGATTTACATGTCGAGTTAGGTGGGAAGTTGGCACTGTGACCATGTGGGATAACAGGATCGTCCAGCACTACGCGCTTAATGACTACCAAGGGCAGAGACGCCACATGAACCGAGTGACTATCGAAGGTGACGCACCCCGTTAGCTCCGCGCAAATTCTCGCGCGAGACTGAAGTTCACCAGCATCTCTGTTCAGAGATACAAGGAGACGTCTTGCGACCACTCGAGGGCATCAAAGTACTAGATATGAGCCGAGTCTTGGCGGGCCCTTTCGCGGGTCGGATATTGCACGACCTTGGAGCTGAGGTAGTCAAAATAGAGCCTCCGGAAGGTGACGTAACTCGACATTGGGGCAAAGTTCGAGCGGGACTAGCCGGTTACTACACACAACAGAACGTAGGTAAGCGCAACGTATGCATTGACCTTCGAGTCGAAGGAGGCACTGAAATCATTCGCCGGCTCGCAACCCAAGCTGACGTACTTATCGAAAACTTTCGGCCCGGAGTCATGAAAAAGTATGGCCTTGCGTATGAAGACCTCAAACCGTTGAACGAAAAGTTGATCATGCTCTCAATCTCGGGTTTTGGGCAGCAGGGTCCAGAGTCCACCAGAGCCGCATACGCCCCTATCCTCCACGCCGAGTCAGGTTGGCTACAGCGCAGCGCGGACTGGAACCAGCAGCCTGTTAGCGACCTCAACCTCTCTGCTGCCGATACCAATGCGTCTTTGCATGGAACTATCGGGTTACTCGCCGCTCTTAGAGTGGCTGAGCTCACCGGACAGGGACAGCACATAGATATGTGCATGCTCGATGCCTTCCTCGCTACTGACGACGCAAGCCACCTGGGCTTGGACGATGTTCGGTTTACCTCGGCTGGTGGACTGGTGTGGGAAGGAGTCGGTGGACCCGTTCTCACTGCAGGAGATTTCAGATGGATCTGGAAGCAACTTCATGACATACACGGAATAGAAGACGGCGCTCCCGAAGATGCTGACATCCCCACCAAGCGAAGCTATCGAGAAGCGGCAATCAATGACTTCCTGAGTTCGTTTGAAACTCGAGAAGAGATGTACCGAGCTCTCGACGAATGCAACCTCGCGTGGGGCGACATAAAGACAACTTCCCAAGCCTTTGAATCCCCAACGGCAAAGCACAGAGATACGTCGGTTGCGATAGATGCCAGAGATGGGGCGACTCGCCGAGTTACTCAGACCCCGTATCGTTTCTCTGAGAGTGATTCAGGAATAGAACCTGGGGACAAGGCGCCATATCGAGGTGAACATAACATGGAGATTCTTCAAAATTGGCTCGGAGTAACCAACCATGAAGTCGAAGCCCTTTCTAAAGCGGGCGTGCTGTTGGAAGAAAACGCTCTAGTGGAGGGTCAAGATGGGCAAGCTTGAAGGAAAGGTCGCAGTCATCACGGGCGCAGCCAGTGGAATGGGAGCGGCAACAGCTCGACTCTTTGTCTCAGAAGGAGCCCGAGTGCTGGTCACTGACATGAACGAAACGAAAGGCCAAGAAGTTGCCGAAGAGCTCGGACCAAATGGCGAGTTCAAAAAGGTTGATGTTTCGCGAGAAGAAGATGTTGCTACCGCTGTCGACCAAGTCATATCTAATTGGGGGCAACTAGATGTGATCTTCAATAATGCGGGATTTGGAGGTGCCAGAGGGCCAATCGAATCAATTAGTGAAGACGATTTTGATCTGACAGTGGATGTGTTACTCAAAGGCGTGTTCTTTGGAATGAAACACGCCGCCCCAGTCATGAAGCAACAAGGTTCTGGATCAATTATCTCAACTGCCTCGGTTGCTGGATTACAAGCAGGAGAATCTCCGCATCTTTATACGGCAACCAAAGCCGCAGTGATACATCTGACGAAGTCCGTAGCTCTCGAACTTGGACAGCAGGGCATACGAGTCAATGCGATTTGTCCAGGGGTAGTCGCGACACCGTTAGCACACGGCCCGCTTGATGAAGAGAGACGCCAAAAGTTTCGTGACCGCTTTGGTCGCCATCAGCCGATCGGTCGCGTCGGCGAAACGGACGATATAGCTCAAGCAGCACTCTTTCTGGCATCAGATGACTCAACTTTCATCACTGGTACAGCAATGGTCGTAGATGGGGGAGCTTATGCAGGGCGACCTTGGCACCGTCAAAGTGAATTGATGACCGGTCAAGGACCCATCAAGTTGTATCGACCCGAAGGAAGATGAGGTTTGTCACCCGATAACTTTGACAAAAACGAGACCAGCGCTGCAGCATGAACATTTCGACCGATGAAGGACTTAACAGAGGGCGTTCTCGCCAATGCACCAGCGGCTGGAACGGCCAGGATTAGAGGAGTGACTAACGACTCGCAACGCCGAGATCAGGTTCCTTCCGCGAAACAAGGTAACCAGGCGGGTGGTAACGGAAACTTTGACAGTTTCTATGCTGAGAACCGAGACCAAATAGCTCGAGCTTTGAGCCTTAGTTTAAGAAACCCGGACCTCGGAACCGAAGCAGCAGATGAAGCCTTTGTGAGGGCATGTCAACGGTGGCCCGAAGTAGCGACTTTTTCAAATCCGCAGGGTTGGGTTTACCGAGTAGGAATGAACTGGGCACGCTCGTGGTTACGACGAACGCGAAGGGAACGCGAGAAGCGACCTCTGATTGTCAAAGAAGAGATGGCCGAAGATCTGATCGTTGACGTTGATCTGGAGAGAGCAATGGCAACACTTACGCCAGGTCATCGCACAGTAGTGGTCGCTCGATTTTTTATGGGGTGGTCCACCGAAGAAACCGCCGAAGCGTTGGGACTTCGGGCAGGCACAGTGAAGAGTCGGCTCAGCAGAGCCTTAAAGCAGCTTGCGGGTGAGCTTGAAGACAGCTCATCAGGCATGGAAGTTCCTAAACCGAAAGAAGAAGCTGATGAGTCTTGATGATGAAGTGCGCAAACATCTACGAGACACAGGAGAGCAGGTTGCGCTGACGCCGGGAATAGTAGATGCCGTTAGGGTTCGCGCGGCGACTCGGCTGCGCCGCCGAAGACGACTGCTAGCGGGGTTAGGTTTCCTAGCCGGAGTAGCACTGGTTGGTGGTTCACTCGCCGTTATCTTGCCTGGCTCTAGCGACACTTCGAAGACCGTGGGTCTCGTAGCGCAACAAGATGCAACGGCCGAAACTCAGGACCTTAAGATTGAAAGTAGTGATATCTCGGAATCACTAGATACCCCTTCCTACGAAACCATTCCCGACACCGCAGAAGAAAGTGTCAGCGAACCCGATAACGCTAGAAGCTTTAGCGTCGCGCATTGGGTAGAACTAGATGGACCAGTGGTAGGAGCGACTACCCAATATGCCTACTCCGGAGGCACGATTGTTGCTCGAGTGGCTTCCGATTGGTTTGTGCGAGACGAATCGTCTTGGCGACGAATTGAGATTCCGGATTCGGTAGATGTAATCGCTGTCGACCTAGGCGCCGGAGAAGACTACTTGCGGGTAGCTGGCTGGGTAGGAGAAGACCCGTGCTCAAGAGAGCTAGCGATCAGTGAAAAAACTGGTGTTAATTGGCAAAGTGTGGCCGTGCCGAATCAGTTGCCCCCTGGGCTTGTGAGTTCGATAACAAGTGCACGACTTCGGGTCACCGATCACGAACGAGTGTTGTCGCTTGTTGAACAAATAGATGTGGACCCACTTTGTCTTCTGCAAAGTATGGGAATCGACGCAGTTGAAGCTGAAATAGAAGACGGCCTAATTTACGCAACAGAACGCAAGTCCGGACGCGTCATTTATTCGCTTGACCAACTTGCCCGTCCCGAAGTATCAGACTTTGTCGAAAATGGGCCTGTGATTCGCTCGGTGTTAATTCGCTCTACCGATGAAAATAAATGGATCAGTACCCCCCTCACTGATTTCAAGGTCACTGAACTTGGTGTCGTAGACGGCTTAGTAATGACGGAAGACCCTGAGTACACGGTCCACGATGGGCAGCGATTGAAACGAGGTGAAGTGATTCCACCTGGCGCGGCTCTCCTCATTGATGCGCTCGTAACTCCTTCGGGAACCTCGATGCTCTACACCCGAGACGGGAAGGTATGGCATCAAGGCAACCTAGAGGAGCAAGAAATTAAACTTGCGACTAATCAGTTGGTGACATGGGGCAGGCTAGGTCTCATTTTTGCAGAGGTGTCTATCGTCGCTGAAACCCAACAAGGGCAAGTTCTCCTTGTTAGTGGGGGATGAAGGGTAAGGAGCTATTTCCATGACCGAAATTGGACTTTTATCGACACTCAAACAAATCGACTTAGTTCGAAGTGGTGAGCTTTTGAGTAGGGAACTCACCGAACACTTCATAGAGCGAATTGAGCGTTTGGACCCAGAGATCAATGCTGTAGTGACGCGTGATTTCGAAGTCGCGTTGAAAGAAGCAGACGATGCTGATGAGCAGAGACAAAAGGGCAAATCTGCAGGAGCTCTCCATGGGATTCCAATAACGGTCAAGGACGCTCTCGAAACACGGAACCTTAGATCTACAGGCGGCGCGATTGAGCTGCGAGACAACGTCCCCGATCGAGACGCTGCGGTGGTCGCTTCGTTGCGAAAAGAAGGGGCGATAGTGATGGGTAAAACCAATCTTCCCCGCTGGTCTGGAGATATCCAGTCGTACAACGAAATATTCGGCACTACCAACAACCCTTGGGATCTTTCCCGTGGGCCGGGTGGATCGTCTGGAGGTGCTGCAGCCGCCGTAGCTATGGGCTTTACTTCATTCGAAATTGGTACCGATATTGGAGGCTCCATTCGGTTTCCAGCTGCCTTTAACGGAATCTGGGGTCATAAGCCAAGTTTCGGGGTGATCCCAACCACCGGGTATCTCGATCACCCCAAAGGTGGACTCAACGAAGCAGATATCAACGTCTTTGGGCCCCTGGCTAGAAGTTCAACCGATTTAGATTTTCTACTTGACATCATGCAAAGGAATTCGCCGCCTTGGATTCCTCAGTTACAAGATCCACCTGCTGATCCTGAAATGCTAAGGGTCGGTGCCTGGTTAGATGATCCGTTTTGTCCTGTTGATCAAGAGGTTCGAGCGCATCTTGAAAAAGTTGTGAATGAACTTGAGAGTCATGGAATATCAATTGACCGATCAGCGAGACCGCAAATAGACCCTGAGGAAGCAGCCATGCTGGGTTTGTGGCTGGTGCAGCGCGCCATCTCGCAAAGCACAGATAGTGACGGACCAGGTCACAGGATTTGGCTTGACCGCCATGTAAGACGCGAAGAGATACGACTTAAATGGGCAAAGTTTTTCGACGACTACGACGCCATCATTATGCCGGTCTGCTTCATACCACCTTTTGAGCATCAACAAGATGGTGACTTTGCGAACCGAACCCTTGTCTGTAATGGCCAAACACGGAACTATGTTGATCTTGTTAAATGGACAACAATGGTCGGGATGGCTTATCTACCATCGACAGTGCCTCCGACAGGTATAGGGCCATCGGGTTTGCCGATTGGTTGTCAAGTAGTAGGGGCATACGGTAGCGACAAGCTCACAATCTCCTTAGCGGGCAGAATCGGCGAACTTATGGGTGACTATCAGCCACCGCCTCGCGCTCAATAACTTCATGAACCTCAGCGATTGCTCCTGGAAGGTCAGGTAAGGGAACAAATATCGCATCGGAGTTAGTAGACAAAAAAGCAAACGAAACTTGGATAACGGGCAGGCGAGTTGCTTTCTCAAGAGCGACAGCGTAGGTGGCCCCCTGAAGACGGTAGTGGTTGACCTTGGCGTTAATTTCATCCTGTTGAATTTGGTCCGTCTTGTAGTCAACGACCATCAAACCCTCGGCGGTTTCGTAAACGAGATCAACGTAACCTTCGATGATTTGATCACCCAGAGGGCAAGCCACGTGTAGTTCTCGCCAATGGCGGTTGTGAATAGCTTGTTGGAGTTCTGGACTTTGAATAGCCGATTTAACGAGGCTTTCAACATTTCCAGATAGTTCCGAGATGCCTTCTGCCTCAGCATGAATAGCAGCCAGGTTTGTGAGACCTTTTCCAGTTCTGAGATCAATGGTCTGAAGCACGGCGTGAACCGCCCGGCCGAGGGCTGTCCCGTAACGACCCCTTCCTTGTATCGGCAACTCCGATTCGGATGCGTCCTTTATAAGACCCGGATCGAGTGGCGCGTCACTGTTAACTGAGTTGACAGCTTGAGAGATGTAAGTCGCGCTGATGAAACGATTTCGGTGGCTCCGTGCGATTGCTTGGTTGTAACGGTTCTGCCATTCGGTTAAGGCGGGTCGTAAGACCGTGCCCTTTGTTTTTTCCTCGTTAACTTGGTTGGCTTGGCTCGATTGATCGACTTCGGTTTGTTCTACGCCCTGCGAGGCTTCAGCAAGCAAATGCCGAGCAGTTCTCGCATCGGAAACTGACGGGGATTCTTTGCGGTGGACTGAAATCACTAGGTGGTCGCAAGCGCGGGTGCAGGCCACATAAAGATTTCGAATGGATTCATCGTGACCGAAGAGTTGTTCAGCTTCCGCCCAGGTTTCGAAGCCGCTTGTCTGAAGATCCTTGCTAATTCCCACTTCGGGCTTGTCCGCACTAGGTGGGTATCCGACTCGCACTCCATTTTCTTGACGTGCCTTAAGGGGTAATCCTGCAATGATGGCTATGGGAAACTCGAGGCCCTTGGCTGCATGGATAGTCATGAGTTGGACCGAATCATCATCATCTTCGGACAAAATTGTTTCAACCGATCGGGCGTTCTCCATTGTTTGCTGATCGACCCACGAAAGAAATTTTTGTAGCAGTCCGTTATCGCTGTCGGACCATGCTCGAGCTTGATCAAGTGCATACCGGATTCGCCGGAGAGACTCTCGTGGATCCCTTCGCGTTGCGCATTGTTCTTCGATCTGGCGGTCTTGAATAATCTGTCCCATCAGTTCTGAAGGAGTCATAGTCGTTCGGTTAGCGTGCAACTGTGCGAGGTGAGCCAAGCCCACTGCGACTGGGTTGCCATCTTTTGCGCGTGACGCGTGTTCCTTTGCGGTTACCGAGACCCAGTCCCATGCTTTGGGGTTATTGATCTTAAAGAGGTATAAATCGTCGTCACCGCACCCGTAGATCGAGGATCGCAACGCTGAAACAGTCGCTAAAGAGTCGGATGGGTCGTTGATCGCTCTCAGGCACATGATCAGGTCGCGTATTTCTTGGCTTCGCCAAACAATGTTGCTTGAAGTGAGGCGATATGAAACTCCGGCTTTTTCGAAATCTTGTTGGATGTTGCTCATGGCCGACCGAGTCGGAACGAGAACTGCTATGTCGCTGAACTTTGCTTTCCGCCATATGTCATTATCGTTAACTGACCAACCTTCACGAATGGCCTGAATGACGGTTTGAGTAACGTCGTGGGCCTCTGCACTCCTCACATCGACTTTGTCTGTATTCGGGTGGGGTTCAGCTCCGAGTACGGTGACCGCATTCCCTAGGGGAGCGCTTTCACGGATTGGTACCAACTCCGAATAAGGAGGCTGGCTGTTGAGTCGAGGAGAAATTAGCTTTCCGAAAACCGCATTAATCCAGTTAATGATTTCGGGGGTACTCCGGAAATTTGTTGAGAGTTGAACCTTTCCATCTGCGTATTTGTCTTGGGCTTCTAGATAGAGGCTGATGTTCGCCCGTCGGAACCGGTATATAGATTGTTTAGGGTCACCAACAAAAAACAACCGACCCGGCAGCGTGGGTGTTGTTTGCCACGTAGATGAAGTTTGGGTGTCGATCGGCGAAGCAATAAGAGTGGCAATTTCTATCTGAAGAGGATCCGTATCCTGAAATTCATCAATCAAAAGATGTTTGTATTGGTTATTGAGCTTTTCCCTGATCAGCGGACCGCGACGCGGGTCGCTTAAGACTTCGCGGGCTGAAACCAAGAGATCGTGATAATCAAGGCAGCCCTGATTTCGTTGCTCGCGCACCCCATCCAATACAAAATTTGTGACGCAAGTAGTGAGGCGTCGCAAGACGACATCCACTAGTTGGTTACGGAACGAAGCGATTTGTTCTCTGTACTGCTCGTATTCGGACCTTATGTTCTGAATGTCGGCCCAGTTCTCCTTTCGACCCCTTCTCTTGCCGCTAGGTAATTTGACGTTTGCGAGTGCAGATACTTGTTGGATGTCATCGAATCCTGATTTGAGTTCATCAACGAATGAGCGCACTATCTCAAGGGCTTCTGTCATCGAGTCCGAGTCACTGACGCCGACGAAAGTGTCCGCCTTAATAGCTAAAGAAAGACCGTCAGCTATAAGTTCGTCAAATTGAATAGATTCCAATTCAAGAGTGATACCGGGCGCTAACAGATCCCAAATTTCATGGAGTTTGGTGGCCAGCGGCAGGAGATGTCGTGCGGGGTCAATACCGAGCGCATCTCCAATCAACAGTGTCCGAGACCAAGAAGAATCCAGAAGAAGTGAATCCAAAAATCTTTCAAATCTTGCTAAAAAATTGACCTGACTAGAGATCTCATCGAGGACTTCGAAGCTAGGTGGCAGTCCAGCTTCGATGGCATGCTCAGTAAGTAAACGACGAGCAAAGCCGTGCAGTGTTGAGATGGCAGCGCCGTCGAGCTTCTCTAGCGAAAGACGTATGCGTTTCAACTCTTCGGGTTCTGAACAGCTGATCGACAAGTCTTCTAGGCGAGATCTGATTCGGTGCCGAAGTTCGGTAGCAGCCTTGTTGGTGAAGGTGATCACGGCCAAGTTATCGACCGACACTTCGTCAGAGGAAAGTAGAAGTTTCGTGACTCTCCGGACCAGCGCCTCCGTCTTGCCACAGCCGGCACCCGCCTCAACAAATAGAGTTTCGCCATAATTCGAGGCGATTACATCGCGCGCTTCTTGATCAAAGGGTACGACGCCGCTAGTCATTAGCCAGAATTTCGTCTTCGAGCGCGGCATCTTCGACCCATAGATGAACGTAAGGAGAAAGCATTTCGGACCTTGAAATTGCCTCCCAACGGTCATCTATACCCTTTGTGCCGAGTTGGTCAGGGTCACAGAACACGCACTTACCCAAGCCAGTCCATTTGGATTCGGAGGGTTCAGGCCTCGAGGGAAAAACACCTTCTTCGATGCCCTTCACGATGGTGTCAACCGCTTTATCAAAGCTGTCCAGCACATCGCCCGTGACGAGATATCCGGCAGTAGCCCATCGTTGGGAGTTACTTGCAAACCAATAGTTGGCGTGCACTTCGCTGTTTCCCTCACCAAGATAAGCATTTGCTGCGAGAGCGTAGAGCGGGAGTTGAAGTTGAGCTCCACGCAAAATTGGATTCTCAGAACTCAATTTCTTGTAGGTATCACGTTTACCAGTCTTGTAGTCGACGACGACTAGACCCTCTGGACTCGCTTTTTCAACACGGTCGATACTGCCTCGAAAGGCCACAGTTCGCCCGGATGGGAGTTCTCTTTGAAGCGGCGGAAAGTCGGCGCCGGGCAAGCCAAATTTTAACTCGGTAGCGATAACAGTTCCGCGCGGTTCTCGCTGATGGTCAAACTTCAAGATGCCTGCAAGATCGTTTAGCAACTGCTCCCGATCTCGACGCCAGAATAGAGGCCTTCCAACTAGACCTTGTGTTTCAAATTCTGTCGCTACTTCCGCACCAAACTGTCGCATAGACAAAAGATCATCTTCGGTATATCGACGACCCGGACCAGCGGGCGACCCCTTGGAGATTTGATCTTGAAAAAAGCGATCGGCTGCCTCATGGATCAATGAGCCGCGAACTATTGGGGAAATGCGAAATTCGTGTCGAAAGAATTCTGGTTCATCGACTCCCAATACGTGCCGTATGAAATAGCTGTGCGGGCAACGAAACCATTCTTGGAGACGGGTTGACGATAAAACGTTGGTTCTTACCAACTTCGGGTCTACTAGTCCGTTGAGATTGCCATCGAAACGAGTAAAGCTGTCGCTGGTTCGAGCAGCAATTAAGTCTCGGCCTGCGTCGAACCCGGATCTGTCGTTCAGTGAAACAGCTCCAAGGTCGTGACCCTGTTCTCGGCTTTCGAGCAGAGAAGCGAGATCAAATTCCTGACACGAACCCGGAAAGCTCGAATTCTTAAGGCCAGCAATAAAAGAGGGCTGATGTTCTGCCCAAGGATGTTTTGGGCTGAGTAGCGCTTCGTCTAACGAAGCAGCTCCTCGGACATTGGCGATTTGTTCAAGCCAACGAGCCGGATAATTTTCTCTTTGTTGTCGCAGATCTCCTCGGGGAAATAGCAGAGTAGTTGCGGTTGATGACGACAAAATTGCTAAAAACCGTCGCTGCTCATCAACTGTTGCATCCGAAGAGACGCTGAGCGTTTGGCTCAGGTGGGATCGATCGTCGTCCGATAGAAGTCCATTGCGGTGAGGTGGCTGAGGGAAAACGCCCTCAGCCAATCCCAGAACAAAAGAGTGCTCGAAATTAAGGCCCCAGGCTTGGCGGGTATCCCCAACAAAGACCCCCTGGCCGAGTGTGCCGATGCGTTCGTTGCTCTCGCGCAGTTGTGTTTCTAAGCAGCGGCGAAAAACGGAGAAGCTAGTGGTGTGTTCGATCTCACCCAAGCTCTGGAGCTGGTTTAAAACTCTTTCGAATGCAACAAGTTCATTTTTGTGTGAAATGGATTGATCAACGTGCCCCAAATAGCGTTCGATTACTTGCCTTAGCCAAGAGCAGAGTCCGAACCAATCTTTGGGAAGACCATCAAGTTGCACTAGTTGATTAAGTTCGACAATAAATTCTAAAAGCGCGGTGACTTCGTCAGCTTGCTGCTCGCGTCGCACAGCCGCATCGTCATCGCCGGTGCGCATCTTCTCCTTGCTGGCCGAAGCCAGAAGCTGTTGTTGGTGCCGGGAAAGTTTCTCCGACCAGTCATCGACTCCTGCATGAACTCCTGCTGATATGGCTGTTTGTGACCATGAGACTGCCGGCACAACCGCCTCTTCGCCCCGGCGTCTAAGCAGATGAGAGCTCGCAAGAAATTCGAGTACTTCGTCGACCTGGAGATTGCTATCAGGCAGAGCCAGCAAAGTTGCTATGAAGCGACCGAGCATTGAATTGGCGATAGAACGAGAAGAAAGCCCATTGAAGGAAACCCCAGATTTATTGAGGTATTCCTCAAGCAACCGTCTATACGGAAGTTTGTGAGGATAAAGAATAGCTATCTCACCAGCCGCCACTCCTTGGTCGAGTAAGCCAACGACTGAACGCACCACGGTCCGCACTTCGTCATCAGGGTCACTGACCGAAACGACTTTGCCAACTGCGGGCCCTCGTCCCTGTGCCATCGCAAGATCGGTGCCTAAACGAGTTGCTGCGTTTTTCGAACCGCTGTCTGCCTCATCGACGCCGGTTAAGCCGATCAAGGCGTTGATGGGGCTCATTGCGGAAAGTCGACGAAGAAATGAAATCTCACGGTTTGCCAACTGTTGCGGCAAAAACAAAATGAGTTTCCCCAACTCAGACACTCGGTCCTTATTCACCGCCAGCGAACCGAAAAGGTCGAATTCATCGAACCATTGATCCTTGAGTTTTCTTTGTGCTGCGATGCAAACTCGCACCACTTCTGCGCTCCGACTACTCGAAGCCGCCAGTAACTCGAGTTCGTTGTCTGTCAAGTCGCGAAGCTCGCGGTAGACGCGAACTAGTTCTCGCTCGGTATTGGCATGATGACTAATTGGTCCGAAGATGCCAGGTTCGTCTGCCAGGACCTGACGTATAAAGGTCCCAATAACGACATCTCGTATCGGCTGTTGTCCCTGAGCTAGAAAATATTCGCCACATAGTGTCTCCGCGAGTCGGTAGGAAGTCACAAAGTCGGTGGCGACTAGACCTGCGCCTACCCAAGACGTGGCGCCGTAGTTGCCGCTTGCTAGGTCTCTTCGAAGCGTTACTGCGACGTAATTCGATGGCACAATCACGGTTACCGGAGCAAAGACATCTTGATCTTTTGCTTCGCGGATTAAATCAACGAGTCTCTCGTTGGCCTCACGGCCGAACGACACCGCCAGCGTCTCAATCACGCTACTCACCTTAGATCTGGGCGCAGACACCGGGTCAGTATTCGATGAACTACAAATTATGAGCCAGCTAGCTTCGCGACCACTGGTGCCATGGTTTCAATCTCGCCATCATGGATCACCCAATAGCTTGTTCCGTACTGATCGCGGTAGCGCTCCAACTGCTCGCACACATCGTTGACAGTTCCCGCAAGCACCATCGGGATTGTCTTTGCTTGTTCAGCCGTGAGGCCGAACATAGGAGCCATCCCGTTGAACATTTCCTCTGCTTCGGAGGTGGAGCTTGTTACTGCTGTCATAAAGGTGTTCATCTGCAGTTCGATTTGAGCGAAGCGGTCCCCGGCCGCCTCCTCAACCCAGTTGCGACGTTCTAAAAACCTTTCCCCTAGGGCGGATAATGCTGTTTCAGGACCTACCGACCCCGCGTGCAGAGAGGCATTGAGCCCCACTATGTCTGCTTGTTGGGCTGCTGCCGTCAAAACTCTTTTGCCGCCGCCTCCGATAATGATTGGAGGACCACCGGGCTGACAGGGAATGGGTGTTCCCTGAAGGTCTCTGATTGAGTAATGGTCACCTGTAAAGCTGAACGGCTCGTTGCTCCATAAACCCTTCAATACGTCAACTGCCTCGAGCATTCGCTCAATACGAACACCGGCTCTGTCTAACTGAATTCCGGCGCTCTCATAATCTTTTTGCATCCACCCAGCTCCGATACCGAACTCCACTCGCCCCTCCGAGATGAGATCCAGAGTGGCGATCTCTTTAGCCAACGTCACCGGATGTCTGTAGTCAACGTCGTAAACCAGAGTCGCAATACGCAGGCTATTCGTCGCTTCCGCGGCAACAGTCAATGCGACTGTTGGCGCCCACTGATCATCAAAATGATCGGGACAAAACACGGTGCTATACCCAAGATCTTCAATTTTTCGAACAGCTTCTCTGTAGCTGCTACCTGAGGAAGATTTTGAAAACTGGACGCCGAATCGAAACGGATGCATCCCCGCACCCTAACGTGGTTCGATGCCCGCTCTCGCGCCCAACGAATATCCAGAAGCTCTCTTCATTCGAATTAACGACAACATCCACGCAACTGAGCTCACCCGTGGTCCCTGGAGTCACGGGGTAATGCACGGTGGTCCGATTTGTGGACTACTTGCTTGGGCCATTGAGAATCGGCTCGGTCGAGATGATTTAGTTTGTTCGAGATTGACCGTTGAAATACTCTCCGGGGTCCCAGTTGAGGTACTGGAGACCTCAAGTGCCATCATCAAGAATGGAAAACGGACGGCGGTCGTCGAATCATCGATCTCCCAAAACGGAAAAGTTCTGGCGAGAGCAACCTCGCAATGGCTTTCTCCGCCCGAAAAACTCAAGGCGAGTAGCGAATCAGTAGCGGACATTCCCTCCGAACGAGCAGACCCCGGAGCTCACCCTGATGTTGATTACCCGAGACCGGGCTTCAACGCAGACGCAGTCGACCTGCGTGTGATTAAAGGTTCCACCGAGGAGCCCGGGCCAGGTCTCATTTGGATTCGACTGGACCACCCTCTAGTGGCCGGAGAGTCACCATCAAAGTTTCAGCAAATATCAACCCTGTGTGATCTAGGGGCTGCCGTAGGGTGGGAAAACTCAGATGACGACCAGCCGTTTATCAATAGCGACGTCACTATGCAGCTGTTGAGATCACCAGAAAGTGAATGGGTCTTATTCGACTCATCTGTTCACCGAGTTTCAAACAATCTGGCCTGCTGTATGACCACCCTGATGGACACCAAAGGGCTTCTTGGGTGGGTTATGCAAAGCCAGATAGTTGCCCCTGACGACATCAAATTTTGACGAGGTGACACCATCTGTGTGGAATGCAGCGCAGTGGATTAAGACATCTCGCCGACAGCCCCGTCGGCCACCAAACTATCGACTTCTTCACCGGTGAAACCTGAATCAATGAGAACTTGGCGAGTATGTTGTCCCAGTTTCGGCGCTGGACCCCTCGGACTAACGTCGGCTTCGCCGAATCGCATTGGAGCTGCAACGGTTCGATACGAACCAATCTCCTCGCTGTTGAGCTGCGGAAACGTATCTAAGGCCTCGGCCTGTGCATCGGTAGCTACCTCATGAAGGCCCAATACCGGACCCCAGATTATCCCCTCGGAATCAAATATCTCGCCCCACTCGTCTCGGCTTTTATGAGATAGGGCCTCATCGATTGCCGCGACGATTTCTGGCATGTGTTGAAAGCGACCGCGTATGTCCTGAAATCGTTCATCGGACACTAGATCTTCGCGCTCGATTACTTTGCACAGTCTCGGCCACGCCTTTTCTTCTGGCATATTCAAAACAACCCATTTCCCATCGCCGCATGGATAACGATTAGCGGTTGGGATGATCATGTTCTCTCGAGCCCGTGGCCGAAGTGGAGCCTTATCAACTGCTGTGATCGCATAGTCCGTAGCTTGAGTCCAAATAGCGGTCTCATACAAAGAGGTTTCAACTGTCTGAGCCTCTCCAGACTTTTCAGCTAACCGAAGCGCCGCCAAGATCGCGCCAACAAAAGCTAATCCAGTGGTGTGGTCGCCTTGGGCGGGCCGAGCCATAGGAACCGTCCCCAGTTCCCCCTCCCTCATTGCGTCATACAAACCTGATCGGCCAAAAAACGCCGTTACGTCGTATCCGGGTCTGTGTGCTTCAGGGCCTGTGGTGCCGTATCCGGTCAAGGTCGCATGAACGATTCGATTATTCACCTTCTTGATAGCGGTCGGATCTAAACCAAACCGTTCCTGACGATGCTGCAACAAGTTGCACATAAATACGTCTGCCGTTGCGACCAGTCGCAGAACTACATCTAACCCCGGTCCCGATTCGAGATCCACGGCGATAGACCGTTTGCCACGATTAGAGACGTCGAACTGATAGTCGAACCCCTTCTTATCTTCAGGCACTTTTGCGGGACGGCCCATATCGCGCATCGGGTCACCTGTTAAAGGCTCAACCTTGATTACATTCGCGCCAAGGTCAGCGAGAATGGCGCCCGCACTCGGCGAAGCCATCCAGTTATCTATCTCAATAACAGTTACGTCTTCTAGTGGAGCGACCATTCAATTGCCTCCCAGCAGCTACAACGAGACTAGTCACGAAAGTACTCATGACTCTCGCTGAGTAGCCGCCGAACACGCGGCATTCCTACACGCGATCAGAGGACTGCGCAGTTCGTATCACGGATGGTTACTCTTCAAGCATGGAGATTAAAGACAAAGTTGCAGTGATCACGGGTGGAGGAAGCGGAATCGGCGAAGCATTAGCTGAACGCTTCCATAATGAAGGTGCTCGGGGAGTTGTCGTCGTCGATAGAGACGCCGACAACGCTGACCGTGTCGCGCAAGGCATCGGCGGCACTGCTGTCGGACTAGACGTCACCGACGAGGCTGGAATCGTTGACCTTGTAAACCAAACAGTCAAAGACTACGGAACCCTTGACGTATTCGTCTCCAATGCTGGTTACGTAACCCAAGGTGGTTTAGAGGCTGAAAATGCCGAAATCCAGCGGATGTGGGAAGTGCACGTGATGTCCCACGTTTACGCAGCGAGAGCCGCTGTTCCGGTCATGGTTGCAAACGGAGGAGGATATCTGCTGAACACAGCTTCGGCTGCGGGTCTGCTTACACAACTCGGTTCACTGCAGTATTCGATCACGAAAGCCGCTGCAGTGTCCCTAGGAGAGTTCCTTGCAATTACCTACGGAGAACGTGGCATAAAGGTTTCAGTCCTTTGTCCTCAAGCCGTTGAGACAAATATCCTGGCCAACAGCCCCGATCAGCTAGATCAAGACAGAGGCACTCCAGGTAGCGCAGCCGGAGACGGTGTACTAACGGCCGAAGAGTTAGCAGACACCGTCATGGACTGTATGTCCGAAGAACGTTTTCTGGTACTCCCGCACCCCGAAGTACAGACATACAGAGAACGAAAGGCGAACGACGTCGATCGCTGGATTAATGGGATGCAACGATTCCAAAGCCAACTATTCGCTGGCAGTGACTTCGCGCCAGCGGATTGGTTATTGAGTTAAAGATGGTCGCTACAGATAACGAACTGGATTCCGATCTAAAACATTTACAGCCACTTCATCAACGAGAATATGAAGTCCGGTCTTACATCATTAACACCGAAACGATCCTTATTCGTGGCCGAGTAAAAGACACTAAACCACCGGGCGTGTATTTCGAAGAAGACCCCGACCCGTTAGAAATCCACAAAATGGTTATAGACCTCACCATCGGATTTCCGGACTTAGTCATCAGCGATGTAGAGGTAGAAATGCAAACCCACCCTCACGGGTACTGCCCAAACATCGCTGAGCATTACCGAAAACTTATTGGGCTATCCATCGCTCGCGGATTTACGCACAAAGTGCGGGATCTATTCGGCGGTCCAAAAGGTTGTGCTCATACAACAGCACTGCTTCAGGCGATGGCACCAGTAGCAATACAGTCCATTTGGTCAATGAGAAGCCTTTCTCCGACTGAACGCATGGTTGACGCTCCGAAAAAGACCGAAGCCAGCCCCACCGAGATCCGATCTCGTATGGCCTACAACCTCAATACCTGTCACATTTGGTCAGACCCTGGACCCATGTTTGATGCCATTGACAACGGCGAGGAAATTCCGCCGCCAATATGGGCAGTGCAACGAGCTGAGAAACTCGGTCAATCGTTGGAATCTTGGCGTGAACGGATGTCAGGCTGACGTGCAGCTAAACCTTCTACATGGGCAAGCTGCGTTTCGAGATCGGTCATAGCTCCAACAACGGAGGTCACTCGTTTGTTTGCAGGCGTCACCTGAGCTTTGGGACTCCGCCGTTCAAACAGCGACATAAAGCCTTTGCCTTTTGTTAGATATGCCGTGAGTAAAAGTAACGCTGCATAAATGAATCCCTCAGATTTGACTAAACCAATCCACCCGTATTCAACGACCCAATTGCGGTCTAACAGCCACACCGGCAAGAAAATCAAGATAAGCGCACCAGGAATCGCTGAAATAAGACGCGATCCACCAAATGCCATCGCTAAAGCGAACATCTTGATTGATAACTCTTCAGGGAAATGCGTGTAGTCGTTGAAGTTAGTGGGAACCATCATGAGTCCACCCGCTAAACCCGCCATGCCGCCACTCAACGCAACTCCGTAGAGACGCAACCGGTACACAGGAATCCCAAACGCCCTCGCGGCTTCCGGTTCGTCGCGACTAGCTATAAACGCTCGGCCCACAGGACCGCGTAAAAGACCTTGGACCAAGAAGATCGTTATTGATGCATAAGCGGCTACTAGAAAAAACTCCCAAATATGTTCATCATTTTCTGGGATACCTGTCCAAGACGGTGCCACGAAAGCGCCATCAAGAGTCACAGGTAAATTCCCATCGACTTGTCTCAGAATGATCGGATAAGCGACAGCCATCGAAAGTGTCAGAAGCGCGAGATACGCCTTAGGCAAACGCAAAGAGGGAATTGCGACAATGGCCCCAATCAATGTTCCAGCCAGCAGTCCAGCGAGGGGCATCCAAAGCACAGGCGCCCCCAGGTCGTTTACAGCGTGCAAAGCGGCATACGCTCCGACCCCGACTAACGCTCCCTGTCCTAGCGACAGGAGACCCAAGTAATGAGTCAACACGACCAACCCAGCGAAAGCGAGAGTCAGCGCAGTCGCGTTTGTTAAGTCAGTAACAATCTTCGGTTCCGCCGTGAAGGCGACCCAAAGACTTACTCCAACTATCGCCAACGCCAATGCGACCCAGGCTGTTCGCTTCACAGGCGAAGTCTTGGAGCCGTCAAGCATCATCGTTTTTGCCAAGCTTCAGTTCGAGGCATCAACCCAGAAGGTCGCACGAACAGGACGATAATCAGGACCAGCAGCGCCCACACCAACGTGACTTGACTGTCAACGAAACTGACATAGCCACCCAGCATTGTCTCAAGAAACGCAAATAGGTATCCCCCAACAAACGCCAGCACCGGACTTCTTAAACCGCCAAGAGTGGCGGCCGCCAGTCCGAATACCAAGAGGCGACCCATCATGTCAGGTCGAACATTGATTTCACCAGCAATCAGACCGCCGGCCAATGCTCCGATTCCAGCGGCAAGTGCCCAGCCAAGCATAAGTATTCGACTAACCCGTATGCCGACAAGCGTAGAGCCGGTCCGATTAGAGGTAACTGCTCGAAACGCTAGACCCACCTTGGTTCGACGCTGCAACACAGCCAACAGTCCAAGAACAGCAATCATCGTCAACGTAATACCCACGCTGTCATGCCACAGTCGAGCGCCGCCTATGTCCCAGCGATCATCAACCGTTTGTGGGAAAGGGGAACCAAGGAACATCGTCCGGCCACCCCATTGTTTACGCACAAATGCACCCAAGAGCAGATACAGGCCCAGCGTTGCTCCGACCGCAGCCACAGGGTCCGCGCTAATCGGGCGAATGATCACCCGTTCAGTAAATGCCCCTATCAACATAGAAATAACTATTGCCCCGAGAATCGCGCCCCACACTGGCCACGCAGCTCCCACCAAATCCGTATTGGACGAAAACTTCATATATGGACTCGGTCCGGTGGCAAATACCAATGCGATATAGGTTGAAAACATCGCCAATTGTCCCTGGGCGAGATTCAAAACCCCTGTCGAACGGAAAACCATAGAAATCGCGACGGCTAAGGCAGCGTAAGCGGACCCGTTAGCTAAGGAGTCGAAAGTTCGTTGCAGAAACAGGGACATGCAACACGAAGTTTGTCACTCTATAACGCCAGAAGCACCAACTAATTGGTCATACTCAATTCAAGAACTTTCCATAGGACGCTTTTTGTGACTACAAGTCGATACCTCGCTGACTACGTACTAACTTGTAACGCCGACTTCTCGCTCTTAAAGAACGCGGCACTCGATGTCGCAGACGGCCGCATATCTTGGGTGGGAGAACGATCTGAAGCGCCTCCACATGAAGGGTCTACGATCCAGCTGGGGGGACTTTTGATGCCTGGGCTAGTGAATAGCCACGCCCACACGCCAATGACCCTGGTCAGGGGAGCAGGTGACGGCCTGCCACTTATGGACTGGCTCACCAAAGTGATGTGGCCTCGCGAGGGTCAGATGACTTCCGAAGACGCATTGTGGGGGATGCGGCTGGGAGCAGCGGAAATGCTTTTGTCGGGTGTAACCAGCACCTGTGAGATGTATCTCTTCGAGGAAGCACTCGTCGAAGCATCACAAGATGTGGGCATCCGCTTAGTCATGACACCCGGAATAATCTCAGCGCTACATGGAGACAGTTTTGGAGCTACTGACAATCGCATAGCGGCCATCGCTGACTTCCACGCACAACACCATGACCCAGACACACTCGTCACCGTCGGTTTTGGTCCACATTCGGCGTATGACCTGCCACTCGAACTTTGTTCAGAGGTCGCGTCGGCAGCGCGCGACCTTGACGCTCTATTGCATATCCACGTATGTGAAACCCAAGACGAGGGAGCAGCCTTAGAGGCTCAACACGGAGGGGAATCAACAATAGAAATCCTCGCCCAGCACGGAATTCTAGACGGCAAGGTTTTAGCTGCTCACAGCGTTTGGCTAAATGAAACCGACATGGAAATCTACGCACAAAAACGGGTCCGGGTAGCACATTGCCCGGTAAGTAATATGAAGCTTGCGTCGGGAACAGCAGCGATTCAGGCAATGCGCGCAAAAGGAATTGACGTTGGCTTAGGCACCGACGGGCCAGCATCAAACGATGACCTTGACCTTTGGCAAGAGATAAAAATTTCTCCACTACTTGCCCGTGTAACGGAGCTGGATGCGTCATCGATGACACCGCAAGACGCTTTGACAATGGCCACCGTTGAAGGATCCCGAGCAATAGGCAACGATGACAGCGGAACGCTTCAGATCGGAGCGAAAGCCGACTTCGTTCGTCTCGAACTGGATAACCCAACATTCGTGCCCGTTACCAACGATGACGAACTTATCGCTCATGTCGCCTGGTCAGGCAGCGGACGGCATGTAACGGACGTTTGGGTGCAAGGAACACAGGTTGTCGCCAACCGTCGCCTCACCAATTTTGACCTTGAGCGGGCCATTGCTGAAAGTCAAACTCGCGGATTGCGACTTGCCGAAGACTCTGGCACCTGAACATCTTTAGCTGGGCAGGCAAAAGTTCGCCCACTGGGCGTCGCTCGCGTGCAACCATTGCCTCATGATTGGGATTATTGCCGGTAGCGGCTACTACGAACTTCCAGGTTTGCTCCAACGAAACGACCAAACCATTGATACTCAATATGGCGAAGCAACCGTTTCGACCGGAACCTGGGATGGAGTCGAGGTAGCGTTCGTTGCGCGTCATGGAGGCGATCACTCGATACCACCCAACGCCATCAACTACCGCGCGAACGTCAAGGCGCTAGCCGAACTCGGTGTTCGTTCGATATTCGCTGTGAACGTGGTTGGTTCGCTTGTTGTCGACCGAGGACCCGGATCCTTATTTATTGTTGACGATTTCATCGAATTCACACAGGGACGACAATCCACCTTCTTTGATCAACCCGGCGAAGTTACGCACACGGATATGACCTCTGTATATGACCCAGAACTGAGGCAAACACTCAAAAAGGCCGCCGAGTTTGAAGGACAGCACGTAACTGACTCGGCAACCTATGTGTGTGTCGATGGTCCAAGATTCGAAACACCCGCAGAAATAAGGATGTTCGCTCAAATGGGGGCCCACGTTGTAGGAATGACCGGGTATCCAGAAGTAGCGCTGGCTAGAGAAGCCGGTCTCCGGTACTGCTCGATAGCAGTGGTGTCGAACCTCGCGGCAGGAATGACTGAAGATGTAGTGGAAGAAAAAGAAATATGGGCGGCGTTGGAGGCGACGAAGGACCCGGTCTTCCGAATCCTCAAGCGTTGCGTCCAACTCCGAGCAACAGACTAATGGTAGAGAACGGATCGATCACCGCCGCTGGTCTGATCTCAAGCGACCCTGATCCGTTTAAGTGGCGAATGGGAGTCAAGCCACTCGAGCTCGCGAACTGGCTCCTACTAGATGAACAACGCGCTCGCGAATTGGAAGAGATCGGCCAACTTATTGACCGCTATCGAGACGACATTATTTACTGTGAGTCGAACGCGATACCAGTGTGCGAAGAACTAGCGACAGAAGTGCTTCAGCACCTGCGGCAGATTCCCGGTTTCGAACTAGCTGATCTAGATGATCAAGCCCCTTCGTTAATAGAGGCCATTCGTCGAATCATCCAAGAAGACATATGTGTGCTTGAGAGACGACCTTCTGGTTGGACTATGACGGCATGTGCAGTCGCGATTCCCACACAGTGGGATGTGGCATCAAAGTTCGGGAAAACTCTTGACACTATCCATGAGCCAGTCCCTCGCTACGACATTGACTTGTCGCAGGCAATGTCGACCTTCTTTGACCGGCTTCGGCCAGAAAAGCCCGTTTGGCGCGCAAACCGCACCCTGACCGATGACCCCAGTCTGCGCCTAGTACCCAAACGAAGACATCAACCGATGCGCAATGACATCACTGTGGACAACGTGGCAGATCAGGTCTGGCTGCGCGTCGAATATCAAACTCTGCGTCGACTCGCTCAAAGCGATGCCATTATTTTCACCATCAGAATTCTGCGACAAAGCATCAGATCAGTAGCAGTTCACCCCGAGGTTCTAGCCGAGTTGCTTCGTTCAGTCTCTAGGTTGCCAGCCGATGTGCGCGACTATAAGGACAGCACTGCTCGCCATGCAGAAATCATTAAAGAGTGGGCTCTGTCAACTGGGGTGCTCACTCAACAGTCTCTGGAAAAACACTAACGAACGTTCGTTTGTATAATGACATTATGCGGACATGGCGAGACATGGATGACTTTGAGGAATTCCTCGACTCTGGAGGTGTTGTTGAACCCAATGACGCTATGCCAGAGCCATATCGACAAGCCGTCTTTCGTTTCATCGAACTTCACGCCAATAGTGAATACATGGGTGGGCTCACTGAACGAGACTGGATCCCCAAAGCACCAGGCCTGCACCGGAAGTTAACGGCCCTGGCAAAAACACAAGATGAGATAGGACATGCTCACCTGCTTTACATGGTTGCCGCGGATCTTGGGATAAAGACTCGAGAAGAGATGATGGTGGACCTCTTAGAAGGAAGAACTCACTTCCACAATGTCTTTCATTACCGTGTGCATAGTTGGACCGATCAAATAGCTGTGGCGTACCTAGTTGACGCAGCTGCTCTCGCGAGCCAGCAGGCAGTATTTAAGAACTGCTCGTACGGTCCGTATAAGCGAATTCTTCGACGTGTGATAGCGGAGGAAGGATTTCATATGCGTAACGGTGAAGAGATGATGTTGTTGATGGCATACGGCTCGGACACCCAACATGAGATGATGCAGGAATCGATTGACCGTTGGTGGTTACCAGCGGTTCAACTGTTCGGTCCCGATTCACGGCCAGATGATGAACTCCTCAGATGGCACATCAAGTCCGAACGCAACGAAGATTTACGGGACCGCTACGTCCAGAAATTTGTCCCCCAGTTGTTGGCTTGCGGCTTCACGATTCCGGATCTGGGATTAGAGAAGGATAACAATGACGGAAAGTGGAAAATCAGTCCGATTGATTGGGAGCCCTTGAAACAGACGATGCGTAACGGCGGACCTGACAGTGCCCGACGTATCTCTGATGCTCGAAACGCATGGAACAACGCGGAATGGGTTAGAGATGCTTTGACTAACCAACCGGCTCCGACATGACTATCAACCAAGAAGCTTTAGAAGAGGTTAGGACCGCGGTCGCTGCAGTCAGAGACCCGGAGTATCCGGACCTCAATATTGAACAGCTTGGCATTTTGGAAGATGTAGTAGCTGACGCTGCAGGGATACGGGTGGATCTGATTCCAACGATTTTGGGCTGCCCAGCTTTGGCTACTATTGAGCGAGATGTGTTGAAGGCAGCCCGAGCCGCCGGTTACGAGGTAATCGTGCAGTTCTGCAGCTCACCGGGCTGGACACCGGATCGCATCAGTGACGACGCACGAAAATTCCTTGCAAACGAATACACGATTGCGATTCGACCTCGTTTCGGTCCCACTCCCTGTCCGGTATGTGGAAAAACCTCATTACAAGACCGAAGTGAGGTGGGGCCTACCCTATGCAGATCGGTCAAATGGTGCCCCGATTGTAGAAATCCAATTGAGGTTGTTCGCTCGCGGCAAGGAGTGAACGCATGACCCGCAAGAATAGATCTGACGTCGTAGCAGCAGCGCGAGTTCTCTTTGCTGAACAGGGATTTCACGGAACATCAATGCGCGATCTTGGTAAGGAACTCGGCCTAATGGGTTCCTCCTTATACAGCCACGTCGTATCAAAAGACGAGCTGCTTGTTGACGTGGTACGAGAAGCATCGTCACGTTTTCAAGTCCTAGCTGATGATGTCCGACAAATGCCCGGAACAGCTGCTGAACGGCTAGCGCATCTCATCCACGGTCACCTTCAAATACTGACCGAAGACCCACATCAGGCACGCACCTTTCTGAACGAGATCAGATTTTTGCCGGAGTCAGAACGAAAAGAAGCCGTAGAAATGTTCGACCTGTACCAGCAGACTTTTCGGGAGGTCATACAACAGGGCTGTGCCAGTGGCGAATTTCAGTCGGAGATTGATGTTGCGCTGGCCGCAAATCTGGTCTTATCGCTCTTGAATGGAACCACCCGATGGTTTAGCCCACACGGAACGCATGACGTCTCTTCATTGGGTGATGAAATTCATCAGTTACTTACAACTGGTTTAGGCAATTCACCAGCGGTCAGTTTGCAATGAAGACCTACGAAGTATTTCTGAAACGAGAGGGCAAA